>Ga0335074_10009100_pt1 | contig 13839 bp, 13 predicted proteins | sample Lox_Sample_23_FD_206715 | JGI IMG/M metagenome (GOLD analysis project Ga0335074, IMG submission 206715) | Soil microbial communities from Loxahatchee National Wildlife Refuge, Florida, United States - Lox_Sample_2.3 | ecosystem: Environmental > Terrestrial > Soil > Wetlands | place: USA...
CGGTAGCGAGCCAGAGCGCCAGCGCATCCTGGGCCGCGCCCAGACAGTAGTCCAGCGCGGCGCGCATATCCGCGTGGTGGCGGCCGACCCGAAGCAGCCAGGCTTGTTCCCCCGACAGGCCGAGGGAAGCCTCGAACTGCGCCGCGAGACCCGCGTAGTGGGCAGCGTGCCTAGCCCATGCCTCCTCGGCTTCGCCGCTGGCCGTCAGTTGCTCCGCCGCATACTCACGCAAGCTCTCCAGCATCGAGAACTCGGCGGTCTCCTCGTCACCGGGCAGCCGCCGGATCAGGCTCTTGTCGAGCAGCGACTCCACCATCGCGAGCGTGTCGCCCCCATCGACGGCGCAAACACTCCCCGCGTCAGCCAATGTCCAGCTCCCGGCGAACACCGACAGCATGCGAAACAGGCCGCGCTCGCCGGAGTCGAGCAGGTCATAACTCCAGGCGATGGCGCTGCGTAGCGCACGCTGCCGCGCTGGCACGTCTCGCGTACTGGAGGCCAGCACCTCCATCCTGCTGCCGAGCCGGAACACCAGCTCCCCGGGCGTCAGGACCTTCAGCCGGGCTGCGGCCAGCTCGATCGCCAGCGGCAGGCCCTCCAGCCGGACGCAGGCTCTGGCCAGCAACAGGGCGTTAGCCGCAGTGAGCGCAAAGCCGGGGTTAGTCCGGCGCGCGCGATCCAGCAGCAGCGCCACGGACGGATTCGCCGCCAGGCTGCTAAGGTCTGCCACATCCGCCGGTGCAGGCATAGCCAGCGGCGGGACCGGGAACTCCTGCTCGGCGGACAGCCGCAGCCGTTCCCGGCTAGTAGCGAGCACCCGCAGTCGAGGGCAGGCCGTGAGCAACCTGCCGATGTCGGGGGCGGCGCCCAATAGGTGCTCGCAGTTATCCAGGACCACGAACCGCTCCTCGTAGCCCAGCGCGGCAGCCAGCTGGCCGGTCAGATCGGTCCCGCCCCGCGGCTCGACGCCTATCGCCTGAGCCAGCTCGACCAGCACCAGCTCCGGATCCCTGACCGGAGCCAGGTCAACGAACACCGCGTCGCATTCATTGCGCTCGGCGTACTCCGACGCGCAGGCGACGGCGAGGCGGGTCTTGCCGATGCCCGGCGGCCCGGTCAGCGTGACTAGCCTGATCTGCGGATCCGCGAGCATCCGGGATACGGCCACCAGCTCGCCGTCCCGGCCGACAAACAGGTCGGCAATCGACGGCAGGCCACTGTGCGATGCCCGCCCCACGTCTCGCATCCGGCTGCCCGCCCTCTGCTCTATTCCTGCAGCCAGGAGGCCATACCCGAGCATACGACGGCTTACCGCGCCAACGCCATTACTCGTCCGGCGAAGGCCGGGATTCCCCCCATGTAGGGGAATTCCCCAATACCGTGCTGACCGCCTGCGCACGTAAAACCGTCCCATGACGACATTCCGCCACCACGAGGCGCCCAGCGTAATGCCAGCGTCGGCCGTCGCCGGGTCGTTCGTCCAGGGCCTGGCCACTCAGGACTTCGCCGAGCTGGGCGGCACGCTTGCCGGTGGTGCCTGCATGCGCGCCTTGCTGCCCTCGGGATTGGGGCAGTGGACGGGTGCCGAGGCGATCGCACGTCGGTTTGCGCGCTGGTTCGGCGACACCCAGGCTTTCGAGCTCGTCGAGGCCGCCGTCGGCGAGGTCGGTGGCCGCCTCCACCTGCACTGGCGGCTCCGGCTCCAGGCCGAACGGCTCGGTCCCGGCTGGTTCACCGTCGAGCAGCAGGCCTACGCCGACACCGACGAGAGCGGCCGCATCGCCGGGCTCGATCTGCTCTGCACGGGCTACCGAGCCGAGGGCGACCATGACTGACGTCCTGACCACCTGGGGCGGCTGGGCACCGGCGATTCGCGACGACCCCTTCAGCCACTTCACCGAGGCCCGGGCCCGGTGCCCGGTGCAGCGGGTGCGCCTCCCCGGCGGAGACCAGGCCTGGGTCGTGCTGGGCTACGACGCGGCCCGGCGAGCGCTCCATGACCCCCGCATCTCCAAGGACATGCTCGCTGCGCTCGAAGAGGCTGGCGATGTCGTGGCCGAAGGCTTGCCTGGGCCGGAGTTCTCGCGGCACATGCTCAACGTCGACCCGCCTGACCACACCCGGCTGCGGCGGCTGGTATCCCGGGCCTTCGTGCCGTCCAGGGTCGCCGCGCTGGAGCCTGCCATCCGGGGCATCGCCGACAACCTCCTCGACGCGCTGGACGACGCCGGCCCGGGCGCCACGGTGGACCTCATAGAGGGATACGCCTACCCCCTGCCGTGGGGGGTGATCGGCGAACTGCTCGGCATCCCCGCCGCCGACCGCCCGCGCCTGCATGCCTGGTTCGGTGTGTTGCTGACCGGGTGGGCCGGTGACCCTCCGCCGGAGGCGGTCGAAGCGTCGGACGGCATCGTGGCCTACCTGCGCGAACTGGTCGACGCCAAGCGCCGCAGCCCAGCCGACGATCTCGTCAGCGTCCTGATCGCTGCCACCGAAGGCGACGCGCTCACCACTCAGGAGCTGCTGTCGAGCCTGTTCCAGCTCGTGGTCGCCGGCCACGACACCACCGCCAGCCTGATTGGCAACGGGGTGGTGGCCCTGCTGGACCACCCCCGCCAGCTCCAGGCGCTGCTGGCCGATCCCGGGCAGCTTCCCGCGGCGATCGACGAGCTCATACGCTTCACCGCCCCGGTACCGCACGCCACGTTCCGGGTGACGGCCGAGCCGGTGACCCTTGATGGCGTGCAGATCCCGGCTCACGAGCAGGTGCTGGTGTGCCTAGCGGCGGCCGACCGCGATCCGGGCCGGTTCCCGGCCCCCGACGTGCTCGACATCGGCCGCGACGATGGGCCGAACCTCGGGTTCGGCCACGGGATCCATTACTGCCTCGGCGCGCCCCTGGCCCGGCTCGAAGCCAAAGTTGCCTTCGAGACCCTGCTCAGCCGTTATCCGGGCCTGCGGCTCGCCACCGGCCGAGACGCCCTGGCGTGGGCCCACGGCGACGGCCTGGTCCTGCGCGGCCTCGTTGCACTCCCCGTCGTTCTTAGTCCGGCCTCCGGCCGGGATGACCATGTCCGATCCACCCAACCCAAGGAGACACCGATGACCATCACCGACAGCCCCGTCGACAACGGCGTGAACGTTCAGGCCCTGCTCGGGGCCCGCGAAGCGCTGTCCGCCGCGCCGGAAGCGGCCGAATTCACCTGGCGGGCCAGCTGCACATGGCGCAAGGGCACCCACAGCCACTCCACCGTGACCGGGTTCACCGGACTGGGCGCCGAGCAGCAGCACCGCAACACGTACGAGTACGACGTCGACCACCCCGAGTGCTTCGCGTCCGAGGACAACGGCGCCACGCCCGTGGAGGTCGTGCTGGTCGGCCTGGCCAGCTGCCTGACCGCCGGCGTGGCCGCGGTCGCCCAGCACCGGGGCATCCAGCTCCGGTCGGTCACCGCCACCATCGAGGGCCAGATGAATGTCCTGGGCATCCTGGGCGCCGACCCCGACATCCGCAACGGGTTCGAGGCGGTCACGGTCCGGTTCTCCATCGACGCCGACGCCTCCCGGGAGGAACTCGAAGCGCTGATCGCCCAGTCGCAGAAGCGCTCGGCGGTCTTCGACATCGTGACCAACCCGACCAAGGTACTCGTCGAGCTGGCCTGAGGCCACGCCCGGATGTCCGCATGATCCAGACCACGGCCGCTGTCGTGGGTGCCGGGCACTCCGGCCTGGCCATGAGCCGCCGCCTCACCGAACGCTCGATCGACCACGTGGTCCTCGAGCGCGGTGAGGTGGCGAACTCGTGGCGGACCGAGCGCTGGCCCACCCTGCGCCTGCTCACCCCGAACTGGCAGACCCGGCTGCCCGGCCACTACTACGCCGGTGACGAGCCCGACGGCTACATGCCCGTCACCGACGTCGTCGCCACCATCACCCGCTACGCGCGTCTCGTCGGCGCACCGGTGCACACCGGGACGACCGTGCGCACCGTGCGCGCGGCACCGGAGGGCTTCGAGATCCGGGCCAACGGCGACGTCCTCCGCGCCCGGGCCGTCGTGCTGGCGACCGGGGCCTGCAACCTGCCGGCGATCCCAGGATTCGCCGACGCCGTACCCCCGTCAATCACGACGCTCACCCCGCTCACCTACCGCGACCCCAGCCAGCTCCCCGACGGCGGGGTCCTGGTCGTCGGCGCCTCAGCCACCGGCGTTCAGCTCGCCAGCGAGATCCACCGGTCGGGGCGCCCGGTAACCCTGGCCGTGGGCGAACACGTCCGGCTGCCCCGCACCTACCGCGGCCGCGACATCTTCTGGTGGCTGGAGAAAACGGGCCTGCTGGCCGAACGATACGACGAGGTCGACGACCTCACCCGCGCCCGTCACCTCCCCTCGCCGCAGCTCACGGGTAGTCCGCAAGCCGTTACCACCGACCTCAATACGCTGACCGCGCTAGGCATGCGCCTCGCCGGCCGCCTCGGCCGTATCACCGATGGCGTGGCCCAGTTCTCTGGGGCCCTCGCCAACACCTGCGCGCTCGCCGACCTGAAGATGAACCGGTTCCTGAACCGGGCCGACCAGTGGGCCACCACCTCGGGTCTCGACGACGATCTTCCGCCACCGCACCGTTTCGCACCCACGTACGTCGACCCCCGCACCCCCCTGGAGCTGGATCTGTCCAGCGGGGAGATCGCCACGGTGCTGTGGGCGACCGGATTCCGCCCCGACCACTCCTGGCTCGACGTCCCCGTCCATGACCGCACCGGTCGCATCCGCCACGACGGCGGCGTAGTCACTGGCGCCCCCGGACTTTATCTGCTCGGCATGCCGGTGCTCCGCACCCGCGCCTCCACCTACATCCACGGCGCAGGCGCCGACTCCGGAGCCCTGGCCGGCCACCTCCACTCCTTCCTCAGCAGCCGGGTGCCAATTAGGCTGCAGACACGGAGGAGCTGGACTGGTGGACATGCAACGCGGGGGGCCCGAGGATCTGAGTTCCCCTGACCCGGGCGCGACGGTGATCCTGACGGTCGTAGCCAACCGCGCAGAGGCGGAGCTGATCGTCGGCATGCTGCGCAGTGGCGGCCTGAAAGCAGCCGTACCGGCGCATGGCTTCGGTGCGCGGGGTCTGCAGCCACGAGGCGTCCCGGTGCTGGTCGCCCCCGATGACGAGGAAGAGGCCCGTCAATTCCTAGCCACGGTCGAGGACCGCTGACGGGTTCATCCTTGCTAGGCGCGGGCTGGCCAGCGGTAAGAAGTGCTTGTGGGAACCTGGCCTGGCCTTTCCCCTCGGGTCGAGCTGCGCCTCGCGGGCGCCTTCGGCGTCAGCCGCGACGGGACCGAGCTGTCCGAGGGTGAACTGGGCAGCCGCAAGTCACGGACGCTGCTCAAGCTGCTCGCGGTGGAACGGCCCGCGCTCGTCTCGCTGGACCGGATCGTCGAGGTGCTCTGGGCCGACCCGCCAGCGGCCGCCGGGCAGAACGTCGCCACCCTGGTCAGCACACTGCGCGGAGTCCTGGGCCCGGGCGTCATCCTGGGCAGCAGGCAGGCGTACCGGCTCGCCGGGCCGGCCGCCGAGACGCTGCTGCGCGCCGCGTCGGTGCTCGGCGCCGCGATCGAGCCGCTGACCCTCGGCGAGTTGCTCCAGCTCACCCCGCCGCCGCGGTCGAGCGCTGCGAGCAAGCCCCGGCAGCCAGGCTGCCGGTGGTCAACGGCCGGGACTACGAGTTCGCCAACGACCTGGACGGGAAGGGGGGCTGGCTGACGCGCGCCGTCGGCGACCGCCGGCTCGTGCGCGCCGGCGGCCGCCTCGGTGATCAGGCGGCGCAGTGTGCCGACCACGATCGCGCCGTCAGGGGACAGCCGCGCCAGCCAGTCCTGCACTCCGTCCGCGGACTCCACCCGGGTCAGGGTAGCGCGCGCCGCGGCGCTCCCGCCTCGGCGTAGATGACCCGGTGCTCTTCAGCCGAACGGGACCAGGTAAACCGCCGGCTGGTGGCTAGGCCCGCGGCGCTGAGGTTAGCCGCGAGGCCGCGATCGTCCAGGACGGCGGCCAGCGCGCGGCTGAGCGCCTCCGCGTCGTCGACGGGGACCACCAGGGCGTCCTGGCCCGGGGTCAGGTACTCAAGGAACACCGGCAGGTCGGAGGTCACGACGGGGAGCCCGGCGCTCATGGCCTCCAGGACCGCGAGCCCCCAGCCCTCCTTGGTTGAGGGAAACGCGAGCACGTCCGCCGCGGCGTACCAGGCCGGCAGCTCCGCGTCGGGGACGGTGCCGAGCCGGACGACGTCGTGGCCGAGGCGCAGGCCGAGCCCGGGGAGCATGGCCAGCACGCGGTCGACGTAGGCGCGGTAGTCCTGGAACGAGTGGTCGCCCACGATGGCCAGGACGGGGTCGCGCCCCGACTCCCGCAGCGACGAGAGCGCGCGCACCAGCGTGTCGCTGCCCTTGCGGGGCTCGATGCCCCCGACCGACAGGATCAGCTGGCGGCCCTCCGGACACACGGCCTGGCGCAGCCGCGCGGCCAGCCCTGCATCCGCAGACCGGAACAGGTCCGCGTCGACGCCGTTGTGTACCACCTGCGCTTTGACCCCGTACTGGTCCCGCATCAGGTCCCGCCAGTGCTCGCTGACCACCAGGATCCGGTCCGGCTCGATGATGGCCCGCTGCTGGCACTCGATAAGGGACGCGCTGGTGAAGTCGTCGACGTGGTGGACCGTCCTGAGGACCAGGGGTCCAGGTTGAGCCTGGCCCCTGTCGCGGCTAGTACCGTCGCGAATGGCGCAGGCGGCCCGGGCGGAGATGCAGTCCTGCGCGTGCATGATCGGATAGGCGCCGACCTGGCTGGCCAGCCCGTCCGCCAGCGCCGCAACGCTGGCGAAGACCCGTTCTTCCAGCGTCGGCAGGGTCGGCGGGGCGGGGAACAGGGTGAACGGAGCGCGTACCGGCCGGTAGAACCCGGCGGCGGGATCGCCGAGCGCGAAGACGCGGACGGGGTAGCCGGCGTCGTGCAGCGCCTCGGCCAGGGCCAGGGTGTGCACCACGCCACCGCGCGGCTTGACCGTGTAGGTCAGCAGAGCGACCGGGACCGGCGCGTTCACCCGGTCATCACCTCGGCGAGGGCCGGCCGGCGCGCCGCGATCGCCGCGGCCGTGCGCGCGGCACGCGCCGCGGTGACGGTCACGATGACCCCGGCCTGCTGGAGCTTCGCCCGCTGGCCGTCGAGCCCTTGGGGGTCGGATGCGGTGCCGAGCACGTACGCCACGACGGCGGCGCCGCTGGCGATGATCTCCGCGCAGACCCCGGCGACCTGCCCGGCGGGATCGGGGTGCGAGCCGTATCCGAGCACGACGTCGAGCAGGACGACGGCGACCTCCGGCCCGAAGGCCTGCTCCTGCATGATCTCGATCCGCGCGGCCGGGTCGATCATCGGGTGCGGCCGGCCCTTGGTGTACTCCTCTTCGCCCAGGTCGAGGCAGGCGTGAGCACCGGCCGGAGCGGGCAGCGCCCGGTCCGCCGCCAGCGGGATGTTGGAGTAGACGGGGCCGAGCAGCTCGCTGAGCAGCACCTGTGCCTCGTAGCACAGCGTGCCGCCGGTAAAGAACCCCCGGACCGCGGTCCTGGAGTCCGCGAGCCGACGGATGGCCTGCCCGGCCGCCCCGGCCAGCCCTGCCGTCAGGTCGGGAACCGGCCGACCGAGCCGCCTGGTGACCGCGATGGCCCCCTCCTCCAGGGTGCCGGCCAGCACGGCGTCGCCCAGCCGGCCATCGGGCGCCGTCATCCCGATGCAGGCTGCGACGACCGGCGTCTGGTGGCTGCGGCTCACCACCTCGGCGGCGACGCGGGTGTCGGGCGGCTTGGAGACGAGCAGGATCGCGTCCGTGCCCGGATCGGCGTCGAGGGCCCGCACGGCATACGCCGCCATGCGCCCGCCGACGCGGGCCGACAGGTCACGCCCGCCGACGCCGATCACGTGCGAGACGCCGACGTCCCATCGGTCGAGCAGGGTCATCACTTCCTGAGCCCCGGTCCCCGCGGCGGCTACGACGCCCACGCGGCCCCGGCGGACGGCGTTCGCGAACCCCAGGCCCACGCCCCCGAGGACGGCGGTTCCGGCCCCGGGCCCCATCAGCAGCCGTCCGCGCGCGGCGGCCCGGTCCTTCAGCGCGATCTCCTCCTCCACCGGCACGTTGTCGCTGAACAGCAGGACGTGCAGCCCCCGCGTGAGGGCCTGGTGCGCCGCCAGGCCCGCGTAGGGTCCCGGCACGGACACCACCGCGACGTTCGCGTCGCGCAGCTGGGTCGTGGCGCCTTCGATGGTCCGCGGAGCCGGACGGGCCGAATCCGCCCCGCCGGATTCATCCCCGCCGGCCTGGGCGAACAGGACGGTGCGCCCGAGCTCGAGGGCCGCGTCGGCGGCCGCGGCGTCCGGCGCGCGGACGGCGAGCACGAGGTCGTTGGCGTCGGCGCCGGCCAGGTCTGCCACGGCGAACCCGGCGTCGGCCAGGTCCTGCACGCTGCCCGGCGTGGCCATCACGGCGGTGGCCCACTCCACGCCGTCGCCGTCTCGCATCGCGCGGGTGGCGCTGAGCAGCAGCAGCGAGTCCCGGTAGACCCCGGGCCAGACCGCCAGGCGCGCCGCGCTCACCGGCCGGGCCCTACCCGCGAAACGCTCGGCTCGATCCGGGTGCCGCCGTCCGCGTCGGCGCCCGCCAGGGTCCTGGCCAGCAGGCGGGGGGTCGTGATCACGGCCAGGTCCCCGCCCTCGGCGAGGAACCGCAGGGCGGCCTCGACCTTCGGGCCCATGCTGCCGGGCGGGAACTGCCCTTCGTCCAGGTGACGGGCGGCCTCGTCGGCGGTTATGGTGGCCAGCGCGGCCTGCCGCGGCGTGCCGTAGTCGAGCATCACCCGGTCCACCGCGGTGACCAGGAGCAGGGCCTGCGCGCCGATCAGCGTGGCGAGCAGGCGCGCCGCCCGGTCCTTGTCGATCACGGCGTCGGCGTAGACCCCCCTCCCTTCACCCGGGGCGCCGCCCAGGCCAGCCAGCGGGATGCCTCCGCCGCCCGCCGCGATGACCAGCAGCCCCGCGTCGATGAGCGCCCGGATCGCGCCGATCTCGACGATGCCGGTCGGCTCGGGCGAGGCGACGACGCGACGGTAGCCGCGCCCGGAGTCCGGCCGCACGACCCATCCCCGCTCGGCGGCGAGCCGCTCGGCCTGCGCCCGGCCGAAGAAGGGCCCGATGGGCTTGGTCGGGGCCAGGAACGCCGGATCGGCCCGGTCGACCGTGACGTGCGTGACCAGCGACGCGGCGCTGCCCGGGCCGCGGAGCAGGCCGACGGACAGCGCGATGAGGCTGCCCAGCTGGCCCTGCGTCATGGCGTTGAGCGCGGCCAGGGGTTGCGCGGGCACCAGCGTGGTGGCCTCTTGCTGCAAAGCCAGGCTCCCGACCTGCGGGCCGTTGCCGTGCACGACCACCACCCGCCAGCCGAGGTCCATGACCTCGTTGATCGCGGCAGCCATCTCCGCGGCACTGGCCAGCATCTCCTCGCACCTACCCGCCTGGCCCGGCAGGGTGAGAGCATTACCGCCGAGGGCGACCACCGCGGTCTTCGTCATTGAGGATCCCGCTGCTCGTTCACCGGTTTGCGAATCGTATAGGTGATGTACCGTTTAGAATAGTAAACAGGACCAGGCAAGGGGCGCAATGGCTGGCGATGCGAACACGGCCATCCCGGCCGAGACCTTGCGGTCGTGGGACGAGGCCGAAGCCCGGCTGTTCCCGCTGGTCATGAGCCGACCGGAAGCGTATCAGCGGGCCCTGCTGCTGATCCAGGACGTGCTCGGCCTGCTCCGGGGCAGCGCCCAGGACATCCCGGCGCTGCTCGCCGAGTCCGGCCGCGGCGCGGCGCTGGTCACCGAGGCCACCGGCGGCGGACCGGACGACAGGGACTTCCTCACGGGCATCCGCCTGGACCTGGTCGCCGCCGCGGCGTGCGCGACGCGCTACCGCGAGCTGAGGGCCGCCGTGGCCGATCGCGGGCGGGCGGCGGCGCTGGCGGACGCCCGCGCCCGCGGCGAGTCCTGGGCGGTGGTCGAGGAATCCGGCGACCAGGCCCGTGCCCCGTACCTGCCCTACCACCGGATCGAGGCGGACGTCGCGAGCGGGCGGGCCGTCATCGTCTCGATCGAGCCCGACGAGACCCTCAGCCGCGCGGTCTGGCGGCTCGATGAGGCGGCGCTTGACCCGGCCACCGGCCGGGTGGCCGTGGGCGCGGAGATCGGCAGCTACCTCGACGCCGGACAGTTCGATGACGCGCTGGCGAGCACTCGCCTGCGGCTGGGTGAATAGCAAAATCGCAGCCGGGGGTTGCCCTGTTTGGGCCTGAAGGTCTATCAAGGATGGTGAACGTTCATATCGCATGACGAAGGCCCGCACCGGGTAGGCCCACCATGACCGCCCGGTACCGGCGAGGAGAGGCGCCATGGATTCCCCCGTGACCCCCGGATCACGCTCCCCGGCCGTCTCCGACGGCCTCGCGCACCTGATCGCCGACCTGCAGGGTTACGGCCTGCGCACCGAGGTCCCGATGGAGCGGCGGCAGGGCGGGGCCGGCCCGGCCGACGCGGGCATGCTCTGGATCGACGGCGTGGCCGCGACGGTCCCCACGAGCGCCGAGTACGCACGGCTGTCGCCCTACGTGATGCGGGCCGAGGACGACGGGTGGGGCATTTACCGCGACGGCCTGCGGCTGGCGTCGGCCCAGCCGCTGCGGCGGCCGCGTTTCTACGACCGCCAGACGGCCGACGGCATCCCCTACTGGAAGATCGCGCTGCTGCACCTGGACTCGCTGGCCAGCACGGTCATCCAGACCTGTGCCTACTGGGGGAACGCAGATCAGTGCACGTTCTGCGGGATCGGCGTCACACTGGCCAACGGCCGCACGATCGCCAAGAAGACGCCGCAGATGCTCGCCGAGGTCGCCGTCGCGGCCCGGGACCTCGACGGCGCCGTGGACGCGACGCTGACCACGGGGACGACGGCCACCCCGGACAAGGGCGCCCTCTACGTGGCGCGCTGCGGCCAGGCCGTGCGCGAGGCGGCCGGCCTCCCGGTGGAGGTCCAGTTCGAGCCGCCGAACGACCTGGTCGTGATCGACGACGTCGCCGAGATGGGCATCGCCTCGGTCGGCATCCACGTCGAGTCGTTCGACCCGGCCGTGCTGGCGCGGGTCGCGCCCGCCAAGGCCAGGACGGGAATAGCCGGGTACTTCCGGGCCTGGGAGCGGGCCGTGGCCGCGTTCGGCGCGGGACAGGTCTCCACCTACGTGATCCTGGGCCTGGGCGAGGACCGGCAGCTCACGATCGACGGGTGCCGCCGGGCGATCGATATGGGGGTCTACCCGTTCGTCGTACCGCTCCGCCCGACCGTCGGCAGCCTGATGGAGGACCTCGCCCCGCCGTCGCCCGCCTACACCGAGGGGATCTACCGCAAGGTCGCGCCCTACCTCGCCGCCCGCGGCCTTGGCGCCCGCGGGGTGGCCGCGGGTTGTGCGCGGTGCCAGGCGTGCTCGGCGATGAGCCTGCTGGAAGGGAACGGTGACGGGCGTGACCGTACGTACCTCCCGCTGGTTGGCACCAGCTAGCCCGCCGCCTGCCGGCCCGTCCCAGGCTGCCCCACCCCAGGCTGCACAGCGCCTAGCCTGCCGCCGCGCCGCCCCGGACGATGAGCTGGCCGCCCACTTCCGGATCAGGCACCAGGTCTTCGTGGTCGAGCAGGGGCTGTTCCTGGCCGGGCCTGGCGGTCCGGCCGATCGGCGAGCGGGTGACGACCGCGACGCCCGCGACGACGACCCAGCGACCATCCACGTGGTCGGCCTGGCGGACGGGGTCATCTGCGGGACCGTGCGGCTTTACCCGCTCGGTGAGCCGGGCCTGTGGAAGGGCGACCGGCTCGCCGTCCTGGCCGGGTACCGGCGCCACGGCCTCGGCGCCCCGCTCGTGCGCTTCGCGGTCGCCACCGCGGGTGCGCGCGGCGGGCGCGAGATGGAGGCCTACATCCAGCCCGCCAACGTCGAGTTCTTCGAGTGGCTCGGCTGGCGGCGGACCGGCGGGATCGTGGACTACGCCGGGCGCGGTCACCAGCGGATGGTTATCCCCCTGGGCGGGCCAGCAGGGGGATGAGGACCTGGGCGTCCGGGGTACCCCAGCCGGTGACGGGGTCCCAGCCGGGTCCGGCCAGGTAGCCGGTGATCGTGACCGGCGGCGAGGTGGAGGTGAGCACCACCGTGTTGTTGCCGGTGGTGATGTCGTGGAACGCCTGGTGGTACAGCGGGCCGCGGGCGATCTGGTAAATGGCGGGGTTGACGAAGCCGAGCGGGTGGCCGGCCTGCTGGTCGGCCAGGGCGATCAGGCCGGCCCAGAACGGCGCGGCGGCGCTGGTACCCCCGGCTCCGACGAGGATGTAGCCTGGGCGGCCGCCATCGTTGAACGCGAGCGCCATGCCGGTACCGCCCGAGGCGTCGGCGGCGACGTCGGGCACGCCGCGCGTGGCGCCGATGCCGGGCACGCCATCCTGGTAGGCGGGCCGGGCGAACAGGTGGCTGAACCCGCCACCCGACGCGCCAGGCTGTGGGGGCAGTCCGGGGGTGTTCCAGGCGGTCTCGCTGATGTACGCGCCGGTGACGGGGTTCGCGGTCAGGCTGGTCCCGCCCACCGCGAGCACGAGCGGATCGGAAGTGGGCAGGATGACCTCCCTGACCGGAGTGGACGAGCCCTCGCCGATCGCGCCCTCGTCTCCCGACGCGACGACGACGGTGACGTGGCGGGCGGCGGCGTACTGCAGCGCCGAGTTCATGGTCGCCACCTCCCCGCTGGTCCAGGAGTCCTCGCCCAGGTTGAAATCCTGGCCGATGCCGCTCTGGGAGATCACCTCTCCGTAGCGGGCGGCGATCCGCACCGCCGTGGCCCACGTGGCGGCGAGTTTCGCAGGGGTGCTTACGTCCGCCGGGTCGACCGGAAGCTCGCGGATGGTGGCGTCCGGGGCGACGGCGTGCACCAGCTCGGTATCCTCCACCTCCTCCACGCCGGCCAGCCACGGCGAGGCGGACGAGCCCGCCAGGGTCGTCAGGATGACCTGGATCCGGGCCGGGGGCAGGCCGAACCGGCCGTCGAAGTCCGCCACGTCACGCCGGATGTCGGTGACCGCCGGGGGCGGGGCCGGCCCCGCCGGGGTCGGCCCCGTTTCGGCCGGCCCCGTTTCGGCCGGCCCCGTTTCGGCCTCCTCGGGCAGCACCACCGTGATGCCGCGGCCGTCGATCCCGCGATCCAGCAGCGGCGTGATGCCGTAGGCGACCCGGAGCTGCCGGGGCGTGTAACACGGCAGGGAGCCCAGGCAGCCGGCCGCCGCGGCGCCAGGCGGGCTGGCCGTCGCCGGCGCCGTGGTGCCACCCGTTCCCGTGCTGCCGGCAGGCAGCAGGTGCTGGCAGGCGTCATTAGCCCGCGCCAGGGGGCTGTTGCCGGCGGGGTGCCCGCTGATGCTGAAGCCGCCCGATGGACTGGGATCGGGGAAGCCCGGCACGCCGTGGGTTTGCATGCACTGCGCGTAGGCAAGATCCGCCCGGTAGGCCGCCGACGCTGCTAGGGCAGAGCCGCCGGAGGACGAGGGACGGCCGCCGCACGCCGTCAGGACCGCGACGCTTACCACGACCGCCAGGGCTGCCGCGCGCCGCAGGCTCCGGTTACCACCAGTCGTGCCGTTCACCACGGCCTCCTCAAGAAGCCTGCACGGGACATCGCGTCTCCAGCTATCACCGGGGTCGCACCGGTCAGCCGGCGGAGGCGG
>Ga0335074_10009101_pt1 | contig 13839 bp, 10 predicted proteins | sample Lox_Sample_23_FD_206715 | JGI IMG/M metagenome (GOLD analysis project Ga0335074, IMG submission 206715) | Soil microbial communities from Loxahatchee National Wildlife Refuge, Florida, United States - Lox_Sample_2.3 | ecosystem: Environmental > Terrestrial > Soil > Wetlands | place: USA...
GCCCGTAGAGTGCGTGCGGCACGCGCGCTTCGTCGGCCGGGGTCGGCCGCGCCGTCAGGATGCGCAGCTCGCGATAGACCTGCATGGAATCGGCGTTGATGATCGTGCCGCGCAGGTACTCGGCCAGCGCCAGCGCCAGCGCGGATTTGCCGCTCGCGGTCGGGCCCGCGACGATCAGCGCCGGCGGCAGGCGTTGCGTCGATCCCTCATCGCTCATCGCCGCATCTTGCGGCGGCTCCGACGCCCTGCCATGCCGCTTCGTATGTCCGTCGTTCTGACCCTGGTTGCCGCACGCGACCGCACGATGCTGCCGGACGGGGTGATCGCTGCGGTGCGCGATGCCGCCGGTGGCGGCACGGTCACCGTGCTCTCGCCGGCCGAGGCGGTCGATATCGCCTGCGCCGTGCCGCCCGACGCCGCCTCGGTCACCGCGGCACTGGCCGGGGCCGCGATCGATGCGCTGGTCGTGCCGGCCGACGGGCGGCGGAAGCGGCTGCTGGTCGCCGACATGGACAGTACGATCGTCGCATCGGAGACGCTCGACGAGCTGGCCGCTCATGCCGGGCTGAAGCCGCGCATCGCCGAGATCACCCGGCGCAGCATGAACGGCGAGATCGACTTCGCCGAGGCGCTCCGCACGCGGGTCGGCCTGCTGCGCGGCCTGTCGCTGGAGGCGCTGGAGGCGACATGGCGCAACACCCGCCTCACGCCGGGTGCCCGCGAGCTGGTGGCGACGATGCGCGCGCACGGGGCGCGCACGGCGCTGGTTTCCGGCGGCTTCACCTTCTTCACCGGCCGCGTCGCAGCCCTGTGCGGCTTCGACCTCCATCACGCCAATGTCCTGCTGGATGACGGGCGGGCCCTGACCGGAGCGGTGGCAGAACCGATCCTCGACCGCGACACCAAGCTCGCGACGCTTCGTCGGCTCGCCACGGAGCAGGCGCTGGCCGCATCGGCGACGCTGGCCGTGGGCGACGGGGCGAACGATCTGCCGATGTTGTGCGAAGCCGGGCTCGGCATCGCCTTTCACGCCAAGCCGGTGGTGGCGCGAGCGGCGCAACACCGGGTCGAGCACGCCGATCTCCGGGCGGCGCTCTTCGCCCAGGGCTACCAGGCCGCCGCGTTCCTGAGCGACTGAGCGCGGCATCCTCTCTTCAAACGAATGGATGTCCAGAAGGCGACTGCCTTCTGGCGGGGTCCAGGGGCAGCGCCCCTGGCGGGTCCGGGCGGAGCCCGGTGTCCGGGTTCCGCGCTTGCGCCGGTGCATTCCCGCGTGTAGCCCCGCCGCGTGCTGCATCGCCCCCTCACCGCGCTTCGCGCCGTGCCTCGGCTGACCGGGCGTCGCGCCGCTGCCGCCGCGGTCGGGCTCGGTGCCCTTTCCGTGCTTGCTTTGCCGCCGATCAGCCTCGTGCCGGTGCTGCTGCTGACCATTCCCGGCCTGCTGGCCATGATCGGCGCCAGTGCCGGCGTGCGGCAGGCGGGCTGGATCGGTTTCGGCTTTGGCTTCGGCTTCTACCTGGTCGGGCTCTACTGGATCACCAACGCCGTGCTGGTGATGGCCGCCGAGTACTGGTGGTTGGTGCCGCTGGCGGTGCCGGCGGTGGCGCTGGTGCTGGCGCCGTTCATCGCCCTGCCCTGTGCCCTCGCCCGGTTGGTGGCACCCGGGTGGCGCCGCATCGCGGTCCTCGCCGGGGCCTGGGTGATGGCGGACCTAGCGCGGCAATTCGTGCTGACCGGGTTCCCCTGGAATCCGCTGGGCAGCGTGTGGGAGATGCCGGGCTGGCTTGGCACGGTGTTCATCCAGCCGGCCGCCTGGATCAGCGTGCATGGACTGACGCTGCTGACCGTGCTGCTGGCGGCGATGCCGGCGCTGGGCCGGCGCGGCTGGGCGGCCGGCGCGGTCGGGCTCGCGCTCTGGTTCGGGCTTGGCGCCGCGCGGCTGCGGCAGCCGGATCCGGCGCCCGGCGATCTCCGCGTGGTGCTGGTGCAGGGCGACATCGCCGAGGGCCACGTGCTCGACCAGGCTTTCGCCCTGCAGAGCTTCCGCCGCTACCTGGCGCTGACCCGGGACGGCGTGGATCGGGCCGGCCCCGGGCGCAGCGTCGTGATCTGGCCGGAGAGCGCCAGCCCGTTCCTGCTCACGATCGACAACGGGGCGCGGCGGGCGATCATGGACGCGGCGCAGCCGGCGGTCGCGGCGCTGGTCGGCAGCGTCCGCTTCCCGCAGGGGGTGTGGACCGGCAAGCCGGACAACCGGCCGCGCAACAGCCTGATTGCGCTGACCGATCATGGCGCGATCGCGGCGATCTACGACAAGTGGCATCTGGTGCCGGGCGGGGAATACGCGCCGGCCTGGTTCCCGTTCGGCATCCAACTCGTGCCGGGCGGCGGCTTCGCGCCCGGGCCTGGGCCGCGCACCCTGCACGTGCCCGGGTTGCCGCCGGTCGGGCCGCTGATCTGCTACGAGGCGGTGTTCCCGGGCCAGGGCGTGGACGAGCGTGATCGCCCGGCGTGGCTGGTCAACGTCACCAACGACGCCTGGTTCGGCAACTCGCTCGGCCCACGGCAGCACCTGGCCGCGGCGCGGATGCGTGCGGTGGAGGAGGGACTGCCGCTGGTGCGCGCCGCCAATACCGGGATTTCGGCCGCCTTCGATTCGCGTGGGCGACCGCTCGGCCGCCTCGGCCTCGGGCGCACCGGCACGCTGATCGTTGCCCTGCCCGGCGCCCTGCCGCCGACGCCCTTCGCGCGCTGGGGGCTGGTGCTGCCGTTCCTGCTGGCCCTCGGCTGCCTCAGCCTGGGCCTCAGTGTGACGCGCAAGCGGCCGGTTGGAACCTGAACCAAGCAAGCAATCATTCTTAAGAGGTGGCGCCGCGCTGGTCGCTTTTTTTGGACTGGTTAACGTGTCTCGCGACGCCTCTTGACCATTTCTGGTTGCATCGTTAACCTAATGGAGCAAATTAAGCAGCGTGAGGTTCGCCATGGCGCGCACTGGCCCTGGATTACCGGATGCGTTCGCCCCCGAGCCCGTGCACGCGGAGCGCGAAGGTCGTGCCAGCCCGATCGACTCCCATGTGGGAGGGCGGATCAGGCTGCGCCGCACGCTGCTCGGGATGTCGCAGGAGCGGCTTGGCGAGGCACTCGGCCTCACCTTCCAGCAGGTTCAGAAATACGAGAGGGGCGTCAACCGGGTTGGCGCCTCGCGCCTGTTCGACCTGTCGCGCGTGCTGGACGTGCCGATCAGCTACTTTTTCGAGGAGATGCCGGAACTTCTGGCCAACACGGCGGCCGGCCGGCCGCTGACCGGGCTCGCCGAGGGGCAGGAAGGATTTGCCGGACCCGACGACGCGATGAACCGGCGCGAAACGCTGGAACTCGTGCGCGCCTACTACCGGATCACCGATCCGGCGGTGCGCAAGCGCGTGTTCGAGCTGATCAAGTCGATGGGCCCGAGCGAATCCTGACCCGGGCCGCGACGGCGGCCGGACTCAGTCGGGCTCGGGTCCGGACGGATCGCGCAATTGCGGGTTGTCAAAGCGCGGATTGCGCCAGTCATGCAGCGCGGTCCTGAGTGCCGCGGCCAGGTCGCGCTTCTCCGCCTCGCCCAGGCTGCGGGCTACCTCCTCCTCCCGGCCGCCGCCGATCAGCAGGAGCCGCGGCACCCGGCCGACGCTCTCGGCGAGCCGCACCTGTAGCCAGGCCGCCGGCAGGACCGCCTCACTGCGCCGCCCGTGCCGATCGGTGCGCAGAATGCGCAGCCCGCGGTCGGTCAGGGTCAGGACCTCGCTGGCCCGCCGCGCCTGGGCATTGACCCGCAACAAGACAATGGCAAGCAGCGTCTCGCCGCCGTTGAACCCGGCAACCGGCCAGGCGCCGAGGTGCCAGAACAGCGTCGCGATCCCGGCGCTGAGCAGCACGAGCATACCGATCAGCACGCCCATTGCCCGCGGCGTCAGGCTGCGATGCGGCACGATCACCGCCTCGAAGACCGTCCCTTGCGCCGCCTCCTCCATCCCGGAGATGTTAGCGCATGCCCGCCCCAGCCAAGCCCCCTGCCCGCGGCCGCGGCCGTCGCGCCACGCGGGTCTCCGACGCGGCGGCAGGCAAGCCGGCGGCCGGGCGCGCCCGGGCCGGCGCCGGCCCGAAGCGGGCGTCCGGAGGCACCGCGAAGCCCAGATCCGCTGCGGCCGCACAAGCCAAGGGTGCTGACACTGCGAGACCGGGCGCTCGTGCAGGTGCCAAGCCTGCATCGGGACAGGGCGCCGGGCCAGCGTCGCCCGACCCGGCGTCCCCGGCCATGCCGGCCCGCAGCGTCCGCCCGTTCCTGGAGGCGCTCGCCCGGGCCAACCCCGATGCGCAGAGCGAGCTGCACTTCTCCGATCCTTACACGCTGTTGATTGCCGTCCTGCTCTCGGCGCAGACCACGGACGCGGGGGTGAACCGCGCGACCGTGGGGCTGTTCGCCGCCGCGCCCGATCCGGCGGCGATGGTGGCGCTCGGCGTCGAGGGGGTCGGCCAATACATCCGCACGCTGGGCCTGTGGCAGGGCAAGGCGCGCAACGTCATCGAGCTGTCGCGGCTGCTGCTGGAGCGGCATGGCGGCCACGTGCCGGACGACCGCGAGGCGCTGGAAGCCCTGCCCGGGGTGGGACGCAAGACAGCCAACGTGGTGCTGAACGTCGCGTTCGGGCAACCGACCATGGCGGTGGACACGCATATTTTCCGGGTCGGCAACCGCACCGGCCTTGCACCCGGCGCGACGCCGCGCGCGGTGGAGGACGCGCTGGTGCGTCGCATCCCAAGCGAGCTGCTGCGCCCGGCGCATCACTGGCTGATCCTGCACGGACGCTACGTGTGCAAGGCACGCCGGCCGGAATGCTGGCGCTGCGTCGCGGCGGTCTGGTGCCGGTATCCCATCAAGACGCCCGCACCAGGCGCCGCCGCGCGAGGCCCTGCCGCATGAGCCGCCCGAACCTCGGGCCGGCCGACATGCTTTGCGTCGTCGACATGCAGCCGACCTTCATGCCCGGCGGCGAGCTGCCGGTGGCCGGGGGCGATGCGCTCGTGCCGCTGATCAACCGACTGCTCGCCGTCTTCCCGCACGCGCTGGCGACACAGGACTGGCATCCGCCGCACCACAGCTCTTTCGCCCGGGCGCATCCGGGCCGCGCACCGTTCGAGACGGTGACGATGCCGTACGGCCCGCAGGTGCTCTGGCCGGATCACGCGGTGCAGGGAAGCGCCAACGCCGACCTGCATCCCGATCTCGACCAGCGGCGGATCGAGCTGGTGCTGCGTAAGGGATTTGACCCGGCGATCGACAGCTACTCGGCGTTCTTCGAGAACGACCACGCGACCGCCACCGGGCTCGATGGCTGGCTGCGGGCGCGCGGCATCACCCGGCTGTTCTTCGCCGGGCTCGCCTTCGACTATTGCGTCGCCTGGTCGGCGCAGGACGCGGCGCGGCTCGGTTACGCGGTCGTGGTGATCGAGGACGCCTGTCGCGGCATCGGCCTGCCGCTTCCGGGCGGCGGCACCACGATCGACGAGGCGCGTGAGCGCATGCTGGGCTGCGGCGTCCGCCTGATCGAATCAGCGACGCTCGAGACGGTCTGACCGCCCGAGAGAGTCGCGCCGCGGAAGCCGCCCGGCCCGCAATTCGGCTGTCCCGACGCCGAGCCGGCCAACGATCTGGCCGGACGCAGCCGTCACCTCAGCGCCGGCCCCTGCGAACCCGCCGGCAGCCTTCCGCGGCCGCATCCTCCCAGCTCGCGTAGGTTTTTCGCGGACGGAGCCCGGAGCCGAAATCAAGTTCCAGCAGCCACCCGTCCTGGGTCCGCTGTACGTGGTAGTCCCGCGGCACAAACCATCGCCGCAGCCAGACCGGCGCCATTCCGAGCAATCGGGCGCCCTGTCGACCGCCAGTCTGCGCCGCCTCGGCTCTTGGGGAAGCCGGATCGCGTCGCATCGTCTGTGATCTCCAACGACGATGCCGCAGAATACGCCGGAACCGGGATTGCCGAGTCACATATGGGGGAGATCAACGAGATTTAACTCGTATCAGGGACATTGAGCTCGTTTCGGGAAGGCTCCTGTATGACAGATCATTTTCACCTTCCGCGATCACGACAATTGCCTCAGGACGGAACCCTCATCTTCACACTATTGTACCCATTGTGATCGTGTGCATTGCGCCGGACCGTTGCCCACCATGCCCAAACCGGCCACGGCGTGACGTCGGCGTCTCCCGCCGCCTTTCCACGCGGATGGATGCGGCTGATGCTGCGGGCGGCTCGGTGGCTGGCAGCCAGAAGGCGGCGGACGTCGGGCGCGGCCGAAGGCGCCGTTACTCCGCCATCGCCCGCGCGCGCCGGCGTCGCCCCGTGGCGGGCACCGCGGCGCGGCGGGCCCCGAGCCCGCCGATCTCCTGAAGTCGGGCCAGCATCCGCGCGCCCACCGCGGCGGCGCTGTGGCTGGTGCGGATGGTCCGGCGCGCTGCCTCACCGAGACGGCGGCCGAACTCCGGATCGGAGACGAGGTGGCGCATGTGCGCGGCGGCATGCGACGGATCGGGATCAGCCCATTCCTGTCCAAGCCAGCCCGGATAGGCGTCGCGCGGCACCGGTATCAGCCGGTAATCGACCAGCAGCGAATTGGCGGCATCCATGAAGTCGACATTGCCGGAATAGCCGGTCGCGATCACCGGCTTGCCGAGCAACATCGCCTCGGCCGGGCCGCGCCCGAATCCTTCCGACCGGTGCAGCGAGACGAAGCAGTCGCAAAGCGAGACGAGCGTCGCCAGCGCGCGTGCGTCGTACTCGCGATCGCGGACGATGACACGCGGATCGCCGCCGGCCAGTTTCAGCAGCGTCTCGAGCTCTGCCGCATGCTGCTCGCCGGCGAGCGTCTTGACCACCAGTGCCACTTTCTCGTCGCCGCGCGGGAAGGCTTCGCGGAAGGCGGCCAGCGCTGCCTCGGGATTCTTGCGTTGCACGTATGAGCGGAAATCGAAGCCGAAATAGAACAGGAAAGCGTCGTCGGGCAGGCCGAAATCGCCGCGGCCGAGTGCGGGGTCGGTCGCGGGCAGCTCCACGGCCATCGGCATCAGCGTCACCGGCCGCGGCGAGGCGGCGCGAAACGCCTCGCAGGCGAAGCGGGTGGAGGCCCAGATCTCGTCGTAGAAGGCGAAGGCGGTGTTCCATTCCGCCGGCAGACGCGCGAGTTCCCAGGCCCAGAAACCGATCGCGTAGGGACGCGCGGCGCCATTGCGGCGCAGGAACAGGTAGTCGCGCATCGCCGTGTCGGCGTTGCAATGCACGATGTTGATCGCGGGCTGCAGCGCCCCGGCCGGAAGGCTGGCACCATCCGCGTCGCTGTACTCGCCGCTCTGGTGGTCGAGAAAGGCGCAGGCGACATCATGCGCGCGCAACGCGGCGGCCGTCATGCGCACATCCGCGCCACGTCCGGACGCGACCCGTACCAGGCCCGTCAGCACGACACGCGCCGGCGATGTCGCGACTTTCGGTGCGAGCGTGGCGGGTGGCTGAGCGCTGATCCGGCGCAGCCAGGCGGAGATGCTCCACGGATCGTCCGGCTCGGCGGCCAGCGCCGCGATCAGTGCCGCCTGACCCTGATGCCCGGTCGGGTCGAAGAGCTGGCGTAAATCCGCGCGCCCCGCCCAGGCGAGCGAATGCAAGCGCAGAAAGCCGGGCACGGCGCCGGGCGCCGGCTGCGCCAGGAAGCCCGCGAAGGAGTCCGGCAGCGCATCCGGCGGCACGTCGAATTCCCGCATGCCGTAGCATATGACCCAGGCACAGAAACGAAGCTGCCCTTCCAGCGTGCGGAGGTCGCAAACCTCCCGCACATCGGTGCGCAGCGCCCACATCGCGTAGAGCAGCCTGCAGATCGGCACGCCCCCCTGCGCCGAGCCGGGCGCCCGCGCGCGGTTCCAGGCGGCGACCGCCCCGGTGTAGCCCTCAGGCCAGCCGCGCGCGCGCGAGCAGAAGGCGGCGAGCCAGATCGCCATGGCCTGCCGGCCCGCAACGTTACCCGGAAACCCGTCCACTTGCTGGCGGAACGGGCCGCTGTACCACGGCGCCAGCAGGCGCATGAGCCGGGTCACCGGCGGCGTCTCGTCGGTGCCCTCCTCTTCAACCGCGTCCATGAACGAAGCAACGCTGGGTGCGATCAGCGACAGATCCACCTCGCCCTCGGCGACGCCGGACAGCAGGCACCAGAGCAGAAAATCCTGCAGCTCCGCCTCGCTCTGATTGCGGAAATGCTGTTGCAGATCGGTGCGCTTCTCCCAGACCAGCGCCAGCTGGCGCGGGATCGGCGCACCTACCGCGTCGGTCAGCACGTTGAGCGGCACCGGCTCGGCGAGCCAGGCGTCGAGCGCCCCGCGCGGGCCGTCGAACACCTCCGCCGCCTGCGGCGGCCAGGGCAGCAGCGCGGGTAGAATCGTCTCCCGCTGCGCCAGCACCGCGCCGGCCGCGGCGATCGAGGCCTCGTCGAGCCCGGCCTCGGCGCCACCGCCTTCGCCGAACCAGCGCAGATATTCCTCCCGGCCGTCCGGCGTTTCGATGTCGAGACGGCGCTGCAAATCCCGCCGGCGCTGCCAGAGCTCATACATCACCCGCGTGACGCCGGGCGGCCCGAGCGCGGTCAGCGACGGTTCGACCGTGTCGAACAGACCGCCGTCGCCGGCGAACGGATCGCCTTCGAACTCGGCTTCATGCCGCCGGAACGAGCGCCGCATCATCTCATGCACCGCCCGTCCGCTGATGAAGCGGCCATAGGCGTAGGGAATTTGCCGGAACTCGGCCCAGCCGTGCCGCACGACGCGCGCGAGGTAGTCCTCGAACAGCGGCCGCAGCGCGCCGATCGTCTCCGTCGTGAAGCGGTTCTGGTGCTTGGAGAAGGCGGTCGGATCGGCGGGATTGACGCCGGAGAAATGCACGAAACGCAGCGCCTCGCCATCGACCAGCGTCTGCTGCCCGCGTCGCGTCACCCGCCGGTGCAGCAGGTTCCAGTAGGCGAGATTGTAGGAGTGATGGTGCAGGATGTGCGTGCCGCGCACGAAGCACGGTGCCATGTCCATCCAGCGCTGGTCGGTGAAGCGGTTGCCCTCGATATCGACCACCGCATCGCGCCGGCAGCGATCGCGCCACCAGCCGAGGAAGTCGCGGCTTTCCGGCGTCATCCGGAACGCCGCGAAGCCGAGATTGTAGCAGCCCGACTTCATGATGGTGAGATCGTCGGGCAGCGCGCCATCCTGCAGCGGCGCCGTCATGTGCGGCGTCAGCACCAGGCTCGCGCCGTCCGAGAGTGCCCGCTCCACGTGCTCGAGCGGCGCCGTCACCAGGATGTCGGGATCGAGATAGATGAGGCCGATCGCGTCGGGATGCCGGGCGGCGAGCCACAGGAAGCAGGACGGCTTGATCGCGGTCGAGAACTCCATCACGTCATAGGCAAACGCCATCGCCGCGAAACCGTCGATGCCCAGGGCGCGCGCCGGCACCAGCTCCGCAAGCCCTGCGAGCGCGCCGCCGGCCACCGGTTCGTCACACAGGAACACGTAGCGCGCGCTTGCGGGATGCTGCGCGGCAATCGACTCCACCAGCGTGCGCGCATAGGCGAGATAGTTGTTGGCGACGATGGTGAAGAACACCAGGCGTGGCGCCGCGGCATGTCGCGGCGCGCGTTCGCGCGCGGTGGCGACGCGCCCGCGGGCCGGCTTGCGCGCCGGGCTGCCAGCTTGTCTCAACGCTGCGGATTCCGGCGGACTTCGCCCCGGCGGGAGGAAATCACCCGCTCTCCGACGATGCGGCAGCGGACGATGGGGCGGCAGACGCGGCAGCAGAAGATGGGGCGGCAGCAGACGGGGTGACCGGCGAGGATACAGCGGCATGCTTGTCGATCACCCGGTTCCAGGTATCGACTTCCTCGAGCGCCTCCGGCCCCGGAGCCCGGCCCTCGTAATAGCCGTTGGCGTTGTAGTGCGTGTGCGCCGAGGCGATCTTGCCGCTGCTGATGCTGGCCGCGACATCGGTGTAGCGCCGCGTGTACCAAGGCTCGTTGACCTTGAAGATGCGCGGCCGCCGCCCCTCGAAATAACCGGCTTCGGAGAAATGGCTGAGCGCATCCAGAATGCGCCCGCCGCGGATCGCCTCCGCGACATCGCGATAGGCGCCGGCATACCATGCCTGATCCATCAGGCCGTTGGCCGCGGCGTTGCGAACCAGCAGCTTCAGCACCTCCATCGGCATGGTGACGGTCTGGCCATCCGCCGCGACCTGCATGCACTGGCTGAGGCGGGCGTAAGGCGGGAAATACATGCCAGACCTCGTCCCGAAGGAAATGCGCAGGAGCGGCAACGGCCGTGCGCCCGAGGGCAGCCCTTGCGCACCGACCATAGCGGCATGCGTCCGCCCGCTTCAAGCGCGGGCGCCCCGGTCCCCCGGCTTCAGAAATCCGACCATCCGTTCCGCCTCGGAGACGATCGGCTCGGCGATCGCCGCGGCCCGTGCCGCCCCATCGAACAATATGGCATCGATCGCGCCGGGATCGGCCAGCAGCCGTCGCGTCTCCGCGGCGATCGGCTCGAGCCGCGCGACGAGCAGCGCCGCCAACGCCTCCTTGAAGACGCCGAATCCCTTGCCGCCATGCTCGGCCAGCACCGCGGCCGGATCGGCATCGGAGAGTGCGGCATAGATACCGACGAGGTTGCGCGCTTCCGGCCGCTGCGCCAGCCCGCCCGGCTCGTCCGGCAACGGCTCCGGGTCGGTCTTGGCGCGACGGATCTTCAGCGCGATCGTATCGGCGTCGTCGGTCAGGTTGATCCGGCTCTGATCCGACGGATCCGATTTCGACATCTTCCTGGTGCCGTCGCGCAGGCTCATCACCCGCGCCGCCGGACCGAGGATCAGCGGCTCGATCAGCGGGAAGAAATCGGCGCCGTAATCGTGGTTGAACTTCTGTCCGACGTCGTTGGCGAGTTCGAGATGCTGGCGCTGGTCGTCGCCCACCGGCACGCGCGTCGCCTTGTAGGCGAGGATGTCGGCCGCCATCAGGTTGGGATAGACGTACAGCCCGGCCGAGGCATTCTCCCGATCCTTGCCCGCCTTGTCCTTGAACTGCGTCATCCGGTTCAGCCAGCCGAGCCGTGCGATGCAGTTGCAGATCCAGGCCAGCCGCGCATGCGCGGAGACCGCCGATTGCGGGAACAGGATGTGCCGCTCCGGGTCGAGGCCGCAGGCGAGCAGCGCCGCCGCCATCTCCCGCGTCTGCGCCCGCAGCCCCTCCGGGTCCTGCCAGACCGTGATCGCGTGCATGTCGACCACGCACCAGATGCACTCATGGTCGCGCTGCAGGCCGACCCAATTGCGGATCGCGCCGAGATAATTGCCCAGGGTGGGGACCCCGGACGGCTGGATGCCGGAGAAAATGCGCTGCATGCCGGGCTTTTCCGGTGCCGCCGCGCTCCGGTCAAGCCGAGGCCGCGTCCGGCTTGGGCGGCACCGCCGCCCGCCGCCGGCGGCGCAGGAAGGTGCCGACGAACTCCCGAAGGTCGAATGCCCCGATCGCCTCGCCGGCGACGAAATAGGCGGCAAGTCCGAGGCCGACCAGCAGCGCCAGGCCAAGGAAGCGCAAGCCGTGCGGCCGGTTCAGGGCGGCGAACACGCTGCGCTCCGCCAGCACCAGCGCCGCGGCCATCGCAACCGACGCGACCCCCATCCGCCACAGCCGCCCGCGCAGCCGCGCATCCAGCCGCAGATGCCCGCGCCGGTGCAGTGCCCAGGCCAGGCCCGCGACGTTGAACATCGCGGCAAGGCTGGTCGCGAGCGCCGGCCCGACCTGCTGCAGCGGCCGCATGAACACCAGGTTCAGGGCCAGGTTCACCGCCACCGCGACGACGCCGATCTTGACCGGTGTGGCGGTGTCGCCGCGGGCGAAGAAGCCCGGCGCCAGCACCTTGACGATCACGAAGGCCGGCAGGCCGACCGCGTAGGCGGCCAGCGCCGCGGCGCTGCCGGCAACCGAGGCGGCGCCGAACGCGCCGCGCTGGAACAGCACCGACATGACCGGCTCGCGCGCCACGATCAGCGCCAGCGCCGCCGGCAGCGTCAGCACCAGCGCATACTCCAGCGCCCGGTTCATCGTGTCCGATGCCGCTTCCGCCTCGCCCGCCCGCACCTGACGCGACAGCAGCGGCAGCAGCGCGGTGCCGACGGCGGTGCCGATCGTGCCCAAGGGCAGCTGCTGCACCCGGTCGGCGTAGTAGAGCAGCGACACCGAGCCGGGCGGCAGCAGGCTCGCGATGATCACGTCGATCGCCAGGTTGAGCTGCGTCACCCCCGCGCCGACCAGCCCCGGCGCCATGCGCCGCAGCAGCAGCCGCATCTGCGGCGTCAACCGCGGCCGGGGGATCCGCATCGCCATGCCCGCCCGCGCCGTCGCTGCCATCAGCACCACGAGCTGGACTACGCCCGACGCCGTGACACCCCAGGCCAGCGCGTGCCCGACCGTCGGCACGTAGGGCGTGAGCCAGAGCATCGCCGCGATCGAGACGGCGTTGAACAGCAGGTACGAGGCGGAGGCGGCGGTGAACCGGTCCATCCCGTTCAGCACGCCGGCGAGCAGTGCGGCGAGGCAGATCAGGATCAGGTAGGGAAAGGTGATCCGCGACAGCGCCACGGCGAGCGCGAACTTGGCCGGCGTCGCGGCAAACCCCGGCGCGAGCACCGCCATGAGCTGCGGCATGAAGATCTCGCCGACGATGGTCAGCGCGCCGAGCCAGAACGCCATGACGCTGAACGCCTCGGCGGCGAACTGCCGCGCCGCCGGCTGGCCCTCGGCCGCCAGCATGCCGGCGAAGGCGGGGACGAAGGCGGCGTTGAACGCGCCCTCGCCGAACAGCCGGCGGAACAGGTTGGGCAGCTTCAGCGCGACGAAGAACGCGTCGGCGACCGGCCCGGCGCCGAGCAGCGCCGCGATCAGCATGTCGCGGGCGAAACCGAGGATGCGGCTGGCCATCGTCCAGCCGCCGACCGTGATGATGCCGCGCAGCATGCGGCTGGCCTACTCGTCCCGCAACGGACGGGCAAGCAGCGCCGCGACGGCCTCCCCCAAGGTCAGCCGGCCGGAGACCAGCGCCGCCACGGCGCGGCAGATCGGCAGGTCGAGATCGCCCGCCCGGGCCACCAGCGCCGGCGCCGTCGCCACCCCCTCGACCACGCCGCGGCCGGCCGCCAGCGCCGAGTCGAGCGACTCGCCGCGCCCGAGCGCCAACCCCAGCGCGTAGTTCCGGCTGGTCGGCCCGGCGCAGCTCAGCAGCAGATCGCCGAGCCCCGACAGTCCGGCGACCGTCTCCGCTCGCCCGCCCAGCGCCACCGCCAGCCGGCCGATTTCCGCCAGCCCACGCGTCACGAGCGCGGCGCGCGCATTCTCCCCGAGCCCGGCGCCGATCACCGCCCCGGCCGCGATCGCCACCACGTTCTTCGCCGCGCCGCCGACCTGCGCCCCCATCGGATCGTCATTGCCATAGAGACGAAAGCCCGGCGTGCCGAGCAGCCCGATGAGACGCTGGCGCAGCCCGGCGTCCGCGGCCGCGATGACCGAGGCGGTCGGCAGCCCCAGCGCAACCTCGCGAGCGAAATTCGGCCCGGTCAGCACGGCGCACGCCACGCCGGGATGCCTGGCGGCCACGATCTCCAGCGGCAGGCGCAGGCTGCCCTGCTCCACCCCCTTCGCGCACACGACCAGCGGCCCCGCCGGCGCAATCCGGTCAAGCAACCCGCGCAGCGCCGCAAGCGGTACCGTGAGCAGCAGCGCATCCTG
>Ga0335074_10009102_pt1 | contig 13838 bp, 12 predicted proteins | sample Lox_Sample_23_FD_206715 | JGI IMG/M metagenome (GOLD analysis project Ga0335074, IMG submission 206715) | Soil microbial communities from Loxahatchee National Wildlife Refuge, Florida, United States - Lox_Sample_2.3 | ecosystem: Environmental > Terrestrial > Soil > Wetlands | place: USA...
CCGGCCCCACCAGACCGCGGCGTTGCTGCCGAAACAGCGCCCCGCGAAGCCCGGGGCGGCGCTTGGCCGCGGTACGATGTCCAGCATCTCCACTTCCAGCACGTCGCCCGGCCGCGCCTCCTCCACCATGATCGGGCCGGTGAGGATATGCACGCCAAACCCCTCACCCGCGCCCCGGCCATAGATCGAGGCGTTCATAGGACCCGCGCCGCGCCGATCCACCCCCTTCGCCTGCGGCGTCCAGGCAAACACGGCCTCGGCGTCGGGATCGCCGGCGATCATGCGTGCGGCATCGTCGGAGGCATGCTGCGTCAGGGTCTCTACGGTGATTGTGTCGCCAGAACGCACTGCAAGCACTGGAGGCAAGGCACTGCTGAAATAACCCCAGTGCACCGTGGCCGGGGTGGCGTGTAGGTGGTGGTGTGCGGGGTCATCGCCGCGTGGCACCGAGGGAAGCTGCGCGCCGCGCGCGGCTGGCGCCGGATGGCGACCGCCGGCCTGCGGATAGCCGCGGCTGCGCAACAACTGCGGTGCGCCGGCCGGCCCGTGCAGAACGGCGTCGGCCCGATAGGCATTTGGCGCCACGCCATACTGATGGCGGAAAGCCCGGCTGAAATGTGCCGGATCGAGAAAGCCACAGCGAAAACCGATTTCGGCCACCGGCACGGAGGCCTGGGCCGGGTCGCCGAGCGCCTCGGCAGCACGCTCCAACCGTCGGTGGCGCAGGTATTGGCTGAAGCTTTGCCCTTCGTCGTCGAGCAATTTCTGCACGGCCCGCATGGACAGGCCTTCCGCCTCGGCGAACCGGGCGAGATTGAGATGCGGGTCGTCCAGCCGGCGTTCCAGTCCGCGTAGGATGCGCTGGCGCAGCGCGGCCCGATGCGTGCGTCCGCCGGCCAGCAATCCCAAAGCAGATGGGATGAGTTCCGCCAGGGTGACTTCCAACGCCGCCAGCGCAACATCGGCCGATGCATCCATCGCCTCGGCGATGGTGGCGAGCAATGCGGCGAGCACCGGCTGTCGGCCAAGCCGGATCGGCGTCTCCGCAGCGTCGTCAGCGAAGCGCAGATCGAGCAATGGCAGCCGCAGCAGCAGCAGGCGGAACCGCCCGGACAATGCCAGCAGCGGACCAGCCCCGGCTGGCCAGCAGAGCAACTCGCGATCCCGTACCATCGCCTCGCCCGGCAGGCGTGCGGTGCCGTCGAGCATCATGCCGACCCAGTGGTGTCTGCCGTCGGCGCGCCCGGTACGGCGCAGAAGCTGCGCCTGGCCGGCAATCAGCACGATCTCGGTCCCGTGCGGCGCGCAGTGCCGGAGCAATCGGCCCTCCGCGGTGCCGGAGCCGGAGCCAGCAGCGAGGCCAACCTGTGCCAGCGCATGCTCCCAGACCCTGGTACGGCGATCCAGCGGAAACGGGTCAGTGCTGAACCACTCGACGCTCATCGATCACGCCCTGCTGCGACGCCGGATGCAAGCAAGGCGCGTGCCCGCGCAGCCACGAGGTGGGCCAGTGTGTTGGCCGCCGCGCCGCCGATGACGGCACTCTGCTCGGCAATGGCGGTCAGTCGGGCGGGAACACGGCGTGGCAGATGCGCGCATGCACGCCCTGAAGCCCATCGACCACCTGGGTGACCGCGAAATCCGCGGCGACGCTCATCAGCGAATACGCATCATCCTTGCTCAGGCCACGATGCTCTGTCAGCAGCCGCAGCATGTCGAGGCTGGCGTTGCGCATCGCCTGGTTCAGGTCCTCGTCGAAGCCGTGCGTCATGAAGCTGTCCGCCGTGCGCAGCAGCGGCGAGGGAAAGCTGAAGTCGCGGCGGATGAAGACCTGGAACATCACGTCGAGCGAGGCCTCGATGGCGGTGCCGCTGATCTCGCCATCGCCCTGGGAGATGTGCGGGTCGCCGATCGAGAACAAGGCGCCGGGGACCTGCACCGGGTAGAACATGGTTGCGCCGGCGCCGATGCGCCAGTTGTCGATATTGCCGCCATGGCGGCCAGGCGGGATAGAACTGACGCGGCCGGCAACGTCGGGTGCCACGCCGGCCGTGCCGAGATGCGGCCGCACCGGTACCCGCACGCCACACAGCGCCGGCTGGCGGCAGCAGTCCCGTTCATGCGTGATCGTGCCGGGAACCAGGTACTTGCCGGGGAAATCATAGGCGAAGACGGCCTCCGCGGTCTGGCTGGCTGCGTCCATGCGGTAGATGGTGACGCGCTCCTTCTCGCCGAACTCGCGATAGAGGTGTCCCCAGTTTGCGGCCAGGTTCGAGCCATAGCGCAGACGCGGCGTCATTTGCAGGTAATGCACCTCCAGCATGTCGCCGGGGCGGGCATCCGCGACGAAAATTGGCCCGGTGAGGATGTGGACCCCGGGATTGCGGTCATCCGGCGGGATGCCGTCGTAGATAGCAGTCACACCGGCATCCATCATCAGCTCTGGCGCATCGCCGGCGTGGTGCGTGATCGCCTCGGCGCGCACGATGTCGCCGCTGGCAACCCTAAGGACCGGCGGCAGCGAGGCGTCGAAATAGCCCCAATGCACGGTCTTCGGCGTTGCCGGCAAATCGTGCAGCGCCGGACGCGGCTGGGAACGTTCTGTCGTTTGGTCGTCGCGAAGCAAGGTCATGGCAATGTTCCGTTGCGGCACGGTGGACGGCCAGGCGGGCGCGTGCCTTCGTGTGGCGTGCGCAGCCTGGCGTTCGGCGTTAGGGCCAGGGATGGCCCTGGAGCGCCACACAGCTTAGCCTGCGGTTCATCGGGCTGGTTAGCACGCCCCGGCCGGAGCCTTGCCATTTCCAGCGCGGCGCTCGTGAATGCGAGGCGACAAAGCCTATTGATTGGGCAACTGCCAGCGCTATAGGCTTCGGTTTGGCCCAGACGCGACTGTCAAAGGTAGAGCGGGTTGCGCGGACGGTGGGACTGGTGCCGACTTGCTGATTTCCATGACATCGACGCAGGCGTCCTTGGCGCCCACCGCGACCAGATTCAAAATCCACCGCACGCCCTACCCCCGGTCCACAAAAACGGATCCCAGAATACCCGGCGCGCACTGCCACCCCCAGTTTCGAGGTGGTCCCACAGCGCCCACTGTAACTCATTGAAATCGCCAAACTTCCTTAACGCCACTTTTGGCAGGTTGGGAACGGGAACCCCCACCTGGGCCGCCACCAGCTTGAGGCGGTGTGTCGGCCAGCGCCCGTCCAGCCCTGACCATCGGCCCGCCACCACCCACTGACGAATAGTCCCGCGCTGGTCAGTGGGCGCCGGCGCGGCTGGATCTCGCTCTTCCCGCCGCCATGACGGGGCTTGTTCCGTTGCTCCGCCGGTTCCTCAGGCGTGTGTTTCGGCGCAGCACTGTGACCCCCGACCGGCTTCCAAAAATGACCCCGTCAGATCGACGATTTCTTCAGCCACATCAATGGGATATCCGTCGCCGGGTGGGGTCATTATTCAAAGCCGATCGTTTTACGGAATGGACTTGTGAAATGCTCATCATTTCAATCAGGTAGACCCGAAACCGGTGGGGTCCCGTTTGGGCGCCGATTCACAACTTCAGCGACCAGGCGAGAGAAGTTTTTTTAAAGTCCTCCTGCGCCGCGGTATCCGTTTTCGGATGCTGCGGCCGCGGCTGCAGCCGGGTCATCTCGAGCCGATGCAGGAAGCGACCCACCGTGTTCTCGTGCACCGTGATCGACCATCGTGCCGCGATCTCCTTGCGCAGATCGGCACACCGCCAGCGTACCACGCCATGGCGCTCCAGGTCCGGCCCCGCCAGAACCAACTGCCGCAATTCCTCCATCTGCGCCTCGGTCAGTGCCGATGGCCGGCCAGGACTCTGGCGCGAGGTCAATCCCGCCACGCCATGCTCGTTATCGCGATGCACCCAATCCCGCAGCGTCTGCCGCTCCATTCCGTTGAGATGGGCGGCCTCCCCACGGGAATGCCCCTCCAGGACCGCGGCGATGGCCTGAAGCCGGCGCACTACCCCGCTGTCATCCGTGCTGCGGGCAATCTCACGCAACGCCGCCGGTGAGTGGTCCTTCCGACTCACCTCGATTGGTCTGACCATGGCTGGGCGCTCCCGTCCGAATCGTGCCGATCCGAACAGAATCCGAATGCAGCCGATTCGGGAATCCCGCCGAGGTCAATGAGTCACGCTTTTCGGGGGCTGGTATAACACCTTCTAGCTTCCCTGGAATTTCGGCGCGCGCTTCTCGTGGAACGCCGCGACACCCTCGCGGAAATCGTCGGACGAACGCAGCCGGCTGTAGCAGTGGCCTTCCATCTCGATGGCGAGGGAGAGTGTTGCCTCCTCGGTGTCGTTGAGCAGCTTCTTGGCAGTGCGCTGGGCGAGCGGGGCGAACTCGATCAGTTCGCGCACCAGCGCATCGGTGGCGGATTCCAGTTGGTCGTCCGGCACCACCTCGGTGACGACGCCCCACTCATAGGCCTGCTGCGCTTTGATCCGCCTGGAACGCATCACGATGTCCTTGGTGCGCGTGATCCCGACCATCTTCTGCAGCCGCGCCGAACCGCCGGAGCCGGGGATCTGGCCGAGTTTCTGCTCGGGCAGGGCGTACTGCGCGGTCTCGGACGCGATGCGGAAATCGCAGGCCAGCGAGATTTCGAAACCAACGCCGAAGCAGTACCCGCGATTGGCCGCGATCACCGGCTTGCTGCAGCGCGCAGGCGCCGCGATGTTCCAGGCGAGCTTGGAGACATGTTCAGGCGAGGCTTCCAGGAAGCCGCGGATGTAGCCGCCCGAGGAGAAATGCTTGCCAGTGGCGCGCAGCACGATGATGCGCGCGCGCGGGTCGGCGTCCAGCGCTTCGAAGGCCGCGCGCAACTCGTCACGCTGCGGCATGGCGATGGTGTTGAACTCCGGGCGATCCAGCACGATGTCGCCGCGCTGGCGTGCGGGATCGATCTCGACGCGGAAACCATCGTGCTGTGTCGTTTCGATAGCCATTTCGCTCATGAGTTGATTTCCTTTGAGTCCTGGCGATGTGGTTGGGTTTCCGGCGAGTAGTCACCCTCGACGAGTTTGCGTCGCAGCAACTTGCCGACCGGTGATTTTGGTATCGTGTCAACAAAGACGAAGCGGCGCGGACGCTTGAAGTTGGCCAGGCCGGAGGTGCGGCAATGCGCGTCGAGCGCGGCCTCCGTGACCGGGGCGCGACGCTGGATGAAGGCGGTAACGATCTTGCCCCAGCGCTCGTCGGGCAGGCCGGCCACGGCCACTTCTGAAACAGCAGGGTGCAGCGACAGGCAGTTCTCCACCTCGACCGGCGAAACGTTCTCGCCGCCGGTGATGATCATGTCGTCCACCCGTCCGGTGACGAACAGGTCGCCGTCGGTGTCGATGTAGCCGGTGTCGCCGGTGAGATACCAACCATCGCGCAGGGCGCGGGCATCGGCGTCCGGGCGGCGCCAATAGCCCTCGAAGGCCTCGTCGCCGGCGAGGAGCGCGGCGATTTCGCCCTCCTCACCCGGTGCGGCCACACTGTTCACGTCGTTGTCGCCCAGCTTGATGACGCGGATCATCTGGTTCAACCCGGCGCGGCCGGCGCACGCGGGCTTGCGCGTGGCGTCCTGGTTGATCGTCACGGTGTAGACTTCAGAACTGCCGTAGTGGTTGACGAACAGGTCGGGTGCAAAAGCGGCCTGCAGTTTCTGCAGCAGCGCATCCGTCATCGGTGCGCCCGCGAACCCAAGCTTCCGCACGCTTGTGGTATCGGCGGCGGCGAAGTCCGGGTGGTGCACAAGGTCATGGTACAGCGTCGGCACCAGATAGAGGTTCGACACAAGTTCGGCTGCAATCAAGGCAAGCGCGGTCTTCACGTCGAAGCGCGGCAGGCAGACGAACTTGCCGCCGATCAGCGACATTGCGAGCAAGGACCGCACGCCCATCGTGTGATAGAGCGGCATGACCCCGAGCGTCGCCTCGCCGCGCCGGTAGAGATTTTGCGCCACATGCGCGAGCGCGCCCGCGCGTTCGGCATAGTGGCGCCGCGGCACCCCCTTGGGGCGCGAGGTTGTGCCGGAGGTGTAGAGCATCAGCGACCAGTCCGAGGCCGCCGCCTGCGGCACCGCGTCAGCGGCGCGCGCGTCCCGCAACTCGGCGAAGCCCGTACTTCCGACGTGGAGATGCCGCAGGGCGGCGGCACCCGGCGCCGCGGCAACGGCAGTGGCCGAGACGTCCTCGAACACGATCGCCCGCGCCTCGGCGTCGAGCAGGCAGTATTCCAGTTCGTCGGCCGTCGCACGCCAGTTGAGCGGCGTAGTGATGATGCCGGCGAACTGGCAGGCCCAGTGGAGCGTGGCCGCGTCGAGGCGGTTCTGCAGGAGGGTGACGAGATGGTCGCCCATGCGCAGGCCAAGCTGGTGCAGCCCGTCCACCAGGGCGCTGACCTGCCGGAACCACGCGCTGTAGGTTAGCCGCACGGGCCCATCGACGATGGCGACCGCGTTCGGGTCGCGCGCGACGCTGGCGAGGAAGGAGGTGCCGAGATCGAGCATCAGGGAACTCCAGCCAAAAGGCGCTCTTGTGCAGCGCGGGCGGCGCGCAGGATCGGGGCATAGCCGGTGCAGCGGCAGAGATGCCCCGAAAGCAATTCGCGCAGTTCCGCCTCGCTCGCATGAGGCTGCCGCGTGAGGAACGCATCGAGCGACATCAGAATCCCGGGCGTGCAGAAGCCGCATTGCAGGGCGTGGAATTCGCGAAAGCACTCCTGCAGGACCGACAGCCGCCCCGGCGCCGGGGCGAGGCCCTCGACTGTGCGGATATCCGCGCCGTCCACCTGAACCGCGAGCACCAGACAGGAACGGCTTGGTTCGCCGTCGATCTGCACCGTGCAGGCGCCGCAGACCCCGTGCTCACAACCGACATGCGTGCCGGTGGCACCCAGCGTGTGGCGCAGGAAATCGTGCAGCAGGCGGCGCGGTTCGGCCTCGCCGGAAACCGGCCGGCCATTCAGCGTAAATCGGACAGTGTGACGCTGCTCGGCGCTCAGGCGCGGCATTGCTGGGCCTCCAGGCAGACGTCACGGCCGAGCCGGCGGACGAGTTCGCGGCGATAGCGGGCCGTGGCGTGCAGATCATCGCGCGCGTCGAGCGACCAGGCGAAGGCGTCGAGCGCGTCGTCCCAGGTCTTGGCATCGGCGGGCAGCAGCACGGATCGCGGCGTGTCCGCCACGCCCGCCACAGCAAGGCGCACATCGTCCGGTCCGGCGGCGGCGGCGCAGCCGACAATGGCAAAATCGCCGTGGCGGCGGGCGACCTCGCGGAACGCGTAGCCGTGGCCGGCGCGCGCAGTGGGAATGGAGATGGTTTCGATGACCTCGTCATCGGCCCGGGCCGTGGCCATCATGCCGGTGAAGAACTCCGCCACCGGCAGCGTCCGGGCCTTGCGGCGGGAGCGCAGATGGACGCTGCCTTGAAGGGCGGTCAGCACCAGTGCTACCTCGGCGCTGGGGTCGGCATGGGCCACGGATCCACACAGCGTGCCGCGGCTGCGCGTCTGCTCATGCCCGAGCCAGGGCATCGCCGCGGCCAGCAGGGGAACGCGCTGGCCGAGACTGGCGTGGCGCATCACCGCTACCTGCCGCACAGCCGCACCGATGCGCAGGGCGGAACCCGTGTCGGAGATGGATTGCCACTCGGCGACGTGCATCACATCGACCAGCACGGCCGGCCGGGCGAGACGCATGTTCAGCATCGGCATCAGCGACTGGCCGCCGGCGATGACGCGCGCCTCGCTGCCCTCCTGGTGCAGGGTCTCCAGCACCTCGGCAGCATTCCGGGCGCGCAGATAGTCGAATTTTGGCGGCTTCATACGCGGCTCCTGAGGCGCTGCCAGAGCCTGGCGAAGAAGCCCGGCCGCCGCCCGCCGGCCTGCTTGGCGAGGGCGGTGAAGAACTGGCCGATGATGACTTTCGCCGCGCCGTCGAGCAGCCGCCCGCCGATGGAGGCCACCTTGCCACCGATCGCGGCCTCGTAGCGGTAGTTCAGCGTGGTCTGGTTCGGCTGGTCCTCGTGCAGCGTCACATGACCCGATCCCTTGCCGAAGCCGAGTGCACCTTCCGCCCCGCCGGAAAGGGTCAGGGAATTCGGTTCGTCGATGTCCGACAGATTGATCGTGGCCTTGTAGACCCCCTTCACCGGGCCGATGCCCAGGGTGACAGTGGCGCGGAACTCGGTGTCCGACACTTTCCGGATGTCGTGCGCGCCGGGGACGATGGCGGCGAGCCGCACGGGGTCCATCAGCATCGCCCAGATTCGCGCGCGCGGCGCCTGGACGCGCGCCGAACCTTCACCGAACAGGCTGCGCTCGCCCGGCTTGGGCGCGGGGCGGGCGGAGCCGCCGCGCGGCGGCTCCTTTTCGGCGGGAAACAGATGGGCCGCCAGCCGGCTTGGCAGGATCGGCAGCTGGATGTCGCCGAGCCCCAGCGCATCGGCCACGGCATTGGCGATACAGACGGGGGTGGACATGCAGTTGCCCTCGCCCACGCCCTTGGCCCCGAGCGGCGTGAAGGGAGAGAGAGTCTCGTGATGCAGGATCACCAGGTCCGGGACTTCCATGGTCGTCGGGATCAGGTAGTCGGCGAGCGTTCCGGCGAGGAAACTGCCATCCGGGCCGTAGGCATGCTCCTCCAGCGTCGCCGCTCCCAGCGCCTGGGCGAAGCCGCCCGTCACCTGTCCGGCGACCATGCCCGGATGCAGGACGCGGCCGCAGTCATGCATGGTGACGTAGCGGTCGATGCGCAGCTCGGCGGTGGCGGGGTCGATCTCGACGCCGCAGAAGTCGAAGATGAAGCCATGGCAGAGCGATGAATTCACCTCGTCGGCCGGGTTCGGGGCGGTCAATTCCGGCGGTGTCCAGAACACCGTTTCGCGGATTGCCTGGTCGATATCGCCCGGAAGCGTGGCCGGCGCCCAGTGGCCTGTCGCAGCGACGCGGCCGAAGGAAACGGAATTGTCGGGATTGCCCTGTGCGGCGATGCGGCCCTTTGTGAATACGACGTCCTCGGCCGGCACGTTCAGTTGGGACGCGGCGATTTTCGACAGCTTGTCGCGCAACCGCGTCGCGGCCAGATGGGCCGTGCCGGCGACCGCGGCGGCGAAGCGGCTGGCATAGTTGCCCGAGGCGATCGACCAGGCATCCTTGCCCGTGTCCATATCGGTGATCACACGGATCTCGCCCGGCTGGAGGCCGAACACGTCGGCGACCACCTGCGCCAGCACGGTGCGATGGCCCTGGCCTTGTGGCACGGACGCGACATGCACGCTGACCGCGCCGAGCGGATCGAGGCTGATGGTCGCGGTGGCCTGAGCACCGTTCTTCGGCCCGGCCCGGCGTCGCTCCTCCGGCGTCAGGACGGTCGTGATGTAGCCCATATTGGACACGCTCGGCTCGACCACCGCGGTGTAGCCGATGCCGTAGTGGCGACCCTCCGCCCGGGCCTTTTCGCGGCGTGCTAGCAGCTCCGCATGCCCGCCCTCCTGAAGGGCGCGCTCCAGGGTGATGGCGTATTCGCCGGAATCGAGCAGCGCGCCGGACGCGGTGCGGTAGGGAAATTTCTCCGCCGGGACCAGGTTGCGGCGGATGACGTCGCGCGGGTCGAGGCCCAAGGTGATGGCGATGCGCTGCATCAGGCGTTCGAGCGGGAAGTAGATCTGCGGCCCGCCGAAGCCCCGGTTCAATCCAGTCGGCATCTTGTTTGTCAGCACCACGCGGTTGCGGATGGCCATGTGGCGGATGTCGTATGCGCCGGTCATGTTGCCGTGCATGCGGTAGAGCGTGGCGGGCTCCGGCGCGCGCAGATGGGCACCGCAATCCTCAACCTGGTCCCAGTCCAGCGCCAGCACGTGACCGTCATGATCCACGGCAGCGGACAGCCGGGTGGCGCGGTTGGTGGCGCACACGCTGGCCGCGAGATGCTCCAGCCGGTCCTCGACCCATTTCACCGGCTGGCCGGCCGCGCGGGCAGCGGCGGCGACCAGCACGATATAGGGGAAGACGCCCTGCTTGATGCCGAAACTGCCGCCGGATTCCGGCGGCGTGCGCAACCGCAACCGGTTGCCCGGCACCTTGAGCGCACGCGCAATCACCGCATGGATCGAGAACGGGCCCTGGAAATTGGCCAGCACATCGAAGGCATCGATCCCCGGGTCGTAGTCGGCAAGCACTCCATAGGTCTCGATCGGCGTGCAGGCATTGCGCGGATAGGCAACCTCGAGGCTGACCCGGTGCGGCGCATAGGCGAACGCCGTTTCGGGGTCGCCGTAACGGAAGCTCCGGTCGCTCGCCACATTGCCGCCTAGGCCTGGATGCAGCACCACCGCGTCAGGTTGGAGGGCCGCCAGCGGCTCCATCACGACCGGCAGGATGTCATAGCGCACGTCGATCAGGTCGAGCGCATCCTCGGCCACGTAGGGGTCGCTGGCGACCACGACGGCAACCGGCTCGCCCATATAGCGGACGCGGTCCGTGGCGATCGGCCAGCACTCGATGGGCGCCCTCACGCCAACCACCAGGCTCGTGGTCAGCCGTTTGATATCCGTGCCGGTGAGCACGGCGGCCGCACCAGGCAGGGCGGCGGCCTTGGCGGTGTCGATGTTCAGGATCGCGGCATGGCCGTGCGGGGAGCGCAGGATTGCGGCATGCAGCGTGTTCGGCGGGGTTGCGGTGTCGTCAAAAAAACGGCCGCGGCCGGTAAGCAGCGCAGCATCCTCGAATCGCGGCAGAGACTGGCCTACGAATGGCAGTGCCGGGTCGATCTCGAGGACATGGTCCAAAGTGGCGTAGCTCCCTCTCGCCGGCTTATCAGCGATGAAAGACTATACTCCGCAAGGGCGAGGGCGCTTACCTGAGCGTCTGATTTTCTGTCACTCAGCCTGCTGCAGCCGAGCGATGCTGCGAAACTCGCTCGGCGCCGATCCGGCGTGACTGCGGAAAAAGCGGGTGAAGTGAGCCGGCGCGCTGAAGCCCAGATCGTCGCTCACCTCGGCCATGCTGCGCTGGCCCGTGACCAACTCCCCCACCGACGCCTCCATGCGCAACATGTTGGCGAACATGCCGGGCGCCATGCCGGTGGCCTCGCTGAAAAGGCGGAAGAAATGCGCCCGCGACAGTCCGCTCTCGCGCGCCAGTTTCCCCATGTCGGCCACTGCCCCCGGATCGCGCCGGATTGTCGCGATGGCTCGACGCACCCGCCAGTCCAACCGGTTTCCCGTGGGGCTGACACGCCGCCAGTCGGAGAAACGCTCGATCACGGCGACCATCAGCGTGCCGAGCAGGGCCTGATGCGCCGTGCCGGCCTTGGGATCGGCGAGCATCGCCTGGGCGAGTTCGTCGGCAAGATTCCGGATCTGCTGCGTAACGCCGCCGGCATGGCTGGTGAAGAAGCCAGGGCCACCGCTGGCCGCCCAGTTGTGGCGGAACAGGCTGAGCCATTTCGGCTCGATATAGAGGGCAAGGATCTTGCTGCGCGGGGACTGCGGGCGATGGACATAGGCGTGCGGTTCCCAGGCATTGATCAGCACCGCGCTGTCATCGGTCAGATCGGCCAGGTCGTCGCCCACCGAGAATTGCGTGTCCTCGCCGCCGCCCTTGAGCAACACGTGGCAATGCGGGTGGGCGTGGCGCACCAGCCCCTGATCCATATCGAGCAGCGCTACCCGACCGAACGGGCCATGCCCGATTCTGACGGCATTCGACATGGACGTACTCCCCTGGCCGTGTGTTATTTTTCCCAGCGCCGGACGATGCCGGCATCGATGTCGAACAGGTCAAGCATCCGTCCTACGGTCTGATTGACCATGTCGTCCAGGCTCGCAGGCTTGGCGTAAAAGGCCAGCACCGGCGGGGCGATGATCGCGCCCATTTCGGAAAGCGCGGTCATGGTGCGCAGATGTCCGGTGTGCGGCGGCGTTTCGCGCACCATCAGCACCAGGCGCCGCCGCTCTTTCAGCGCCACGTCGGCCGCCCGCGTGAGCAGGCTGGAGGTCGCGCCGCTCGCGATCTCGGATCGGCGGATAGAGCAAAGAGCAACCGGCCAGTTTGTACTGGTTGAGGGTCCGACAGGCAGCATCATCTGCGTCGCAGGTTGGATGTTCGATCCCATCGCATGTGCGACGATGGCGCTCGGAGTACCGCGCGTTGATCTGACCGCGTTGCTGGAATTGAAGCGAGCGTTGATCGAGGCTGGCTCAGCCCGAAAATCTCCGAACGATAATGGATTCGTTCAGGAGGAAGACGATGAATTCCCGGGACTTGCCGACGGCAATAGCGCCTCGGCAGATGAGCCTGCTGTTCGACGGCGACCGTCTCGACGGACTGGAAGTACTCGAGCGGGGCAAAGTCGCCACGGCACTGGCGCGGATACTGATGCTGGCCGCCGGCATCCGGGTCGAGGAGCTTGACGATGACAAGCTCTGAGCCCCTCCCTCCGGCTGTTCTCAAGCGGAAGGCCGTAGTTTATGTGCGCCAGTCGTCGCAGTCCCAGGTGTTGAACAACCTGGAGAGCAAGCGACGCCAATACGACCCGGTCGAGGTCGCCCGCCAGCGTGGGTTCGTGGATGTCGAGGTGATCGACGACGATTTGGGGCGATCGGCCAGCGGCACGGTTGCCCGGCCCGGGTTCGACCGCCTGGTTGCGTGGCTCTGCGCTGGCAAAGTCGGAGCTGTTCTATGCTTTGATGCCTCAAGGCTCGCGCGGAACGGCCGCGACTGGCACCATTTGCTCGAGCTGTGCGGGCTTGTCGAAGCCCGCGTTATCGATCTGGACGGTGTCTACAACCCGTGCCGGCCGAACGACCGGCTTCTTCTGGGCATGAAAGGCAGCATCAGCGAATTCGAGCTGGGTGTGTTGCGGGCCAGAATGATCGATGCGGCCCGGTCCAAAGCCGGCCGCGGCGAGCTGCGGATATCCGTCCCCTTCGGCTACATCTGGCATCGCGAAGTCGGGCTCGGTCTCGATCCCGACCAGCGTCGGCATTGTCAACTTAAGCAGTCGTTGTCGATCTTGAACTGGAGAGGAGAATCGTCGATGTGATTAGGCCGCCATTTTGGCACACGTCTCCTGCTGCCAAACCCTGAATGCCATGGCACGTGAGGTCCGGTAGCGGTCGGCGTCCATTCGATGGCGTGATGGATGGAAGTGTCCATAGATGAACGCATGCGCAGACAGGAAGCGCTGCGCCTGTGGAGACGATTTGAAACGTTGCATCTGCCGCTCTCGACGCCGGGTTGGTCGATGTGAGTTCTCTGCCCGGTTGTTCAAATAGCGGCTCTGCCGGTGTTCGGCGTTTGGCAGCAATTCACGCTTCGCCACCCCGTAGCTCCGCAGCTTGTCGGTGACAATCACCCGAGGTTCGTATTGGAGGCCCTTCAGGAGCCGCCGGAAGAAGCACTTCGCGGCGCTGGCGTCGCGTCGAGCCTGAACCAGGATGTCGAGTACAACCCCGTTCTGATCGACCGCGCGCCAGAGATAGTGCTGCACGCCTTCGATCCGGATGAAGACTTCGCCCATGTACCATCTGTCTCCCGGCCGTGTCCGGCGGCGGCGCATGCGATCGGCGAAACTGGCAGCGAACTTCTTGCACCACCGGCGCACCGTCTCGTAGGTGACGATAACGCCACGTTCAGCCAGGAGTAGCTCGACATCGCGCAGGCTCAGGCTGAACACATGGTACAGCCAGACGGCATGGCTGATGATCTCAGCGGGGAACCGATGGCGGTAGGATGGATCCGGTTGCGGCTTCATGCCGCCAGTCTCGCCCGTCGACCAGCACGCGGCCAAATCGGGTTACCGTGACAATGCCGGATGGGG
>Ga0335074_10009103_pt1 | contig 13838 bp, 12 predicted proteins | sample Lox_Sample_23_FD_206715 | JGI IMG/M metagenome (GOLD analysis project Ga0335074, IMG submission 206715) | Soil microbial communities from Loxahatchee National Wildlife Refuge, Florida, United States - Lox_Sample_2.3 | ecosystem: Environmental > Terrestrial > Soil > Wetlands | place: USA...
GGTGGCCGGCCGGAACTTCACTGTCGTCGGTATCGTCCGCGCCGCGCAGGGCGTCACCGACGCGGACGTGTACATACCGCTGGCCCGCGCGCAGGCTCTGGCCAGCATGACCAACGAAGTCAACACGATCTACGTATCGGCTGCCAGCGCGACCGACGTCGCCGCGGCCGCGAGCGCCGTCTCTCGCGCCTTGCCCGGTGCGACCGTCACCACCTCTAGCGATCTCGCCAGCCAGGTGACCGGATCGTTGTCCAGCGCATCCACGCTGGCCAAAAGCATGGGTAAGTGGCTGGCGGTCGTCGTGCTGGCGGTCGCATTCGGGCTCGCGAGCCTTCTCACCGTGTCAGCGGTCACTCGCCGTGTCCGGGAGTTCGGCACCCTCAAGGCGATCGGCTGGACAAGCCGGCGGATCATCCGGCAGGTCATGGGCGAGGCCCTGGTCATCGGGGTGGTCGGCGGAGCAGTCGGCGTCGCTATCGGCTACGCGGCTGCTGCCGTTGTACAGGCAATGGTGCCGCCGCTCACCGCAACCACTGGCAGCGCGAACCAGCACTCTGGCGGATTCGGGCGGCCGGCCGCCGCCGCGGCGCACACCGTCTCGGTACACCTGACCGCCCCTGTCAGCGGGAGCGCCGTAGTTCTTGCCGTCGCGCTCGCTATCGCCGGCGGCCTCGTCGCCGGCTCATTCGGCAGCTGGCGGGCCGTCCGGCTACGCCCCGCCGCCGCGCTGGCCCGCGTCGTGTAGACCACCGCGCTGCTATGAGCGACGGCCTGTCTGGCAGGCAACTCAGCGATTAAGCGAAAGGACATCAATGTACGAGTTGAGTGGCGTCACCAAGGTTTACCCCAAGGGCCGCACCACGGTACACGCGCTCCAGGGTGTGGACCTGGCGATCGAGGACGGTGACTGGCTGGCAATACAAGGGCCGACTGGTCACGGCAAGAGCACGCTGCTGCAGATCCTTGGCGGCCTGGACCGACCCACCTCTGGGTCTGTCCGGCTGAGTGACCGTGACCTGGCGACCCTTAAGGAGAAGGAACTCACGAAGGTGCGAGCCGCTTCGATCGGCTTCATCTTCCAGACCTTCAACCTCATTCCCACTCTCACTGCCCAGGAGAACGTGGAGACGGCTCTCGTCCCGCTCGGCGTCAGCACCGGCGAGCGGAGAGAGCGTGCCAGCCAGGCGCTCGCGGACGTTGGCCTGGCCGAACGGGCCCGACACCTGCCCTCCGAGCTCTCCGGCGGTCAGCAACAGCGAGTTGCCATCGCCAGGGCGCTGGTGAAGCGTCCGGCCGTACTGCTCGCCGACGAACCGACGGGCAATCTCGATGAAGGCACCCGCGACGAGATCATGGCGCTGCTCGGCGAGCTGTGGCGCGAACGCGGCCTGACCATGGTGATGGTGACACACGACTCGTCAGTGGCCAAGCGGGCGCAGCGAATCGGGCTGATGCGAGAAGGCAAGCTCACGGTACGGCATGCTGCCTCCCCCGATCCGGGCTTGCCCTGCGGAGTGCCCGGCCGCCATGCGCTGCGAGTTCTGGACTGAGGAGTCTGCAATGTCCAACCGGAAGGTGACCAGGTCCATCGTCGTGGCCGTTGCGGTCGTCGCGATCGGCGGCGGTGCGTACGGAATCGCGACCGCAGTCTCCGGCGGTGGCTCGGCTGCGGCCAGCGGCGGCTCATCGGCTAGCAGCGGTGGCGTCGCTGCCGGCCTAGGGTCCGGCAGGGGGTCCAACGCCCGGTCCGGGCCCGCCGCGGGCGGAACCACCGGCACGGTCGGTGACATGTCGTCGTCGGGCTTCACCGTGACGACATCAGCCGGTGAGAAGGTGACCGTCAGCGAAGCCTCCGCGACGCAGTACCTGAACGGCACGAGTCCCGCCTCTGCACGTGCCGTCGCCGCAGGGGACATCGTCGTGGTCCTCGGGACCACCGACAGCACGACGATCGCAGCGGCAGAGGTGATCGTCCAGCCGGCTGGCAGCGCGGCGACGTCCGCAGCGTCGAGCGTCGTCCCGTTCCAGCGCGGTGCTCGGACTACAGCCAAGCAGGTGGGTCAGATCCCCTCCGACTACACCGAGGGGCAGGGGACGATCGTCAGCGGAACGACAGCCAGCAAGGCGACCGAGGCTGCCCTGGCTGCCTACCCCGGCGGCATCGTTGATCGTGTCGTGCAGCTAAGCAACGACGAATACGAGGTCCACAACATCGGCGTCAACTGGCCGCACCACGTCTTCGTCAACGAGGACTTCAAAGTCGTTGGCGCTGACTAGCAGATAGCGTCGATCGATCAGCGGACGGCTGTCGGGCGCCACGCTGACGGCCGGGCTCGCGACGGTGCCGGGTTGCTGGCGGACCAGGGACCGAAGCCCCGGCTCGAAGGACCTTGAGCTCTGCCTGGACGACCTGCGCTAGCCGAATCTGGCTGTAGAGGCCGACAACCGGTCGGCAAACGCGAGCAGGGAGCCAGTCCGTGACTGGGTCAAGCTATGTTGCGATCGTCGTGCCGATCATTGCGTTCACCGCGATGGCCTTCTGGCTAGGCCTAGTTTTTTACGCCGATAGCCACCCAGGATCCCGTGACAGGCAGCACCGGCAACGGCCCTCGGAGAGCGTACGGAGTCAGGCAGCGGGCCTGCTTGCAGGCGACGATCCCGGTGGGCCATCACCGTCGGGAGGGACCAGCGACACAACAGGGCGGGGCAGGTCCGTCGGGCTCATCGCTGCGGTAGGCGGGGAGCCGGGCCGAGTAGATCGAGTAGCCGTCCACATGGAAAGCAACCAGCGTGGCGAGGATCGTGGCCGCCATCATCGGGACCATCAGCCCGAATCCACTATGGGTCAGCTCGAGGACCAGCGCGAGGCCAGAGAGTGGAGCCTGCATCGCGGCGCCGATCATGGCCGCCGCCCCGATCATGGCGAACGCGCCCGATGGCGAGCCTGGCCAGGCAAGGCTCCACGCGATGCCCAGCGCCCCGCCCAGCACCGCGCCAGTGGACAGGGTCGGTGTGAACAGCCCGCCCGATGCGCCGCTGCCCAGGCACATCGATGTGACCAGCGGCTTGAGCGCGGCCAGTACGAGCAGCAGGCTGAGCCCGCCGGCGCCGAGGAACGCGTCGCGGGCCATGTCCAGGCCGTTGCCGAACAGCTGCGGGTACCAAATGCCGATGACCCCCAGTACGCCGAAAGCCAGGACCGGGGCGTACAGCACGCTGGATCCGCGGGCCCGGTGGTACGAGACCCAGCCGATGAGCCGGATGTAGCCGGCCGCGATCAGCCCGATCACCGGCCCGGCCAGTAGCGACCAAGTCATCAGCGACCCGCTGAACCGGTAGTCCGGGATGCCGGTGTAGGTCGCTCGGTCCGGCAAGTACACCCACGCGGTCGCCGTGGCAATCCAGGAGCAGGCCAGCGCCGGCAGCATGACCGGCAGGGTGATGCTGCCGATCAGGATCTCGGCGGTGAACAGCGCGCCGGCCAGCGGGACGTTGTACACCGCGGCAAGTCCGGCGCCGCCGGCGCAGGCCACCAGCAGCCGCCGCTGCTGCGCCGACAGGTCTGCCCACCCCGTCAGCACGCTCGCCGACGCCCCGCCGAGCAGCTTCGGCGCGGCTTCACGCCCGATCGAGGCACCCATCCCGATGACCACCTCGGAGATCACCGATGTGCCCAGGCACCGCCGGAACGACAGCCGCCCGTCGCCGCTCCACACCGCCTCGTCGATCTCCGACGGCTCGCCGGGCGTGTAACGGCGCAGCAGGAACCACGCGGCCCCGCCGAACACTCCGGCAATCAGCAGAGAAACGATCCGCCGGATAGCGGACGCATGCTCGACCCCGTGCTGCAGAGTGCCCTCGTGGTAGCCGAACGCGGCGTACTGCACGTTGAACAGCAGTGCCATCATCAGCGCGCCGAGGAGACCCGCCGCCACGCCCGCCAGGATCACCGCGAGCCAGAACCGGACGGTCAGCACCCCGGCACCATGACTGGTGATGTTCGGCTGTTCCATCGCGCCCCGCCCGGACGGCAGCCGCTGCCTCAGCAGCGGCTGCGGCTGGCGCTGCCGATCACTCACCCGGGCGCGCTCGCCAAGCAAGACGGTGAGCCGTCGCTTCGGATGCCAGCCGGCGGCAGGGCGCGGCCCACCGTCGGGCCCGGTCGCCGGGGGAGCTTCCGGTGGCTCAGAGCCCGCCTGACCTGGCTGATCCGGGTGCTCGCCAACGGGCTGCGACCGCAGCCGCTTGCTGAGCTTCGACCACACGCCGCGGGCAGCCAGGCGCGTAGCACCTTGGGGTGGTCGCCTGTGCCAGCGATTCATCCGCCCCATGTACCGACCGTAAGGGGAGCGAGGCTCGCGCGGGACGAGCACCCCCCGATCCCGTTAGGGGCCGGGCCGGCGCGCCGCCGTTGTCGGCGGGCCGGACGCTCACAGCGAACGTCAGCGACTTCGCGCAGCTCTGCGGCGAGCACGTCGCCGCGGGCGGGCACCACTGCGGAGTGCTGATCGCGCTGTCGTCACGGTTCTCGCGCCGCCCTGCCGGCTGGCGGGCGATCGTGACCGCCGTCACGGTGACTTCAGGCGCCTTGCCCGCCCTGCCGCGATATGGACGAGCCACGCTGCCAGCGCGGCTGAGAGCACGGCTTCCGGGAGTGTCCGGCTCGCCCGCCCGGAGGTGACGGCCGCCGACCACAGGATGATCATCGGGCCGACTGCGAGCAGCGGCCCGGTGACGTACCAGAGCATGATGGTAATGCCCGACGAGTTGCCCAGCGGGGTGTCAAATCCCTCGAACATCTCGCCTTCGAGCTCGCCGCGGAACGAGTTGACCAGGGCGCCGCCGACGAGCACGGCGATGGTCGCCGCAATGAGGGGGAGCAGCCAGGCGTGACCAGTGGTGATCGCGAGCGCGGCGGCCGGGCAGCCGGCCAGCACAGCGAGCGCGAGGCAGGGCACGATCGCGTGCCACCGGGCCAGGCTGTCGTACCGGAACGGCAGCTGCGCGGAGCGGCGGGGATCGTCCCCGTCCAGCCGCGCGCCTTCGCACAAGCCGGCGGCGGCTAGGTAACCGAGAGCCAGTGCGCCAGTCAGCGGAAGCAAGGCAGCGTGCGGCGCGCGGACAGCGAGCGCGCCCAGCCCCACCGAAGCGAGTGCGAGCAGGGCGGACCAGGTGAGCCGGGACGGTGTTCTGACCAGCGCGGTGAGATCCCGCCACGGCAGCACGAGCTGCCGGGATAGCGGTGGTCTGATCCGCAACCGGGCCCGCCCGTAGGCGGCTGTCCCGCCCCGGTAGGCGGTGGTCACCCGGCGCGCGTCCAGGTTGAAGACCGCCGCGGACATATGGCCGAGCGTGCGCGCCCTGGCTCGCAGAACCGCGGCCGGGACGTCCGCAGCGGCCCTGTCGCCGAGCGTTATCGCCGCCGTAGCTGCCAATGCCAGCAGCAAGGTCGCGACCGGCCAGAGCCGGGCGCTGCCGCCCGCCAGCGCTACCGGGGCCTGCGCTGCCCACCCCCATGGCCCGGACCACAGCAGCACTGTGCTGATTGCTACGGGCAGCCGGACCGCGGCCATGAGCACCGCCAGCCCGGCCAGCGCCGTCACCGCGAGCAGTCCAGCGGGAGTCACCGATCGCAGCCTGGAGTAGGCGTGAGCCTCGGCCCAGGCCGCGACACCGGCGCCGAAGCCGGCCAGTAGCGCCGTGGTCAGCATGGCCACACCTGCCAGGCGCAGGGAGCTACCAAGGCCGCTGCCGCCGAGTCCTGCTGCCAGCAGCAGGGCGACCGGGACAAGCCCGGCTGCGGCACCTGCCAGGGCGAACCGCAGCACCGAGACCCGGTACCGCGGCCGCAGCAGCCGGTCGCGACGAATCGGCGTGTCTAGCAGCCAGTCAGCCGTCGGCTGCGCGATAACCACCGGTCCGCGCCAGCGCGCGTCCCACAGCAGGAATACCAGCACCAGCAATGCCAGTGCGGCGAGGCCTGCGGGTACCGCCCGCAGCAGCATGGGCGTGTCCGCCACCGGCAGTGGCGGCCGGCGAAGCGCACGGACGATCGCGGCGACGAGCCAGCCGCCGTAGCTGAAGAGCGCGAAAGCGGCCAGATAGAGCCAGTAGGCCAGATTGGCGATCTGCTTGCGGGACCGCGCCCGGCGCAGCTCGCGAAGCAGTCGTATCGTCTCGTCGGTAGTATCCGCAGGCGTGATCGCAGCAGTGTCGGCAGCCATCACGAGCTCACTGAATGCCGGCGAGGGCTTGCGTGGGGGTCCCTCGCCCCACGACCTCGCCATCGAGGAGAACCACCGCCTCGTCGGCCACCGCCTCGGCCAGCTCGACGTGGTGGGTGGCCAGCAGGACCGCGGCGCCGGCAGCTTTCTCCTTGGCGAGCAGGCCGGCGAGCCACCGTCGCGCACCGGGGTCGAGCCGCTGCTCCGGCTCGTCGAGTATGAGGACCCTCCGGGGCCGGACGAGCACCGCGGCCAGTTGCAACGCCTGCCGCTGCCCGCTGGAGAGCGACCCGGGCAGCGCATCGCCATGATCAGCCAGCCTGCATTCCGCGAGCGTGCTGTCGACAAGCCCGGCGGCCTGCGCGCCGGCGCCATGCGCCACTGCGACCAGCATCAGATGTTCGCGGACGGTCAGGTCGGGATAGGTACTGGACACCTCGCCCGCTACCGCGATCTCGGCGCGTGCTATCAGCGCGTCCTCTCGCAGCGGCTTGCCGCGGTAGCTGACCTGGCCACTGCTCGGCGTGTCCCGACCGGCAGCGATCCGCAGCAGCGTCGACTTGCCAGACCCGTTCACGCCTAGCAGGGCGAAGCACTGCCCCGGCAGTACCGTCAGGTCAACCGGCTTGAGCGCGTGCAGCGGACCGTAGCTGCGGCTCACTCCGGTCAGCACCAGCAACGGATCCCGGCTACCCGTTTCATCAATTGTTCTCGTCATCAAAAATCCCGCGCTAGTTCGATCGGATGTCAGCACCTTGCCGCCCGGCCGGCGCTCGGCTAGCCTCCAGCGGCGCGGGAGTAACCGAATCAGGAGTGAGCGGACGGCCGTGCAGTGCGTGCCGCGGCTTCAGCGGGTGAGCGTCAGCCTGGGCAGAGCATGAGAGATGGAGCTCAGGCAGCGGCGGGGACGACTCCCGGCGCCCTGGGACGAGGGCGGCCTGCTGCATCCGGGTCGAACTGGCGCCAGACCACCGCGGGCCGGCCATCCATTCGCTGCGGCATCGATCGGGCGGGCAGCGAACTGGCCGCGAGTGCGCTCGCCGTCCGGGCGCAGTGCGCGATGGCAGCGACGATGGAGCCGGCGAGCACGACGGCGGCAAGTACCATCAGGCCCGAGGGAGTCATAACAGAGTGCACGAGCGTGTGCCAGCAGGCGATAGCCAGGCTGACCAAGTCTGCACGGGTCACGGCAACCACGGCCTCTTCGAGATGCGCCGCTGGTCCGGCGGTGGAACCAGAGTCGGGGCAAGCTTAGCTGGTCCGGCACGCCTCGCGAGGTGGTCACAGCTTTCACGGGAGCAGAGATGCACTGGCCTGATGGCTTCATATGGGGAACGGGTGCTTCGGCCACGCAGTGTGAGGGAGCATCCCCGGCGTCGGACTGGTGGGACTGGGAGCGGGCCGGCCACGCACCGCTGTCGGGTGGCGGGAACGGGTTCGCGGTGCGGTACGCCGAAGACTTCCGGCTGCTGGCAAGCCTGGGACTGCGCCACCACCGGCTGACGATCGACTGGGCGCGGGTGGAACCAGAGCCGGGCCGGCACGATGCGGCGGCCATCACGCGTTACCGTGACATGCTCACCGCCGCTCTCGAGACCGGCCTCGAGCCCTGGATCTGCCTGCACCACTTCACGCTGCCGAGGTGGTTCGCCGACGCCGGCGGGTTCCTGGTTGAGGGCAACCGCGGTGAGTTCTGGACCCGGCACGTCGAGTTCATCGCCGAGACATTCGGCGATCTGGCCCGTGGCTGGCAGCCGGTGAACGAGACGAACTACTACGCTTCCGCGGCCTACCGCGGTCGCGGCTGGCCGCCGGGCCATGACGATGCGGCGGAATCCGCTCAGGTCTCGCGCGCGATGCAGCTCGCCACGGCGGAGGCTGCGGTACGGCTGCGGCAGACAGGGGCGCCGGTTGCGTCGATCTTCGGGCTGTCCGCAATCGAGGCGCTGGACGACAGCCCGCGTAGTACCCGGCTGGCTGACCTGCTCGACGATCTGAACTGGCGGGCCGGGCTTGACCTATTCCGCGATGGCGTACTGCGCGTTCCCGGCCTTGACGTGACGCAGCACCCGGACCTGGCCGGATCGTTCGACCTGATCGGATTTTCCTACTACTCGACTATCGGCATCAGGCAGGGCCGGATGGTCCCGTACCCACCGGACGCGCCGATGTCCCCGCTCGGCTATGGAATCTGGGCCGACGGCCTGGGCCGGGTACTCGACCGGCTGCACCAGCTGCTGCCAGGGACTCCGCTGCTGGTGGCCGAGTACGGCATCGGCACCAGCGACGACAGCCAGCGCGCGGCCTACCTCGAGCGCGGCCTGCAGGTGATCAGCGACGCGCTCGCCCGCGGCATCGACGTTCGTGGCTTGTTCCACTGGACCGCGGTCGACAACTACGAGTGGCTGCACGGTTTCGACGTCCAGTTCGGGCTCATCGACCGTGACCGGAACATCCGGCCAAGCGCCCGGGTGCTGCAGCGCGAGGCGGTGCAGGGTCCCGATGTGCACCGCTGATGCGGTCGTCGTGCTGAAACGCGCGAACCTGAACCGGGTCGGACCTGCTTGGGGGACCAGCCCGGGTGCGCTGGGAGATCGGCAAATCCCTCGCGTACCGGCAGAGCAGGTCCGCCCGGCCCCTCGCGGGAGTGAGCCTGTGAAGTGAGGTGGACGTAACAAACCCGCTCCCTGCCATCAAAGTTATACGCTACGTAGCGTATTGGTAACGAACTGAGGTGTGATCTGCCTCACCGGGCAAGAGCCAGGTCACGCCGCGGGGTCAGGGTTCGGCAGGCTCGGCCCGTAGCCAGTGGTGGTCATCGGTCAGGTAGCGGTCGAAGGTAAGCCCGGCACCTGCGAGTGCGGTGCGCAGCGCTGGTTCCTCCAGCCGTGCAGCCGTGAATGACTGGGTCCAGACCCGATCACCGGCCTGATACTCCACTGTGGCCGATAGCAGGCCGGGCGCAGGGCGGGAGAGATTCCGCAGCCGGAAGATTATGCCGCCCGACTCATTCTCAGACTCTGCGACGCTGGTGAACCAGGCGGGCGGGTGCTGCTGGATGATCACGCACCCGTCGCGCGAGACGTGCCTGGCGCAGGTCTCGAGGAAGGCACGGCGAACTGATTCATCCGGTGCGTTGATCAGGTGGGAAGCCAGCAAGACCAGGTCGAATCTCCTGCCCAGCGCTAGGCCCTGGATCTGCGCGCAGACCGGCTCCGCGTGCTGGACGTGGGCGAGCATCTCCGGAGACTCATCCACGGCAACAACCGGGTGACCCAGCTCAGCGAGAGCATCGGAGATACGTCCGGTCCCGGCGCCGAGCTCGAGTACGGATGCCTGCGCTGATGGCGCGGCGGCATGCACGATCTCGGGCTCTTGCCGGGGTGGGACGAGCGCATAGAACTCCACGGCACAACCGTCCGGAGTGATGACTCCGGGCCCGGTGCCCTGATTCGCCCCGTACAGATCGCCTCTGCCCATGGTCATATTGTGCTGCCTGCGGCAACTGCACGGGTGAGCTCGAAAAGGTCAAGCTCAAGTCCGTAGTAGCGACTGGTGCGGCCAAGGTGTCGCATGCCCAAGCGCTGGCACACGATCCGGGATCTGATGTTGTCTGGGTCGACGAGAGCAAGGACGCTGTCGGGCACCGGCCTTGCTGGCCGGCTCCCACAGACCATATTCGGGCGTCTCCCGGCTGCGAGCGATCCGCCGGTCGAGGACCTGCCGCATATGCGCCAGCGAGGCTCCGCGAGCCGGTCCGGCGAATGGTCAAAAGCGGGTCCAGACCAGCAGGATCGTGGACGCGGCCAGCAGCGCCCCCATTGCGATGTTGAGGACGCGCCGGGCGCGTGGCGTGCGGAGGAAACGCTGGAGCGTGGCGCCGAACGCTAGCCAGGGCAGGCAGCTGGGGAGGGCGACCAGCATGAACAAGACCGCGATGATGGCGGCCTGGGCAACGGCGGCGCCGGCGTGCCGGTCCAGGAACGTAGCGACGACGGCGACGCTGACCAGCCACCCCTTGGGGTTGATCCACTGGAAGGCTGCCATGCCGAGGAATCCAGCTGATGCGTTCGTAGCGGCTTCGGCATGTCCGGCGGTCGCGATCTGCCACGCCATCCAGCCGAGCACCGCAGCCCCGCCCCACTTCAGGACCTGGAGGGCAAGAGGATGAGCAAGGAGCACGTCGCCCGCTCCCAGGGTAATGGCGAACAGCATCGTGCCCATTCCGGTGACCTGGCCAAGCAGGCTGGCGAGACCCTGCCGGACACCGACCCTGGCGCCAATAGCGGTCAGCAGCGCGTTGCTAGGGCCGGGGGTTCCGGCGACGACCGCCGCGAACGTCACGAACGCGATCAGCCGGGCAGGGTCGGATATGACTTCCACGCTTCGCTCCGTAGCTTTGATCTATGGCACTCAGCCTCGGTGATGACGTCGGCCCCGGTCTTGAACATCCGTGCGGCCCGGCGGAGTGGGTAGCAGCAACGGGGCCGGTGGACGGTGTGGAGCTGTTCCGCGCTCGGCTGCGGGGTCGGCCGTTCAGCCGGCACCGCCACGATGTCTACGCGATCGGTGTCACCGAGGAAGGCGTCCAGGCATTCGACTACCGGGGGACCGTCGAGCGCAGCCTGCCCGGACAGGTCTACGTACTGCATCCCGACGAACTGCACGACGGCAGGGCAGATGGCCCGGGGTTGTTTAGCTACCGCCAGATCTATGTCACGCCAGACCGGATCGCCGCCGCCCTGCCAGCTCTTACCGGCCGGGCGATGCCGCTGCCGTTCGCTTCCCCGGTGACCGACGATGCAGACCTCGCGCGCATCGTACGCACGGCATTCGCGTGTGCGCCTGAGCCGCTGGCGCTGGACGGACTGGTGCTTCAGCTGGCGCAAGGCCTGCTACGGTCTGGCGTTACCAGCCTGAAGACAACCCTGCGCTGCCGGATCGACCAGCCCGCTGTCGAGCGTGGCCGAGACTTCCTGCGGAGCCGGCTGACAATAGCGCAATCGAGCGAAGTGGAGGCGGTCACCGGCCTGGACCGCTACCAGTTCGCCCGCCAGTTCCATGCTCTCTACGGGACGAGCCCGTACCGGTACTCGGTGATGCGGCGCCTGGATGCGGCCCGGAGCTGGCTGCATGACGCCCGGCCACTGGCAGAAACCGCATCCGAGGCCGGCTTTGCCGACCAGGCGCATTTCACCCGGACGTTCAAAGCCGCATTCGGGATGACACCAGGCCGGTACGTCAAGCTCTGCGCCGCCCGTGGCGGCAACAATGCTCCTGGCGGGCAATGAATACTGGTGATGCACCGATGACCTGCGTCTGTTGTGTCACTGCAGGATGGGGCGCGGATCGAAGGTCAGCCGGATCCGTGTGATGAGGCCGTTCTGTAGGTGACTCCAGTTGACGACGGGCAGTGGTCCGGCGGTGGCGGTGCTCAGCTCGAACCAGGTTTGTCGCCACGGCCAATTCCGTTCCGCCCTGGCTGGGAGGCATTCGGCCGGCCGTCATCGTTGAGTCAGGGGAGCGTGCTGACCGTTATGACGAGAGGTGATGCGGAATGGCGACTGAGCCGGGACCCGCTGCTGGCCGAGCTGACGCGAACAGTTCTGCTGAGGTCGGCGCGCTGACCGGCCGTGCCTGGCTCGCCGCGCTACCTGCCGAACTCGCCGCGCAGCGGCGCGTTATGACCGGACTGGTCGATCGGTGCGAGACCTGGCCATTGGTGAGATCGTTGCTGGTGGGCTGCTCGCTTGGCCGCGGCGCGGCCGATGCGCTGTCCGACATCGACGCCGCGCTCGGCATCGATGCCGAGCGCGGCCAGGCTGGCGCCGACCGGGTGGCGACCGCGGAGGAAATGGTCGTCGCGGCGCTGCCGGATCTGGGCTCGCTCATCGACGTGCTACGGCACCGTACCGGGACTGCTGACCAGTGGGCCCGGCGGATTTTCGCCCAGTTTGCCGACGGCACCCAGCTCGACCTGGCAGTCATAGCCCAGGCCGACATAGAGATACGCCGTGGCGGTGGCGGCGCTCCCGACTTTGTCACGCTGTATCAGGCATCGACTCCGCCAGGTTCCCTGCCGCCGGATGTGCGGGCACCGGGCGGCGGCGCGCACCCTGGCGGCGAGCCGCCAGCCGCGTACGCGGTCACCGGCGATCAGGTCCGGGAGTGGGCGTTTCTTGGCTGGTGCGCGCTCATCGACGCCGACAAATACCTGCGCCGCGGCTCGCTGTGGGAAGCCCACAACCGCATACACCAGGCACGCCACCACATCTGGGCGCTGTGGGCGGCCGCGCACGGCGCACTGTACCCATGGCATGGCCTGTCGCAGGTGCTCGACCACGACCCGGACAATCTCCCGCCGGGCGTCGAGGCCACCATCGCCGGCCTGGATACGGCGGACCTGTACCGCGCCGCGCGCGCCAGCACCGACGTACTGGCCACGGTCAGCGCGGCCGCGGCCCGACGGCACGCCGCCGACCTCCCGACGGCGATGGCCGCTTACGTCACCCGCCTGCTCTCCGGGACCAGCCAAGACCGGCCAACCGCGACAGCCGCCAGCTAGCGGCCGAACGGCTGCCCGCCCCGTCAAACAACGGAGCCGCGGGCTCAGGTTGCGCGCGGGGCCCGGCGTTCCTTGCGCTGGACGAGCTCGTCCTCGTCCACGAGGGTGAGCATCGGCTTGCCCGGTTCACAGAGCATAAAGACAATGAAACGCACCGGGATGTCGTCGCGGTTGTTGCCGTCCTGATAGTGGATCACGTCGCCGCCTGGCTCCCAGAACGCCTCGCCAGCCCGGACGACCCGCGGCGGCTCACCCTCGAGCTCGAACACCATCTCGCCCGCCAGCACATAGCCGAAGGCCGGTCCGGAATGCCGATGCGGAGGGGTACCGGGATCACCTGGCGGGAACTCGACGACGATGGTCATGGCATGCGCGCCCGCCGGAGTGAACGGAGGCTCCGCGGCCTGGACCACGGTAACCGCCGACTGCCAGGCATTCGACCGTGGCTTCTTCCCGCTGTTGATCGGCTCGACATCTGTCATAGCGACACCTCCGGACAAAATGGATACGTGAGAGCCCTTAACGGGCGCGTGAGCCGTCTTGATCCTGGCGCGTCCATTCCGCAGTCTCCGCACCGAGGTAGCGCTCACTAAGCGGTCGCGGTGAAATGCCCGTTATCGCCGATCATGCTGATTTCTGGATGCTTGCGGAGGCTACGTCACCTGTTGTCGCTCTCGCCGGGATTGTTCAAGGCAACGCGCGAAGACCGCAGCGTCCGCCGCTGATGATGCCGGGCCGGAACCAGCGGCGACCTCAGTCAGGCACAGATCAGACCGCGGTGCGCCCGCCATCGGCGGCGAGGACGGCGCCGGTGATGTAGCTGGCCTTCGGCGAAGCGAGGAAGGCGATGACTTCGGCGATCTCGCCGGGCTGGGCGGCGCGGGACATGGGGGTAGTGGCGCCAAGCGCGTCGGTTTCGTTGTCGGGCTGGATGGCGGTGTAAACAGGTCCGGGGGCGACGGTGTTGACCCGTACGCCAGCAGGGCTGAACTCGGCGGCCCAGGCTCGGGTCATCGACGCCATGGCGCCTTTGGTGGCGCTGTACGCGG
>Ga0335074_10009104_pt1 | contig 13838 bp, 14 predicted proteins | sample Lox_Sample_23_FD_206715 | JGI IMG/M metagenome (GOLD analysis project Ga0335074, IMG submission 206715) | Soil microbial communities from Loxahatchee National Wildlife Refuge, Florida, United States - Lox_Sample_2.3 | ecosystem: Environmental > Terrestrial > Soil > Wetlands | place: USA...
TGGTGATCACCGGTGCGAGCGCCGGAATCGGGCGGGCCACGGCCGAGCTCTTCGGGCGCCGCGGCGCGAACGTGGTGCTGATCGCGCGGGGCGAGGACGGCCTCGCGGCGGCGGCGGACGCGGTGCAGAGCGCGGGCGGCACCGCGCTGGCGGTGCCGGCCGACGTGGCCGACTTCGACGCCGTCGAGCGGGCCGCCGCGCAGGCGGAGGACCGGTTCGGCCCGATCGACGTCTGGGTGAACGTGGCGTTCACCTCCGTCTTCGCCCCGTTCTGGGAGATCAAGCCGGATGAGTTCCGGCGGGTCACCGAGGTCAGCTACCTGGGGTTCGTGCACGGCACGATGGCGGCGCTCGCGCGGATGCGGCCGCGAGACCGCGGCACGATCGTGCAGGTCGGCTCCGCCCTCGGCTACCGGGCGATCCCGCTGCAGTCGGCCTACTGCGGCGCCAAGCACGCCGTTAACGGGTTCACCGAGTCGGTCCGGACCGAGCTGATGCACGAGGGGTCCAAGGTGCGGATCACCGTGGTTCAGATGCCGGCCGTCAACACCCCCCAGTTCTCCTGGGTGCTGTCCCGGCTGCCGCGCCAGCCGCAGCCGGTCCCGCCGATCTACCAGCCCGAGGTCGCCGCGCAGGGGGTCGTGTTCGCGGCCGATCACGCGGACCGCAAGGAGCACTGGGTCGGCGCGTCGACGGCCGGGACGATCATGGCGCAGAAGTTCGCCGCGCCCGTCCTCGACCGGTACCTGGCGCGGACCGGGTTCGACTCGCAGCAGACGAGCGAACGGGTCGGGCCCGGACGGCCCAGCAACCTCTGGCACCCGGTCGACCAGCCGCCGGGCAGCGACGAGGGGGCGCACGGCGTCTTCGACAACCGGGCCCATGGGCGCAGCGCCCAGCTCACGGTCACCGAGCGGGTCGAGGAGGCGGGCGCCACCGTCCGCCGCGCCCTCGACTCGCTGCTCGGCGCCGTCCGCACCCGCGCGCCCCAGCACCCGTGGTCGGCCGCCACCAGCCAGCAGGCGGACCCGGACGCCCGGCCGGCCAGCGAGAAGGAGACCCCGCCGATGGACCACGACGCTAACCTGACCGATCGCGACGCCTCGCTGGCCGACCCGGACACCGCCGTGACCGACCATGACACGTCGGTGCCGACCATCGACCCCTCGCTGCCCGAGCCGACCGTTGCGCCCGGGGTCGACGAGGAGGCTCCGTCGGCTAACCGGCACTCCTTCCTTGACGACATCGAGACTCCGCTGGCCGAGCAGGACGCCCGGTCGCCCGGCCAGGACACCCCGGACCCCGAGGCTGAGCCGGAGCCGTGGCAGTCAGGCCAGGGGCCGGTTCCGCCCACCCAGATCGACCTGCCGCCGGGCCACAGCGCCGCGCCTTCAGCCCAGGACACCACGCCGCCGGCTGGAGGCACCGCTCCGCTTGACCTGGAAGGCTTGTCACGGGACCGGGGCGATGCGCCCGCAGGCGATCCCGCCGCGCCTGAGGCCGACCAGCCGAGCCGCCAGCAGTCATGACGGTGCAGGCGGCGAACCGGGCGACCGCCCGTGACGTCCCGGTCATTGAGCGGGTCACCGCGTCGGTGTACGAGGTGCCGACCGACCGGCCGGAGGCCGACGGCACCCTCGCCTGGTCGAAGACCACGCTGGTGGTGGCGCAGGTCAGCGGCGGCGGCCGGACTGGCATCGGGTACACCTACGCGTCGGGCGCGTGCAAGCCGCTGATCGACGGCGAGCTCGCCGCCGCGGTCGCCGGCCGGAGCGTGCTCGACACCGGCGCGGCCTGGCAGGCGATGGTCCGCGCGATCCGCAACCTGGGCCGGCCGGGGCTGGTGTCGTGCGCGATCTCGGCCGTCGACACGGCGCTCTGGGACCTGAAGGCGACCCTGCTCGGGCTGCCGGTCAGCCGGCTGCTCGGCGCGACCCGGGACGAGGTGCCGGTCTACGGCAGCGGCGGTTTCACCACCTACGACGAGCCCGCGGCGCGGGCCCAGCTCGAACGCTGGGCGGGCGACCTGGGCATCCCCCGGGTCAAGATCAAGATTGGCGAGTCCTGGGGGGCGCGGCCCGCCCGGGACCTGGCCAGGATCGTCTTCGCGCGCCGGGTGATCGGCCCCGACGTCGAGCTCTACGTGGACGCCAACGGCGGGTACGGCCGCAAGCAGGCGGTCCGGGTCGCCCGCGCGATGGCGGACCAGAACGTGACCTGGTTCGAGGAACCGGTCAGCTCCGACGACCTCGACGGGCTGCGGGAGGTGCGCGACCAGGTCGCCCCGGACGTCACGGCCGGCGAGTACGGCTACGACCTGGTCTACTTCGCCCGGATGGTCGACGCGCAGGCGGTTGACTGCCTGCAGGCCGACGTCACCCGCTGCGGCGGCATCACCGAGTGGCAGCGGGTCGCGGCCGTCGCCGCCGCCCGGAGCCTGCAGGTCTCCGGGCACTGCGCGCCGAACCTGCACGCCCACGTGGCCGCCGCCGTCCCCAACCTGCGTCACCTCGAGTACTTCCACGATCACGCGCGGATCGAGTCGATGCTGTTCGACGGCGCGCTCAGCCCGAAGGGCGGGTCGATGCGGCCCGACCCGGCCCGGCCCGGGCTCGGGCTGACGCTCAAGGAGTCCGACGCCGCCCGGTTCCGGGTGGCCTGATCGGCGTCGTTCGCTGACTGAGGGCGGGCACGTGCCAGACGCGCGCGGCGCTGCCCTCGGCGGTCGCGATCAGGCTGCCGTCCGGGGAGAAGGCGACGCCGGAGATGGCGTCGCGGGCCGTTTTGATGGCCGGCCCGGCCGCCGCGACCAGGCCGGCGGCGGTGTCCCACAGGCGCAGCCGGAAGCGGCCCGCCTCCGCCAGCAGCGGGCCCGCGGCGGCGAACTCCAGGATCGCGTCCTCGCCGGGGACCCCGAGGTCGGTCGGCGCCAGGCTGGTCGTGTCCCACAGGCGCAGCCGCCCGGCAAACGTCGACGCCAGCGTGCCGCCGTCGGCGGCGAAGGCGACGTGCCAGCGGGACAGCGCGGTGGCGGTTGTCCTCTCGACCAGACGGCGCCGCCGCCGGCCCGGGTCGCCGATCCTCCAGAGCTTGAGAAAACGGACGTACCTGCCGCGGCCGTCGTGGTCCTGGCCGAGGGCCGCCAGGAAGCCGCCGTCGGGCGAGATCACCGCGTCGCTGAGCGAGTAGGGCACCAGCCGCTGACCGCTCGGGTCGAAGGCGCGGTGGTAGCGGCGGAGCACCAGCCGCCGCTGGCGCGTCCGCGTGTCCCACAGGTCGATGTCGTCGCCGGGATCGGTGGCGGCGACGAGCGCTCCGTCAGGTGAGAACGCGGTCAGGAAGCCCATCCGCCAGCCGGACTTGCGCTGCAGCGGGTAGGCGACGTGCCGCAGCGCGGCGCCGTCCCATTCCCACAGCGCGGGCGCCCCGGTCCCTTCGGTGGCGAGGAACCGGCCGTTCGGCGAGATGAAGCGGGCCCACGTCCTGACCGGCGAGCTCAGGGGCCGCCCGGAGCCCACCTGCCAGCCGAACACCGCCGAGGTGCCCGCCGGCTTGGCCAGCACCGCCCGGCCGTCGGAGGTGAAGACGAGCTGCGCGAATCCGACGTCGGGCACCCGGTGCGGCGGGTCCGGTGACAGGTCGGGCCCCGCCTGCCGCCAGGACCCGGTATCCCAGAGGCGGACCCTCCCGTCGGCCGACGCGGTCGCGAGGAGCTTACCGTCGGGTGAGAACGCCACCCGGGTGATCGGCCCCGTGTGGCCGATCAGGGGCGAGCAGGCGAGCATGATGCCGGCCGGGTCGCCCGGGGCGACGGTGGCGGCGGCGGGCAGGCCGACCATGGTCGTCGTCGGGGCCTTCCGGTCGACGCCCCCGCTGCCCGGCCAGCGGGCGGCGTCACCGCCGGGCCACCGGGGGGCGTCGCTGCCGGGCAGGGCCGTCCGGTCCGGGCCGGGGACGGCGGTCGGGGCGTCGCCTGGCGCCGGCGTCCGCTGGCTCGGGATCGCCGCCGGGGCCGGCTCAGGACCGCCGAAGTAGGTGATGAGCTCGTCCAGACCGGGCCTCGTGGCCGGGTCCTTGTCCAGGCAGGCGGCGAGGATGTCGCGCAGCGGCCCGGTCAGCGGCGTCAGGTCGGGCGGCTCGCTGAGGATCCGGCCGATGACCGCGGGAAGCTCGTCCGCGTCGAACGGCCCGTGCCCGGTCGCGGCGAACACCAGCACCCCGCCGAGGGCGAACAGGTCGCTGCGGAACGTGACTTCCTTCCGGCCGAGCTGCTCGGGTGCCATGTAGCCGTATGTGCCGATGAGCGCGTTGACCGTCGTCAGCGAGCTGGCATTCGCGGTCCTGGCGATGCCGAAGTCGATGATGCGCGGCCCGTCGGGGCCGAGGATGATGTTGCCGGGCTTGAGGTCCCGGTGGATGAGCCCGCAGGCGTGAATGGCGGTGAGCCCCTCGGCTAGGGCCGCGCCGAGCTCACGGACCTGGGCCTGGTCGAGCGGGCCGTTCTGGCTGACCGCCTCCGACAGCGACGGCCCGGGGATGTAGGCGGTGACCATCCACGGCGCGTCGGCGTCCGGATCGGCGTCCACCACCGCGGCCGTGTGGAAGCCCCCCACCTGCCTGGCGGCCGCGACCTCGCGCGCGAACCGGCGGCGGAACTCGCCGTCGTCGGCGTATTCGGGGCGGATGAGCTTGACCGCCACCTTCCGGCCGCCCGGGGACGCGCCAAGGAACACCTGCGCCATGCCGCCCGCGCCGAGCCTGCCGAGCAGCCGGTAACCGCCGACAAGCTCGGGATCACCCGCCTTGAGGGGATTCACCGGTCCCACGCTCCCCAGCAATGTCGCATCCGCCGATGGACGGACAGTACATCACTCCACAGTAGGTTCAGAGGTTTCTCAACCAGCGGATGGGGCGGTCCGCAGGGAGGGGCTCAGGACACGCGGGCCGGCCTAACGGACGGCGGTCGCTCGGGCGGGCGCGACCGCCCGGCGGATGGGGAAACATGGCCGGGCGGCCTGCCCTGGCTTTTGTCGGTCAGGCGTCGCTTACCACTCGTTGGCCGTCTCCGGCAGCAGCCCGGCGTCGGTGAGCATGAGGCGGGCGCGGTCGACGGTGCCGTCGCGCGCGATCAGGTCGTAGTGGGTGGCGGCCAGCCCGCGCACGGAGCTGAAGTCGCGCTGGCCGCGGGTCCTGGCGTGGGCCAGGTAGCCGAAGGCGGCGCCCCAGCCCGCCCCCAGGGCGGCGCCGGTCACGACGACCGCGAGGAACGGGTGCCCGGAGGTGAACAGCCCGACCAGGATCCCCACCAGCAGGCCCGCCCACAGCCCGCTCATGGCGCCCGTCCCGGTGGCGCGCGCCCGGGTGAGACGGCCGGTCACCCGCTCGACCAGCCGGAGGCCCGAGCCGACGATGTCGAGCTTCTCGACCGGGAAGCCGTCGTCGGAGAGCCGGTCGACCGCGCGCTGGGCGCTCTCGTAGTCGTCGAAGCGCCCGACGGTGTTCCAGGCGGCGCTGATCGGGTTGAGCACCGGCGTTCCGGTTCCTAGCATCACTGTTCCTGCCCTTCCTCTGGTGTTACCTCAACCAGGATCGGCGATCGCTGTGCAGGGGCGGTCAATGCGGCGTGGAGACCGGGTGGAGACCCCGGCCGGGGCGTCTCCATCTGGGCTCCAACTGCCGTGCACAGGGTTTCCCCGCCGTTGGGCCATTAGTTGGACAGAGGGAGATCAGGACGCGAGGTGATGATGATGGCCTGGGTGGCGCTGGTCACGGCCGGCTTGTTCGAGACCGGTTTCGCCGTGTGCCTGAAGCTGAGCAACGGCCTACGGGTCCCGTGGCCGGTGGTGGGGTTCGCGCTCTGCGCCCTGGCGAGCTTCGGGCTGCTGACCGTCGCGCTGAGGGAACTCCCGGTCGGGCCGGCCTACGCAGTCTGGACCGGGATCGGCGCGGCCGGCGCCACCACCGTCGGCATGATCTTCCTCGGCGACGCGGTCTCGGTGACCAGGCTCGTCTCGATCTCGCTGATCCTGGCCGGGGTGGTCGGGCTCAACCTGTCCGGCGTGACGCCCTGAGTGACCGTGGCCTCCACCGTGGCCTCCATCATCGCCGCGACCGCGGCCGCGACTGCGGGCGCGCAGGCGGCGGATGAGCTCGATCACGCCGCTGATGGCGATCGAGGCGCCGAACGCCACCGCCAGCCCGGCCCAGATGTTGTGCTCGAACGCCCGGCCGCCGATGCGGCCGATCAGGAACGCGTACAGGGCCCAGATGGCGGCGGCGACCGCCGTCGCGGCGACGAATCGCCGGCGCTGATACCGGACGAGCCCGCAGGTGAGCGTCACCGCGGTCCGGCCACCGGGAATGAAGCGGCAGACGATGATGAGCTGCGGGCCGTACCGGTCCAGCGACCGCTCGGCCCACGCCCGGGTCCGCACGCCCTTGGGGCCGGCGAAGAAACGGCGCTCGACGGCCGGCCCGTAGCGGCGGCCGAGCAGATAGCAGAGGTTGTCGCCGAGGAAGGCGCCGATCGCCGCGCACGCCACCAGCAGGGCGATGCGCGGATCGGTGCTTCCCGCGGTGGTGACGCCGAGGGTGATGATCGCGGTCTCGCTCGGCAGCACCGGGAAGATCGCGTCGAGGGCCGGGATGACCAGCGCGATCAGGTAGGAAAGGACCGAGTCGACCTGGAGGGTGTCCAGCACGCTCACCGGCGGCCTCCCCGCCGCGCCCGCAGCAGGCCGATGCAGACCGCGATGAGGCACACGCCGAAGATGATCCATGGCGCCACCACGAGGAGGAAACTGTCTATCATCGCCCCTGCCCTATGCTGCGGTGCAAGCGGTATCGCTGTGCGTCACCATTCCACTAGGGCAGCATGCCCGTTCGATGGAGCCGTCATGGTGGCGGTGTGGAGGCGGCACGCGACGGCGACGGGAGACACAATGGCGGCCACGGTTCTGGTGGTTGAGGACGAGCGCAAGCTGCGGGATTTCATCCGGTCTTACCTGGAAAGAGCGGGTTTCACCGTGCTCTCGACCGGCTCTGGCGCCGAGGCGATCACGATGGCGGCCGACGCCGCGCCCGATCTCGTGATCCTCGACCTCGGCCTGCCCGACGTGTCGGGCGAGACCGTGGCCACCGAGCTGCGGGCGATGTCGGCCGTCCCGATCGTGATGCTGACGGCCAGGGCGGCCGAGGAGGACCGGATCCGCGGGCTCGAGCTCGGCGCCGACGACTACGTGACGAAGCCGTTCAGCCCGCGGGAGCTGGTACTGCGGGTGCAGGCGATCCTGCGCCGCGGCGGCCCGGCGGCGGCGCAGTCGGGCGTCACCGGCTACGGCGACGGGGCGCTGGTGATCGATGAGCCGCGGCGCACCGCGGCCGTGCACGGCGAGCCCGTCCAGCTCACCCCGACCGAGTGGGGCATCCTGGTCACGCTGGCGACCGTGCCCGGGCGGGTCTACTCCCGGTTCGAGCTGATCAACAAGGTGCGCGGCTATGAGTTCGAGGGCTACGAGCGCACGGTCGACTCGCATGTGAAGAACCTCCGGCGCAAGATCGAGGACGACCCGGCTGACCCGCAGGTGATCGTGACCGTCCTCGGCGGCGGCTACCGGCTCGGCCTGACCCGCGATGGCTGAGCTGCCGCCGTCGCCGGCGCCGGGGTCCTCGGCGCCGGGCGGCGGGCAGCGGGGCAGCACGCTCGGGCTGCGGCTGGCGCTCGCGTTCCTCGGCGTGTCGCTGGCGGCGGTCGCCCTGCTCGCGATCCTCGCGGCGGTGTTCTCCGCAGTCGACGTGTCCTCGCTCGGCAACCGGCAGCGCAACGAGCTTGCCAGCGCCTTCGCGGTGGCGGCGGCGGGCTCGTGGAACGCCGACCGGGGCTGGGCGGGGGCCGATCTCAGCTCCGTCATCGATGTGGCCGGGCACAGCGGCGTGCAGCTCCAGGTGCTCGACCAGTCCGGCCATCCGATCGCGGCCACCAGCGGCTTCGCGACCGCCGAGGAGCCCCAGTCACGCGAGCCTGTCCTGGTCAAGGGCCGCCAGGTCGGCACGGTCCAGGTCGGTCTCACCGCGTCGGGACTCGGCGCCGCCGACAACGTGCTGCGGACCGCCCTGCTGCGGGCGATCGCGGGCACGGCCGGGCTCGCCGCCCTGCTGGCGCTGATCGCCGGCCTCGGCCTCGCCCGGCGCATCACCCGGCCGGTCAGCCGGCTGATCACGGTGACCAGGGCGATGGCGGGCGGCGACCGGTCGGCCCGGGCGGGCCAGGTCAGCGGGCCGGGCGAACTGCGCGAGCTCGCGGCCGCGTTCGACCAGATGGCCGACACGCTCGACCGCGAGGACCAGATCCGCCGGGACCTGGTGGCGAGCGTCGCCCATGAGCTTCGCACGCCGGTGGCGGTGCTCCAGGCCGGGCACGAGGCCCTGCTCGACGGCGTCATTGAGGCCACCCCGGAAGAGCTCGGGTCGCTCCGTGACGAGGTCCTGCGGCTGGCCCGCATGGTCGACGACCTGCAGACGATGGCCGCGGCGGACGCGGCCGGGCTGCGCCTGACGCGCGCGCACCGCGATCTGGCCGGCATCGCGGCGGCGGCCGCCGACAGCCTGTCCCGCCAGTACGAGGCGGCGTCGGTCACGCTCGACCGCGAGCTGGCGGCGGCGCCGGTCGTGGCCGATGAGCGGTGGCTGCACCAGGTGGTGACCAACCTGCTCGGTAACGCGCTCAAGTTCACCCCGGCGGGCGGCCGGGTCACGGTCCGGACCAGGCAGGACGGGGCCGACGCGGTGCTCACGGTCAGCGACACCGGCATCGGCATCCCCGCTGCTGAGCTGCCGCACGTGTTCGAGCGGTTCTGGCGCGGCCAGGCCGCGGCCGGCACGTCCGGCAGCGGCATCGGCCTCGCGATCGCGGCGGAGCTGGCCCGGGCGCACGGCGGGACGCTCGCCGCCGCCAGCCGGCCCGGGAAGGGAACCACGCTCACCCTGACGCTGCCGCGCGCCTGACGTCCCCGCTCGGGTGACGTTCGGGTCGCCTCGCCCGGGGTTGGCGGGGCTAGCGGAGGGTGGCGTTGAGGGAGTTGGCGGCCAGGGCGGTGACGGTGGTGAGATCGAGGCCGAGGCCCGAGGCAATCGCCAGGTAGTTGTCGGCCGCGTAGCCGCCGAAGTAGGCGGGGTCGTCGGAGTTGATCGTGACGTTGACGCCCGCATCGAGCAGGGTCGGCAGCGGGTGGTCGGCGATCGTGGGGACGCACCGGAGGCGGACGTTGGACAGCGGGCAGACCGTCAGCGGGGTCCCGTCGGCCGCGAGCCGCCGGAGCAGGGCCGGATCCTCGACGCTGCGGATGCCGTGGTCGACGCGCTCCACGCCGAGCAGGTCGATCGCCTGCCAGACGTAGTCCGGCGGGCCTTCCTCCCCCGCATGCGCGACGGTGTGCAGTCCGAGCCCTCGGGCGGCGTCGAAGACGCGGGCGAAGTCGGCCGGGGGGTAGCCGACCTCGGCCGAGTCGAGCCCGACGGCCAGCAGCTGGCCGGCGTGGGGGGCGAGTTCCTCCAGCGTCTTGGCGGCGTCGTCGGGGCCACGGTCGCGCAGGAAGCACGGGATCAGCCCGACCTGCGGGCCGCCGGCGGCGGCGCTGCGGTCGGCGGCCGTCCGCAGACCGCCGATGACCTCGGTCAGCGGGACGCCGCGGGACAGGTGCACCTGCGGGTCGAAGAACATCTCGACCCGCGTCACCCCGTCCGTCCGCGCCCGGGCGAGGTAGGCCGAGGCGAGATCGGCGAAGTCCTCCGCCGAGCGCAGCACGGCCATGCACTCGTAGTACAGGCCGAGGAACGAGCCGAGGTCGCTGAACGAGTACGCCCCCCGGAGCGCCTCGACGTCCCGGTAGGTGAGCGTCACCCCGTTGCGGGCCGCGAGCTCGAACGCCAGCTCGGGCTCGAGCGTCCCCTCGATGTGCAGGTGAAGCTCGGCCTTGGGCAGGGCGATGACCTGCGCGCGGGTGACGGTCACGGGGACGGCTGCCTCTCCGGTCGGGTGTCGGGATCAGGCGAGCTTATGGCATAGACGTCACCGGGCTGGCCTGGGGCGCCGGGGATGGGGGCGGGAAGCGGAAGAGCGGTGCGCCCGGGTGGGGGCGACCGCTCTTGGTCCGCTTTCTGGTGGGTGGGCGCGGGTGGCGGGCATGCCTGGCTAGCTGGTGCTGCTGGGTGAGGAGCTGCTGGGGGTGCTCGGGGTGCTGCTCTTCTGGGGGTTCCTGATGACGATCAGGCGGGCGTCGTGGGTGCCGCGGACGACCGGGCCGCCGACGAACACGAGCTCGCCCGCGGACAGGGCGCTGCTGGTGGCCTTGGTGCCGTCCTGGCGGACGACCGAGTCGCTGACCAGCGTCCAGCTCCAGGTGGTGCCGTCCTTGGCCTTGACCACGACATCCTGGCCCGCGACCGACTGGATGGTGCCGCGCTCGAACGCCAGCGTCTTCGGCCCGGCCTTGGTCTCGAAGGTGAACTGGCCGTCGATGCCGCCGAGCCTGCGCAGCCGGCCGAGCGCCCAGCGCACGTGCCGGACCTGGGTGGCGGTGGCGCTGGCGGTCGTGCCGCTGGCGGTCGGGGTGGTCGCGGTGGTGAGGGCGTCGTTCAGCACCGCCGCCTGGCCGGTCGGGCCGCCGGTGCCGGCCGCCGCCGGGGAGCCGCTCAGCATCGTCACCGCGCCGAAGGCGGCCCCGCCGACCAGCACCGCCGCGGCGACGCCGCCGGCCACCAGCCGGCCTCGGCTGGTGGTGCGGCTCCGGACGGGGCGGTGCGGAGCGGTCGGCTCGTAGCCGAAGTTCATGTCGTTGTTGTCCATGTCACCGAGATTGCCGTGCGGGCCTGGGAAGTCGGGTTGCCAAGTCTGGGAATACGCCGGGAACTCGCCGCGAGGTTGGGAAGAATGATCATCATGGAATTCGGCGTAGCGATCTTTCCCACCCATGACGCGATCCGGCCCGGCGATGTCGCCCGGCTGGCCGAGGAGCGGGGACACGAGTCGCTGTTCTTCCCCGAGCACACCCACATCCCGGTCGAGCACACGCCCTACCCGGGCGGCGGGCCGCTGCCGTACCGCTACGCCCACACGTTCGACCTGTTCGTCGCGCTGACCGCGGCGGCGTCGGCGACCTCGCGGCTGCGGGTCGGGTCGGGCGTCTGCCTGGTGATCGAGCGCGACCCGATCACCACCGCCAAGGAGACGGCCAGCGTCGACTACCTGTCGGGCGGCCGGTTCGAGTTCGGCGTCGGCGCGGGCTGGAACCGGGAGGAGATGGCCAACCACGGCACCGACCCGCGCACCCGGATGGCGGTCATGCGGGAGCGGGTCGAGGCGATCAAGGCGATCTGGACCACCGACGAGGCCTCGTACGCGGGCGAGCACGTGAACTTCGACCGGATCTGGTCGTGGCCGAAGCCGGCCCAGCGGCCGCACCCGCCGGTCATCGTCGGCGGCGAGGGGCCGACCGTGCTTGACCGGGTGCTGGCGTTCGGGGATGCCTGGATGCCCAACCACGGACCTTCTGACCTCGTTAAACGCTCGGCGGAGCTACGGCTGCGGGCCGACCGGCCCATCTCCCTGCAGGTCATGGGGGTCCCGGCTGACCCGGCGGTGTTCGAGGCGTACGCGGCCGAGGAGTTCGACCGGGTGGTGCACTGGCTGCCGTCGGCCGGGCGCGGGCCGGTCGAGCGCGCGCTTGACACCTACGAGTCCGCGATCGCCGAGTTCACCGGGGAGGGCTCATGATGATCGGCGTGGGGCTTGATGCCAGGCTCGGCCTTCCGTTCGAGCAGCTGCGGGCGGTCGCGCGGGAGGCCGAGCGGCTGGGGTTCGAGAGCCTGTGGACGCCGGCGGGCGGCGTTCCTGACTCCTTCCACGTGTGCTCGGCCTGGTCGCAGGACACCGCGCTGCGGACCGGGATCTCCGTCGTCCCGGCGGCGCGGATGTGGACTCCGCTGGGTCTGGCGGCCCAGGCGGCCACCCTGGCTCAGCTCTCTGACGGGCGGTTCGTGCTCGGCGTCGGCACAGGCGGATACGGGCCGCGGTTCTGGGCGTCGGTGGGGCTGCCGGACCGGCCGATCGCGATCATGCGCGAGTACGTGGCCGCGATCCGCGGGCTGCTGGCCTGCGAGCAGGTCCCAACCGGGCCGATTATCGCCCGGGCGGGGATGGGCTCGGGCGCTCCCGGGTGGCCGCAGTCCGCCTCGCTCGGGGTGGGCGCCCTGCCGGCCGCGCCGGTGGCGCTGGCCGCCCTCGGCCCGCAGATGCTCCGGCTGGCGGGCGAGATCGCCGACGGGGCGCTGCTCAACTGGGCGACGCCCGAGCGGATCGCGGTCAGCCGGGAGCTGGTCGACGCGGGCTCCGCGCGCGGGGGCCGGGACCCCGGCTCGGTGCCGCTGACCATGTACATCCGGGTCTGCATCGACGATGACGTGGCGGCCGCCCGGCGGGCGTTCGGCACCCAGCTGCTCGGCTACGCCATGGGCCACCCCGGTATCCCGCAGAACGAGGGCTACCGGGGTCTGTTCGGTCAGATGGGCTTCGACGCGGAGCTGACCGAGCTGGAGGCGCGGCGCGACCGCGGCGCCGGGTTGACCGAGCTGGTCGACGCCGCGCCCGACGAGATGCTCCAGGCGGTCGGCTACTACGGCCCGGCCGCCGCCGCCCCGGCGGCGTTCGACCGGCTCAGCGCCGGGCTGGACGAGGCCGTCGTGAGGATCATCACCGCGCGGCCCGGCCTCGATCCGGTCATCGAGGCGATGGCGGCGCTGACACCGACTCGCCGAGGAAGAGCCGGTGCGGCGGGTTCTCGGTGTCCACCAGCGTGAGGATCGCCTGCCGGGTCGCGGTCGGCTCGCCCGGCCTGGTGAACCGCGCCTTGCGGGAGGCGAGCGCCTGCGGGCGTCAGCCGGGGCGGCGTGACCTTGCCACCGCGTGCAGGACCTCGCGGACCCACATCATCGTCGTCAGCCGGGGGGCGGACCGCAGGTAGCTGCGGGCCGCGGCGCCACGCCGGGCGGGCGCGATCTCCGACAGCAGGCTCTCCGCCTCCGCCAGCCACCGGCGGCCAGCGGAACCGGGCATCAGCCGCGACGCCATGAGCAGCGCGCGCCACTGATACGGCGCGGGGCCGGCGGGCCCGGCCTCGCCGCGCACGTGCCCGTTGACGTCGCCCACTTCGCCGTCGCGCCCTCGACGGCGCCGCCTGCTATCGCCGCCCCTGCCCCGACGGTACGGGGGGCCGACCTGCTGCATGGAGATGGTGGTGAAAGCGATGATGATGGTGAAGCTGACGAGCCACAACACCCACACCCAGTCGCGGTAACGAGAGTTAGACACGATCGTGGCGGCGACGACCGTGATGGAGGTCATGACGGCGACGACCCCCGCTCTCCTTTTCCGCGCGTCCTCGCGCGGGTCAACGGCGGGCATCATGCGACGCCACCCCCCTCGGCCAGTCGGCGCAGGGCCGTGCCGCTCGGCCGGCTCGCCCCGGCCAGGCGGGCACTGGCCTGCGCCGCGCCGTTGGCCGTGAGCCGGTAGTACCGGCGGGCGGGGCGTTTCTCCGCCCGCGGGTTGATGTCCTCCCAGCGGCTGGTCACCCAGCCCTCGTGCTCCAGGCGCAGCAGGATCGGGTACGCGGTCCCGGGCTGCAGGCCGGTCTCCTCGGACAGTTCGAGCCCGTAGAGCTCGCTGGCCGGATCATGCAGGAAGGCCTGCAAGACCAGCTGCACCTGAACGGTCAATCGCAGGGCCATGTCAGAACTCTAAATAGGGTGGCACGCTTCTGTCAAGAACTCTATATAGGTTCGAC
>Ga0335074_10009106_pt1 | contig 13836 bp, 11 predicted proteins | sample Lox_Sample_23_FD_206715 | JGI IMG/M metagenome (GOLD analysis project Ga0335074, IMG submission 206715) | Soil microbial communities from Loxahatchee National Wildlife Refuge, Florida, United States - Lox_Sample_2.3 | ecosystem: Environmental > Terrestrial > Soil > Wetlands | place: USA...
TTGCGTGGCTTCAAATTAAACTTTTACACCATCCAATCATGGAAATCATTGACTATTTGACTATTCGATAATTTCGACTACAGGGAAGTCAATTTGATGATATTCACCCTCAGTCACCAACGGCAAAGAGCAATGACGTTTTGTCCTCACGCAATGATCACAGCTGTATCCAATCCCCATACTCCAGTGGCATGGCTTGCGTCGAGTGACCCCGCAATTAGTACAAACCCTACGAGTTAGAAATGACACGGTGCAGCGGTACATTGTCTCTTTGGACGAGTTGTTGGCGGCAAGAGTATCATAAGCAGCTTCTTTGCCTGCTCGTCTCTGAGGGACACCACCGCGCCCGATCTCCATCCTCTGCGGAACTCTCACCCTCAAATGCTTCACCACATCCCGGTCTGCCCTGAAAGGCAGAACAAGCTCCATTCCCTCTGCGAGAGTCACAGCCTCCACTTCCTCAAGCTCATCATCAACGATCTGCACCGTCATGTCTTCCGACTGGATACTACTACGCCTTCTTTTGCGCGACGAAGTTTCCGAGTCGTTGCTGTCTGGGGTCCTGGTGCGCAACGACGACGTACGAGGGGAGGGCGTTTGAGGGTGACTGACCGGAAAGTGTGGGGCAAGATGGGGTGCAGATGCGATGGATCTGAGTGGAGGGCGATTTGGACCGATTGTGAAAGTGGGAACAAAGGGAGCCTGTGGTTGAGGCTGTTGACACCGCAAATCGGCCATCTCTTGCTCGAATCGTCCCTTTTGAACATTCAACTGTTCGATCAGCACGATATCAGAGATAACTACCTGTTGTTCTTGTTCCAAGGTCTGCCCAGCCAGGTTCGTTTTCTGTTCTTTTAACTCTGCAATTTGACCGGTCACCTATCGAATTACCCACGATTCACAGCTCGATATCTCGCGACATTCCCTCTGTAGTCGTTCAAACTGGCGTCAGTCACACCTCCCACGGGGCAACCTGTTGTTCTTGTTCCAAGACCTGCTCAGACAGATTCGTTGTCTGTTCTTTCAACTCTGCAACTTGCGCATTCAACTATCGAATCAGCGACGATTTGGGGAGAGCTACCTCACGGGAATTTGTCTCCAATGTTTCAATCTGGCGTCAGATGAGACTCAAGGGGGTTCACTTCTTGCGTCAATCGCCCTTTGTCCTCTGAAAGCACTCTCATCTCTTGTTCTCTTTCGGCTAGAGCTGTCTTTTGGGTGGCAAGAGTAGCAGTGTCCTTGATGAGCTACCAGGTCAGCAACGCTTCATAGCCTAGACTAGATACTTGGAGCCATTCAGCCTTGAGTCCAGCAATCTACCGTCAGGTGAGACTCGGATGGTCAACCTCCTGCTCAAATTGCACTTCTCTTCCGCAACAGCAGTCTTAGAGTCCTTAATCTTGGCAATTTCAGCTGTCAGCTATCATCAACAGTCATTCAAGGTCTAATAACCTCTCGAAAGTCGCCTTGTAGCTTGGTTACTTAGCGCCAGCGGCGACTCGACACGAATTACAGTGATCGACGGAAATTATTGGAACGACCACAAAATCAACCCCAAGTAACAACCATAACTTCTTGAATAGCTCCACCACCAGCAGGTTCCAGGGTTTAAAACTTTATGAGGATATAATATACAATATATTATACCTAATCTGACTCTAAAAACGTGTGGATCCCCCTTTTGCTTGGATCACAGCTTGAATTCGCTCTGGCATGCTTTCTACCAAATGATCCCATCTATGGTCCTCAAATTCATTCCAAATCTTGACAACCACCTGCTTCATGGCATTTTGTGACGTAATATGAGCATAGTCCTTTGAAATTATGTGTTTTATATGCGCCCAAATATTCTCAATTGGATTGAGATCAGGGGAATTTGGAGGGTGCTGATGACATTTCATTCCAAGCTCTTGTCTGACAGGAATACACACCTTTTTATGAGGAGGAGCATTATCTTCCATCACAATTGGCATGTCTACATCTCCAAACGACTCTTCCCAGAACTCTTGAAGTGGTCCTTTTAGGATCTGATCCCGATAAACAGTAGAGTTTACCTTTGTCCCATCTTCCAGTTCAAAAAACACACCTGGCCCCATCTTACCCCACCTAAATGCCCCCCAGAACATCATCCCAGTGCCCGTAGTGCGTTTTTTGTAATCAATACAATCAGGGTGAAACTCTTCATCATCCTTTCTCCATACCCAGTCCCTGGTACTGCACTGCATTTCCACTTTGATGCTCATCTCATATGTCCAAATAAAGGCTTTCCAATCCTCAACAGTAAGATGAGCATGGCGCTTAGCAAATTGGAGACGACGCTTGCGATCAATGTTCTTGAGAAAGGGTCGACGTCGAGCTATCTGATGATAATAACCAAGGTCTTTGAGAGTGCATTTGAGTTGTGTAATGCCAATGTCAAGTTGGAGGTCTTGAATAATTGATAGAACAGATAAGCGGCGAGATTTATGGTCTTTAGTGATATGGAAGACAATTTGGCGTTTGGCACGGTTGGACAGCTTGGGTGGACGACCAGATCGTGGTTTATTGAGAGGGGTATTGCGCTTTTTGAGGTTTCCAAGTGTACCTTTGGAGATGTTGGTGATTTGAGTGATTTCAGATAAGGTATGTCGGCCACCTTGGATCAACCCCAAGGCTCTGCTTCTTCGCTTAGGAGTCCACTCATGAGTCTTCATGATGTGTTTGATTAACTACTAACGAATTGAGGCTCTATTTATTCTGGCGGTGGTGGGAGGAAGATTTAAAACCATGGTGGTTTCTTGTGAGATCTAGGTCGTTCCAGTAATTTCCGCCGATCACTGTACTTGTTGTTCAAGGTTGGTTTGTTTTTCATTAATCCTCTCAATGCTTTCAAGTACAGACATCATAGAAGCGACTTGTTTCCAACCTTCCTCGAACCATCCAACTATCTCTGAAACCTTCCTCGTGGCAAGTGCACGGTTTCCCTACAATGAGACCGAAACCAACTGGATTGTACAGGATACGGCGATTGCGATTGTCGTTCAAGAAGCGTTAGAGCGTTGTTGAACCGGGTAGCATATTGTTCAATGAGACTTGCTGTACGCTCCACCCTCTCCTGCATAGTTTCGCCATCCTACCGTGAGCTTAGCGACATCTAGAACGTACAGGTTTGAGTGGTTCTGCCATGTTGAACTCGGAGATGGATGAAGTTGAATAAAGTGGATTTCGGCTTCGTCCAATCGTGACTGTTTTATTACTCAACTTTGAAATCGTCAGATTGGGCAGCGATCTGCGAAATTGACAACTGAATTACTATCTCGAGGCTATTGACCGCTGACCAGCAGCTTGCTATCGAAATACCAATACAACTTTCCAACTACCGACTACCAATACAACATTTCTGAACCGGCCTGTTTCCAACTATCGAATACCAATACAACATAACAGGCTTAAACTTGAAAAAACCACTGCCCAACCGCCCAATCAACTTCCAACTCCTCTCCCCCAACCGGTCACAACAATCCTATCACCCTCTCGACGAACATCCCCCAATTCCACAAGACGAAACTCATTATCCACTCCAAACCAACCTACTACATCCCTCCAGCAAAAGCAGTCTATCGTTCCGTAGTCGATGAAGGTGCATTCGAATAACACCAACTCTGCCGAAACATCCATCGCCGCAGTTTCCAGCATAGCATAGGAAGCTGCCATGATTCCGTCAGGCGTCGTGAGATCATGACCCCAGAGGTTTGGTAGTGCAACATCGGGGAAATTCGACCAGATGCGGAGCCAGGACAGGATGGCAGGTGGATAAGTTATCGTTCCAGGGTTTGCAAGAATCTCATCTGGAACCCATTCGGCGAGTTCGTTGTCATCGGAGAGACCCAACGCTTCCACCTGCAAGATGAAATGAGAGAGATCGTGTTCCAATCCACGCGTAAGAACTTGTTGGAGCAGTGGAGTGAGTACCCATCGGAGGTACGGGAACTGTGCCAATCGAACAAACAAACTCCTCAGTTCTTGGAGAGAGAATGTTTCAACATCGACATCGTGGATCTCGGCTAGAAGCTCATCAAACAGTTCCACCAGATTGTTTTGCCGTTGCAAGTCTGCTTCTAACTCGGTTCCGGGTAGCCTGTGCAGCATCGAGGTCGGCTTGCAGCCTTTGTGCGCGTTCTTGGCATTGTCGTAGCTCCCGTTGGGACTTTGACAATCCTTGTCCGTTTGTCGGTTCCCGTTACTGAGCCAGATTGAGGGTGGCTTGGAGCTCGTTGGTTTTCGTTCGACATTCGTTCTCAATCGCAGTCTTCTCGTCATATTGCAACACTTTGGCCGGCTTATTTAAGGTCTCATTTTTTCTCTTCCAATCTCTCTCCGCCTGCTCGAGTTGCAAAGCAAATCCTTGTCCTTCTCTTCCAGCATGGTGCGAAGACTCTTAACTGAGCCCAAAAATTGCCTTCGAGGAAGTGTTCTCAAATCATCGTATTGCTCTTGGAGCAGTTGCTTTTGCATTGCGACCTTTTCCGAGAGTTTCCGCTCTTCGGCGAGCTTCCAACTGACTTCATAGTAGACGAGGACATGGGAGCGAAGTTCTTGTACGAGGGAGGAGGTGGAAGGCGGCTCGTCGCGCTCAATTTGTGGAAGTGCAATGACCGAGTTGACCGCGGCTTTTTGGCGTCTGAGACCCTCCACCCTTGCGGACAACTCCTCGAATTGCTCCCTATTTGCTGCATTCTTTTGTATCCTCTTCTTGACCCATTCAATAGCATCGTTGACCTTCTCAACCCAATAGCCATCTTCCGGACTTCTCTCATTCTACAATTAGCCTTGGCATTACACGATACTACCCCTTGTCACGTTCAATTGTGTGCGTCCCAAGTTTTGAGGAGGTGTGCTACACGGCAGGCTGGACTGTGATTGAGTCTGTCCATATAAATAATTGGTTCCTCGTCTTCCGAAACGGATCTAGAGTCAGTGGAGCTAGCAAGAGAACTACGCTTGAGATGGAAGCAAAGACATGTGAGGTGTGAATAAAAAGTGGAAATATATACCGTAGAGACTTGGGATAACGTGTTTAATCGAGAAACAAGAGAATCAATGGTGATTGTTGGTCGTGGTTCTCTCAGGGGTAGTCGGGGTACTTCACGAATTGATTTTGTCGCGCGTGATGTTAATTAGGGGGGACACTTCTTGAATCTTAACAAAAAAAAGTCCAGAATTTCAATTGCAACTGTTCCCATATCCAAACAATTTCCAAACAATTCCAAAGAAAATCAACTCTTTAGAATTGTTTGAAATTCTTTTGATTTTCGGTGGTTCGTTGGTGGGTCGCAAGAATTGGGATCGGAATATAAATAATTTCAGTGAACGGAATTTTGACTCGGGCGAATTCGAATATTCGAATATTTGGTACATTTGTCGAACCCGGATCGTGCTTTTGGGACTGGAATATTCGAAATTCCGTTCACTGAATAATTTTAGAATTGATTCCCCGTAAATAGTGTCTTACGGAGAATTTGCAGGGAAAACAACTTCTCGCAATCCAAAACAGTTTAGCGAAACCACTTTCAATCGAATCCGCCGCTTCTATCCTCCTGAACTATTACAATCTTCTCAAACTCATCATGTCTGCCCGCGATTTCGTTAGTCCACGGCCTACCGATAAGGACAAAATGGCACATTTTGACAAATATCAACAATTCCTGTCCATCAAAGAGCCACAAGTTGGATACCTCGCCGACCTAATTCACGACGCAATCGAGGCGCGAGTCAACGTATTTGCGAAGCCAGGTGCTCCCAACATCACAAAAGTCATCCTCTCAAACAAGCCAGCAACGGGGTTAGACATCCTAAACATTCTCCTCCAACTCAAGCAAAAAGCACCGCTTTTGCTAAATAAACCATTAGTCGATATTCTTCGTTCAGTCGCAGTCCTCCAAGAGACTGCATTATCGTACTGCGGAATTTATGTCGCCGGATTTGTGAAGCAAGAGGCAGATGGAACCTACTGGACGATGACAGTCCGTGACGCTATCCGCATTGCCTCCATCTGTTTCAATCTAACCAAACTCGAAAACGTACTCAAGCCGATAGCCGCAAATGAAGCAACAACAAGAGCAGCGGTTTCTATGGCCACAGTCTGGATAGCCACCATTCGTGGGATGGGATTGTGGGCTGACGTTGAAGAGTTTGCAAAGCCAATCAACGGCTATTCCGACCCTCCCAAGGCGCTCGCCGATGCGAAATATGACGTCGCATTTCCTTGGTCCCCCTTGTATGTCGGATACTCCCAGGATGGATTCACACAACACCAAACATGTAAGTTCCCCATGTGCTCGGCTGACTTTAGTGCCTGGTGACAAGAGGAGTAACCCTGTGTCGGGGTTGAACCAAGTCATAGGAATGGTCATCAGACGCTTGGAAGGATGCGACCTCAGCTTCCAAGCGAAGTTTGTTTGGACCTCATGGCATGGCCAGCACGAGCAAGCTATTGTACGCACATCCTAGAATTAGCTAATGTCAGCTTGCTGAACCTCTCTTTGCTGAACTGTGCTCCTTCCGCAACGCAGTCTGGGCTTGGGACGGAGGCCTCAATATCGATGTAGTCCCGATATTGGAAACGCTGACAGCAGGTCATGGGAAAGGCGACTCCCCCAACAGCGGAGTACATTAAGACAAACGACATGATCCGGAAGCAACACGCTATTGCCATGATATGGGGTCCTGTCTATGCCGCGAATGTCGACGCCTCAGTGAAGTACCGAGATTGGTACAAAAGGCAGCGAGACAGGATGAACGAGCTGGAGCCAGATAACAAGGAGATTGAACGGCTCCAGGAGGAGGCTGACAGACTGGAAGCGGAGTTGGCGGATGATTCAGAGTTGATGAAGAAGCTCGACAAGAAGTTGGAGGAGCTTAGTCTCCTTCCTGAAGATAAAGATACGTTCGGTGAGGAATTGGGCGCCATTGAAAAAGTTGTCAATGCCGTTACTGAGGCGCTCGATTTGAGGGATTCGCAAAGAGTCGAATGGGGAGTGAAGGAGGACGGAGAGTTATCGGACGGGGAAGATTTGTACGGCCCGTAATATCCCAGCATGTACCCGGATGATGAAGAGAAAGAGAAAGAAAAAGAAAAAAGAGAATGAGAATGAGAATGAGAAGGGAGAGTAGTCAATATATTATGTTGGCAACAATCTATATCGGTATTTGAAAGAATTTGTATTAGCATCGGTAGTTGAAAGAGGAATGTAGCGGTCATAGAAAATAACGATTCCACATCTTGAATCGCCGCTGATGAAACAGAATTGCAGTAATGGATAACAATTCCCAACGAGAAGAACGCTTCATCGAGATTCGTAAGCAGAGTCCGTAAAAACTGACGACATATGAAGCTGAATACTCTGTTCGAGATTGTCACCCCAAGTGTCTGACGGAGTGGTACACTTAGTGCCCGTGCTGGCACAAGTGGTCCATCCTACGGTCAGCTTGATGACATGATGACATGCCTGCAACTAGATCTCCATTCAGTCACCGAAATGGTAAAGGTTCGCTGATATCATGACTTGAAATTCAGATGGTGCTACATCAATTCACTATGAGATTTGACTCAAGTTCGCGGTTGGACCAAACAGATTGATTATAACCGGGTCCAAACCACTGATTTGTGTGCCACCCGCTTGTTTAGACCTGAAGTCCGTTCGGGTTTTCGGCTTGTAAACAGTTTTAAACAATTGTGCCTTCATAGTTTTATATGGAGCAAATATAATCTCAAATTAAAAGAGACGAACTTTCACCTTAAGAATCTACGCCACTCCGATCCTATCCTTATTCCAGCTGACCCGACAATACAATAAAGAGTGGATGATCATTCATGCACACCCTTTACGCTATGCCGTTGACTCCATTCGGTACACAGTCATGCTGGCATGTATCAAAACTTGTCTGGCATGTTTGGCCGATTGCGCAAGGGGCATCGGCCCAGAGACCAGTGTAGAAATCACAATGAACGTAGCCACTTTGAGATCCATCCGTGGATTCATAACAACATATGGCTTCATTTTGCGACACAGGTGAACCGCTGGGGTCTTTCGTTCCAATACAAGGCTGCCCGACGTTATCGTAACAATTGGAGTCGGATGTAACGGCGCAAATGTTTTTCCCTGCAATGACGACAGGCGAAACGAGGTAAAAAAGGGCTACGATAAGACGTTGCGATCGCATTCTGACTTGGCGTTTTGAGTCTTGGTCCGTGGAGTTTTCAGCTGATGGATGATGAAGTCTTGGCGATTCCTTGGCATTTTATATTTACTTGAGGAAGGGTATTCGGGAAAAGGGATGAATTCGTGACTGAGGATCTTTGAAACCGGACAATACCAACCAGTACTTAGTCAGGGGTCAACACGAGACTTGGATTACGGCGGGCCGTTCTTCCTTTGGACCGAAGGGGCTGTAAACAGTCACGAGGACAAGCGATAGGGGAAAGTGTTTCACACGAGTCGATTGATATGGGTAACTCATTCGAAAGCTGTGATTCTGATCCAGTAGCGCACAGCGGCAATGAAATCATCTGTTCGTCATTGCCGCAGAACCGGCGATTGCCAGGTTTTCGGCTTTTGACGACATGCTCATCCGGAGCGCCGAAGTTTCACCACACGTTTGAGGGGCATGAGCGCAATCGGACGAAGGGAGTCGCCTCAGAGAAGTGATAGTTTCTTTTTGCCGATAAATTTGTTGCTGGAAGAAACTTGATGTTGGAATCAGTACTACAGCTCTCATCTGGGATGCCAGATGATATTGAATGGGATAAGAAGGTTCAGAACAATGTTAGTTAGGATTCCAGATATCGTCACTCCCAGACTCGTTACCTTCTATTACCGCTCCATTCCTATTTCAAATACCTATGCTAATACAGATTCGTCTTTCAAATCTGTACGGCTAACATACTAGATTGGCTACTACCTTCTCATTCTCATTCTCATTCTCATTAAGTAACCATTCCAACTTGTTTGTCATCAGATGACCACCGTGACATCAGATGAGTTCTATCAAGTTATCTGACGATGGAAATATTTTTTTGACACAAGGTCAAATGTATGACCATGATCTTGTCGCCAAACGAAGGGTTAATGTAAACTTTATTCCCACTGAAACACATGCTGCCGATATTCTCACGAACGCGCTAACTGCCAGTGCAAGGCCAGACCAATCCTGAAAAGCATGCTAACCAAGTGTAGCAAGTTGTTGCGTGACTAATCAGGCGCTTGTGCGACCACACAAGGTTGATTTTGCGGAATCAACGGAATCAGTGTGGCTCTGCTGCTGTGCTTTTGCGCTTTAGGCCGAGAACTGCAGTGGGCGGTGTGAGCAATTCTAAGAAAACGGTCAATTCTTTCCGGCTGGCGGAAACAAGGTTTTGGTCATGGGACTGTATTTCCGTGCCGGTTCAGGCTCAATTTGTATGGCCAAGCGACACATGGTCGCTTCCAATTTTACAATAGCCAATCACACATCTCGAGATCCCTGAATCGGCGTAACCTTAATTTATTGCCCAACCAGCGTTTCCTCAAAGGGCCATATTAGCAGCCCCCTTGTGATTCATCCCAAACCGGAGCGGACTCCTCTATATGCATTAAACCGCGGGCCTCCCCTTTGTTCTCTTCCCCAACTGCTATCCGGGACCACCCCGATCCACGTTCGCCTTGCACAACCAGTCCGCAAACCGCTCTCTCCGACCGCTCTTTACGACCATGGCTCCGCAAAACGAAGCTCCCGCTCATCAACTCGGCCGTGTCCAAAAGCGAATCCCCCGTCCGAGCTCCCCAGCCGACCACGGCGAGGTCTCGCATTTCGTACCCGAAGGTTTGCCCTCAGGCGGCGTTCCCTATCCTTGGAGTACAGCCGGCTACGTCCAAACCAGCATCGGTCGTTCCGGAGCTGGTGCCCTCGTCGGATCCAACTTTTTCATCACGTCCAGTCGACTCGTTCCTTGGGGTCAAGATTCCTGGTGGATGCGTTTCGCAGCGGGATTCAACGCACCATCTACCCTTAACGACGCCGGCGATCCAGTCGGAAATATTGCTCCGTATGGGTGGGTTTACGTCGAAGAAGCGTATGGGTACGATACGGTCAACCCGGGGCCCGACGACTACGTCATCTGCAAATTGTACTCCCCGTTGGGAGAGCAAACTGGTTATATGGGGGCTGAGGAATTCCCCAATACGGGCGACTATATCAATACCTGGCCCTTTGTAGCATTCTTTGGAGGGGTCGGGTTCCCTTACATCCGTGAATCGGCCATTCCAATCCCGATCACAAGTATTCAAGACGACAATTTCCCTTCGGACTTGTTGCTTATTTCGAACAACTTTGACACAGCGCTTGGAGTTGGGGGCCCAGGGCAAGAGTTTAGTGAGGGACTTGTCGGGTGTCCGTTGGTCAATGGGTGGCCTGATGTTCCGCCGTACGTGATAGCAGTTCAAAGTGGAGAGACGGGTGATTCGGACGAGGGGGCACCCTATATAGGGTGGTCTGCCGGAAGGCTTTTGGTGAATCTCGTTATTTATGGACGCGAGAACTGGTCGTGACTTGTGAAAAGGAGATATTTCAATCTGTAAGTCGAACGGAATTTGTATCGTTCTGTATATAGCCAATGGGATGAAATATGTCCGGTATCTAGTCATTATTTTTGTTCTAAGTCCTCGAAATTGCTATTAATGCGAAGTACGGAAAGGCTCGCTTCCTAAATGTGGTGATTTGAGATGACACTTCTCAAAGCGATGGGATAGCTCTCGCTGCCACTGGAGGGTAAACGCTATGTGTCGCGTAATTATGGAGTGTTTGAAGATGGTATTCCCTATAGGAAACAATGCTAACTGCATCACCCTGCAATTTACGTGGAGCGGAATTATAATATGGAGCACCCCAATCACTGCAGGTGTAAGGACAGAATAATGGAGGGTGTAATAACGCATGTAATATAGAGTCGTCGTCATCTCACCCATTACTCTCCCATCTCCAATCCTGCCCTTTCATTTCACTACCACCCTTCTCATCTCATCATCTCCTTGAAGGTCGAGTCAAATCCCTCGTACGCAGTCAAGCTCAATCAGGAGCGTCCCGCGCCCTGGACTTGTCTTCCATGGCGAAGGGAGCGAATTTTCGGTAATCAGACAGCCCGGCCGCCCGGCCTGTCTCATTTTTCTGGGCGACATCCGGATTCAGTATGGCACTGGAAAGACAGTTTTAGTCACCCGACTGAATTTCTGTGGGGGGTTCCACCCCAATTATTTTTCGTCTCCATAGCGTTGACAATCAAGGATAATATTTGTCAATTGTAATCCGATCATCCACATGTGTTGATCTCGGATTTGGCACACATTCTGCAGCACGAAAAATGAAGGGGAACGGTGTCAGGCACATATTCATCAGAGGGAGCCAAGGAAAGATATGTTATTTTGAGTTGGGAAAAAGCGGAATGTGGTTGCACAAATGAAAGGGTGTCAAACTGCAGAAATTCTGTTCTGAACCTAACGCGCGAAAGCGGCACGAATGATCTACACCCCCACCCTTAGTGGCCAATCAGTGCACGCTAATAATTCCACTGCGCGCTGCAGACTGTCCGATTTTCTTGGCGAACGCCCAATCCAATTCTACCACGGGAATTAGAGTTTTTGGGCGAGGCTTGTTGCTTGGCCAATGAATTTGTGATCGGCGAAATTGACTTTGTCGTGTGGTTGAGTTTGCTGCATGGTATTAGTTTTCTTGGGTCGGGACAGTACTTGGACCGTATGGTAATCTACCCATAAATTCTGATACGGTGATCAGGCAGTACTGGCCTACCGCATCCTCTACAATGGACCCACTCTCCATCCGAACGGCCTCGGCGGCGCTTATAAGCCTCTGCGCAAAGGTCACAGGTCAGATCTACCTATTCGTTAGTAAAGCGCGACTCGTGGATGATGCCATTCGAACCCTCCGAATAGAAATTGAGTCCCTTTCCGAGGCCCTCTTGTTCAGCAAACAATGCTTTGATGATCCGCTATTGACAGCCACCGTCCTGACCGCTCGGACTAGACATGAACGGCGACATTGGCTTAATGTGCATCGCGTACTTGATGACTGTGGAAACACATTAAAGCGATTGAACGATATTCTCGAGAGCGTGGATCAATGTGAAGGGCAATTTCTGATTCATGCAAGAAAGCAAATCAAGTTGGATGTGAAATCAGGAGAAGTCGCGGTATTGAAGGAGCAAATCACTTCCTGTCGTCGCGCATTGCAGTTGTCTCTGCATTTGATAAGTGTGTATGTTTCCCTCTTTGAAATAGTTCAGTTGATGATGGGGGTAGTTCTTCACTTCTAAGTAACGAGGCATTCAATGAAAAATTATCTTCTCGGCTCGATGAGTTGATGGATCAGATGCAACAGCTTCGAATGGATTTCCGTGATCAAATTCAGGCACACATAGCGGAACGGGGGTTGGAAAGGAATAATAACGTGCAAGTGATGAACAATCTCGATGACTGCATATGCTCGGCCGAAGTCGTTGCGTCGGTGGCATCAACAATAGTCCACTCCCGATCGACAACCGCTAGTCATAGTCAAATGCATAACACGAGTGGACAGAACGCTCTTCATGAACGTACTCGGTTGTGGCTCGAGAACGTCAGCCCTTTCGTTGTTTCGGGGTCTCTAAATGACGAGATTTTAGCATCTTCCAGTCTGACCTCAATGACACCACCAACACCTGATCCCAGCATAAGTACCGTTAGAACGACCGAGCAGCCAATGCCAACAGCATCCCCGACAAATCCTTTCCGACGTATGACTTCGATATTGCCACCGGATCCCAGCATAACTACCACAACATTCTTGCCGCCAACACCAGCGCCGACAGATCACGGAAGGGTTGGTCGCATACATCGTAAAGAGCCTACTATAACATTCCCGAAGTGCCTGTGTCGCGTCACGGATGGTGTTCACAAAAATGAATTCTTCAGTCTACAAAGCGTTCAGTATCAACAAATAGAGACAACACTTCCGCGACTTGCCAATGTTGTAATATCTCCAACGTGTCGTACCCTCGCAGTCTATTATGAATCGGCAGAGTACGGATTGGAATTTGAGATATTCGGCATTTCAGAGGCGAGCGCATTTACGCTGCTATGCAACGGTGGCATCATCGATTTCGCTCGTGGCAGTAAAGTGATCCTTGCTGATAAATATATGGCTATACAGCGTTACGATGCCCAAATCGGCAGAGTCAAAACCTACGATACCATCTCCGGAAACCTCATTGAAGCCTTACCAAAGACGTGTTGCTCCATAATCGGACCAATCGCGATCAACTCTTCAGGGTCTATGATGGCAGTAAACGCATTCGAAAATGGAGACTACAGCAACAACACACCTTCTCGTTCAGTCCTCCATCTATACAGAATGTCGGTCGCGGGGTCCTATCGTAATACCAAATGTTTTACTTCAATTATCGTCAAAACCCACGACCTTCAAGTTCAAGGTCTGTCGAATGACCGAAATACCGAATATGTACCAATCAGCTGCCAATTCTCGCCCGACGAGCGCTATGTCTCAATCTCGTATTCAAAACGTATCGTCACATATGATGTAACCAGGCAAGGGCAGTTGGTGAGTGAGAAAATACTCGTAGAACATAACGACTTGTACGGCTTGTACCTCCTAACCACTAATCGCCTCAGGACCACGGCGTGGTCCTAACCACTAATCGCCTCAGGACCACGGCGTGGTCCTGGGATTTCCCGCACAAATTTGGTGGGTTAGGTTCCCGCCAAAGGTTCGTTAACGGTCGATTCCTCACACAAAATCAAAAGACAACGG
>Ga0335074_10009107_pt1 | contig 13836 bp, 16 predicted proteins | sample Lox_Sample_23_FD_206715 | JGI IMG/M metagenome (GOLD analysis project Ga0335074, IMG submission 206715) | Soil microbial communities from Loxahatchee National Wildlife Refuge, Florida, United States - Lox_Sample_2.3 | ecosystem: Environmental > Terrestrial > Soil > Wetlands | place: USA...
AGTAAATCGTGTCCGTGGCCATATATATGGCCTTGATGTCCGGATGCTGTGTCATGACGGTCTGCGTCTCACTCGCCGCAAGCGTCGGTGACCAGTTGGCTGCCTGCTGGAAGACCGTTATCTTCGGGAAATTCTGCTTCATGCAGTTAGTGAATCCCACTGCGCGCTGCAGGCCGTTTGACTGCGACAGGTCTCCGTCGAGCATGAGCACCTGCCCCGACCCATGCAGCGCAGACCCGACCGCCATGCAGTCTTTGGCGGCCATCGCCTCGTTGTCCGCCTGGACGACCATATACACGTCGCCGCCAGCCGGGGCGTCGTCAATGCTGACTACCGGAACATGATGCGCGTTGGCGTACTTCACCGCCGGGACGATCGCCTTGGCGTCCACCGGGTTGACTACGAGTGCCTTAGCGCCGCCCTGGATCAGGGAGACGATCCCTGTGTATTGCGTTGCTGAGGACGAGTTAGCGTTTGAAGCTGTCACGTCCAGATCATTCGTTTGCGCATACTTGATGAACAGGTGGCTCATTGTGACCTGGAATGGTTCACTGAGCTCAAGCTCGGAATAACCGACTAGCGGGCGCGATTGGCTCGCTGTGCTGCTGCTTCCGCATGCGCTCGCAACTATCGCTGCTGTGATCATAACGGCCGTCGCTGCCAAGCGTGGGTGTCTCAGACATCTGCGTCGTTTCACCGTAGTTACCTCTCTCTTGAAATGAGTTGTACGCGCTACCAGTCCTGCGGCCAGGTAACAAATTGTGGATCAGGTTGTCGGGACATTAACATCCTCCATGTTCATGCAGATGCATTAACTCAGTCAGAGTTCCTTCGTCACTGGGAGGAACGCCGGGTCGCCAGCATTCGTAATTTGTGGTTTCGTCAGCGAGGCGAGATCCTCCGAACCATGGCCCGCCGCAATGGCGCGGCGGACAACGCCGAGATTGCATGTCGTCTGGCTCAGTTGCAGACTTCCAGCCTTGGCAGCCTGCAGGATCAGGCTCAGATCGGTTTCGACGCCATAGAGTGGGAAGCGAACGGGCTCAGCATCCGGATCCAGGAACGCCTCCCTCCGGTGGGAGATCAGCGGGGCTCCGACAGCGCTTTGTTCGAGAACTGGGAGGAAGGCTCGTTTATCAATTCCCGCTGCCTCGATCAGCGAGAGCGACTCGACGACCCCGACCGCCAGGGCATAGACGGCCAGATTTACCGCAAGTTTGGTAGCTGCGCCTGCGCCGTTCGTTCCCATATACATGATCGCGGATGTAAAAAGGTCGAGCTGGGGAGAGATACGCCGTGCAATGTCCTTGTCGCCCCCGATCATCATCAGTAGCTCACCTCTTGCTGCCGAGTCGACCGTCCCAGAGACAGGTGCATCGAAGAACGTCACACCCATGCCACGGAACTCTGCGGCATATGACTTGGCGTCTTCTGGCCCTATGGTGCCCATATCGAAGACCACAGCGCCGGGCCTGGCGCCCTCGATTACACCTTCCGTTCCAAGCAGCACCTGCCGTGAGAGGCTTGGGTTTGTGACCATCACAAACACGATGTCGGATTGACGCGCGACAGCAGCCGGCGACTCAGCCACAAGGGCGCCGACTCGGTCGGCAAAGTGCTGGGCCGCTGATCCAGTGCGACTGCATACTATTAGCTGATCGCAGCCTGAATTCAGGCGCTCTGCAATAGGCTTGCCCATGCGGCCTAGGCCTATGAAGCCCACCGCTGGCATGCCGCGGTCGTCCATCGTTATGAGACCCCGTTTCGGTTCTGTGATGAGCCAGCCACGATCGGACCGTTGCGACGGTCATGGACAGTACTTAGGATGCCAGGCACGTTGGCTGCTATATTCACCACTGGGCACGCTGGCCTGATTTGTGGCCCGTTTTTCTGTTAGTTAAAAGAACACCGACTCGCCGCCGGTGACATTCATCGCCGCACCGGTGGTGAATGAGGCGCTATCCGAAGCGAGCCAGGCAACCATTTTGCCGACGTCTGCGGGCGTTCCGAGCCGGCCAAGAGGGATCGAAGCGGCCTTCTCTGCCAGCATATCCGCAAGTGGGATACCGCGCTCTGCCGCAGCGCCCGCGAATACGCCCCTGGTCATCTCGGTGTCCATTGTCCCTGGGCATACACAGTTCACTGTCACGCGGTACGGGGCCAGCTCTAGCGCCAGGGCCTGGGTAAGCGCGATCACTGCCGCCTTAGACGCTGAATAGACACCGAACTTGGGCCAGGCGAGCTTGCCGACCTGGGAGGCGACATTGATGATCGCGCCGTGGCGGGCGTCCTGCATTATCCGGCCCGCTGCCCGCGAGACGAAGAAAGTTCCTTTGACATTTGTCGCGAGAACTTTCTCCAGAACATCATCTTCCGTTTCAGCAAGGCTGACGACTGGCTGGGCAGTACCGGCGTTGTTGACGACAATGTCAAGATGTGCCCAGTCTCTGTCGACTTCGGCAAGCAGGTCATCTACAGCCCCACGGTCGGTGACGTCGAGGCGCGTAGCGGACGCTGTGCGGCCACTGACGGCCTCGATTTCTGCCGCCACTTCACTGGCGTCCTCGACATCGCAGCAGATAACGTTCGCGCCGGCTTCTGCAAGGGCGAGCGCGATGCCGGCACCGAGCCCACGGGCGGCACCCGTAACAACCGCGACGCGACCCTCCAGCATTCTATCTTCGGTCATTCCATCCTCCTGGTACTTGCCGGCGTCATCCAGCCCATATCTGACACTGCACTGCTGGTCATCCCAGCCTTGGTGTTGTTGGCAGCGCACGCATCTGGACTGCTTCTCGCCGCGAAGACTGCGCAGACCTTGCGATGGCGTCGCAGATCTCGGCGACTCGGTATCCGTCCTCGAAAGTTGCCCCATCGGGCGCGATCGTGCCGCAGCCTCCGACGGCCCGCATCAGGTGATCCATCTCGAAGAGGAAGGTGTCTCCCCACCCGATATCGAGTCCGTACGGCCATCGGAGATCACTGAACGGATGCTCGTCGCCCGTAACGCGGATTTTGCGAAACCCCGCTGACGAGAGGTGGCGGCCATCCTTGAGGCTGGCATACTGCAAGACGTTCAGGTCGTCCATGTCGAAGAGCAGCGATCCAGCAGATCCGTTGACCTCGATGACAAGACTGTTGTAGTGCCCCGGGCAGACTCGGGAGACTTCGAACGAGCCGATCGCGCCGGAGTCGAATTCAAGCACCGCGGTCGCGGCATCATCGACTTCTACCGTGTTTCCTGAACGTTGCGAAAGGAACGTCCTGGTAGCGCCCGAGACGGCTGCGACTTCACCAACCAGATACCGTGCCAGGTCAAGAATGTGGCTGCCGATGTCGCCGAGAGCGCCGTATCCTGCCTGTGAGGCATTCAGGCGCCAAACGAGCGGAATGTCCTGATCGAGCGCCCAGCTCGCCAGGTACCGACACCGGACGTTGAAGACATGCCCAATCCCGTCGGTTCTGATTATCTGTCTTGCCAGCCGGATCGCAGGCACGAAACGGTAGTTGAAGCCACACATGTGTATCACGCCTGCTTCTTCCGCCGCACACCACATTTGGTAGGCCTCAGCCGCGCTGATAGCCAGTGGCTTCTCGCAGAACAGATGCTTCCCTGAAGCCGCCGCAGCGATTGTCGGCTGAGCATGCTGATAGTTAGAACTTGCATTGTCGAAGAGGGCGACTCTGTCGTTCTCAATTAGGGACCGCCAGTCCTCCGCGACTTCGTCAAAACCAACTCTTGCAGCCAGCTTGCTGGCTCGGCCCCGCTCCCCGGCAACTGCGGCAAGGTGCGGAGTCGGCCCTTTGGTCCCTCTGCTGGAACGTAGTTGGAGGAAGGCACGTGAATGAGCTTCCGCCATGAAGCCAGTGCCAAATATCGCTATGCCGATCTCACCGTCATCGTTCATCGTGTGCGGTTCCATCAGTATGAGTTCGCTATCATAAGGTCCTCTGCCGGAAATAGCGTGAGGACGGCGGCCCCATCAGCTGTGCAGACGACCTCCTCTTCGATGCGAGCAGCCGAGGTCCCGTCCTTAGCCGGGCAGAAGGTCTCAAGCGCAAAGACCATGCCCTCCTTGATCTCCTCTGGGTGCTCAAGGGAGTTCAGGCGGCTGATTACCGGTCTTTCATGCACGCTTAGGCCGATGCCGTGGCCAAACTGAAGGCCGAAGGCTTCGTATTCGCTGGCGAAGCCGAACCTGTCCGCTGACGGCCATAGTCTGGCGATCTCGTCGGTGTAAACTCCGGGCTTGATGGCCGATATTGCAGCGTCTATCCACTCGCGCGCCTGCCTGTAAGCGTCACGCTGGCCTCGCCGCTCGCGCCCGACCGCGAAAGTTCTGTAGTAGCAGGTCCGGTAGCCGTTATAGGCGTGGACAATGTCGAAATAGGCTTGGTCCCCGGGCCGGATGATCCGGTCCGAGAAGACATGAGGATGCGGATTGCATCGCTCACCCGAGATGGAGTTGACGCACTCTACATGCTCGGACCCGAGCGTATAGAGTTCCCGGTTCGCTAGGGCGACGATGTCGTTTTCCCTAATGCCGGGCTTGAGGTGCTCGAAGATAGACTGGTAGGTTGCGTCAACCATGGAGGCAGCCTGGGCGAGCAGAGTGATCTCGTCCGGGCACTTGATTTCGCGGGCGCGGAGCATTGCCTGCTGGCCATCTACGACGCGAACACCCTGGTCCTCCAGGGCTCGCAGCAGCGGCAGGTCAGTGACGTCGACTCCCAGCGGTTCGCCGATCAGGCCTTCATCAGCCAGAATGCCGGCTAGCTCCCTCGCCGCGCGTTCGGCGAGTCCGGTGCTGGGATCGATGGCGCCCCCGAGCCCGAGATTGCCTCCCCGGCTCTGAGAGGGCGGCAGCCAGGGCGACTGCTCGCGGTGAGCAAGCGCCGCAGAACCGAAGTCCCAGATCCATGGCTCGCCTGAACGCGTCAGCAGTCCGTAGCGCTCAAGCTTGTTGAAGGCCCAGTAGCCGATATGCGTGGCGGTCAGGTAGCGAATGTTCGCCGTGTCAAGCACGAGCACGGCCCCGAGGCTAAAGTCCGCCAGGGCCTGGCGGACACGCGCAACTCGGAACGACCTCAGCCGCTCCATGTCCACTCGCCGCTCCCAGTCGACGGCCATGATCCCTGGAGCACTGCCGAGCGAGGCACCCTGCACAACTTCTCCTCTTTGAGAACGATTTCCGCGAACGTTAGCAGCAGGCTAGTCGCGCGTCAAGACCCTCTTGCTCGCCTAATATGCCCAGGTCAATAAGTATGCTACCTCGGTTGATCCTCAGAAGGCTCCGGAGTAACCCGCCCAGATCTCTACTGAGGAGTGCTTGACGTGCTAACGTTAGCAGTATAGGTTGCCCCTTACGAGGGGCGGAAGATGGCCCATGACCTACGCGGATAGCTCGGTATCGACGGAAGGACGCCGGATGCCTCGGACACCATCAACAGCTGTCACGGCTGGCTTGCTGTGACCAGCGCTCGGTCCGACACGCCGTCAGGTCAGAACGGCGCCCGCGCCACCCTGCGGGATGTCGCGAAACTGGCAGGCGTCCATGTGACCACGGCCTCCCGCGTGATGGATCCGCAGCGGTCAGGAACCGTGAATCCGAGCACTGCAGACCGGGTACTGCGGGCAGCTGAGACCGTTGGGTACCGCAAGCACCTCGTTGCAAGCAACCTCAGGCGCGGCAGGACGGGCACGGTGGGAGTGGTTGTACCCGACCTGGCGAACCCCTACTTCGCACTGGTGGTGCGAGGGGTATACGAGCGCCTCGAGAGGGCAGGCGAAATGGTCTCGGTGGTCGCCGAAACCCGCGACGATCCTGCCCGCTTTGACAGGATCTTGGGTCATCTCGCCGAGCGCAGAGTCGATGGGATCATCGTCGCGGCAGCCAGAGCCGGTGATGCGCTCCGGTTGGAGTATTTCGCGGAAAACAGCGCCCCAGTCGTCCTCGCAGTGAGGTCCTTGCCAGACAGCCGGGTGCCAGTCGTCTGCACCGGGGACCACGACGGCGGCGTTCTGGCGGCCAGTCACCTTGTCGCGCTCGGTCACCATATCGTAGGCCAGATCCGCGGACCGAGTGAGATCGGGCCGTTCCGGACCAGGGCCGAAGGTTTCGCTGAAGCCGTGAGCCGAAGCGGGAAGTGCGTGGTTGAGACACGCGAACCTGCAATCGCTGCGGTCTATGAGGAGGGATACAGGCTGGCTACGGAACTCCTGCATTCTGACCGCAGGCCTACCGCCTTGTTTGCAGGTAACGACACAATGGCGATTGGCGCCATCGACGCGCTCCGCGCGGCGGCCCTGAGCTGCCCTGAGGATGTCTCGGTCATCGGCTATAACGACAACGCATTTATGGATCACATATCGCCGCCGCTGACGACGATACGTGTGGCCAACTACGAGATCGGACTTCGTGCGGCAGAAATCCTGGACGCCCTGACACGCGGAGAAGTCGTTCCCCGCTCTTCTGTCTTCGATGCCGTTCTCGTAGTCCGCGAATCCACTCGCCCGATCCAAGCAACGACGCCCGAATGAGAGATCGCCATAGATGGGCATCGCGTATGCGGCCAACCACGGATGGTTCTCAGTAGCCCTCCGCATCGAGCCGTGGCTGGCAGACAGCCACTGCTGCCGTCCTGATTCGGGGACAATCTCGGCCCCGGGACTCGACTAGCCAGCAAGCCGACAGAATGAGAGGACATCTGTGCAGGTTGCTAAGAAGACACCGGATCCGCTCGGTGATTATCCGGGCCCGGCAACTGAGGTCAGGCTTGAGCTATACCGGGCCATGAGGAGGGCGCGCGTTCTTGAGAAGCGCGCGTATGACCTGTTTCTGCAGAATCTGGTGAAGGGCACAAGCCATCTCGCCCTCGGCCAAGAGGCGATCGCAGCAGGATTCGCCACTGCCATGCGCGCGGGCGATTACACATTCTGTACCTACCGCGGTCACGCTCACACATTGCTGCGCGGTGCTTCCATGTCTGCGACTCTCGGTGAACTGATGGGCCGCAGCAACGGTCTTCTGGGCGGCAAGGGCGGCTCGATGCACCTGACCAGCGTGGAGCACAACGCTATGGGCTCTTACGCCATCGTTGGCGCGCATCTTCCGGTTGCTGCGGGCGCGGCTTGGTCGGCTCAGTACAGGGGCTCGGGGCAAGTATCGGTCTGCTTCTTCGGAGACGGGACGACCAATATCGGCGCGTTCCATGAGGCTCTCAACCTTGCTGCCGTGTGGTGCCTGCCGGTGGTGTTCGTCTGCGAGAACAACCACTACATGGAATACACCGCGATCGAGTCAGTCACTGCCGTCAAGCGGCCCGCCGCTGACCGCGCCGCTAGCTACGGGCTGGACGCCGTCGTCATTGACGGCAACGACGTCGAGCAGGTGTATGCGCTCGCGCTGCAGGCCCTGGACCGGGCGCGCAACGGCGGCGGGCCCGCGCTGGTTGAAGCGGAAACTTACCGCCACGGCGGCCATTCACGGGCGGACCCCGCCAAGTACCGCCCAGCCCAGGAAGTGACTCAGTGGCTCGCGCGGGACCCAGTGGACGCCTACCGTGCGCGGTTGCTCGCCGACGGCATCTCCGAAGCCAGCCTCGCGGGAATCGACGAGGCAGCAGCACAAGAGATCGACGACGCGACGGAGCAATCGGCAAGTGCCCCGGTCCCGAGCCTTGATCTCATCACAAGGGATCTGTGGAACGACGGAGGATCGGCATGGCGGAACTGACCTACCGGGCGGCCGTTGCGGCCGCGATGGCCCAGGAAATGAGTCACGATCAGAATGTGGTTTTCCTCGGCGAGGATGTCGCAGCCGCTGAGGGTGTATTCAAGACCTCTGCTGGACTGCTCGCCGACTTCGGCCCGGCCCGGGTTCGTGACTGCCCGATCAGCGAACAGGCGATCCTTGGGGCGGCCATGGGCGCTGCCATGACAGGGCTCCGGCCGGTGGCGGAGATCATGTTCAGTGACTTCGTCGCGACCTGCTGGGACCTCATCGCCAACCAGATCGCCAAGACCCGCTACATGACCAACGGCCAGATCTCGCTGCCGCTCGTCATCAAGACCGCCAACGGCGGCGGCCTGCGCTTCGGAGCCCAGCACTCACAGAGCATCGAGAACTGGGCTATGGCCATCCCCGGGCTCAAAGTCGTCGCCCCATCCAGCCCGGCCGACATGAAGGGCCTCCTCGCCGCTGCCATCCGCGACCCTGACCCCGTGGTGGTCTGCGAGCACAAGGCCCTCCTTGCCGCCAAAGGTGAGGTACCCGACGGAGAGCACGTCGACAATCTCGGAGAAGCCCGGATCCTTCGTACCGGCAGTGACCTAACCCTGGTCGCGCTCGCCGCGATGGTGCCGAAAGCCGTCGCCGCAGCCGAACAGCTCAGCGCCGACGGCATCTCCTGCACCGTGGTCGACGTGCGCTCCCTCGTGCCCCTGGACACTCAGACGATCATGAATGCCGTCCGGCAAACCGGGCGGATGATCACCGTGGAGGAAAACCCGCGGCTGTGCGGCTGGGGCGCCGAGGTCGCCTCCCTGGTCGCCGAAGAGCTATTCGAGGATCTCGACGGGGCGATTATCCGGGTGACCACCCCGCACGTTCCCCTCCCGGCTGCCGACGTACTCGAAGACGCCACGATCCCGTCCGTCCAACGCATTGTCGACGCCGCGCGGAAGGCGTCCGCTTACTAACCCACTGGCCTCGGGAGCCGCACCATGAATGACCTGCTCAGTACTTCGTCGGCCAACGGATATGGCCATCTCATCGATGGCAAACCCTATCCTGTGGGCGCGGATGCTATCGAGAGCTATGATCCACGCACGGCCGAACCCTGGACCTACATCGCACGCGGCACGGCCGCGGACGTGGACGAGGCAGTTGCGGCCGCCTCCAGAGCACTGCCCGGCTGGCAGCGCCTGGGTCCGTCTGAACGTGCCGAGCTGCTCTGGCGGCTGGCCGAGCTCATCCCGGAAGTCGCCGAGGACATCGCCCGGGTCGAGGCCCAGGACATCGGGAAGGTCATCCGCGAGATGCGCGGTCAGATCACTGGGCTGCGCCGCTGGTACCAGTACTATTCCAGCCTTGCACACCGGCTGGAAGGGCAGCTCATCTCGCACGACAGCCCCAGCATCATCAACTACACCCGGCGGGAACCGTTCGGGGTAATCGGGGTCATCCCGGCGTTCAACAGCCCGGTCCTGATCGCCAGTTGGGCCGTCGGACCGGCCCTTGCGGCCGGAAACACGGTGATCATCAAACCGCCCGAGACCGCTTCCGTCTCGACCGTGCTGTTCGCACGGCTCTTCGAGCGGGCCGGGTTCCCGCCCGGCGTCGTCAACGTCGTCACCGGCTATGGCCACGAGGCCGGCGACGCCCTTGTCGCCCACCCGCAGGTCCGCAAGATCTTCTTCACGGGCGGGGTCGAGACCGGCCGCATCGTCGCCGCGCGCGCCGCAGCGGCCCCCAAGCCCGCCGTCCTCGAACTTGGCGGCAAGGCTGCCAACATCGTATTCAATGATGTGAAAGACCTCGATTCGGTGGCTAACGGCGTGATAGCCGGAATCTTCGCCGCTGCCGGGCAGACCTGCGTCGCCGGATCACGGCTGCTGGCCCACGAAGCGATCGCCGACCAGCTCGTCGAGAAGATCAGCCGCCGGGCCGGGCAGATCATCGTCGGAGACCCGGTCGCGGACAGCACAGAAATGGGCCCCCTGGCGCAGCCGAAGATCCTCTCCGCAGTCCGTGACAGGGTCGGCGAAGCCCTCAGCGCGGGGGCGACAGCCACTGCAGGCGGGCTCCAGCCTGGCAGCCAAGGACCCGGCTGGTACTACCCGCCCACCGTGCTGGACCACGTCACCAACAACATGCCCGTCGCACGCACTGAGCTGTTCGGGCCCGTCCTCGCAGCCATCCGGTTCCGCGAAGACGACGAAGCCGTCGCGATCGCCAACGACTCCGACTTCGGGCTCGCTGCCGGCGTGTGGACCTCCGACGTCGGGCGAGCACATCGAATCGCATCCGGACTCGACGCCAGCACCGTCTGGGTCAACACCTACCGCGCGATGTCGTACCGGACGCCGTTCGGCGGCCGCAAGGACAGCGGGTACGGCCGGGAAAACGGCTACGACGGGCTGCTGGAAGTGACCCAGACCAAGAATGTATGGCTGGAAAGCAGCGACACCCCCATCGGGGACCCGTTCGTCTTGCGCTGACGCCGGCAACGGCCCGACCGCCAACGCAAGAATCCGGAGACATCATGCAGCAAGACCGATCCCAGCCCGTCACCCCATCCGCAGCAGAGGCAAAGACAAACGTGCATCTGCCCCTGGCCGGGGTGCGGGTACTCGACCTGACGATGAACATCGCCGGCCCGTACGCAGCCATGATCCTCGCCGATCTCGGCGCAGATGTCCTAAAGATTGAGCGGCCCGGCGGGGATGACGCACGGCGGATGGTGCCGCGGCACGACAACGGCTCTGCATACTTCTACGCCATCAACCGGAACAAGACAGCGGCGCAGATCGACCTACGGACCAGCGATGGCCAGGCAGCGTTCGCCGATGAACTGCGCGTCTGCGACGTGCTGCTCACCAACCTGCGGCCAGCCACCCTCCGAAGGCTCGGCATTGACGCCGGGAAACTCCGGAAGACTTACCCGCAGCTCATTTACGCCGACATCAGCGCGTACGGCACACGCGGGGACGAGTCCGATCGCCCAGGCTACGACATGGTGCTGCAGGCCCGGTCAGGCATCATGAGCATCAACGGAAACGCCGATGGCCCCCCGGCGAGGGTCGGCGTCTCCGTGCTCGACATGGGATCGGGCCTGTGGATCGCCGTAGGAATCATCGCCGCGCTGTACGACCGGGCACACACCGGCCTCGGCGGCCGCATCTCCACCTCGCTGCTTGAAGTCGGTGCAGGGCTGATGGCCTACGACATCGCCGCCTACCAGCTGACCGGCGAGATTCCCCAGCGCAGAGGATCCGGGCACCCCTCCTTCGGCCCCTACGGGGTCTTCGCCACCAAAGACGGCCTGCTCGCCATCGGCGTCGGCTCCGACGGGATCTTTGCACGCCTAGCCGCAGCCGTCGGCGCACCCGGCTGGAGCACCGATCCGCGGTTCGCCACCAACGCGGACCGCATGACACACAGCGCGGAGCTGCGCGACGAACTCGAAGGCCGCCTCGCGGCCCGGACGGCACGCGAGTGGGTGCCCGCCCTCACATGCGCGGACGTGCCCGCCGATGTCGTCGCCGACACCGCCGGGATCCTCACAGATCCCCAGCTGGAAAAACTAGGCGCCTGGCTGGACCTGTGCGTTGGCGACCGCAACCCGCGGCCGCTTCGCGTCCCCGCCATCCCGCTACGCCTCGATGGGGCCCGCCCGCCGCTGCGCCTACCCGTACCCGAACCGCCCGGACCAGACACCGCCGCCCGAGTCAGAGGCACGGGGCCATGACAGCGACGACCCTCCCTCACCCGACCCGTCCCTGACAATGCAGGTCACGCCAGAGGTAACTAACAGGGCGTGGACGACGAAGGCGATCAACGCGGCCACGCCGATGATCAACGCCACGGAGGCGACGGTGTCTAGCCCGGCGGCGGCGCCGGTCTCGGCCCGTAGGTGAAACCCAGGGTTCCGGCGGCGGCGAAAACTAGCCGGGAACCCGGCGTGGGAGATCATCGGCGTTCCTGACGGGATGATTGCGGAGTTCTCGTTGCTGAGTGCGGCGATCGAGGCGAAGACCGATCGGCCCATCTACACCTACGTCACCGACCACGGCCGTCGGCCCGACGCCCAGAAGGTGTTGCGACTCCGGCGGCAGGCCACGCTCGCGATCCGGCCGGACAAGATGCGCTACTCCCTGGCGCCGCTGACCGACCAATGGGAGAGTTGATGCGGCTGTTCGTGGGTGATGACTGGGCGCAGGGCCATCACGACGTGGAGGTGATGGACGAGGCCGGGAAGGTGCTGGCGAGAGGAGGCTGCCCGAGGGCGCGGCCGGGATGACCCAGCTGCATGGCCTGGTCGGCGGATTCCTCGGTGAGGATGCTGACGGGCCGAGGTGGTGGTGGGGATCGAGACTGACCGCGGACCGTGGGTCGCGGCGCTGGCCGCTGCGGGTTACCTGGTGTTCGCGGTGAACCCGCTGCAGGCGGCGCGGTTCCGCGAGCGGCACCAGGTGTCGGGAGCCAAGAGCGATGCTGGAAATGCGCGCAGGCGTTCGCGGCGCTGAAGCATCACCGAGCGGGCCACCGCCGCCGTACACGGGAGTCCGAGGTCGGCCGCTACGAGGTACATCGTCTGTAGCAGGGCCCCAGCATCGCAGTACGCGCTGGGCATTCCCACGTCGCTGTAACGGCTTAGTATGTGAGGCCAGACTGCGTTGACTACGACGAGCGCAGACGGTGCCGCGGATTCGGCGAGCCAGAGATAGGTCCGCGGACGCTCGGAATTGTGCCGGGTAAATTCGTCACCGGCCGGTTCCGGCACCCGCGCCAGTCTCCCTCCAAGAGGGTGAGCCATGCTCCCGCACACGTGGTGCTGCGACCAGAACTCGCCCGGCCGGACATGACTGATAGGTTATAATTGGAGCATGGCGTGGGAGGTGAGCCTCCATCATGAGGTCGAGGCGTGGTATCTGGCGCTCTGCAAGAGCGACCCGGAGACCGCCGATCTCATCGAGGATGCTATCGACCAGCTCGCCGCGGAAGGCCCCGCCTTGCGGCGGCCGTTGGCTGACCGGGTCAAGGGCAGCCATTACCACAACATGAAGGAACTGCGGCCGCCGTCGTCCGGTACGACCGAGATACGGCTGCTGTTCGCGTTCGATCCTAGGCGCGAGGCGATCTTCTTGGTTGCCGGCGACAAGGCAGGAAACTGGGATGGCTGGTATCGCGAGGCCATCCCGGTGGCGGACGAACGGTTCATGCGGCATCTGCTCGAGCTGGAAGCAGAGGATGGGAGGAAGCGATGAGCGGTAGCTACTCCAAGTGGAGTGACGTCAAGGCGACGGGTCGCGCGCTTGACCCGCGGACCGGCGAAGAGCAGGCCGCCGGCAAGGCCGCCGCTGGCGAGCGCCGGGAGGCATACGTGCGCGGACATCAGCTGGCCGAGATGCGCACCACGGCTGGGGTGACGCAGGCCGAGCTGGCCGATGCGCTCGGTGTGTCCCAGGCCCGCATCTCCAAGATCGAGCACGGCGAGATCTCCGGCATCGATGTCGTGCGCGCTTACGTCGCCGCGCTGGGCGGGAGCATCGACGTCGTCGTCAGGCTTGGAGACCGGACCTGGAAGGTAGCCTGACCGGCGCCCCGCCCCGAAGAGCGGCGCCAAGTGATCCCGGCCAGGCGGAATTAATCGACACCCAGAGCACCGAGGCTCCCGGATGGGTGGCGTGACCGATCGCTGCGGCGCATCATGAACCGCGCCCGCTGCAGCAGGCCCGGTCGAGCCGGCTGCCCGTAGCGTCTAGAGCTGACCCCGAGCCGGACAATCGCGGCCTTGCATGTCGTGTCGGATGGATATCCCGGATGTCTTGATTGCTCGATGGGCTGTTCGACGGACTGGAAATGGCTCTGGGCGGCACTTGGAGTGGGAGCCAAAGTGGGAGCCAACGTGCACAGCCATGAGGCGATGTTGGGCGACGTCCAGCCTGCATTGCCCCAGGTGAACGGCATGCCGGGCGACATGGAGCTACGCCGGGCGACCGGATGGAGCTGATTTGGGAGCAGGAGGCCGCGGGTTCGAATCCCGCCATCCCGACCAGTTTTCAAATATGCTGTCGATAAGTGGGAGCCATTCTGGTAGCCAGTTGCTGTC
>Ga0335074_10009108_pt1 | contig 13836 bp, 8 predicted proteins | sample Lox_Sample_23_FD_206715 | JGI IMG/M metagenome (GOLD analysis project Ga0335074, IMG submission 206715) | Soil microbial communities from Loxahatchee National Wildlife Refuge, Florida, United States - Lox_Sample_2.3 | ecosystem: Environmental > Terrestrial > Soil > Wetlands | place: USA: Florida...
CATTCCAGCAGCCGCGCGAGCACGTGGCGGTCGCCGACCGGCACGCGCTCGAAGGGCACGCCCAGCCGCCGCAGCGCCAGCTCCAGCCCGAGGTTGCTCATCACGGTGCCCACCACCGGTCCGCGCAGACTGCCGGCCGCGTACGCATCGGCGGCGATCACGTACAGCAGCTGATCCCCGTCGACCAGCCGACCCAGGTGATCCACCATGACGACGCGGTCGCCGTCGCCGTCGAAGGCGATGCCGGCGTGCGCCCGCACCCCCGGCACCGTCAGCTGCAGCAGCTGCGGATGCGTCGAGCCGCAGGCATCGTTGATGTTGCGGCCGTTCGGCGAGCAGCCGATCGGCACGATCTCGGCGGCGAGGTCCGCCAGGATGCGCGGCGCGATCTTGTAGGCGGCGCCGTTGGCGCAGTCGAGCACCAGCTTCAGGCCGGCGAGGCTCGTGTCGGGGCCGAGCATGCCGGCACAGAACTGCTGGTACTGCAGCCAGGAGGTATCCAGCCGCCGCGCCCGGCCGAGCTCGCGCGAGGCGCGCGTCAGCGGCGGCGCGCCCAGGCATGCCTCGATGCGCTCCTCGATCTCCTCGGACAGCTTCATGCCCTGCGAATCGAAGAACTTGATGCCGTTGTCCTCGTAGGGATTGTGCGAGGCGCTGATCACGACCCCGAAGCGGCAGCCGAGCTGCCGCGTCATGTAGGCGATGGCCGGCGTCGGCAGCGGTCCGGTCAGCAGCACGTCCACCCCGCTCGCCACGAAGCCGGCCTCGAGCGCCGCCTCGAACATGTAGCCGGACAGACGTGTGTCCTTGCCGATGAGCACGGCCCCGCCCCCGCCCAGCACGCTGGCCGCCGCGCTCGCCAGCCGCAGCGCGAACTCCACCGTCATCGGCTCGCTGCCGACGCGTCCACGAATCCCATCGGTGCCGAAATATGCCCGCGCCACTCAGCCTCCATCCGCGCATGCGTCCGCCGCCGCGCACGGCGCCGCGGCGTCAGCCGCGAGCAGTCCCGCGATGCGCACGGCATCGACCGTGGCGGCCACGTCGTGCGCCCGCACGATACGTGCGCCGCGCAGCACCGCGATGCTCGCCAGCGCCAGGCTGCCCGCCAGCCGCTCGTGCGGCGCACGCCCGGCCGCCGCGCCCGCCTGTGCGAGCAGCGTCGCCACCAGGGACTTGCGCGACACGCCCACCAGCAGCGGCGGGCCGATCTGCGCCAGCCGCGCGAGTCCCGCCAACAGCTGCAGATTGTGCCGCAGCAGCTTGCCGAAGCCGAATCCCGGATCGATGCACAGGCGCTCGGCGGCGATGCCCGCCTCCCGGCACGCCCGCACGCGCGCGCCGAGGAATTCGCCGACCTCCTGCAGCGCGTCGCGGTAGTGCGGCTCGAGCTGCATGCTCGCCGGGTCGCCCTGCATGTGCATCAGGCACAGCGCCATGCGGCCGTCAGCCAGCGCCTCGAGCGCACCCGGCCGCCGCGCGGCGCGCACGTCGTTGATCATCGCAGCGCCGCTCGCCTCGGCGCGCCGCATGAGCTCGGGGTTGGAGGTGTCCACGCACACGATGGCGCTCAGGCGGGCCGCGGCGCGTTCCACCACCGGCAGCACCCGCCGCAGCTCCTCCTCGGTGCTCACCGGGGCTGCGCCCGGCCGCGTGGACTCCCCGCCGATGTCGATGATGGCCGCGCCCTCGGCCGCCATCTGCTCGGCGCGCGCCAGCGCCAGATCGACCGTCGGATAGCGCCCGCCGTCCGAGAACGAGTCGGGCGTGACGTTCAGGATGCCCATCACCACCGGCCGCTCGAGCGAAAGCAGCCGGCCGGCACAGTGCAGGACCGGGGGGACGGGCGGCTCGGATTGGGAGGTGTCTTTCGTCACGGCAGCTGCAGCGGGGCGGGGTGGTCGGCCAAGTCCTGAATATCGATCCGTCCGCATCTCACAGCGCTCAGGCAATCACGTGGGGTTTAAAGCCTCTTGGCAAATTACGTCAAACGTAATTTGCCAAGAGGCTTCAAACCCCATGTGTTTCAGTGCACGCTGCGAGCGTCCGGTTCAGGATCGACGGCAAGCCCTGCCGGCTCGTCCCGCCCCGCTGCAGCGTCCGTGATGCAAGGCACTGCGGCTCCGAGCCGTACCGTCCTGCCGGGCGCGCCGCGCTAGTGCTGCCCGGCCGGCCGGGCGATCGGCGCCTCCGCGGGAGCGGGCACCGGGGCGACCGGCGCGGGCTTGCCACCCGTGCCGCTGCTCGAGGCCGAGTCGTCCCAGCCATCCGGCGGCCGGGGTGTGCGGCCCTCCATGATGTCCTTGATCTGCTCATCGTTGATGGTCTCGTACTTGATGAGCGCCTCGGCCATCAGGTGCAGCTTGTCGAGATTGCTCTGCAGGATCTGGCGCGCCTGCTTGTAGTTGCTCTCGATCACGCGCCGCACCTCCTCGTCGATGGCGTGCGCGGTCTCGTCCGAAACCTGCTTGTGCTGCGTGACGCTGCGCCCGAGGAAGACCTCGCCCGACTCTTCGGAGTACGTCAGCGGGCCGAGCCGGTCGGACAATCCCCACTTGGTGACCATGTTGCGCGCCAGTTCCGTGGCACGCTCGATGTCGTTGGAAGCGCCGGTGGTGACGGCATCCACCCCGAAGATCAGCTCCTCGGCGATGCGGCCGCCGAACAGCGTCGCGATCGAGCTCTCCAGGCGTCGCCGGCTCATCGAGTAGCGGTCCTGCTCGGGCAGGAACTGCGTGACGCCGAGAGCGCGGCCCCGCGGGATGATGGTCACCTTGTAGACCGGATCGTGCTCGGGCACGCTCATGCCCACGAGCGCGTGGCCGGCCTCGTGATAGGCGGTCATGCGCTTCTCGGAGTCGGTCATGACCATCGAGCGCCGCTCGGCGCCCATCATGATCTTGTCCTTCGCGCGCTCGAACTGATCCATGCTGACCAGGCGCTGGTTGGCGCGCGCCGCGAACAGGGCGGCCTCGTTCACCAGATTCGCCAGGTCCGCGCCCGAGAAGCCGGGCGTACCGCGCGCGATCACCGCGGGCTTGACGTCGTCGGACAGCGGCACGCGCCGCATGTGCACGCGCAGGATCTGCTCGCGCCCGCGCACGTCGGGCAGCGGCACCACCACCTGTCGGTCGAAGCGGCCCGGACGCAGCAGCGCCGGGTCGAGCACGTCGGGCCGGTTGGTCGCGGCGATGACGATGATGCCCTCGTTGCCCTCGAAGCCATCCATCTCCACCAGCAGCTGGTTCAGCGTCTGCTCGCGCTCGTCGTGTCCGCCGCCCAGGCCCGCGCCGCGATGCCGTCCGACCGCGTCGATCTCGTCGATGAAGATGATGCAGGGCGCGTGCTTCTTGGCCTGCTCGAACATGTCGCGCACGCGGCTCGCCCCCACGCCGACGAACATCTCGACGAAATCCGAGCCGGAGATGGTGAAGAACGGCACCTTGGCTTCCCCGGCGATCGCCCGCGCGAGCAGCGTCTTGCCGGTGCCCGGCGAGCCCACCATCAGCACGCCCTTGGGGATCTTGCCGCCGAGCTTCTGGAACTTGCCCGGATCCTTCAGGAAGTCGACGATCTCCCCGACCTCCTGCTTGGCCTCGTCCACGCCGGCCACGTCGGCGAAGGTCACGTTGACCTGGTCCTCGCCGAGCAGACGCGCGCGGCTCTTGCCGAAAGACATGGCGCCGCGTCCGCCCGCCGCGCCCTGCATCTGGCGCAGCAGATAGATGAATACAAACATCAACAGCAGCGCCGGCGCGAGCTGCAGGAACAGCTGTCCGAGGAAGTTGGGTTGCTTGGGCGCCTCACCCTGCACGCTGACGTTGGCCTTGAGCAGATCGCCGATCAGCGCGCTGTAATTGGTCTCGGGGTTATAGGTCTCGAACTGGGTCTTGTCCTTGAGCACGCCGCGGATGCTGTCGCCCTGGAGCACGACGCTGTCGATCTTGCCGCCGCGCAGGTCCGAGTAGAACTCGGAGTACGTGATCTCCTGACGCTGCGGACCGGAGGGCATGTAGCGGCTGAAGACCGCCAGCATGACCAGCACGATGACCACCCATAACAGGATGTTTTTGGTCAGATCGTTCAACTTCATTTCACCATCTTGCCGCGACGCCGTAGTAAAAATACGCGGACTGCCGATTGACGACGCTACACCATCCGCTTGCCGGAGGCCAGCAAGTACGTTTCGGGGCTGCGGGCGCGGGAGGCAGCGGGCTTCACGAAGCGCACACGCCGGAAGCGGTGCCGGGCGCTACCCACCAGCTGGTCGAAGCCGGCACCCTGTAGCACCTTGATCAGGGTGCTGCCGGCCGGTTTCAAGGTCTCCTCGGCCAGCTGCAGCGCCAGCTCCGCCAGCTCCATGACCCGCGGGGCGTCGATCGCGTCCACTCCGGACAGGTTGGGCGCCATATCCGACAGGACCAGGTCCACCGGGGACTCCCCGATGGCCTCGCGGAGCGCGGCAAGGACGGCCGGGTCGCGCAGATCGCCCTCGAGAAACCGCACCCCCGCCAGGGGCTGCATCGGCAGGATATCGCTGGCGATCACCCGCCCGGCCGCCCCGACGCGCCCGCGCGCGTACTGGCTCCAGGCGCCCGGCGCGGCGCCCAGGTCCACCACCGTCATCCCGGCCGCGAGCAGATGCTCGCGCGCATCGATCTGCTCGAGCTTGAACAGCGCCCGCGAGCGCGCACCCTCGGCGCGGGCACGGCGCACGAACGGGTCGGCGAAGTGCTCGCGCAGCCACCGGCCGCTGCTCTTGGAGCGGCGTGCTCCGCTGCGGGGGCCACCCCCTGGTCCGGCCACGGCACCTGGCCCTGCGCTACACGTAGCGCACCGAGACGATCTCGTAGCTGATGGTGCCGCCCGGGGCCGCGACGTCCACCACGTCTCCCTGCATGCGCCCGATCAGCGCTCGGGCGATCGGCGAGCTGATGGAGATGCGCCCGGCGCGGATGTCGGCCTCCTCCTCGCCCACGATCTGATAGCTGACGGCGGCGCCCGCCTCCTGGTCCGCAAGCTCCACCGTCACGCCGAACACCACCCTGCCGGTGGCCGGCAGCGTGGATACGTCGATGATCTCCGCTCCCGCCAGCCGCCGCTCGATCTCGTTGATGCGCCCCTCGATGAAGCCCTGCTGCTCGCGCGCCGCGTGGTACTCGGCGTTCTCCGACAGGTCGCCGTGGCTGCGCGCCTCCATGATCGCCCGGATGACGCGCGGCCGCTCCTCGCTGCGCAGGCGCTTGAGCTCGACGCGCAGCAGCTCCGCCCCGCGCAGGGTCATCGGTGAGCGCTTCACGTGCCGACCTCGCGCCGTATGCGCGTGTCGCCGCCGTGGGCATCCCGCGCGCCGCCGGCGGGGCCCGCGGCACCCGTGGAGCCTGCGCCGCCCGCGGAGCCTGCGCCGCCTGCGCCGTCCGTGTCGCCCGTGTCGCCCGCAGCGCCCGCGGTCTGCGCCTGCACCTCGCGATGCAGGTCCTGCAGACGGTTGACGTCCACCTCGTCGAGGTGATCGAGCGCCTCGCAGGTCGCCAGTGCCGCCGCCAGCGTCGTGTAGTAGGTGATATGGCGGTGCACGGCCTCGCGCCGGATGGAATTGGACTCGAGCGTCGCCTGCCTGCCCTCCGTGGTGTTGATGATCAGGTCGATCTCGTCGTTCTTGATCATGTCGACGATATGCGGACGACCCTCGCGCACCTTGTTGACGCGGCGGCACTCGATGCCGGCGGCCGCGAGCGCCGTCGCCGTGCCGCTGGTGGCCACGATGTTGAAGCCGTGGGCGATCAGGCGGCGCGCGAGCGGCACCGCCCCGAGCTTGTCCCGGTCGCGCACGCTGATCAGGCAGCAGCCGCGGCGCGGCAGCAGCACCCCGGAGGCGAGCTGCGACTTGGCATACGCCTCCCCGAAGGTGCGACCCGTGCCCATCACCTCGCCGGTGGATTTCATCTCCGGCCCGAGAATGGGATCGGCCTCGGGGAATTTCACGAATGGGAACACCGCCTCCTTCACCGAGTAGTAGCCCGGCACGCGCTCGGCGAGCGCCCCGAGCCCGGCGAGCTTGTGCCCGGTCATGACGCGTGCCGCGATCTTCGCCAGCGCGACGCCCGTGGCCTTGGAGACGAACGGCACCGTGCGCGAGGCGCGCGGGTTGACCTCCAGCACGTAGATCGTGCCCGCCTGGATGGCGAACTGCACGTTCATCAGACCGACCACGTTCAGGGCGCGCGCGAGCTTGCGCGTCTGCACGCGCAGCTCCTCCTGCAGCTCGCGCGACAGGCTGTTGGGCGGCAGCGAGCAGCTCGAGTCCCCCGAATGCACCCCGGCCTGCTCGACGTGCTCCATGATGCCGCCGATCAGCACGTCCTCGCCATCGCATACCGCGTCCACGTCGACCTCGATGGCCACGTCCAGGAAGCGGTCGAGCAGCACCGGGCTGTCGTTCGACACCTGCACCGCGTGACCCATGTAGGCGCGCAGGTCCTCCTCGGCGAACACGATCTCCATCGCGCGCCCGCCGAGCACGTACGAGGGGCGCACCACCAGCGGATAGCCCACCTCGCGCGCGAGCTGCACCGCCAGCTCCTCGGTGCGGGCGGTGGCGTTGGCCGGCTGGCGCAGACCCAGGCGCCGCACCAGCTGCTGGAAGCGCTCGCGATCCTCCGCGACGTCGATCGAGTCGGGTGAGGTGCCGATGATCGGCGCGCCCGCGGCCTCGAGCGCGCGTGACAGCTTCAGCGGCGTCTGGCCTCCGAACTGCACGATGACGCCCTCGGGACGCTCCTTGGCGATGATCTCGAGCACGTCCTCCAGGGTCAGCGGCTCGAAGTACAGGCGGTCCGAGATGTCGTAGTCGGTCGAGACGGTCTCGGGGTTGCAATTGACCATGATGGTCTCGAAGCCGGCCTCGCGCAGCGCCAGCGCCGCGTGCACGCAGCAGTAGTCGAACTCGATGCCCTGGCCGATGCGATTCGGCCCGCCGCCGAGGATGATGATCTTGCGCCTGCGGGTCGGCGCGGCCTCGCACTCCTCTTCATAGGTCGAATACAGGTACGCGGTGGAGGTGGCGAACTCGGCCGCGCAGGTGTCCACGCGCTTGTAGACCGGCGCGATGCCGAATTCGCGGCGCTTGCCGCGGATCGCCGCCTCGCTCGAGCGCGTCAGCGTCGCCAGCCGCCGATCCGAGAAGCCCTTGCGCTTCAGGGCGCGCAGCCGCTCGCGCCCGAGCGCCGCTTCGCCTTCGCGCCGCACGCGCGCCTCCTCGGCCACCAGGTCGGCGATCTGGGCGAGAAACCACGGGTCGAGCGCCGAGAGCTCCGCGACGCGCTGCACGTCCCAGCCGGCGCGAAACGCATCGGCCACGTACAGCAGGCGCGCCGGACCCGGCGAGCGCAGCTCGTAGCTGAGCTGACGGGCGGCCTCCTCGCCGATCGCGGCGGCAGCGGCAGCGGCCGCGGCAGCGGCCGGCGCGGCCGCGGCGTGAGCATGCCCCGCCGCCGCGGCCGGGGCCGTGCCGGGCGGCGGCGGCGGCAGCACCGGATCCAGGCCATCCAGCCCGGTCTCCAGCCCGCGCAGCGCCTTCTGCAGCGACTCCTGGAACGTGCGGCCGATCGCCATCACCTCGCCGACCGACTTCATCTGCGTGGTCAGCCGATCGTTGGCGGCGGGGAACTTCTCGAAGGTGAAGCGCGGCAGCTTGGTGACGACGTAATCGATCGTCGGCTCGAACGAGGCGGGCGTCGCCCCGCCGGTGATCTCATTCTTCAGCTCATCGAGCGTGTAGCCGACGGCGAGCTTGGCGGCCACCTTGGCGATCGGAAACCCGGTGGCCTTGGAGGCGAGCGCCGAGGAGCGTGATACGCGCGGATTCATCTCGATCACCAGCATGCGCCCATCGGTGGGATTGAGCGCGAACTGCACGTTCGAGCCGCCGCACTCCACGCCGATCTTGCGCAGCACCGCGATCGAGGCGTCGCGCATGCGCTGGTACTCCTTGTCGGTCAGCGTCTGCGCCGGCGCCACCGTGATCGAATCGCCGGTGTGCACGCCCATCGGGTCCACGTTCTCGATCGAGCAGATGATGATGCAGTTGTCGTTGCGGTCGCGCACCACCTCCATCTCGAATTCCTTCCAGCCGATCACCGCCTCCTCGATCAGCAGCTCGCGCGTCGGGGAGGCATCCAGCCCCCGCTGCACGATCGCCTCGAACTCCTCGCGGTTGTAGGCGATGCCCCCGCCGCTGCCGCCGAGCGTGAAGGAGGGCCGGATGACGATCGGAAAGCCGATGCCGCTCTGCACCGCCAGCGCCTCCTCCAGCGAGCGCGCCAGCTGCGAGTGCGGCACTTCCAGCCCGATCTCGCGCATGGCGTTGCGAAAGCGCTCGCGATCCTCGGCCATGTCGATGGCCTCGCGCGAGGCGGCGATCAGCTCCACCCCGTACTGCTTGAGCACCCCTTCGCGCACCAGGTCGAGCGCGGTGTTCAGGCCGGTCTGTCCGCCCATCGTGGGCAGCAGCGCATCGGGCCGCTCGCGCTCGATGATGCGCGCCACCGTGCGCCAGTTGACCGGCTCGATGTAGACGGCATCGGCCGTTTCCGGGTCGGTCATGATGGTGGCCGGATTGGAGTTCACCAGCACGACCCGGTAGCCTTCCTCGCGCAGCGCCTTGCACGCCTGCGCCCCCGAATAGTCGAACTCGCACGCCTGGCCGATCACGATCGGTCCGGCGCCGATGATCAGGATGCTCGACAGATCGGTCCGCTTGGGCATGCGCTGGGCGTCTCCCCTCCGGGCGGCTCGGCTCAGCGGCTCGCGGCGAGCCCGCGCAGCTGGCTCTGCAGCCGACGCACCATCGCCTGGATGAAGCGCTGGAACAGCGGCGCCAGGTCGTGCGGTCCCGGGCTCGCCTCGGGGTGCCCCTGAAAGCCGAAGGCCGCATGATCGGTGCGCGCCAGACCCTGCAGGCTGCCGTCGAACAGCGAGCGGTGAGTCGGCACCACGTTGGAGGGCAGCGTCGCCTCATCCACGGCGAAGCCATGGTTCTGGCTGGTGATGATCACCCGCCCGGTGGCGAGATCCTGCACCGGATGGTTCGCGCCGTGGTGTCCGAATTTCATCTTGACCGTCCTGGCGCCGCTGGCCAGCCCCAGCAGCTGGTGGCCGAGGCATACGCCGAGGATCGGCACCTCGTTGGCCAGCAGCTCGCGGACCGCCTCGATCGCGTATCCGCACGGCTCCGGATCGCCCGGCCCGTTGGATAGCAGTACGCCGTCGGGCTTGAGCGCGAGCACCTGGCGCGCCTCGGTCGTCGCCGGCAACACCGTGAGCCGGCAACCCTGGTCGGCCAGCAGCCGCAGAATGTTGCGCTTCACACCGAAGTCGTAGGCTACCACGTGCAGCCGCTGGTTGGCGCGCAGCACCGGCGCCTGACCGATGCTGCCCTCGTTCCACTGATAGGGCTCGCTGGTACTGACCAGCTTGGCGAGGTCCATGCCCTTCAGGCCCGGGAAGGCGCGCGCCAGCTGCACGGCCGCCGTCTCATCGATGCGATCGCCCGTCATGATGCAGCCGGACTGCGCGCCCTTCTCGCGCAGCAGCCGCGTGAGCCGCCGCGTATCGATGCCAGCGATCGCCACGATCTGTCCACGGCGCAGAAACTCGCCCAGATCGCAGGCGGCGCGCCAGCTGCTGCGGATCATCGACAGGTCGCGGATCACGAGCCCCGAGGCGTACAGGCGCGCGGACTCCATATCCTCGCCCGTGGTCCCGGTGTTGCCGATGTGTGGATACGTCAGCGTGACGATCTGCCGCGCGTAGGACGGGTCGGTCAGGATCTCCTGATACCCGGTGATCGCCGTGTTGAACACCACCTCCCCGGTGGTATTGCCGGCGGCTCCAATGGACTGGCCTCTGAAGATGGAACCATCGCCAAGCGCCAGCACCGCCGGAACCGTCACCGCATCCTTCTCCTCGGTGAGTTTATTGAATTTGCGATGCGTACATGCACAAAGCGGGAGGAGTTCTTTTGGAACATCCTCCCGCCTTGTGCGGACTAACCCGATACTCGGATTACGGGCAAAGTTTAAAGACCCCCACCGCCCCTGTCCATGTGAATATCGGGTGCGGACGCAGGAAAATGGCCCGCTCGCCGTGCCTGCGACGCACGGTCGCGATCGGATGCTGCAACACAATATCCGCGCCGCGCATGCACACCGCGCACCCCCGGCAAATCGAACGTAACCTATTGTTTAAATGGACAGGACATCTTCCATGGCGTATCGCCCTGGGGGCTGCCGCACCAGCCACCGACCCGCCTGCAGGGCTCCCCGGGCAAAGATCGCGCGGTCGGTCGCCCGGTGGGCGAGAATCAGGGTCTCCCCGGGGCCCAGAAAGCGGACCTCGTGCTCGCCCACGACGTCGCCGCCTCGCACCGCCGCAAAGCCGATCTCACCCGGGGTGCGCGGCCCCGCGGCCCCGTGCCGTCCCATGCGGGCATGCTCCTCGAGGCGCACTGCGCGCGCGGCGGCCACCGCCCGTCCGAGCGCCAGCGCGGTGCCCGAAGGCGCATCGACCTTGCGGCTGTGATGCACGTCCAGGATCTCGACCTCGAAGCCGGGGGGTAGCGCCGCGGCCGCGCGGCGCACCAGCTCCAGCAGCACGCTCACCCCCAGGCTGGTGTTGGCCGCGACCAGCAGCGCGATGCGCTGCGCGGCGCTCTGCAGCGCCGCTTCGATCTCGCCCGGCACCCCCGTGGTGCCGATCAGCAGCGGCACACCCGCGGCCGTGCAGGCGGCCAGGTGCGCCGCCACCGCCGCCCCCGCGGAAAAATCGATCACCAGATCCGTCTGCGGCAGCAGCGGCGCGAGCGCCGCGCTCAGCGGCACACCGCACTCGCTCGCGCCGGCGTGCCGGCCGGCATCCTGGCCGAGCGCGGCACTGCGCTCGGACACCACCGCGCCCACGAGCCGATACGCCGGCATCGCCTCGAGCAGCCGCAGAATCTGTGCGCCCATGTGGCCGCTCGCCCCGGTGAGCGTCAGGCGGATGCTTTCGCCGCGCTGCGCGCCGCTGGGCGGCGGCCCGCTCGGCGCCACCCCGCCGCCCTGCGTTGCGCCCGGCGGCGGCGTCGCGCTCACGAAGAGCTGCCCGAAAAGAAGCGCTTCACGCCTTCGAAGAAGCTTTTCTGCCGCGGCGAGTGCTTGTGTCCGTCACCGCGCAGCGACTCGTCCAGCTCCCGCAGCAGCTCGCGCTGCTCGTGTGACAGATTCACCGGGGTCTCCACGACCACCCGGCAGAACAGGTCCCCCCTGCCGTTGCCGCGCACGGACTTCACGCCCTTGTCACGCAACCGGAACACACGGCCGGATTGCGTCTCCACCGGAATCTTCAGCACCACCTGGCCATCGAGGGTGGGCACCTCGACGCTGCCGCCGAGCGCCGCGGTGGTGATGCTGACCGGCACCTCGCACGACAGGTTCATGCCGTCGCGCTCGAAGATGGGGTGCTCGCGCACCTGCATCTCCACGTACAGATCGCCGGGAGGCCCGCCGTTGCGGCCGGCCTCGCCCTCGCCGGCCAGGCGCACCCGATCGCCGGTGTCGACGCCCGGCGGAATCTTCACCGACAGCTTCTTCGCGCGGCGCACGCGGCCCTGGCCGAGGCACTGATCGCAGGGATTGCGCACGATGCGCCCGACGCCGCGGCAGTGCGGGCAGGTCTGCTGCAGCGTGAAGAAGCCCTGCGAGACGCGCACCTGCCCGCTGCCCCCGCAGGTGTCGCAGGTCACCGGGTTGCTGCCGCGCGCCGCCCCGCTGCCGTGGCACACCTCGCACTCCACGAGCTTGTTGACGTCGATCTCCACCGTGCGACCGAAGACCGCCTCGGCGAGGTCCAGGCCGATCTCGTAGCGCAGATCCGCGCCGCGATACACTTGCGAGGCGCCGCCACGGCGCGCCGCGCCGAAGATGTCGCCGAAGACGTCACCGAAGATGTCGCTGAAGGCCTCGGCGCCGTGAAACGGCCCGGCGCCGGCCGCCGAGGCGTTGCGGCTCGCCTCCACGCCCTGGTGCCCGTACTGGTCGTAGACCGCGCGCTTGCTGCCGTCCGAGAGCACCTCGTAAGCCTCCTTGGCTTCCTTGAAGTGCTCCTCGGCCTCGTGATCGCCCGGGTTGCGGTCCGGGTGATACTTCATCGCCAGGCGGCGGTAGGCCTTTTTGATCTCCGCGTCGCTCGCGTTGCGGGGCAGGTCGAGGACCTTGTAGTAATCGCGCTTGGCCATGGGTGAGTGCGTTACCTGTCTGCGATGAGCCCGGGTGCCGTCGTCCGATGTGTGCGCTTCACTCGCTTGCCGTGCACGCGCGCGGGCCACGCGGCACTGCTGCCTCGCGGCCCGATCGTCTCGTGGGCGCCGCACGGCGCCGTTGTGGCGCTCACGAGGCGCGTCGGCCCTTGTCCCGAACCTCCTCGAACTCCGCGTCGACGACGTTCTCCTCCGGCTTGGAGGCCGACTCGGCACCGCCCGCCGCGCCGGCACCCGGGCCCGCGCCGCCGGCGCCCGGGCCTGCGCCGCCGGCGCCACCCGCCGCATCGCCTCCCGCCGCCGCATAGGCCCGCTGCGCGATGCTCGCGGAGGCCTGTCCCAGCGCTTCGGTCTTCTTGGCGATCAGCTCCTTGTCGTCGGACTTCAGCGCGCTCTTCAGGTCGCTGAGCGCGCTTTCGGCCTTGGCGCGCTCCTCGGCGCTGACCTTCTCGCCCAGATCCTTCAGCGCCTTCTCGACCGCATGCACCATGGCGTCGGCGCGGTTGCGCGTATCGACGAGCTCGCGGAACTTGCGATCCTCGGCGGCATGCGCCTCGGCGTCCTTGACCATGCGCTTGATCTCGTCCTCGGCGAGTCCGCTGGAGGCGCGGATCACGATGCGCTGCTCCTTGCCGGTGGCCTTGTCCTTGGCCGACACGTTCAGGATGCCGTTGGCATCGATGTCGAAGGTCACCTCGACCTGCGGCATGCCCCGCGGGGCCGGCGGAATATCCGTCAGATCGAACTTGCCGAGTGACTTGTTGTCCGTGGCGCGCTCACGCTCGCCCTGCAGCACGTGGATCGTCACCGCCGTCTGATTGTCGTCCGCCGTGGAGAACACGTTGGCCGCCTTGGTCGGGATGGTCGTGTTCTTCTCGATCAGCTTGGTCATGATGCCGCCGAGGGTCTCGATGCCCAGCGACAGCGGCGTCACATCCAGCAGCAGTACGTCCTTGACCTCTCCGGCCAGCACACCGGCCTGGATCGCCGCGCCGACCGCGACCGCCTCGTCGGGGTTCACGTCCTTGCGCGGCTCCTTGCCGAAGAAATCCTTCACGTATTTCTGCGCCAGGGGCATGCGCGTCTGGCCACCCACCAGGATCACCTCGGCGATGTCCGCGGGCTGAAGTCCGGCATCCTTGAGGGCGACCCGGCAGGGACCGATGGTTTTCTGCAGCAGATCCTCGACCAGCGACTCGAGCTTGGCGCGCGTGAGCTTCACGTTCAGGTGCTTCGGCCCGGACGCATCCGCCGTGATGTACGGCAGGTTGACATCGGTCTGCTGACTCGAGGACAGCTCGATCTTGGCCTTCTCGGCGGCCTCCTTCAGCCGCTGCATGGCGAGCGGATCACGCCGCACGTCGACACCGGAGGACTTCTGGAATTCGTCAGCCAGGAAGTTGATGACGCGCAGATCGAAGTCCTCGCCGCCGAGGAAGGTATCGCCGTTGGTCGAGAGCACCTCGAACTGGCGCTCGCCATCGACCTCGGCGATCTCGATGATCGAGATATCGAAGGTGCCGCCGCCCAGGTCGTACACC
>Ga0335074_10009109_pt1 | contig 13835 bp, 13 predicted proteins | sample Lox_Sample_23_FD_206715 | JGI IMG/M metagenome (GOLD analysis project Ga0335074, IMG submission 206715) | Soil microbial communities from Loxahatchee National Wildlife Refuge, Florida, United States - Lox_Sample_2.3 | ecosystem: Environmental > Terrestrial > Soil > Wetlands | place: USA...
GGCTGGCCGGCAAGGTGCCGATCACCATCGTGCCGATGTCGGGCCGTTTCACGATCGGCCCGTTCGACCTCGAGCTGGTGACCCTGACCCATTCGATCCCCGAGCCCAACGCCGTCGCGATCCGCACACCGGTCGGCACCGTGCTCCACACCGGCGATTGGAAGCTCGATCCCGATCCTCTGGTCGGCGACGTAACGGACGAAGAGTCGCTGATCCGCATCGGCGACGAAGGCGTCATCGCCATGATCGGCGATTCGACGAACGCGATGGTTGACGGCCATTCCGGTTCCGAGGCCGAGCTGCGCGAGGCGCTCACCGAGCTGATCGGCCGCTACACCGGCCGGGTCGCGGTCGCCTGCTTTGCATCCAATGTCGCGCGCCTTTCCACCATTGCCCATGCCGCGCAGGCGCATGGCCGCGACGTGGCGCTGATCGGCCGCTCGCTGTGGCGCATGGACAAGGCGGCGCGCGAGAACGGCTACCTCGCCGATGTGCCGCGTTTCCTGACCGAGGACGAGGCTGGCTATGTCCCGGCCGACCGCATCCTGCTTATCTGCACCGGCAGCCAGGGCGAGCCGCGCGCCGCGCTCAGCCGCGTCGCCCGCGAGGATCATCCGCACATCGTGCTCGAAGAAGGCGATGTGGTGATCTTCTCCTCGCGCATCATCCCCGGCAACGAGAAGGCGATCGCACGGCTGCAAAACGCGCTGGTGCGGCTCGGTGTCGAAATCGTTACCACCGACGATCATTTCGTCCACGTCTCGGGCCATCCGTGCCGTGCCGAGCTGGCGCGGATGTACCAGATGGTGCGGCCGCGTGTGGCGATTCCGGTCCATGGCGAGGCGCGGCATCTTCAGGCGCATGCTCAGCTGGCGATGGAATGCCAGGTCGGCGACGCGCTGGTCATCGAGAACGGTGACGCCATCCGCATCGATGCGCAGGGTGCGACGATCGCCGGCCAGGTGCCGTCAGGGCGGGTCGCCAGCGACGGGCGGCGACTCTTGCCGATGACCGGCTCGGCATTGCAGCAGCGTCGCCGCGTCGGCAATCAGGGCGCGATGGTGGCGACGATCGTCGTCGATCGCGCCGGCTCGCTGGCGGCCGCGCCGCAGGTTTCGCTGATCGGTCTTGTCGAGGCGGCCGACAGTGAAGATATGTCGGCCAAGCTCCGTGATGCCGCGAGCGCCGCAGTCGAGGCGCTGCCCAAGGCGATGCGGCGCGATGACACCCAGGTCAAGGACGCCGCGAACCGCGCGCTGCGCAAGGCGGTCAACGAGCGCATCGGCAAGCGCGCGCTGATCGACGTGCAAGTCTTCCGGCTCTGAGGCCGCACCATGATCGGCAAGCTCAACCACATCGCCATCGTCGTCCCCGATCTGACCGCGGCGAGCGCGCTCTATCGCGACACGCTTGGCGCCACCGTTCTGCCGCCGCACGCGTTGCCCGAGCACGGCGTCACCGCGGTCTTTGTCGAGTTGGGCAACACCCGCATCGAACTGTTGGAGCCGCTCGGGCCGGGGTCGCCGGTGCGCCGTTTTCTCGCACGCAACCCCGAGGGCGGGATGCACCATGTCTGCTATGAGGTCGCCGATCTCAAGGCGGCGCGCGACCGGCTGCTTGCCGCTGGCGCGCGAGTGCTCGGCGATGGTGAACCGACGATCGGCGCGCACGGCAAGCCGGTGCTGTTCCTGCATCCGAAGGACTTTTGCGGCACGCTCATCGAGCTCGAAGAGGTCTGACCGAAATGCCGTCATTGCGAGGAGCGCGCGTGAGCCGAAGCCCGCGGGCTTCGCCTGCGCGGGCGACGCGGCAATCTCGGCCGGTAGGGGGCCAAGGCGGATCGAGATTGCTTCGCTGCGCTCGCAATGACGGTTAGGACATGGGCTGGGTAACCGGGATTGTCGTCTACATCCTGACCTGGTGGGTCGTGCTGTTCGCGATCCTGCCATTCTGGGTCAAGCCGACCGACCCCGACGAGATTGGCTATGGCTTGGGCGCCCCGAAACAGCCCTTCATGTGGCGCAAAATAGCGTTAACCTCGGCGATTGCCGCGGTCGCCTGGGTGGGCATCTATATTCTCGTAATCGAGCCCTGGATATCCTTTCGCGGGGGGTAAGGTGTGAGCGCTGCCTATTGTCTAGCCGCCCCTAGCAGTCCGCTGCACGGGCCCTATCACGACGAGGAATATGGCTTCCCGGCGCGCGATGAAGCGGTACTGTTCGAACGGCTCGTTCTGGAAATCAACCAGGCTGGGCTCTCCTGGGCAACCATCCTGCGGAAGCGCGACGGGTTTCGCGCCGCCTTCGCCGATTTCGATGTCGACCGCGTCGCGGCCTTCGATGAAGACGATGTCGCGCGGCTGATGGCCGATCCTGGTATCATCCGCAACCGACTCAAAATCGCTGCGACCATCGACAACGCCAAGCGGATCCAGGAATTGCGCCGGGAATACGGCTCATTTGCCGCCTGGCTCGATGCACATCACCCGCGCCCGCGCGAGGAATGGGTCAAGTTGTTCAAGAAGGCCTTTCGCTTCACCGGCGGCGAGATCGTCAACGAGTTCCTGATGAGCCTCGGCTATCTCGACGGTGCCCACGACGCGAGCTGCCCGGTCTACGGGCGCATCGCCGCGCTCGCTCCGCCCTGGGCGGAGCGCGCGATAAGCGATCGATAAAATCAAGCCGGGCCAAATTGACGCAGTTGTTCCGGCAGGCTATAGGGGGGTGGGGAACCTTTGTAACAGTAACCGCGTATCTTTTGTGCTCGGCTATCCGCCGGGCGGCTCCTTAAACTTACATCCCCGGGCGCGTACCCGGGTCTGCTGATCTCACCGGTCGCCGATACAGGAGGAAACATTGTCGCTGCGGCTGAAATACCAGACGATCCTGACGCAATTAGCGCCCGCCGGGGCCGTGGGCGTATCGCTCGCGCTCGGTGCCGCCGTTCCCGCCGCGGCAAGCACGTCGGCAACCGGCGACCAGCCTTTGGCCACCGCGAAGGACAACGTGTCGGACCGGCTCGCCGCCGTTCGTGACGCGGTGACCGATCTCAATTTGACCAAGGCCGACGCTGCCAAGACCGATGGCCGGCTCGCCTGGGGCAATTGGGGCTATGGCTGGGGCTTCCCGAACTGGAACAACTGGCATAACTGGCCCAACTGGAGAAACTGGTGGCGTAACTGGTAAGCCCCGGTTTCGGTCGTCGGGCGACGGGGGTCTGTCATGGGCGATTCGACGCCCAGGATTGAGTTGCTCGTCGTCCAGCCGACCCCGTTCTGCAATATCGATTGCCGCTACTGCTATCTTCCCGACCGGACCAACAAGTCGGTCGTTGCGGAGGCGACTCTCCGCAATCTCTTCAGCCAGGTCTTTGCCTCGGGCTGGGCGAGGGAAGGGCTCAGTGTCGTCTGGCACGCCGGCGAGCCGATGGTGCTGCCGATCGAGTTCTACCGAGGCGCTTTCGCGACGATCGAGGCCCTGCGACCACCCGACCTCTTGGTGACCCACTCGTTCCAAACCAACGGAACGCTGGTCGACGAGCGCTGGTGCGATTTCATCGCCGAGACGCATCTCAGCATCGGCGTCAGCATCGACGGTCCGCAGCGCCTGCATGATCGCAATCGGGTCACGCGTTCGGGACGCGGTACCTTCGACAAGACAATCGCCGGCATCCGTCTGTTGAGGCGCCGCGATATTCCGTTTCACGTGATCTCGGTGCTGACGGCGGAAAGCCTCAAAGCACCGCGGGAGATGTTCGAATTCTACCTCGCCGAGGGCATCGACCACGTCTGCTTCAATGTCGAGGAAAGCGAAGGCGAGCATCGCTCGGCGAGCTTTGACGAAGCGGGCATCGAGGACGCGTACTACGATTTCCTCAGCGAGTTCTGGCGGCTATCCGCGACGCATCCCGGCAAAATCCGCTTCATCCGCGAGATCGACGACGCGCAACGCAACGTTTTTCGGCCGCAGGATTCGGCGTTTTTCAATCAGTTGGCGACGCCCTTTGCCGTCACCAGCGTGGATTGGACCGGCAACATCGCGACCTTCTCGCCCGAGCTGTTGGGGCTGAAGAACACAGCTTACGACGATTTTGTTCTGGGCAACGTCAATCGCGACCGGCTCGTCGATCTTGTCGATCGGCCCCTGTTCAAGCGGATGAAGACCGATATCGATGCCGGCATCGCGCTCTGCCGCGAGCGTTGCGAGTATTTTAGCGTCTGTGGCGGCGGCGAACCTGTCAACAAGCTATCCGAGAACGGCAGCTTCGCCTCGGCGGAGACAACGTATTGCCGGATGACCAAGATGCGCGCGACAGATCTCGTGCTCGACCGGCTGGAGCGCGTGTCCGAATTTCCCGGGCGCGGGGGTGCCGAGGCGCCTCACCCCGCCGCGACGGCTTTGTAGGGCGGCGGGCCTCGGTAACCGGCCGTGGTAGATCGCATTCACGTTGGAGAATGGGGGCATGAAAATGATCGGTTCAAAGATTTGCACTGTTGCCGCCGCCGCGGTTGTGGCGTTGGGGCTTTCGACGGGTGCCTTTGCCCAAGCGCAGCAAGCGCAGGGCGGCCAGCCTGGCGGCGATCAGGGCGGCGGCGCGCTCGGCTATCAGCCGCAAGGTAACGACCAGAACGCGGCCGGCCCGTCAGGCGCGACGCGGCAGCTGCAAGTCCCGGTGCTGTATGTCACCGGGATCGAGGTGATTCAGGGTGTGCTCGACCCGAAAGAAGTGATCGTCCGCGTCACTGGGCTCACCAGCTCGGCAGGCTGGACCGCGCCCGAGTTGATCCCGTTCTATTACGGCAAGCCGACCGATGATGTGCTCGACCTGCAGTTCATCGCCACCAGCCCCGAGCAGTCGCAGAAGGCCGACGGCTTTGTGCCGATCACCGCGACCTTCGAGCTTGACCCGGAGACCACGTTCAAGGGTGTGCGCGTTCGCGCTTATGCCAATGCGCTCGAGCTCAAAGGAATGACCGGAAGCGTCAAGTTCGATGGCAAGGTCGCCAATGACTGCAAGGAGTGCGCCGGCAAGAAATTCGTCGACAAAGGCCAGGGCCAGGCTGGTCCGGGGATTGTCTACGGCGGCGACCTGACCCCGGACTATCGGCCGATTGGTCCGACGCACGGGGTGAAAGGTGAAGTCCACAATCCAAACCGGATCAATCTGATCCTCGATGATCAGAACAAGATCACCATGGCGTTCTGGGAATAGCGGGGCAATCGGCACAAAAAGCGGCGCCCCCGACAACCGAAAGGCGGTCGGGGGCGTTTCCGTGTCCGGTCCGCGGGAAAATGGTCGGAGTGAGAGGATTTGAACCTCCGGCCCCTGCCTCCCGAAAGCAGTGCTCTACCAGGCTGAGCTACACTCCGCCGCCGGACCGGTCTCCAGTGTGGGCGCGCTTAATAGCGCCAATAGCGAATTTCCGCAATCGGTAGCGGCGCCCCGAAGTTCAAGATGCCTGGCTCAAAACCCGCGTTCGGTGGCGAAGGCCGCGGCTTCGGCGAGGGCGCGGCGCAGCGGGCTATCGGGGAAGCGGTCGAGCGCATCGATCGCCGCGCCGGCATAGGCGCGCGCCCGCGCCAGCGTCTCGGCAAGCGCGCCGCGCCGCTCGAGAACGCGCACCGCGCGTTCGAGATCGCCCGGTTCTTGCTCGCCGGCTTCCAGCGTGCGGCGCCAGAAGGTGCGTTCTTCGCTGTCGCCGCGGGCAAAGGCGATGACGATCGGCAGGGTGATCTTGCCGTCGCGGAAATCGTCGCCGACCGCCTTGCCGAGCTCGGTCTCGCGGGCCGAGAAGTCAAGCATGTCGTCGACCAGCTGAAACGCGATGCCGAGATTGCGGCCGAACCGCTCCAGCGCCATTTCTTCGTCGTCCGGCCGGTCGGCGAGCACCGCGCCGACGCGGCTCGCGGCGGCGAAAAGCGCCGCTGTCTTCGCCTCGATGACCGCGAGATAGTCCTGTTCCGAGGTCGCGGTGTCGTTCGCGGTCATCAGCTGGTGCACCTCGCCCTCGGCGATCACCGAGGCGGCGCGTGACAGGATTCCGAGCACTTTCAGCGCCCCGTCCTCGACCATCAGTTCAAAGGCTCGGGCGAAAAGGAAATCGCCAACCAATACCGCGGGCTTGTTGCCCCACACCGCATTGGCGGTGTCGCGGCCGCGGCGCAGCTCGCTGGCGTCGACGACGTCGTCGTGCAGCAAGGTCGCGGTGTGGATGAATTCGACGACAGCGGCGATCGCGACGTGGCGATCGGCACCGCGATAGCCGCAGAGCCGCGCGCAGGCAAGGGTCAACAGCGGCCGCAACCGCTTCCCACCCGCCGACACGATATGCCCGGCCAGCTGCGGGATCAGCGCGACCGGGCTGTGCATCCGCTCGACGATCAGCGCATTGACCCGCTCCAGATCGCCGGACATCAGCCGGAACAGCGGGTCGAGCGACGGTGCGGGCGGTCCCGGAGCGCGATCGACGCTTGGCTGCGGAGGGGCCACGCTTTCTCCAATGTTCCCGCGGCGGACGAACTTGATGCACCGGAACGCGAGCGAGCATAGAGTGCAGGGGTGCCCGGTCAAGTGCCGGGGCCGTGACCGGCACAATCGTGAACGGATCACCGATGAAGGAGTTGCTACGCACCAACGACCTCGTGCGGCTGTCATGGGTCGAGGCGCTGCTCACTGACGCCAAGATCGAATGCCTGGTGCTCGATCAGCACACGAGCCTTGTCGAGGGGAGCGTCGGGGCGATCCAGCGGCGTCTGATGGTCGATGACCGCGACTTCCAGCGCGCACGGGCGCTGGTCGCCGAGTCGGATCCCGGCTGATGGTCATGGAAGAGGCCGGCGGCATGCCGGTCAGCGAAGACGCGCTGCTCGGCGGCCGGGTGCGCTTGCGCCAACCGGTCGACGGCGCGCGCGTCTCGATCGACCCGGTCTTTCTAGCCGCTTCCGTGCCGGTCGAGCCGGGGCAGGTCGTGCTCGACATCGGTTGCGGCACCGGGGCGGCGATGCTGTGTGTCGCGGCACGCGAGCTGCAATGCCGCGTCACCGGGCTCGAGCGGCAGCGCGAGCTGGTGCGCGTCGCCGGTGACAATGTGATCCTCAACGATATGGCCTCGCGCGCCTCGGTGATGGTCGGAGATCTCTTGAACCCGCCGCCGCGGATCAGCGCCGGCGCATTCGACCACGTGATCGCCAACCCGCCCTACCTCGACCGCGAGCGGGCCAACGAGACGGCCAACCCGGGCCGCGCCGAAGCGACGATCGAGGGCGATGCCGCGCTCGGCGACTGGATTCGTTTTGCGCTGACCATGGCGAAGCCAAAAGGCACGATCACCCTCATCCACCGCGCCGACCGCATTGAGGCGGTGCTCGCGCAGATCGCCGGCCGGGCAGGGGAGGTTGTGGTCTTCCCGCTGTGGCCCGGCATCGGCAAGCCTGCGAGCCGGATCATCGTGCGCGCGCGCAAGGCGGTCGCCTCACCGGCGCGGCTGGCGGTCGGGCTGGTGCTGCACGAGGCGGACGGCCGTTTCTCGCAGGCTGCCGAAGCGGTGCTGCGCGGCGGCGAGGCGCTGGCATTGTAACTGCCATCGCACCATCCCGGCGAAGGCCGGGACCCATGCTGCCGCGGCACGGGTGGCCGAAGCCTGCGCCCCGACCTCCGCCGCGCGGTGTAGAGCAGCCGACCGCTCGTCAAATGCCGTTTCGCTTCCTATTTGATGCGTCATGAATGTCACCGAAATCATCGACCGCTTTCGTGATCCGCCGCCGGTTGTCCCGGTCGTCCGTTTCGAGGGGGTGATTGCCCCGCGGCAATGGCGCGGGGCGATGTCTCTGGCCAGCCATGCGACGGCGCTCGACCGCGCCTTTGGCATGAAGCGCGCCCTGGCCGTCGCGATCATCGTCAACTCGCCGGGCGGCTCGCCGGTGCAATCCTCGCTGCTCTATCGCCGCATTCGCCAGCTCGCGGAGGAAAAGCGCCTGCCGGTTTTCGCCTTCGCCGAGGATGTCGCGGCCTCGGGCGGCTATTGGCTCGCGCTCGCCGGTGACGAGGTCTACGCCGACGAAACCTCGCTCCTCGGCTCGATCGGCGTGGTCAGCAGCGGGTTCGGCTTTACCCGGCTGATCGACCGCATCGGCGTCGACCGGCGCCTGCACGCGGCGGGAGAAAACAAGTCGCTGCTCGACCCGTTCCTGCCCGAAAGCGAGCGGGATGTCGAACGCCTGACGGCGCTCCAGCAGGACATCCATGCCGCCTTCAAGGAGCACGTGATGCGCCGCCGCGTCGGCAAGATCGATGCATCCGACGAAAGCCTTTTTTCGGGCGATGTGATGACCGGCCGGATGGCTCTCTCGAAAGGCCTTATCGACGGCATCGGCGATCTGCGCTCGGTGGTGCGGACGCGCTTTGGCGACCGGGTGCGTCTGGTGCCGGTCGCCAGTGAGCGCCGCCGTCGCTGGCCGTTCGCCCGGCCGCGGCGCGGCGTCGACGCCCAGCGCCTCGGTTTTGTCGCCGACCTCGCCGGCTGGCTGGAGGCGCGCCTCCTCTGGGCGCGGTTTGGGCTATAGCCTTGCTTGACCGCGCGCCTGACCACCCCTAAACCACATCAATGTTTGGCGGACTTCCCGAGCTCTTTGTGATCCTCGTCGTGGTGTTCGCCGCCTGGCACGTGGTGAAGATGTTCAACCGCGCCAATTCTCCGCCGCCCCGTGCCCCGCGCCCGCAGGCACCCCCTCAGGCGCAGCGGGTCATCGAGGCCGAGGACCTCGTCGCCTGCAAGGTCTGCGGCGCCTACATCGCATCGAGCGCGCGTCATTGCGGCCGCGCCGATTGCCCGCAGCCGCGCTGAACCATGCCGCGAGCCGAGAGGCCTGCCGGGTTCCAGGGCATCATCCTCGAGCTGCAGCGCTATTGGGCGGCGCGGGGCTGCGTGATCCTGCAGCCCTTGGACCTCGAGGTCGGCGCCGGCACGTTTCATCCCGCAACCGCGCTGCGCTCGCTCGGGCCGGCGCCGTGGAAGGCCGCCTATGTCCAGCCGTCGCGCCGCCCAACCGACGGCCGCTATGGCGACAACCCCAACCGGCTGCAGCATTACTACCAGCTGCAGGTCATCCTCAAACCAGCGCCGGCCGACAGCCAGCAGCTTTATCTCGACAGCCTCGCGGCAATCGGCATCGACGCGTCGCGCCACGACATCCGCTTCGTCGAGGACGATTGGGAAAGCCCCACGCTTGGCGCCTGGGGGCTCGGTTGGGAGGTCTGGCTCGACGGTATGGAGGTCAGCCAGTTCACCTATTTTCAGCAGGTCGGCGGTATCGAATGCGATCCCGTCTCGACCGAGCTCACCTACGGACTCGAACGCCTGGCGATGTACGTGCAGGGGGTCGAAAGCGTCTACGACCTCAATTTCAATGGCCTCGATGGCCTCGGCCGCATCTCCTATGGCGACGTCTTCCTGCGCGCCGAGCGGGAGTACTCGGCCTACAATTTCGAGCGCGCCGACACCGATCTTTTGTTCCGCCATTTCGTCGAAGCGGAGCGCGAATGCAATGCGCTGCTCGGCCTTGGCGACGCCGCCGACAACCGGCCGCCGTTGCCGCTCCCGGCTTATGATCAGGTGCTCAAATCGAGCCATATCTTCAACCTGCTCGACGCGCGTGGCGTGATCAGCGTCACCGAGCGCGCCGCCTATATCGGCCGGGTGCGCGCGCTGGCGAAGGCCTGCTGCGAAGCTTGGCTCGCGGGTAGCGCATGAACCCTATCTGTCTTTCCCCTTGGCCGGACTTGATCCGGCCATCCACGAATAGCCGACAACTATTCGTGGACTCCCGGGTCAAGCCCAGGGGAGGCGACCATTTTATGGGCCTTTGAAGCGTGACCGGCGAATTGCTCCTCGAACTCCTGTCCGAGGAAATCCCGGCGCGCATGCAGCGCCGGGCGATTGACGACCTGACCGCGCTCGTCCGCGACAAGCTCAAGGCCGCCGACATCCCAGCCGCGACGATCGAGGGTCATGTGACGCCGCGCCGGCTGGTCGTCATCGCCGACGGCATCCCCGCGCGCCAGCCCGACCGCAGCGAGGAACGCCGCGGCCCGCGCGTCGGCGCGCCCGAACAGGCGATCAATGGCTTCCTGCGCTCAGCCGGTCTCAAATCGCCCGATGAGCTGGAGGTGCGCGGCGAGTTCCACTTCGCCGTCATCAAGCGCCCCGGCCGCGCCACGCAAGAGGTGCTGGCCGAGCTGATCCTGGCGGCTATGACCGCGCTGCCCTGGCCGAAATCGATGCGCTACCCGGGGTCGAGCCTGCGCTGGGTGCGGCCGCTCAACTCCGTCGTCTGCCTCTTTGATGGCGAGGTCATCAACTTGCCGCTCGGCGAGGTGCCGGTCGGCCGGGTGACGCAGGGCCATCGCTTTTTGGCGCCGGGCGAGATCACGGTCGAAAGCGCCGCCGATTACCGCGCCAAGCTTGCCGAGGCGCATGTGGTGCTCGATCGCCAGGAGCGCCGTGTCACGATCGACGAAGAGCTGACGGCGCTGGCGCGCGCCGCCGGCCTGACCGTCAAGGCCGATGAAGGCCTGCTCGACGAAGTGACCGGCCTTGTCGAATACCCGGTCGTGCTGATGGGCAAGATCGATGCCGATTTTGTCCGTCCGCTGCCCGACGGCCTGCCGCCCGAGGTGCTGGCGACCGCGATGCGCACGCACCAGAAATACTTCACCTGCCTCAATCCCGATGGCACGCCGGCGCCGCGCTTCCTCTTCGTCGCCAACAATGTGACCCCGGACGGCGGCAAGACCATCGCCGCCGGCAACGAGCGCGTGCTGCGCGCCCGTCTGTCCGACGCCCGCTTCTTCTGGAACCAGGACCGCAAAATCCGCCTCGAAGACCGCGTCGAAGCGTTGAAGCAGCGCGTCTACCACGAGGGGATTGGCAGCGAATACGATAGAAGGCAGAGTTTAGCCAGTATAACGGCTGATATAAGCTCGCTGACCGGAAGCGATGAAGAGATTAAGACGATCAGTGTTGCTGCCGCTCAGTTAGCTAACGCCGATCTATGTACAGGAACCGTCGGGGAGTTTCCTGAACTTCAAGGCATCGTAGGTGGTTATCTTGTTCTACACGCGGGGCGCGATCCCCGTATAGCCGATGCTATTGCTCAGCAATATAGGCCGCTTGGCCCGAACGATGGTCTCCCCACGAAACCGGCGAGCATCAACCTCGCGCTCGCGGCAAAAATCAACGCCCTGGTCAGCTTTTTTAAAATCGGCGAGAAACCGACAGGTTCACGCGATCCGTATGCGTTGCGCCGTATCGCGTTAGGCATAGTCCGAACGATTTTAGAAAATAAAGTGCGGCTTCGTCTTACCGTCGCACTCATACGAGCAGCCAGTATTTATACCGATGACACACTCAAAGTGACGACAGAGGTGATGGACTTTATTGCCGAGCGTCTAAAGATTCACCTTCGTGAGAAAGGTGTTCGTCATGATTTGATTTCTGCGGTCTTTGCGCTCCATGAGGATGATTTGGTCCGGCTACTCAATCGGGTGGAGGCGTTGCAAACATTTTTGAAAACCGATGACGGCATTAACCTGCTGATCGCTTATCGGAGGGCGTCGAATATAGTCGATATTGAGGAGCAACGTGACGGCCGACGGTACGACGGCGAGGTAACGGGTGATTTGCTGAGTCAAGAGGAGGAGAGAACGCTGCACGACCGGCTCACAACGATGAGTGCGCGCGTTGAAGACCAGTTGAGCCAGGAATTCTTCGAGAGCGCGATGATCGCGCTCGCCACCCTCCGCAAGCCGGTCGATGAATTTTTCGAGCGGGTCACCGTTAACGTTGAAGACAAAAAATTGCGCGAGAACCGGTTACGGCTACTCGCGCGTATCAGGGCGACGATGAACCAGATCGCCGATTTCTCCCAGATCGAAGGGTAGGCTCTGCACATGGCCAAATGGGTCTACAGCTTTGGCGGCGGCGCGGCCGAGGGGAGCGCCGAGCTGCGCGATCTGTTGGGCGGCAAGGGCGCCAATCTTGCCGAGATGTCGAGCCTCGGCCTGCCGGTGCCGCCGGGCTTTACCATCACCACCGAGGTCTGCACCCATTTCTATGCCAACAAGCGCAATTATCCGGGCGAGCTCGAAACCCAGGTCGCGGCCGCGCTCGCGGCGGTCGAAAAGTCGATCGGCGCCAAGCTTGGTGACCCGAAAAATCCGCTGCTCGTCTCGGTCCGCTCCGGCGCCCGCGCCTCGATGCCAGGGATGATGGACACGGTCCTCAATCTCGGCCTCAACGACCGCACCGTCGAGGGGCTCGCCGAGATCAGCGGCGACCAGCGCTTCGCGTGGGACAGCTATCGCCGCTTTCTGCAGATGTACGGTGAGGTCGTGCTCGGCATCGAGCACCAGCATTTCAGTTCGTTGATCGACGATTACAAAAACGACATCGGCGTCTCGCTCGACACCGACCTCGAACCCAAGGACTGGCAGGCCATCGCCGACGGCTTCAAGGACATCGTCCGGAACGAGACCGGCGACGCTTTCCCGCAGGATGTCCAGGCGCAGCTTTGGGGCGCGATCGGCGCGGTGTTCGGCAGCTGGATGAACCAGCGCGCGGTCACCTATCGCCGGCTCAACAACATCCCGGAAAGCTGGGGCACCGCGGTCAGCGTCCAGGCGATGGTGTTCGGCAATCGCGGCGACGATTGCGCCACGGGCGTCGCCTTTACCCGCAATCCCTCGACCGGCTCGAACGAGTTCTACGGCGAGTTCCTCGTCAATGCCCAAGGCGAGGATGTCGTCGCCGGCATCCGCACCCCGCAATCGCTGACCATAGCCGGCAAAAAGGCCAACGGCTCGGCCCTGCCGTCGATGGAAGAGGTGATGCCGGCGGTCTATGCCGATCTCTTGCAGGTGCGCGACAGGCTCGAAGACCGCTATCGCGACATGCAGGACATCGAGTTCACCGTTGAGCGCGGGCGGCTCTGGATGCTGCAGACCCGCACCGGCAAGCGCACCGCGCAAGCGGCGCTGAAGATCGCCGTGTCGCTGGTCGAGGAAGGCGTCATCGACCAGGCCGAAGCGGTCCGCCGCATCGAGCCCAATTCGCTCGACCAATTGCTGCACCCGATGCTCGATCCGTCGGCCAAGGTGGACGTGCTGGCGCGTGGGTTGCCGGCCTCGCCCGGCGCGGCGTCGGGCAAGCTCGTGTTTTCCGCCGAGGAAGCCGAAAGCTGTGCCGCCCGCGGCGAGGCAGTGATCCTCGCCCGCGTCGAGACCAGCCCCGAAGATATCCACGGCATGCACGCGGCGCGGGGAATCCTTACCGCGCGCGGCGGCATGACCAGCCACGCCGCGGTCGTCGCGCGCGGCATGGGCCGGCCTTGCGTCGCAGGCGCGAACGACGTGCGCATCGACTACCGGGCCGGCACGATGACCGTGCGCAACGTGCTGGTGCGCGAGGGCGACCTCTTGACGCTCAACGGGTCGACCGGCGAGGTCATTCTCGGCGAGGTGCCGACCATCGAACCCGAACTCTCCGGCGATTTCGCGACGCTAATGGAATGGGCGGACGAGCTGCGTACCTTGAAAGTGCGCACCAATGCCGAGACTCCGACCGACGCTCGCGCCGCGCGTAATTTTGGCGCCGAAGGCATCGGCCTGTCGCGCACAGAGCACATGTTCTTCGAGGCCGACCGCATCGGCGCGATCCGCGAGATGATCATGGCCGATGAGGAGCGCGGCCGCCGCGCCGCGCTCGCCAAGTTGCTGCCGATGCAGCGCGCCGACTTTCTTGAGATTTTCAAGATCATGGCCGGGCTGCCGGTGACGATCCG
>Ga0335074_10009110_pt1 | contig 13835 bp, 16 predicted proteins | sample Lox_Sample_23_FD_206715 | JGI IMG/M metagenome (GOLD analysis project Ga0335074, IMG submission 206715) | Soil microbial communities from Loxahatchee National Wildlife Refuge, Florida, United States - Lox_Sample_2.3 | ecosystem: Environmental > Terrestrial > Soil > Wetlands | place: USA...
GGAAGGCGACAGTGCCCCCGCCATCACCCTCTGAACAGGCAACCGCTCAGTTACGCGGCAAACGAAACCGCAGCTCAGCCGGCGTGTTCTCGAAATCACGCTTCAGTGGGTTGATCAAAGTGGGGCGAGCCCGTGATCAGGTTTGCATAGGCGAGTTTAAGTGCGCTCAGCATCCTACTTAACCGGGCTGGCGAAACGGCTGGTCAGGGAGACCGCAAGACGGCAGCAGGGTACCGGGTTGCCTAGGCAATCTGGGGACGACAGACGCAAGCGATGGTCCCCAGAAACGGGTCCGAGGCGCGGATTTTGAGTTTATGGAGGAAGGGTGGCGGGTTGGCAAGACGCCTGCGCGCTGGAGTTTCGCGGTCGAGGCTGGGGTCCTGGAAGCGTTGTATAGGCATGCCTCGTGGGGCCGATGCAGTCGTCTACTCGCGGCCCGAACGAGCGGAGCCCGCCAATTTCGCCCACGACCCCCCTGTTGTCGCCGGTCAGAGCAGCTCGTTTGACTGAGTGAACCGCGGGCTGGGGACTACGCGGATCTGTGGATGCCGCATCGAGCGCACTTTGCCAGGATCGCAGCATCGAGTGAGTTCGCTACGAGGTTACGCCTGACGTCCGGGAGGGTGTCGTGTCAGAGGAGGGTTCCGTGGCTTCGATTGGACGACAGATTTTTCCCGTGGGTTCGGTTGACCTCGCCGCCGTCAAGCAGGAGCCGCTCAGCCACGGGGAGTGGCGAGTGTCTCCGAACTTCTTCGCCATGTCGTTCGGGCTGGCCGGCCTGGCCGAGGTGTGGCGCGCTGCCGAGGCCCCGCTGGGGACGTCATCGCTGATCCCCGATGCCATCAACGTCCTGGCTGCAGTTGTGTGGATCTTGCTGGGCGTCGGCTACCTGAGGCAGGGGCGTCGGAGGTTGCTCGCCGATCTGCGAGATCCGGTGATGGCTCCCTTCGTGTCAGTTCTAGTTATCACCGGCATGCTTCTGGCATCCGCACTGAGCGCGTTCGCTTTCGGAGTCGGGCGGATCCTGGTCGCTCTTTTTCTTGCCGTGACGATCTTGATCGGCGGTTGGCTGACTGGTCAGTGGATTCTGAGTGATACGCCGGAGGTGTCCTTTCACCCCGGATATTTCCTTCCGACGGTGGCAGGTTGTCTGGTCGGCGCCTTTTGTGCCGCTCAGGTGCATCTGCACGCGGTCGGCGAGGCCTCGTTCGGGATCGGCGTCGTCTGCTGGGTTTTGCTGGGCTCGGTGCTGTTGAACCGACTGTTCTTTCGGCCCGCATTACCGGTGCCGCTGGTACCGACGCTGGCTATCGAATTGGCGCCTCCCGCCGTTGCTGGCATCGCTCTGTTCGCCCTGAACGGACAAGTAGCCAGCCCTCTTGCGTGTGCTCTCGGGGGGTATGCGGTCCTGATGGCACTGGTGCAGCTCCGCTTTCTACCGCTGTATGTGAAGCTCACATTTAGTCCCGGATTCTGGGCGTTCACGTTCTCCTACGCCGCGGCGGCCACCGATGCGCTGCTGTGGCTTTCCATCAAGAACCCGGCCGGCGCTGCCGTGTACGCCGGCTGCGTCGCTGCGGCCATCACGGTCCTGATCGTTGTTATCGGCGCCCGGACCCTCCACCTCCTGGTGCGGGGAGGGCTATTCCCGCCAGCACAACCCGCCACCGGCCAACCCGCGGACTCCACTCCCGGTCGGGGTGTGGGGGAGAGCGGATCTGCCAGCTCGAGCCCCGTTTCCGTCTCGACCAACCACGACAAGGAGTAGCCGGTGCGTAACATGAAAGTGAGCGACGCCTCAGAGGTCATGACGAAGTCGAGCCCCTATTCGGTGGCCGAAACCGTGGCCCGGTTCCGCCAAGTGGTGCGGGCGAGGGACATGAAGGTGTTCGCGGTCATCAACCATTCCGAGGAGGCTCACAGGGCGGGGCTGGATCTGCCCGAGACCAGGGTTGTTATCTTCGGAAGCCCCGAAGCTGGTACGCCGGTGATGCAGGCGGCCCCCCTGATGGCTTTGGAGCTGCCGCTCAAGGTGCTCATCTGGGAGGACGAAGGCCGGACCAGGGTGACTTATACGACACCCGGCGCTCTCGCCGAGCGGTATGGCCTGAGCCCAGACGTGGCGCAGATGCTCGACGGCATCGAGCCGTTGACCGATGCGGTCATCCTTTACAGCCAATACGACCGGAACGGGTGGTGCCCGTCATGGTAGAGGCCACCGGCCGTTCGAGAAACCTGGTCTTGACGGCGATGATCTTCGCCGTGTCGATGACCTTCATCGACCAGACGATCGTCGCCATCGCGGCGCCCCAGATCCAGCGAGAGCTGGGGCTGTCGAGTACTGACATGCAATGGGCCATCAACGCCTATCTGCTGTCGCTGGCCTCGTTCTTCGCGTTTGGGGGCCGACTGGCCGATACCGTCGGTCACAAGAGGATGGCGGTGCTCGGGGTCGTCGTCTTCGCCGGGTCGTCGGCGCTGTGCGGACTGACCCCTGCCGGAGGGTTGGCTGAAGCGTGGCTTGTGACGTTCCGGCTGATCCAGGGGCTCGGGGGTGCGATTATGTTCCCGGCCGCGTTGGCGATCGTGGTGCAGACCTTCGACCTGCACCAACGGGGCCGGGCGTTGGCGTTGTTCTTCGGGATCGCGGGTGGTCTTACCGCCATCGGCCCGATCCTGGGGGGTTACCTCACTCAGTGGACCTGGCGGGCCATCTTCTGGGTCAACCTCCCGGTCGCGGTTGTCGCTCTGGCGCTGATCCTCATCTCGAAGCCGACCACTTCGTACCGGCCGGCCAGGATGGACTACTGGGGGTTGGTGCTCATCGTCGGCGGTGTCGGGCTCTGCGTGGTGGGATTCCAGCAGGCCTCGATCTGGGGGTGGAGCAACCCAGCCTCTGGAACCTGCATCGCGGTTGGCGTCGTCCTGCTGCTGGTGTTCGCCTGGGTCGAGTGGCGCACTGCGGTGCCGCTCATGCAGGTCCGAATATTCACTATCCACGCTTTCCGCATGGAGAACTTGGTGCTCGGCATCGCCATGCTGGCGTTCGTGCCCGTGTTCTTCTTTGCCAGCGAGTACGCCGAGATTTCACTGGGTGAGTCGGCGTCGCGGACCGGTCTGTACATCTTGTACTTCTTCCTCGGGTTCGCGGCGGCCTCGCAGATCGGCGGACGCATGCTGGACCGGGTGGGCGCCAAGCGGCCCGTGGTGTTGGGCTGTGCGCTGGCCGCGGTGGGGTTCTACCTGTGGGCGGGGCGGGTTACTGACCTGAGTCTCGGTTCACAGATCTGGTCGGTCGTGCTGGCCGGTGCTGGCATCGGCTTTATGCTCACGCCGGCTAGCACCGACGCCGTCAACCGGGCATCTCGACTGTCCTACGGCGAGGCCACCGGAATCACCCAGACGGTCCGGAACTTTGCCGCCAGCCTCGGGCTGGCCATTCTGGGCACGATCCTGGTCAGCGAGCTGCGCTCCCGAGTGAGGACCTCTCTCGTGGCGAAGGGGTTGTCCGTCCGGCAGGCAGCGACCGAAGCGCACCGCATCGCCGAGTCCCAATCCGGAGGCGCTACTGGGGCGATTCCCCACTTCATCCGACTGGACTTCGCCTACGCCACCCGGTCGGTCCTTCTTGTGATGGCGGCGCTGATGGCCGTCGCCACCCTGGTCGCTCTGTTCGGTCTTCGACCAGGGGTGCAGCAGGCTGCCGGCCAGAACGAACCCCAGGGAGCCCAGAACGACCAACCCAGGCAACGTCCACAACCAGAAAGGTTTACACCTGATGACCGGAATCCAGTTCTCTCCGACAACCGTCTCCTTGGAGCGAGCCGAGGCCGCTATCGAGGCCGGTAAGAGGGAGGCGGCCCAGATCGGGCTTGCTTTCACCGTAACCGTGGTCGACGCCGGAACCCATCTGGTGGCCGCCACCCGCATGGACGGTGCCGTACTCGGCTCGATCGAGGTCAGCGCCACCAAGGCTCGGACGGCCGTGCTGTTCGGACAGCAGACCAAGGATCTCAACGCGGCGGTGCAGCCCGGTACGAGCATGTTCAGTATCGACAGGGCAGTACGTGAACCCGTCACGTTCGTGGCCGGCGGGATCCCACTCGTCGACGACCGTGGCCTGGTGGTAGGCGCTGTCGGCGTCAGCGGCGGCTCCCCGGACCAGGATCATCAAGTCGCGCTGGCAGCCGCCGGTCTGGAGCGCTGATGGGGCGCCCGGAGCCGGAGGCACCGTCGCTCGCCCGAGGCTTCGCTCTCATCGGTCACTCCGATCAGGGCGGCCGCCCCGACGGCATGCAACTCCAGCACTACCGAGATCACGTCTATGTCGGTCACGTCTTCTCCGGCGGCTTCACCGTGATGGACACCCGAGATCCCCGCACCCCGACTCCTATCCACTTCGAAGCGGCGCCATCGAACACCTGGAACATTCACCTCCAAGCCGCCGACGACCTTCTCCTGGTCATTCACGCCAAAGACCTATGGGCAGAGTTCCGAACCGAATCGCAGTACTACAGCGGTTCCGTCGGGACCAAGTTGGCCGACGTCGAACGGAACTGGAGCGCCGGGGTGGCCATCTACGACATCAGCCATCCAAGCAAGCCAAAGCAGATCTCGTTCCTAGCGACCGACGGCGTCGGCGCGCATCGCCTGTGGTACGTCGGGGGCCGATGGGCCTATGCGTCGGTGCTGCCGAAGGGTTACACCGACTACATCTTCGCGGTGATCGACCTCGCTGACCCGGTGCACCCGCGGTGGGCTGGGCGCTACCACCTGCCCGGCATGCACACCGCAGCCGGCGAAGAACCCCACTGGGACACCAGACGGTGGCGCTACGCCTTGCACCACGCCATCATCCACGAAGACGTCGCCTACGCGTCGTGGAGGGACGGCGGGCTCAGCCTGATCGATGTCAGCAACCACGAGGCCCCGAACCCCATCTCCTACCACAACTGGTCACCCCCATTCGGCGGAGGAACCCACACCGCTCTCCCCCTCCCGGGAAGAGACCTGCTCGTGGTAGCCGACGAGGCCACCGCCGACGAACTCGCCGACGGCCTAAAGCACGTGTGGGTCTTCGACATCCGCGAGAAACCCAACCCGATCTCCATTTCCACCTTCGAGACCCCCACCGAAGCCGACTACGCCCACCAGGGCGGTCATTTCGGCCCACACAACCTTCACGAGAACCGACCGGACACCTTCATCTCAGACACACTCATCTTCGCCACCTACCAAAACGCTGGTGTGCGAGCAGTGAACATCAGCGACGAGTTCCGGCCCCGAGAGGTGGGCGCTCTAGTCCCACCCCCTCCTTCGCGCCTGGTGGACCCTCGACCAAACCGTTCGCTCGTGACCCAAACCGCAGACGTAACGGTGACCGCAGATGGCGTCGTCTATCTCACGGATTACAACGCCGGACTCTACGTGGCCGAATACAGCGGCTGATCCCAACCGGCCCTGGGTCTTCCTTCGCACTACGCGCATCGGTGGATGCGACCATCCAGCAATCCGGCATTGACTGAAATCCATGGAGAAGGCGACCCCCATGATGAGCACGCAGGAGCAGACCACAATCATGCCGTACATCAATCCCGACCACGCTCCACTCGACCGTCCGGGTCACGGCTGCGAGCGGCCCCGCACAGAAAGCGCCGTTTGAAATGTCCACTGTTACAGCCGTGATCCAACTGGAGGCCCTCGTCGAGGGACCAGTCTTCGGCCCCGCCAGTCCCGGTTTCGCTGACGCCACGCGGGCCTGGAACCTGACCGTGGACCAGCATCCCGCCGCAGTGATCTTCGCCAAGTCGGCGGATGACATTGCGGCCGTCGTCAGCTTCGCCCGACGCCACGGCCAGCGTGTCGCCGCCCAGGGAACCGGACACAACGCCGGGCCGCTGGGATCGCTCGAGGGCACACTCTTGGTCAAGACCGAGCTGATGAGGGGCATGCACATCGACCCCCACCGGAGGCTGGCCCGAGTTCAAGCAGGTGTCATCTGGGGCGATGTCGTGGCGGCCGCCGGGCAGTCCGGGTTGGCCGCCCTGGCCGGATCCTCGCCGGAAGTCGGCGTCGTGGGCTACACCCTCGGCGGCGGCCTCAGCCATCTGGGCCGAAGATACGGGCTCGCCGCAAACCACGTGCGCGCCATCGAAGTCGTCACCGCCGACAGTCACCTAATCAGGACCGACCCCGATCATGAGTCCGACCTGTTCTGGGCGTTGCGGGGCGGTGGTGGCGCTTTCGGGGTCGTCACTGCGATCGAGTTCGATTTGCTCCCGCTGACGACCGCCTACGGCGGCGCCCTGTGGTATCCCCTCGAGCGCGGAGGCGAAGTACTCAGAACCTGGTCGGAGCTCACCCAGACCGCCCTGCCCGACGAACTCACGACGGTGGCCCGTGTCGTGAGGTTTCCGCCGGCTCCCGAGATTCCTGAACCCCTGCGGGGGCAGTCATTCGTGGTCGTCGCCGTGTATCACATCGGCGACCCAGCGCACGCCGACGAGTTGCTCTTGCCTCTGCGAGCCCACCAACCGGTCAACGACACGATGCAGATGATCCCTGCCTCGACACTCAGCTCGGTCTTTCCCGACCCCGAGGGGCCGATCGCCTATATCGGCGACAGTCTCACGCTCAACGAGTTACCCCCCGACGCGATCGACGCTCTCGTGCAAGTCACGGTGGACGATGAGACTTCGCGGCTGACCTCGGTCGAGTTCCGGCATCTCCAAGGAGCGCTCGCTCGGCACCAACCCAGCGACGGGGCCGCCTCGGCCATCGACGCCGCCTACATCATGTACGCGGTAGGGATGACCCCAACTCCCGACCTCGAAGCCCCGGTCCGAGCAGGGCTCGACCAGGTCAAGGACGCTCTTGGTCCGTGGCGCGCGCCGCAGATGCTTATCAACCTCGCCGAATCGCACGAACCGCCCGAAAGACTGTGGAGCGCGGACACCTACCGTCGTCTGCAGCAGATCAAAGCACGATTCGATCCGGATGACCGCATTCAATCCAACCACCCCATCTCGCCGTACGCCCGGTGACTTCGGCGGCCCTAGTGGCAGGCACCAGGAAGCGTTAGTCGCTCGGTTGCCGATATTCGGCCTCTACGAGCGCTTCGGGCAGACCCTATTCCCTTACAGTCGAAACAGTGAAAGGAGCCCGCAGTGGCTGACAACGACTTGAAGATCATCGAGGATGCCTTCAAAGACTGGATGGACGGCACCGGCTATGTCAGCCGCATCTTCGCACCCCACATGACCTGGGAAATCGTCGGACGCTCGGCCGCCTCCGCCAAATACGCCAACGCCGACGAGTTCATCACCAAGGTCCTAGAGCCGTTTGGCCGGCGCTTCAGCGCGACGGACCCCTTTCGACCCGTCACGATCCGGGGAATCTATGGCGACGGGCCCACAGTGATCGCACTATGGGATGGCGCAGGGACGACGATCGTGGGCACCCCATACCAGAACACCTACGCCTGGGTTCTCAAAATGAAGGACGGGCTGGTCGTCGACGGGGTGGCCTTTTACGACAGCATCGCCTTCAATGAACTGTGGGAGATAGCCCCCGCGTGAGGGATCACCCGCTAGCACACCGGGAGACCGGAGCTGCGAGGCAGCCTCCCCAGCCGAGCGGAGTCAGCTGATGGAAAGAACGTGGATAGTGACCGGCGCCTCTCGTGGCTTCGGTCGGGCGGTGGCGCGAGCAGCCCTCGAAGTCGGGGACCAGGTGGTGGCCACCGCTCGTAGTCCCGAAAGCCTCCGGGATCTCGTCGACGACTATGGCGGCAGAGTTCGCTTGGCGGCGCTGGATGTCACTGATAGCTGGGCTGCTCGTCGTGCCGTCGATGTCGCGGTCGCCGAGTTCGGTCGACTCGACGTGGTCGTCAACAACGCGGGGTACGGCAATAGCGTACCGATCGAGGAGATGACCGACGACGACTTTAGGGGTCAGATCGATACCAATTTCTTCGGCGTCGTCAACGTCTCGCGTGCCGCCGTGCCGGTCCTGCGCCAGCAGCGATCGGGCGTCTTCGTCCAGTTCTCGTCGATCGGTGGCCGGGTCGGTGGGACGCCCGGCCTGGGTGCCTATCAAGCCGCCAAGTTCGCCGTGGAGGGATTCTCGGAGGTCTTGGCGAGCGAGGTGATGCCTTTCGGGGTGCGGGTGATCATCGTTGAACCGGGGGCATTTCGAACCGATTGGCAAGGTTCGTCGATGCAAATGCCACCAGTCGGAAACGACTACGAAGCAACCGTCGGTGAGATAAACCGCACTAGAAAAGCAACCCACGGCGAAGAGCCGGGGGACCCCGCACGCGCCGCTGGAATCATCGTCGAGGTAGTAGGAATGCGCCAGCCGCCACGCCGTCTCCTTTTGGGGGCCGGCGCGGTGATCATGGCCCAGGAGAGCGCCCGCCTCCGGGCCAGGGAACTCGAAGCGTGGGCTGACCTGAGCCGATCGGCGGACTTCTCCCAGACGGGATGACTGCCAATCCCGCCGAGGCGTTATACGACGGTGCTAGAAAAGAGAGCGCCCCAACTGGCGGCGTGAGGTAATCCCGAGTTTCCGGAAGACCTTTCGAAGGTGGTAATCGACCGTACTGGTACTGAGGAACAGATGGGCAGCTATCTCGGGATTCGTCGCTCCTCCCGAGGCCAGTTGAGCAATCTTGAGCTCCTGTGGCGTCAGATCATTCGTGGTCGTCAGGGAACGGCGACTCACACGTTCGCCGGTGGCGAGCAGTTCGGCCAGCGCCCTCTCGGCAAACCCCACTGCTCCCATGTTCTCGAAGGCCTCATAGGCCATGCGGAGTTGAACACGGGCGTCGACTCGGCGTCGCTGGCGACGCAGCCACTCGCCATAAGAGAGGTGAGCCAAGGCGAGATCCGTGACGATGAGGGTCTGCTCCAGGTGAGCGATGGAAGCCTCGAAGAGTTCCTCCGCTGCAGAATCGTCAGCCATCATCAGCGCTTGAGCGCGTCGTAGCAGACCCAGCGCCCATGGGGTAGCCGTGGTGGTGGCCCGCAGGTCGAGTTCGCTCAATGCCCGCTCTGCCGTGATTCGATCTCCGCTCCGCAGCCCGGCTTCTACCACTAGCGGCAAGGCGAGCGTGGTCCAGCCGATCGCTTGTCGATCAAGGCAGAACTGTGCGGCAGTCAGCGCTTCGGAGTAGTTCCCCGCTCCGAGTTCGAGGACGGCGAGAGCGTGGTGGGCCTGAAATATCAGCCGTGCGACGCCGATGCTCTCTCCGATCTCGATCAGCGTCTTGGCCGCGGAACGAGCTCCGCTCTCATCTCCGCGCCACGCCAAGAGCTCGACATCCATTACGGAGTACAGGGCTAGACCATGCGTTCCGCTGGCCCTGATGACCTCCAGGCACTCGGCAAAGCACTGCTCGGCAGCGGAGAACTGTCCGGCGCGGATCTGGTGGGTGCCGCGGGCGATCAGACCGACAAGCAGAGAGTAGGAGGCTCCGTGTGTTCTGGCCAGAGCCTCCAGACTCTCCGACCATGCGATGAACATTTGTTCATCGCAGAGATCCTCCGCCAGATAGCCGTACGTATGGAAATGGAGTATCTCCTCGACTGAGGCAGACCCATCGGAAATCATTTGCCCCGATCGCCGCAGTGGCGGCACGGCTTCGGGATACCCAGAAGTGAGCAGGACGGCGATTCCGTGAAGGAGCAGATCGCGCAGCGAGTCTTGGGCATCTTTCCGGAGGCTGGTAAAAGCGACCGAGGCAATCTCCGCTCCGGTCACGTCTTGGGTCAGGTACTGGGAGTTCAAGAAGGCATTCAAGGCGTCGCAAACCACAACCCGAGCCATGTCCTGATCGAACGAGAGAAACTGCCGAGCAGCACCAAGAAAGAGGCTAGGAGCCACAGCGCCGCGCATGGTGGCGACGTGCAAGTGACCATCAAGCTGTTGAGCGCGTGCCAATAGATAAGGGTCTGTGGAGCCCTGACGAGCCTGATCCAACAAAGTGGCGGCTCGCGCTGGTGCGCCGGCAGTCAACGCAGCGCCGCTTGCTACCAGGAGTCGCTGCGACCGCAAGGCCGTGTTCTCCGTAAGCGCGGCCGCTTGCGCCATCAAGGAAGCCTCAGCCACGAACCCGCCGCGGTCACGAGCCCTCTTTGCGCCCGCCTCAAGATGGGCAGCAAGCTGATCGTCATACCCGGTGGTGATCGCGGCGAGGTGCTGCGCCCAGCGGTCAGGGTCACGGTTGCGGTCGAGGGAGTCGGCAAGCGCTTGGTGGACACGTTGTCGATCGCGAGGGCTGGCACCCGTATAGACAGCGGATCGAATCAGGGGATGACGAAACTGAACACGAGGCTCCGTGGCCAGCAGATGCTCGGCCACCGCATCGAGTTCACTGTTCCGGTCACATCCAACCTGCAGAGCCGCTCGTCGGACCACCGAAGGGTCCCCAGAACTCTCCGCCGCCGCGACCAAGAGAAACAGCTGCGAGTCAGGGGTCAGCGTCTCCACCCTTCGACGGAAGTGGGCCTCCAGACGCCCGCTGATCGGAATCGGCTCCGAAACCCGATTAACGCCAACCCACTGCTCGGCTGTCAGCTCATGGGCCAACTCCACCAGAGCAAGCGGACAACCACCCGTCTCCCGCACGACATCAGCGGCGATCCGGGAATCCAGAGGGCCAGGAACCACCGTAGACAGGAGGTCTAAGGATGCCCCATCCGGGAGCCCTGCGATCTCAAGCGACGGAATACCGGCGAGCGCCGGGTGCGCCTCGCCGGAAGTCCGTAGGCCGAACAGGAGCGCAATGCCGTCAGCGCGTAGCCGGCGGGCAGCGAAAGCGACGGCCTGCAGAGATTCCGAGTCGATCCACTGGCTGTCATCGACGACGCACAACAATCCTCGCTCGGACGCGGCATCCGCGAGAAGGGTCAAGGTGGCAAGACCGATCAGAAATGGGTTCACCGGCGAGGGGCTGGCGAGACCCAACACGGAAGCCAACGCATCACGCTGGGGCTGCGGAAGGGTTTCCCGTCGATCCAAAAACGGCAGGAGAAGGCGATGTAAGGCGGCGAAGCTGAAGTCCTGTTCCGCCTCGACCCCGACAACCCGCGATATTGGAAGGTCCGACGCGCAATCGCTGGCATAGTCGAGCAACGTCGTCTTGCCCATTCCAGGTTCCCCGAAGAGAACCAAAGCACCACTCAGCCCGCCCTTGGCTGCGTCGACCAAGCGATCCAATGCCTCTCGTTCGTCGGTACGGTCAAGCAACATCGTCAGAGAGGCCTGCGCTAGCCAACCGAACTTCGAGCGGCATCATCCGGCCCTTTGCCAGACGCCAACAGGATGGTCGGAGCCGTCAACGGGATCTCGTGTTCGGGCCAGCGGCGGCGACAGGGCGAACCTGGGCGATCCAGAACTCCTCGTAGCCGCGCCTGGTGGCTTCCACGGTACGGGAGTCCCTGCGCGACCAGTTGGTCTGGGGGTAAGGCCGTCGAAGCTCAGGCCGCGCCGCTCGGCCACCTCGAAATAGCGATTGTCGGCGGCCTTGCAGAACATGCAGGCCGTCACGATGTAGTCGGGGTCGTCCCGCTGCGGGCGCCCTTTGGGCAGCAGGTGGTCCCACGACAGGGACAGCCACTTCCCGAACGAATCGGTCCTGTCCAGGCCGCAGTATCGGCACCGGATCCCGTCCCCCCGGTGGACTGGGAAGGCGTAACCCCGAAGCGCATCAATGAATCCTGCCACTGCTCCCTCCTCTTCTAGCCGGAGAGCCTACGGGCTCGTCGGCGGTGCGGTGGCTTGGTTGGTCAGCCCTTCGTCTCGAAAAGCTGGGCGAGGAGGCCCCGGACTCGGTGGTCGAATTCGTCGATGATGGGCCGGACCGCGTCGGGTGCAGACCGGCGGGCAAATGCTCTGGTCTTCGCTCGACCCACCAGCGCCTCGCCTGCCTCCGAGGGGCCATCGAGCCGTAGGTCCTAGGCGCCGGGCCTACCCCTTGATGGGCGGGCCTTGACGAGGCCGACGCTCCCAATCGTGTGGGCCTCTCAGCGGCACTCCAGCCTCGCGGAAGGCGCGGTTCACCAGTCGCCCGCCAGCGTGATGGCGGGCGAGATTCACCGTTGCAGGATCGACACTGAAGTGAGTGCCAACTTTGGCGAGAGACCACCCGGCGGCGTACAGCCGGCCTGCTTCCTCGATGTCTGCTGAGCGAGCTTCCGCCAGCGACGCGGTGCCCCAGCCCGACTCAGGTGTGTTCGGTGGATGGTTGCGCTCCGCTAACTCAGGCAGGGTGGCGCTGGCCTGGTGGTCAGCGCCACGCTGGAGCATCGTGACCTCGGAGAGGCGGCGCTAGACCTGTTTGGGCCGTATCGTCCGTTTCAGGGCTGGTCTGATCTGTCGTGGATGTGGCAGTTGGCGGAGTTCCTCCGCCAGGCAAGAGGGGTTGGAATACCGTCCCAGCACCTCCACCCCGAGGGACTCGAACCCGGTGACCGGACCTTCGGGTCTGGAACCCGAAGGTTGGGGTTACGTCGGAGTTTCTGGGGACCCTCAACAGCGGTGGCGCACCATTGAGTAGGCAGTCTGCGTATGCAGTGCTTTATGCAGGAGCCACTACCAGCATGTTTGGCGTTGCGGAGGTCCCAAGTGGTCGAACGGCGGCAACCCCCCGCCACCAAGTCGGTAAACCGTTCGGCCCCGGCCCGGTCGAGGCGTTGCTCGCCCACGAGCAGCACACGCCTTGCCCTATAGAGAGGGGTCGTCGCGCCGGCCCCGTGGCCGGTCTGTTCGGGCTGGACGCGCCTGCGGACCGCGTCGAGGCAACCGTTGGCGAGCGGCACGGCATGGAAGGCGTCGACCACCTGGAGGGCTTTGGGCAATAGGGTCGCGTAAGACGAAGGCGCCACTTGTTTTTTGGCTCACGCCTCAAGCATGAAGTGCATTCGTCCTCACGTCGCGGACCTTGGTCCACCGCCCTCCTCGGTGCTGGACCCCGCTGAAATGCGATGAACCACTTTCCCGTCGCTGGCCCGCGCGTTCCTCCAACGGGATCCGATGCGCCAACCTCTTCCCGGCCACGGATCGGACCGGCCGCCGGGGCGAGTGCCCCGCCATGCCGCAGGACGCGACGGACCTCGCTGAGCGCCTTCGGGTGGTCGGACCAGTGACGGAAGCTCAAGGTGCTCGTCACGAGGTCGAAGCTCTCGTTGGGGAAGGGCAGTGCTTCGGCGCTCCCACGGGCGAGGTTGAGCTGGGCTCTGGCCTGGCGGGCGGCGCTCAACATCCCGGCAGACCGGTCTAGGCCGGTGGCGCCAGCCCCGGCCGTCCTTGTCCCAAACGATCGAGCCGGCGCCCGGTGCCGGTCCCGATGTCGAGCAGCCGTCCGGCGGCAAGCCGGCCGAGGAGCGCGGCCGATACCGCTTGGTGGATAGGGCCGAAGAAGAGGACCTGCATCGCCGAGCGGTCGTACGTCCGGGACCAGGCATCGAAGTGCTGGTCGTCATCGCTTGGGTCGTGTGAGCGGCGCCGGAGCAGGCGGTGTCCATCGGCAGGGAAGGCTAAGGGCGAGAGGAACTTCGGCTGCCGCCAATTTGGCTTGTAAAATCCCAGGACCGGCGCATAGCGGGCGCAGCAGGGCCTTCCGGGCACGGGTCGATCGAGCGAGTGCGGCGCCTACCTCTGAGAGAGCCGCCTGGCCGAGTCCTACCGACGGGCTCCTTGGCATGAAATACGCAGGCAGCTCTTGCCGAGCGGGACCAGACTGCTCGCATGGAAAGGACCGGGGCACACCTGAGCGGAGCGGAGGTGCGCCATGCCAGCGAAAGCGAGCTCGACATCATCGTCGAGCAGACGTG
>Ga0335074_10009111_pt1 | contig 13833 bp, 14 predicted proteins | sample Lox_Sample_23_FD_206715 | JGI IMG/M metagenome (GOLD analysis project Ga0335074, IMG submission 206715) | Soil microbial communities from Loxahatchee National Wildlife Refuge, Florida, United States - Lox_Sample_2.3 | ecosystem: Environmental > Terrestrial > Soil > Wetlands | place: USA...
TGATGTACACGACCCGGTCCGGGTAGACGAACGGACCGCGCGCGCTCCCGAGATAGAACCGGTGGAGGCGGGGCTCGTCGTACCGCAGCATCAGGTGGACCGCCGAGGTGAGCGCGAACTCCTGGTGACCCGCGCCCGCGGCCCCGAAGAGCAGCACCACCGAGCCGGTCGGGATCCCACCGGTGAGGTAGTCGAAGTCCGGCACGCCCGTGGGGATCCTCGGCACGCCGACGGGCGCGGCCCCGGGACGGGCGACCGTCGTGGGCGCGGTCGTCGGCGGGACCAGGAACGGACGGGGGGACTCGAGCGCCATGAGCGGAGGGTACCCTCTCCGTTCCGGAGCCCGGTATTAGTAGGCTCTCCTCGAGAGGCGGCGCCGGCTCACGTCGCGCCGACCTTGAGGAACTCCCGCAGGAGGACGGTGGCGTAGGCGCCCCGGGGGAGCGCGAACCGGAACTCGACCGCGTCCGGCGCCGCGGCGAGCGCGAGCGGCGGCATCGGCACGAGCAGCGGCCGCCACGCCCCGCGGCTCGCGAGCTCGGGGGTCGCCGGGAGCCGGAACTGCGCCCGCCCAACGCCCTCCTCGGCGAGCAGTGCGTCGAGAAGATCGCCTACCGGGCCCGGCTCGTGCGGCGTGTCGAAGCCGACCAGCGGGCCGGAGACGAGCGCGCGGCCCCGAGCGACCAGCTCGGCGCACTCGATCGCGTTGTCGGACCCGACCGACACGGCGTCCTGGCTGCGGACGGTGCCGTCGCGCTCGAGCCGGAGGATCCGGTCCCCTACGACCGGGCGGTCCCACGGCACGCCCGCCGCCTCGCGCGTCGTGAGCCAGCGGTTGAACAGGAGCGACTGGTACGCGTGGACGAAGAGGAGACGAAGCTCCCGGGAGAGCGCCCGGAAGGCCCGCTCGGGCGGGTGGCCCTTCGCGAGGTGCTCGAGCAGCGTGCGCTCGAACCGGTACTCGTGCGGGAACTCGACGAGCGCCCGGCCTGCGTCCCGGTGCTCGGCGTACTGCCGCCGCGCCTCGTCGCCCGGACCGGGCGTTCCCGAGGGCGGGGGCGCGGTCAGGTAGACGTCGACCGCCCGCGCGAGATCGCCCTTCACGACCTCACGGCCCACGTCGGCGGTCACGGGCCGGACCTCGCCGAACCGCTGCAGACCGAAGAAGTTCGGGAAGCCGCCGAGGCCGCGGAGCTCCCGTTCGATCGCGCGGTACTGGTCGAGCGCGTCTCCGGGGGGTCGGGCGAGCTCCCCGACCCGGATCGCGAACGCGTTCCCGTAGTGATGTCCCAGCGCGAGCCCGTCCCGCGCGCGGTACGCCTCGAGCACGGTCACGTCGCGCAGCCCGAGCTCGGCCGTCGGCGGCGCGCCGCGATAGCTCAAGAGGCGCTCCGCGACCGCCCGCCGGTCCTTCGTGCCGGCCCAGCGGACCGCATGCGGGGGCAGGCGCAGCCGCCGCCCGAGGGCCGCGGCCAGCTCGTGCTGCTCCCAGTCCTGGCTGCGGACGCGCAGCACCGTGAACGGACCGGTCGGGTCGGGGACCGGGTAGCTCGAAATCTCGGTGACGCGGAAGTCCTCCGCGGTCTCCTTGAGCCGCCCCGCGACGCCGGGGCCCCGGCTCGCATAGAAGCCGAGGCCGGCCGACCGTTCGACCGACGGAGGGCCCGGAGCGGTCTCGGCCATGGGCCGCTCGATTGGACCCATCATTATTAGATGCGGGTGACCCCCTGAGGACGCAGTCGATGATCCAGGCGACAGCCCGGGTCCTCAAGAACGTCATCGAGATCCGGGTCGGCGAGGAGCTCTGGCTCTGCCGGCCCGTCCAGTGGCAGGAGGAGGGCCTGGGATCCCGCATTGCCGCCCTGTTCTCGACGGAGTACCTCACGTACCGGCCCCACGCCCCGCAGGAGGTGCACTCGACCGTCACCTACCGCGTCAAGGCCGACGAGATCCGGGTCCGGATCGGCGAGGAGACGTGGCACACCCGGTCGACGACGTTCGGGCCGATGACCCTCGACTACGCGGGCGTGCACTACACCATCAACGAGCGCCTGACCGGGAAGTTCGCGATCGTGCAGGGGTCGACCCCCGTCGCGGTCGGCCAGCTCGGCTTCCGTTCGTGTGTGGTACAGGACTATCCGGCCGAACTCGAGATCCTGCTCGCGAACCTCGCGCTCGGCTACCTCATCCGGACGCTGACCTGGGAAGGGCTGCGGTAGCCTACGGCTTCCCCGGGGCGGCCGGGGGTGGGCCGGTCGCGCGCGTGCTGCCCCACAGGTGCCGCCGGTGGACGGTGTGGTGGGGCAGCTGGAACATGTGATACGGGATCGGCAGCAGGAACAGCCCGCCCACGACGACGACCCCCGCCGCGATCGAGTAGGCGAAGTGGACCCCGTACGTCGCGTACAGCCAGCCGCCCAGCAGCGTGCCGATGAGGCTCCCCGCGCCTGCGAACGCGTTGTAGAGGCCGAGCGCCCGCCCCCGGGCGGAGCGCCCGACGAGCCGGACCAGGAACAGCGTGCTCGCCGTGCTGATGAACGCCCACGTGACGCCGAGCAGGGCGTTCAGCAGCGTGAGCCAGGCGAGGAGCGCCGGCGTGCCCAGCCCGAACAGGACGTAGAGCGGCCCCCAGAGGAACAGGACCATGAGGCCGACCCGGGCCCAGAGCGAGTTCAGGAACACCCACTTCGGCGAGTGGTCATCGACCGCCTTGCCCGAGTGGAAGAACAGCGCGGTCGAGGCGCTCGCCGACCCCAGGTAGACGATGAAGACCCCGGCGTCGGAGAAGCGCGCGTTCTGCCAGAGGAACACGGGGAACGGTCCGTAGAAGATGTCGAAGCCGACGCTCATGATGCCGAGCGCGGCCAGGAAGAGGTACTCCTTGCCCGGCAGCCGTTGCGCGTTCGAGCGGGTGAGGTCGATGAGGCCGACCACCCGGGTGCGGACGGTCCGGAGCCGCTCGACGACGCCCCGGTGGAGGTTCACGAGGTCGGCGACCGAGGCCCGCGCGATGCGCGTGCTCGGCTCCTCGATCCACGCCCACGCGACGCCGGCCCCGACGAGCGCGAGGACCCCCGACAGGATGAGCAGCCCCGTCATCACCGCGATCGTCGACTGGTTGATGCCGATCACGAACAGCCAGACGAACCCGAGCGCGAGCCCGATCGTCGTGCCGAGCCCCGAGATGAGCCCGAACAGCCCGATGTCCGTCGGCCACCAGCGCTTGTGCCGCGTCTCGAGCAGGAGCATCGTGCCGATCGGGGCGCTGGCCGCCGAGGCGAGCCCTTCGACCACGTTGAGCCAGAAGTACGTGAGCAGGTCGTGCGCGAGGGCGATCGCGATGATCGAGAGCCCGGTGGCGAGGAACGAGCCGACCAGGAAGTACTTCCGGTGCGCGATCCGGTCGGAGAGGTTCCCCCACAGGATCGTGAACGGGACCTGGCTCATCGCGCTCGCCGCGATGATGATCGTGACCGCGAACGCCGTGGCGCCGAAGTGCTGGAGCGCGAGGAGCGGGATCAGCGGCGTCGCGATCCCGTCGGAGATCGCCAGCGGAAGGTAGGCGAGGAACCAGAGGTCGCTCGACGAGGGCCGGACGACGCTGCGGGCCTTGATGTCGATGGACGTGGCGTCGCCTCCCCGGTAAGGAGAAGCGTTTCTCGGGTCGGGGGGATAAACCCGAGGTTGCTCACGCAGGTCGACGCCGTCCGGCTCGCCCGGTGCGGCCCGCTCACTCGGCCGGAACGTCCATCTTCTCGAGCAGGGAGCGGTGCTCCGCCTCCGAGATCCACTCGACCCGCAGGTACTCCTGCAGGAACGCGTTGGAGACCCCGAGGCGCCGGGCCTCGTCGACGACGAACCGGTAGGCGTCGACCTCGGTCCACCGGTCGACGTAGCTCACGCCCGGCGGCCACAGCTCGGCCCCGTGCTGGCGCTGGATCACGTGGCAGAGCTCGTGGTAGATGTCCATGAACAACATCAGGGCCGGGCTCTCGCGCAGGTGCCCCACGCCGACCACGATGCAATCCGCCCCGGGCGAGATCACCGGCTTCCACTCCGCCCGGCGGAACTTGGGGAGCGCCTTCGGCGCGACGTACATCCAGAGGTCCTGATCGACGATCTCGACGCACGTCTCGTCGAAGAGCCGGCCCCGCTGCGCGGCGTCCGGCTCCAGGCGGGCCGCGGCCTCGAGCCCGTCGAGACCGGGGAAGACCGCGAGCAGCGGATGGCGGCCGACGGGCGTGTCGCGCGCGATGCGGAACCCCTTCGGGACCGGATCGGCGGAGCGCGGCGCGGCCTTCGACGCGGGGGCCATGCGGGGCTGGAGCGCGACCGGGATTAAAGCGCGAGCGCGCCGGAGCGGGGCCGACGCCAGCGCTTTCTTCCGCCACGACTGCCCGGGGCGTGCCGCGCGCTCCCGACTTCGCGACGATCCGGGGGCTCCGGGTCGGGCAGGCCGAGACCCCCGACGGCGCGTCCGGGGTCACCGTCGTCGTGTTCGACGCGCTCGCGCCCACGGTCGTGGACGTGCGGGGCGGGGCGTCCGCCACGTACGACACCGCCTCGCTGGCGCTCGACGCCACGTACGGGCGGCGCTGGGCCGTCTTCTTCTCGGGCGGCAGTCTCTACGGCCTCGACGCGGCCCGGGGGATCCGCGTCCGCCTGCTCGAGACCGGGGCGCGGGCGACCGCGTTCCGCAACCCCAACCCGGTCGTGCAGATCTCCGGGGCCGCGCTCTTCGACCTGCCGCCCCGTCTCGCCCCCATCCCCGACTACCTGCCGCTCGGCTACGAGGCGGCGCGCACCGCCTCCCGGGACCCGGTGCGGATCGGCCGGGCCGGGGCGGGGGCCGGGGCCACGATCGGCAAGTACCTGGGCCGGGACCGGGCGATGCGGGGCGGCCTCGGCGCGCGGGCCGCCCGAGTAGGCCGCTCGGGCACGATCGGGGTCCTGGTCGCGGTCAACGCGGTGGGCGCCGTTCGCGACCCGGGGTCCGGTCGCTGGGTCGCCGGGGCCCGCGGGCGTCGGGGGATCGTGCCGCCGTACGGTCCGGCCGCCGGTGGAGACCGGACGTCGGCCACGACCCTCGGGCTCGTCGCCACCGACCTGCGTCTCGACCGCCCGACGCTCCAGCGGATCGCCGCGATCGTTCAGAGCGGCCTCGCGTCCGCGATCGTGCCGTTCCACAGCTCCACCGACGGGGACGTGCTGTTCGCGGCGGCCACGGGCGCCGCCGGGGCTCCGCCCGTGGAGCAGCGCCCGGGCGGGACCGCCGACCACCTGGGGCTCCTCGCCGCGCGGCTCGCGGTCGGAGCCGTCCTCGACGCCGTGCGCGTCGCGAACGGGGTCCGTTAGCTGGCCGACGGCCGGCGCAAGGACGCGCCGCGCAGTCCGCGGATGAGATCGGCCTTGGTGACGATCCCGCAGAGCGTGCCCTTCTCGGCGACCAGCACGGCCGGGTACCGGCCGAGCACCCCGGGAAGGAGGTCGGCCGGGAACCCGGTGTCGACGAGCGGGTACGCGGTCTCTTGCACGTCGTGCACCTTGAGCCGACGGGCGTTCGATTGCGCGAGTGCGCGGAGCAGGGCGGACTCGGAAAGGGAGCCGACGACGCGCCCGCCGTCGACGACCGGCAGCTGGGAGAACGCGCCCCCCTCCATCCGCTGGGCGGCCGTCGCGAGCGGGGCGGACGACTCGACGGTGACGAGCGCCCGGTTCATGAGGTCCCCGACGGTCAGGCGCGGCGCGGCGAGGCCCTCCTGGGCCTCGAGGTACGCCAGGATCCGTTGCACGAGCTCGTAGGACGGCCGGATCTGGCCCCGCTCGATCCGCGAGAGGGTCGCGTCGCTGCGGCCGATCGCCCGGGCGAGCTCGCCGAGCGGGATGCCGAGCGCGAGCCGACGACGGCGCAGCTCGACCAGCGTGTCCATCGGTCCGCGCACGGGGCCCCCTCTTTTGGGCTTTACGCCTGAAGCAAGCGCCCCGCGGCCGAACGGTCCCCTCGGCGCGATCCCACCCCGGGGCCCCCGGCGGGGGCGACTGGTCCGGCCGAAACCTAAAGGAGCGCCGGCTCCCTGCTCTCGGTCGCCCCATGGATGCCCCGCCCCGTCGGATCGCCTGGATCGCCGCGCCGCCCGAGATCTGTACGCTCTGCAAGGAGCCGCTCGGGAACCCCCAGGAGACGAGCTCGTGGAACGGAGCCCCCGCCCACCGGGACTGCGTCCGCATCCACCTCCTGCAGCGCGACCCCGCGTTCCGCGAGAGCGGCGACGCCGAGGAGCCCGTCGAGGAAGCCCCGGACTCCTTCGAGGGGGTCCTGCCCCGGGACGACGACGAGAGCGACTTTGGGTGAGCCCCACGGGCGGCCCGCCCGGGCCGGGGGCCCCAAACTGTCGCGACTTCCGCGTCGCAATCCTTTAGAAGGACGACCGAGTCCGCACCGGAGCCGAGAGCGGCTTCACCGCTGGGGGAACGCATGCCGGAAGTAGTCATCACCTGCGACTGGACGATGATGAGCAATCACCACGGGAAGGAATTCCTGGGGTTCGGCACGACCACGCCCGCCTACGTGCTGCCGGAGTCGGCCTACCAGCGGCTGTTCTTCCCCAAGATGCCCGTCGACGAGCACGGGTACCCCCGCCAGGCCCCCTACGGGATGCGGAAGATCGAGGCGTCGCTCATGGACGCCGGGTTCGACGCCCGCATCGTGCACCCCGGCCACCTCGACAAGTACATGCCCGGGGAGGCGAAGGTCCTGCTCATCTCGGGCCACGACTACTTCGGTCTCAACCCCCCGAGCTCCACGTTCGGCGGGGTGATGCGCAAGGAGCCCCTCAACTGCGTCAACTTCAAGCGGATGCTCACGCAGCCCGCGGTCGTGGAGGCGCGCCGGCGCGGCCTCAAGATCATCGCCGGGGGCCCGTGCGCCTGGCAGCTCTCCCCGGCGACCCGCATGAAGCTCCCCTGGATCCAGGAGTTCCTGGACTCGTTCGGGGGCATCGACTCGGTCGTCGAGGGGGAGGCCGACCTCTTCGTGAAGGAGATCGTGGGCAAGGCGCTGCGGGATGAGTTCCTGCCGCCCCACGTCGTGCTCGGGCCGAAGGAGGCGCCGAAGGTCGAGCAGATCTCCTCGATCAAGTTCCCGAGCGTCAACGGGCTCATCGAGATCGGCCGGGGCTGCTGCCGCGGCTGCTCGTTCTGCTCCGTCACGACCCGGCCGACCCGGTGGTACGGCCTCGACAAGATCGAAGAGGAGTTGAAGGTCAACGCGCAGATCGGGGTCCACAAGGGGCTCCTGCACTCGGACGACGTCTTCTTCTACGGCAGCCCGAACGTGATGCCGCACGAGGAGAAGCTCCTCCCGCTGCTCAAGCTCGCGAAGCGCTACTACGACCAGGTCGGCTGGAGCCACGTCGCGGTGGCGTCCCTCATGACGAAGCCGAAGCTCCTGTCGAAGTGCGCCGAGATCCTCGTCGACGAGAAGCAGAGCTGGTGGGGGGTCGAGGTCGGAGTCGAGACCGGCTCGCCGCACCTCATCACGAAGGCGATGCCGGGCAAGGTCGCCCCGTTCAAGGCGTCCCAGTGGCCCGAGCTCGTCGTCCAGGCCGCGGGGCTGATGAACGACAACCACGTCTATCCCGCGTGCACGTTCATCGTCGGGCTCCCCCAGGAGACGGAAGAGGACGTCCGCCGGACGATCGACCTCATCGACGACCTGTGGGACTTCAAGGCGATCCTCGTCCCGATGTTCTTCGTGCCGCTCGGACACCTCAAGCAGCGCGACTGGTTCCGCCGCGACCAGATCAGCGACCTCCAGGAGGAGCTCCTCTTGCGGGCGCTGACGCACGGGCTCCGCCAGTCGAAGGTGATGCTCAACGACTTCTTCGACTGGGAAGGTCACCACACCCAGCTCTACCGGGGGGCGTTCCGCAGCTTCATCGGCTTCCTCGAGATGATCACGAAGATGCACGGGCTCCAGAGCTATCCGGGCCGCCCGGGCAAGCCGATCCAGGACCCGAACCGCACCCCGGACCGGCTGCCGATCCCCACGATCCCGGTCCGCGAATAGGCGTCGGCGCTCACGCCTCGTCGTCGGGGAACTCCGCCGGGCCCGACGGCTCGTCGGGGACCGCGCGGGCCGTGCGGGGGCGGTACGAGCGCAGCGGCGCCCCTTCGGGGGGCGTCGGCGCGCCCACCACGTCGAGATGCACCTCGTGGCCGTTGCCGTCGTAGGCCCGCCACGCTCCCGGGCCGTACGGGGCGCCGAGGATGAGATGCCGCCGGCCCCAGCTGCGGAACAGGCGCAGATCGGCGTCCGAGGGGAACAGCGCCCCCGACGGGTGGGAATGCACCGTGCCCGCGACCGTGAGGTCGGCCGGGATCATGTAGAGGTGGAAGTTCGCGTGCCGCCGGCCGGCCGTGCCGCCGGGGATGAGCAGCAGCTCGCTGATCACGCCGGGCGGATCGGCGCGCAGCACGCCGCCGAATTCGTTGGGGAGCGCCGATCGGGCGCTCGCGAGCGCGCTGTCGAGCGCGCGCCGGGTGATCGCCTGGGGCGTGTCGCCGAGCCGGCCGCTGCCGGGCGGCCGCTTACGGTGGGGACGGAAGATCGGCACGGGGCCCGGCCTCGTCCGGTCCGTCGCTCCAGGGCAGGATGCGCTTGCCGCTCAGCCGTTCGATGAACCGCGAGCCGAACCGGACGAACGTCGCGCGCCGCGGGGACCGGTAGATCGTGACGCCCTCCCCGTCGGCGAGCGGGAACTCGCCCTGGCCGTCGACGATCACGAGCGCGCGCCGTCCCTCCTCGATCGATTTGAGCCGCACGGTGTGCAGCGGGTCGACGACGACCGATCGCGGCTCGAGGCGGAACGGGGCGATCGTCGTGAGGACCAGCGCGTCGAGCGCGGGATCGACCACGGGGCCGAGGGAGCTCAGCGAGTAGCCGGTGGAGCCGGTCGGCGTCGCGACGATGACGCCGTCGGCCCGGATGTGGCCCGCCACCGTCCCGTCGACCGCGATCTCGAACAGCCCCATCTTCCCGACCGGGGTCGAGTGGACCACGAACTCGTTCGCAGCGTCCGGGAGGGCGTGCCGGCCGATCTGGCCCGCGAGCTTCATCCGGCCTTCGAGGAAGTAGCGGCCGGAGAGCAGGCGCTCCATCGCCCCGTCGAGCGCCGCCGTCGACCGGCCATCGACCTCGGCGAGGACCCCGACCGTCCCGGCGTTGATCGGGAGGAGCGGCGCCTCCGAGCGGCCGAGCGCGAACAGGAACGTGCCGTCGCCCCCGACCGCGATCAGCACGTCCGGCGCCAGCTCGGAGAGCGGCCCGTGGGGCCGATCGGGGGCGAGCCGCGGGTCCTCGTCGCTCACGACCACCTCGGCCCGTCCTTCGAGCCGGGCGCACGCGCGCTCGGCGATCGCGAGCGCATCGGGCTTCCCGGGGTTCGCGGTGATGCCGATCTTCACAGGTACCCTCCGCCGTGCGCCGCCGCGGCGAACGCCCGGTCCCCGAACCCGAGCACGCTCGCGTGCCGCTCGAGCCCGAGCGGGAACTCCTCGAGCGGGCCGCCGTCGACGTCGGAGACGTCGCCGCCCGCCTCGCGAAGGATGAGGTACGACGCGGCGATGTCGGTCGCCCGGAGGTTGCGGGAGTCGGGGGCGTTCTCGAACACGTAGGCGTCCGCGGCCCCCTCCGCGACCATGAGCATCTCGAGCGACGCGCACCCCAGCGAGCGGACCCGGCGGATCCGGTTCGCGAGCCGCACGGTCCGCTCCGTCGCGAACCGTCCGAGGTTGAGGAAGAAGAGGTCGTTCTTCGCGTTCCAGGGCCGCGTGTGGATCGGCCGTCCGTCCCGGAACGCGCCCCCGCCCCGCGCGGCCCAGTACGTCGTGCCGCGGTAGAGGTCCCGCACGACCCCGAGCTCGATGCCCCGGAGGTCCCGGCGCCCCAGCGCGAGCGAGACGGTCGAGAACGGCAGGTTCCGCAGCGTGTTCGCCGTCCCGTCGATCGGATCGACCACGAGCGTCAACTCCCCGCCGCGCCGGACGAGGCCGATCTCCTCGGAGAGGAGGTCCCAGTCGACGCCCTCCGCGTCGAGGAGCCGCCGGATCTCGCTCTCGGCGACCCGGTCGAGCTCCTCGGTCGGGGAGCCGTCCGCGCCCATCGCGACCACCTCCGCCCGCCGGGGCGAGCCCGCCGCGTCGCGCACGACCTGGTGGACGGCGGCGCTCATCCGGAAGAGGACCTCGAGGTCCGCCCGCGAGCCGCCGCGCACGACGGTCTTCACCCGCGGGGGGCTAATGAGCGCTTCCGCGGCGGCCGACCGGCCGGCAATACGTTATCTCCCGTCGCCGCTCGCACCGCCGATGGAACTCCAATTCCTCGGCGGCGCCTCGGAGGTCGGATCGCTCGGCCTCGTGGTCCGGGACCAGGGGCGCACGCTCCTGTTCGACTACGGGATGACCCCGACCGACCCGCCGTCGTACCCCCGGCCCGCGCCCACCAACATCGACCTCGCCTTCCTCTCCCACGCCCACCTCGACCACTCCGGCATGACCCCGCTCTTGAGCCGGCTCCCCAAGGCGCGCCTCATCGCGACGCCGGTCACGATCGCGGTCGCCGACCTCCTCACCCGGGACGCGCTGAAGGTCGCCCGGATGGAAGGGTACCTGGCCCCGTACACGACCCAGGACATCCACGCGCTGCACGCTCGCTTCACCGCGGTGGACCGGCACGGAACGTTCCGGCACCACGGCATCGAGGTCGAGCTGTCTCCCGCCGGCCACATCCCGGGCGCCTCGATGATGCTCTACCGCGGCGCGAAGGACGTGATGTTCACGGGCGACCTCCAGACGATCCCCACCCACCTCGTGGGGGGCGCCGAGCCGCTCGAGTGCGACGTCCTCGTTATGGAGTCGACGTACGCGGGCCGGGAGCACCCGGACCGCCGCGAGACCGAGCGCCGCTTCCGCGACAAGGTCGCCGAGACCGTCGAGCGGGGCGGCAAGGTGATCGTCCCCGCCTTCGCGGTCGGGCGCGCCCAGGAGGTCCTCATGAGCCTCGCCGCGTCCGGCTTCGAGACGTACCTCGACGGCATGGCCCGGAAGGTCAACGAGATCTACGAGGCCGCGCCCGAGTACCTCGCGGACTCGCGGCGGTTCCGCCGGGCGCTCGAGGGCGTGCACGTCGTCGAGCACCCCGGCGACCGGCGGAAGGCGCTCCGGGAGGGCGAGGTCATCGTGACCACGGGCGGCATGCTCGACGGGGGCCCGGTGCTGTACTACATCGGCGAGCTCTACCAGGACGCGAAAAGCTCGATCTTCCTGACCGGCTTCCAGGTCGACGGCTCGAACGGCCGCCAGCTGCTCGACGAAGGCACCCTCACCATCGACGAGACGACGATCCACCCGGCGTGCGAGGTCCTCAAGTTCGACTTCTCGGCGCACGCGGGCCACTCGGACCTCGTCCGCCTCGCGAAGGAGACCGGCGCCCGGACGATCGTGCTCATGCACGGCGACCACCGGGAGCTGCTGCGCGACGCGCTCGCCGGCACCGCCGACGTGATCGTCCCCGAGAACGGGAAGGCGTTCTCCCTCTAGCGGGCTACGGGACGTCGACCTCGATCATCCCCGCCGCGACGCGGGTCGGGTAGACGGTCAGCGGATCGACTCCGCCCTCGGGCGGGACGAGGCCGAACGGATCCTCGAGCACCTCGCCCGTGCGGGCGTCGAACGTCGCCCCGTGCAGGGGGCAGCGAAGCCGCGGCCCGTCGAGCGTTCCGTCCGCGAGGCTCCCGCCCAAGTGCGGGCAGAGCGCCTCGACGGCGGCGACGACCTCGCCCCAGCGCGCGAGCGTCAGCGAGGTCGCGCCGACCATCACCTCGCGCATCGAGCCGGACGGCAGCGTCTCCAGGGCCACGCCGGTCGACCTCCACGCCATGGTCTCGTCGCCCCAGACCCGGCGGCGGGCTTGAGCCTGCCGCTCCCCGAACGGCCGGCGACTCAGCGGACCGGCCGTCGCCGGGCGGCCCGCCGCCCCGGGCGCCGCGGCGGTGGCGGTTCGTCCTCGGGGGCCGGCGCCGCGTCGACCCCGGGCGGGGCTTCCTCGAGGGCTTCCTGCATCGGCGGAAGCTCTCCGCGGGGCCGCACGCGGTCGCGGATCGCTTGGACCAGGTCCGCCACGCCCTCGCCCGTCACGGCCGAGACCTTTGGGCGGTCGTTGGGGAGGCGGACGAGGTCGCTCTTGGTGTCCACCGCGACGATCGGGAGGTTCGGGAACTCCGCGCGCCAGCGGGCGAGCAGCGCCTCCTGCTCTGCGAGCGAGTGGCCCGAGCCGTCGGTCGGGTCGAGCACGAACAACACGACCGTCGCGGCCCGACCGACCGCGGTCGTCGCCTCGGTCTCGGCCGGGTTCGTGCGCCCCGTGCGCCCGAGGACCCCGGGCGTGTCGAGGACCTGCAGCCGGTCGAACCCCAGGTCGGCGTGGCCGACGGCGATCGAGAGCGTCGTGAACGGATAGTCGGCGACCTTGGGACGCGCCGACGAGAGGCGGGCAACGAGCGACGACTTCCCGACGTTCGGGAACCCCGCGACGACGAGCGTCGGCGCGTTGGGGTCGAGCTGGGGTCGCTCCTTCAGGAACCGCGCGATCGAGCGCACCTTGGTCACGTCGGGGTCGACCTCGCGGACGAAGCTCGCGAGGCGGCCGTAGAACGCCCGCACGACGGCCCCGAGCGCGTCCGGTCCGTCGGCCCGGTGGGTGGCGCGTTCCGCTTCCTGGCTCACGCCCCGGATCCGCTCCTCCGCGCGTCGGAGCCGGGCGAGCGAGCGCTCGAGGGTGCCGTCCCCGAACCGACCGGCGACGAGCGCCTGCTCGAACTCGGTGAGCCCGGGGCGCGTCAGCGGCCGGGTCTCGAGCCTGAGGCGACGCAGCACCGTCGCCCCGGCGCGGACGATCTTGAGCTCCGCCCGCAGCCGGTCCCGCGCCGACTTCGTTTCCCCGTGCGGGGTCACGAGCGACGCGCGGTGGAATGCGGTGTCGAGGATGCCGATCGACGGGGCGTCCCCGCGGCCCGGCCCTTGCGACGACCGCGGCTCCCGGCCCCGTTGCGGCATGGTCCCCCCGCCCGCGCCGAGCGCCTGCGCTCGAATAGGTTTGCCCCGGGCCCCCGGGCGGGCAAGGAACCGATTTATGGTCGACTCCGCTCCGTGGCCTCTCGGGGACGCATCGTGCCTCGTTGGATCTCGAACGAAGCCGGCGAGGAGGAGGCGATGCTCGCCGCGCTGGGCATCTCCTCCGTCGACGAGCTGTTCCGGGACATCCCGAAGAAGGCGCGCCTCGGACGCCTGGGCGTCGGCCCCGGCCACGAGGAGCTCGAGGTCGTCACCGAGATCGACCGCCTACTCGAACGGAACAAGCCCTACTCCCAGTTCGCGAACTTCCTCGGCGGCCGGCTCGCGTGCCGGTACTCCCCGGCGGCCGTGGACGCGATCGTCTCCCGGAGCGAGTTCTACACCGCGTACACCCCCTACCAGCCCGAGGCCAGCCAGGGAATGCTGCGGGCCCTGTTCGAGTTCCAGAGCCTCTGGGTGGAGCTCTCGGGCATGGACCTCGCCAACGCGTCGCTCTACGACGGGGCCACGGCGGCGGGAGAGGCGCTCCTTCTGTGCCGCCGCGTCCACGAAGGACACCGGTTCCTGATCCCCGCCAGCCTCCCGTGGGAGGAGAAGAGTGTCCTCGAGAACTACGCGAGCGGTCCCGGCCTCTCGCTCACCGAGATCCCGTACGACCCCAAGACCGGCCGGCTCGATCTCGACTTCGTCAGATCTGAAGTC
>Ga0335074_10009112_pt1 | contig 13833 bp, 13 predicted proteins | sample Lox_Sample_23_FD_206715 | JGI IMG/M metagenome (GOLD analysis project Ga0335074, IMG submission 206715) | Soil microbial communities from Loxahatchee National Wildlife Refuge, Florida, United States - Lox_Sample_2.3 | ecosystem: Environmental > Terrestrial > Soil > Wetlands | place: USA...
TCACCATTTGCGGTTGACTCCGTCGCATGACGGACGACGCTGTCCCGGCCCGCGGATCGCTGCGCTCCCGCGGTGCGGCCCTGGTCAGTGCGTTGACGTTGCGGCAGATCAGCACGGTACTGCCGCCTGAGCAGGCCACGGGTTTGACGCGATAGCAGGGAAGGCGGGCTAGATGCTTGGGCTATTCCGGGGATCCAGCAAGGTGACCCACAACGCGCTTGCGGTGGTGACAGGTGCGGGCAGTGGGATCGGTGCGGCATTCGCCACCGAGCTCGCGCGCCGCGGCGGTCGAGTCGTCTGCAGTGACATCAATCAAGTCGCCGCCGCGAAAACCGCCAGCACGATTACCGACAGCGGCGGTGAGGCCGTGGCAATCCCATGCGACGTTTCTCAATTCGACGACGTCAGCGCGCTGGCCGCCCAGTCGGAATCGTGGTTCGGCGCCGCGCCCACGCTGGTGATCAACAACGCCGGCGTCGGCTCCGGCGGTGCGCCGATCGGCGAACTCCCCCTTGACGACTGGCACTGGGTGCTGGGCATCAACCTGTGGGGACCGATCCACGGCTGCCACGTATTCGCGCCGATCCTGCGATCGGCCGAACCGTCGGACCGCCCGCGGGGCATCATCAACGTCGCCTCCGCCGCCGCCTTCGGCGCTGCGCCCAGCATGGCCGCCTACAACGTCAGCAAGGCCGGGGTATTGTCGCTATCGGAGACCCTGGCCGCCGAATTATCGCACAGCGCAGTGAAAGTCACGGTGCTGTGCCCCACGTTTGTCAAGACAAACATCGTCGAATCGGGCCGCATCCCAGAGCGGACAACCCAATTCGCAAACCGGGCCATGCGGTGGATCGGGCTTTCGCCGGAGAAGGTCGCACGCGTGTGCCTGGACACCCACGATCGCGGCGAACTGTATTGCATGCCGCAGCTCGAAGCCAAGATCGGCTGGAACATCAAACGTTTGGTACCGGGCACATTCACCCGGGGAATGGGCTTGGTATCCCGGGTCGCCCCGCTCTCATAGCACCAATCCAAAGGAGGATCCGGTGAGTATCGATATGGAAACGATGCTGACAAAGATCAAGGATCGGCAGTGGGCGCTAGCCGACATCGACTGGGACGCGCCCGGCGCCGAGATGATTACCGACGAACAACGTCCACAGCTCAAAGCTTTCATGGCCGACCTGTGCTGGATCGAGAACATCGGCGCAAGAGGCTTTGCAGCCCTAGCGAAGAAAGCACCAACACCGACAGTCTCCGAGATCTACCGCTACTTCCACGCCGAGGAGCAGCGCCACGCCAACGCGGAACTGGCGCTGATGAAGCGCTGGGGCATGCTCGAGGACGGCGAGGTTCCCGAGCCGAACGTGAATATTCGGCTGGCCATCGACTGGCTGGACCGCTGGGCCGACGACATGCCGTTGTCGCTGCTCGGCACGGTCATCCCGATGCTCGAAGTCGCACTGGACGGCGCCCTGTTGAAGTTCCTCCTCGACGAGGTGTACGACCCTGTTTGTCATCAGGTTTTCGAAAAGATCAATAACGACGAATCACGCCATCTGGCCGTCGATTTCGAAGTTCTCGACATGATTGGGCACGCGAAGATCCGACGGTTGCTGATCGACTTCGTCGGCCACAATGCCACTCCGGGTCTCATCATCGGCGCGATCATGGGAGCACCGTTGATCAACAGGATCCGTAATGAAATCACCGACATGGGCATGGAGCCCGAGCGGCTTTACCGCGCCGTCAAACGATTCAAAGAGCTCGGCGACCGCGGCGAATACACCAGGCGGGTACCAACTTATCGGTTCCTGAGGCGCTACGCCGGAGTGGTCACAAATCCACGCCACCCGTACCACCTGCTGGCCAATTCAATGGTGTGGCTTTCCGACCGGTATCCGCGGCCTCTGCTGCCGTCGGTACCTACCTGGGTCAGGGAAGTCACTCACGAGCCGGCGGCGTGATCATGGCGAAAACACACACCTACGCAACGCTGATCGTCGGAGCCGGCTTCAGCGGGCTGGGTGCCGCCATCAAGCTGGCGCAGGCCGGCGTCGACGACATCGTCATCCTGGAGCGCAGCGACCGGGTCGGTGGAACCTGGCGCGACACCAGCTATCCTGGTGCCAGCTGTGACATCCCATCGCTGCTGTACTCGTTTTCGTTCGTCAAGAACCCGAGCTGGTCGCGGACCTACTCCCCGGCCGGCGAGATCCGCCGACACCTCGAGGACATGGCCACCCGGTTCGACATCCGCCGCCGCATTCAGTTCGGCCAGGAGGTCACCGGGTTGTCGTTCGACGACAGCGCCGGAGCGTGGACCGCAACCACGTCCGCCGGCAAGCGTTTTCGGGCCCGCACCGTCGTGCTGGCATCCGGGCCGCTACCCGACTCCAGCTTCCCCGAGATCCGCGGCATCGACTCCTACCGGGGCAGGAAAATCCACAGTGCCCGCTGGGACCACGACTACGACTTCGCCGGCAAGCGGGTCGCGGTCATCGGCACCGGAGCCAGCGCCATCCAGATCATCCCGGAGTTGGTCAAGCAGGCCGAGTTCGTCAAGGTCTTCCAGCGCACCCCGGGTTGGGTGCTGCCGCGGTTGGACGTCGCCACTCCGCCCGCTGTGCAAGCGGTGTTCACCAAAGCCCCTGCAATTCAGCAGCTTGCCCGCCAAGCACTGTTCTGGGGACACGAGGCCAGCGCCACCGCACTGGTGTGGAACACCCCACTGACCTCGTTGGTCGCCCGGCTGGGCCGCTTGCACCTGCGCCGTCAGGTCAAAGACCCGTGGTTGCGCCGCCAGCTGACACCCGATTTCACTCCGGGCTGCAAACGCATGCTGGTCTCCAGTGACTACTACCCTGCGCTGCAACGCGACAACTGCAAGCTCATCGACTGGCCGATCGCGACATTGAGCCCCGTCGGTATCCGCACCAGCGACGGTGTCGAACACCATCTGGATTGCATCGTGTTCGCCACCGGGTACGACGTGCATTTGACGGGTCCACCGTTTCCGGTCGCCGGGCTTGGTGGACGCCTGCTGGGCACCGAATGGGCTAGGGGCGCACAGGCTTACAAGAGTGCCAGCGCACACGGGTATCCGAACCTGTTCTTCATGACCGGTCCTAACTCCGGGCCCGGCCACAACTCGCTGCTGGTCTACATCGAAGGTCAGCTCGACTACGTCGTACGCGGTGTCACTACCGTCTTGGACAACAACCTGCGTTACCTCGACGTCCGCAAAGACGTCCAGCACCGGTACAACCGACGCATCCAGCGGCGGCTCACCAAGACGACCTGGATGTCCGGCTGCAGCAGTTGGTATCTGACCAAGGACGGTTTCAACGCGTCGATGTACCCGGGGTTCGCCACCCAGTACCTTCGACAGATGCGGGATTTCCAGTTCGCCGACTACGACGCGGTCGAGCAAGCTGCCGTCGCCGTCAGTTCCTCCGCCTGAACGATGGCTCCCAACCGACCGTCACGAGCAGAGACCGGCACCATCGCCGGGGTCTTGGCCAACCTGCGCCGCGCACCCAAGCGCGTCCGACGGCAGTCGCGGGAGGTCATCGAAAACGCGGTGACGCAGCTCTTCGACGCGGCGGTCCGTCACCCCCACGGTGCGGGTTCCGGCGAATACCGCATCGACGACCTGGCCCGGCTGGCCGGCAGCACGACCCGCAACGTCCGCGTTTACCGCGATCGCGGGCTGTTACCACCGCCGCTGCGGGTCGGGCGGATTGCGCTGTACAACGACACCCATCTGACCCGGCTGCGGCTGATCACCTCAATGCTCAACCGCGGATACAACATTGCGCACGTTCGCGAGATGCTCAGTGCGTGGGAAGAGGGCAAAAATCTCGGCGATGTGCTCGGCCTGGAATCCGCGATCGTGGGCACCTGGACCACTGAAAAGTCGCAGACCATGCCGCTGGCCGAGGCGCAACGACTCATCAATGACGCCAACGCATTCGAGCGACTGGTCGGACTGCGGGTGATCCACGTCGACGGCCCCCAGGCCACCATCACACGGCCGAAGCTGATCGATGCATTCAACGAGATCCGAAGCTACGGCGTCAGCATGGACAAACTGATCGACCTGCACGAGCACATCGTCCCGCTGGTCGACCAGATCAGCGAGATGTTGGTGCGGGCCGGAGCCGAACACGTCGCCGACCGGATCAAACCGCGCGAAGCCCTGCCCGCCGACACCGAAATCGCTGAGCTGATCACCATGCTGGTGCGGTTTCGCAGCCAGGCCGTCGCATCCGTCACCGCGACCCTGGCGTCGTCCATCGAATCGACCATCGAATCGATGGTCAGCAGCATCCTTGCCGAATATTTGGAGCGGTCGCCGGACGCCGACGTCGGCTAGCGCGCACCGCGACGGGCAACCAGATGCGGTGCCAGCGTGGCCAGCTTCTCGCAGGTCTCCTCGAATTCGCGCTCCGGCTCCGACGCGGCGATGATGCCGGCCCCGGCCCGCAGCCAGGTTCGCCCGTCATGTTCGTAGGCGCTGCGCAGCGTTAGTGCCGCGTCGAGCCCGCCGTCAGCCGAAAACATCACTACCGCACCGGAATACAACTCACGGGGGCTGTCGTCGAGGCGCAGGATGGCGTCCATACCGGCAGCCTTCGGGATACCTGACGCGGTGACCGCGGGAAACAGCGCCTCCAGCGCATCCATCCGGTCCTTGGAGGCATCCAGCCGCCCGGTGACCGTCGAGCCGAGGTGTTGCACGCTACCGCGCTCACGCACCGTCATGAAATCGATGACCGCGGCGCTACCGGGTTCGGCGACCTCGGTGATCTCCAGCAGCGAGCTGCGCACCGACATAGCATGCTCGACAATCTCTTTGCTGTCGGACTCCAGTTCGTCGCGGGCTTGGCGGTCGAGCGCCGCGCCGCGGCCCAGCGCCCGGGTGCCGGCCAGCGGCTCGGTGATTACCGCGCCGTTGTCGTGCACCGCGGCCACCACTTCCGGGCTATAACCAAGAGCCCGAAAACCGCCGAGGCGCAGCAGGAATGATCTAGCAGGGGTGTTATGTCGCCGTGCCCGCCGATACGTCGACGGGAAGTCGAGCGCGAAGGGCACATCGACGCAACGGGACAGGATCACTTTGTGGTAGCGACCGGCGGCGATCTCGCCGACGGCGGCGGCGACCCGCGCGCGGTAATCGGCGCCATCAGTGGCGATTTCGATCTCCGACGCCGGTGGCGCGGGTGACAGACCTTCGCTGAGCAGCCGGCCCACCGCGTCGCGGTGGCGTTCCTCGGCGTCGAACAATTGGACCGCGTCGTCGGTCACCACAATGCGGGTGCGGGGCCAGAACACTCGTGCCAGCGGAGTGTGGGGCGCCAACCGTTCTTGCAGACCGAAGCGATACGCGCCGAACTCGAAGGCGATCCACCCAAACAGCTGGTCGGCTTCCAGCAACAGCCGGTCGACGGCCTCGCCGAGCGCCGGCCCGGGCCGGCCGGACCAGGTTTGTCGCTGCGTGACAGCGTCGCGGGTGATGCGCAGCTCGTCGCTGTCCAATTCGACCATGGCCAGCACGCCGAGCGCGATCTCCCACTGGCCGTCGTGTTCGTAGAGAAGGTATTCGTCGCCGTCGCGCTCAGGCAGCGTCGCGGCAAGCTCGGCCGCAAGGTCCGCCGGGGTGATCTCGGCCGGCAACGGGAACGAGTGTGACGGGGTGCCTGCTGGGCTGGTTTCGACACCGACTTCGGTCACGCTTAGTAAATGTAGCCTAACCTATGAAGCCGCGGGGGCTCCCCTCGGCGATAGCCGCCCGTATGCCGGTTTACCACCACTCTTAGTGGCCGCTAATGCCTGCGTCCCACAATCGACGAATCCGACCTACGATCAGGTCAGCCCGCACGCACTCTGAGGAGAGGACAGCATCGTGTTCATCATCCGACTCCTTAACGGGGAAGAGGTCCACGCGGCCGAGGGCGACAAGCTCACGATCAATCAAGAAACCGGCGTGCTCAGCGTTTCCCGGATCGACGGGTTCGAGGAAGTCACGACGCACTATTCGCCGTCGGCGTGGTCATCGGTGACGCACCGCATCAAAGAACCCGTAGTGCGGCAATCGATGATCGGCAACAACAAGAAGTAAGAGTCTGCTTAGGCGCACGCGAATTCGACGGGTAACGCCGCCGGGGATCGAAACGCCATACCCGTCACATGCGGCGTCGGGGCGCTCGCGTCCAACCGCAAATCCGGTAGCCGGTCCAGTAGCGCGTTGATCGCGACCACTGCCTCCATGCGCGCCAGGTGCATGCCCAGGCACAGATGCGGACCGCCGCCGAACGTCAGGTGAGCGATGTTCCTCCGGGCGGGATTGAAGCGGTCCGGGTCCGGATAGCGCTTCGGGTCCCGGTTGGCGGCAGCGACGCTGACGCTGACGTTCGTTCCGACCGGAATCGCGACCCCGCCGAGTTCGCAGTCGCGGGCCGCCACCCGCATCACCGTGGTGATCGGCGGCTCCCAGCGCAGCGCCTCCTCGAATGCGCCGCGGATCAGGTCGTGGTCGGCCCGCACCGCATCGAGCTGCTCGGGATCGGTGAGCAGGGCGACCAGCAGGTTGCCCGACGCGCGGTAGGTCGTCTCCACTCCGGCCGGCAGGATCAGCAGCAGGAACGCGAAGATCTCGTCGTCGGACAGCCGCGCCCCGTCGATCTCGGATTCCGACAGCATGGTGATCAGATCATCCTGCGGATTGCGCCGCCGCTCGGCGAGGATCTCGCTGAAATACGCCTTCAACGCCGCGGATGCGGCGATTCCGCAATCCCAGTTGTAGACCACGTTGAGCAGCTCGATCGACAGCCGCTGGAAGCGGTGGTAGTCCCGCCGCGGCAAACCCATGATTCGGGCGATCACCTGTACCGGGAACGCGAAGGTGAAATCGCGGGCCAGCTCGGCTCGTCCGCGCGGCGCGAAGCTGTCGATGAGTTCGTGGACCACCACCTCCACCAACTCGTCGCGCCAGCGGTCCAGCAACGCGGCGCGGAACGACGGGGATACCAGCGCCCGGCTGGCCCGGTGCTCGACGCCCCCGAGCTCGAGCAGGGTGCGGCCCATGACCGGGCCCATGATGCTGTCGTAGATCGACGAGGAGTACGTGTCGGGGTGGGTGAGCACGGTCTGGCACTCGTCATAGCCGAGCACCGTCACCCCGGATTGCATTGTCCCGTTTGAGGCTTCGGCGAACGGGCTGCCGACCATCACCCGGTTGCGCGACCGTGCCTCGCGCAGCCGCTCGTGCACGTTGTCCATCTGCATGAGCAGCCCGCCCTGCAGTTCAGCAGGGTCGAACTCGTTAGCGGCCCGTGTCATGAGGCGGACACCGTCTGGGTGTCGCGGCCGGACCGCAGCACGGTGCCCGGCAGCGCGCCGGTCGCGACGCCGTCGCGGCACACTTCGACGCCGCCGACCAGCACCGAGGCGATCCCGTGGGCGTCGGCGACCAACCGTGGCGCACCGGCGGGCAAGTCGTAGTGGGTGCGCTCCGGCCCGTGGTCGATCGTGGCCGGGTCGAACAGCACCAGGTCGGCGTGCCAGCCCGGCGTGATCCGGCCCCGTTCGGCCAGCCCATAGAGCCGGGCCGGCACATCGGTGAGCAGCCGGACCGCTTCCTCGAGCGTCACCACCTGGTGCTCGCGGACGCCGTGGCCGAGCAGCGACGTGGTGTAGATCGCGCCGCACATCATGTCCAGGTGCGCGCCCGCATCGGAGCCGCCGATGACGGCATGCGGCGAGCGCCACACCTCGGCACGCGCCCGCCAGTCGGCGACGTCGTTACCGAACGGCGCCGGCGTCAGTCCGGTGCGCAGCTCATCGGCGATCACGATGTCGAGCAAGGTGTCGAACGGCTCTCCACCACGGGCCGCAGCCACCTCCCCGACACTGCGGCCGGTCGCGTCGGAGTTCTCAGGCGCGAAGGTCTCGACGATGATCAACCGTGCCCAGTTCGCCAGGCCGCGCAGCATGCCGGCCTCCTCCGATTGGGCGCCGTCGTTGAGCCGGCGACGCACCTCCGGATCGGCCAGCGCGGCTAACCGTTCGGGCACCGGCAGGTGCATCGTGTCGCGCCAGCCGGGCAGCCCGTCGAGCACGAACCCAGTGAGGAACGACAGCCGAATCTGCATGGAGTGCGGCAGGGTCAGCGCGATTACCCGGCCGCCGCGTTCGGCCGCGACCTCGGAGGCACGCAGCTGCCGCTGGTGCCCGGCCGGGTTGGCCGCCGACACGCCGAGCAGGTTCCAGTTGAGCGGACGATCGGCGGCCACCGACATGTCGGTGAGCAATGCGACCTCGTCGTCGGAAAAGCCTTGCAGGCAGCCGGGAATGATTGCTTCCAGCGTGGTGCCCGGATGGTCGCGGACGCCGGTCGCCAATGCCAGTAGCTCGTCACGAGATGCGCTGCGTGACGGCACCGGCTGGCCCGCGCCGTCGTTGTGGGTCTGCGACTGGGAGGTGGAAAACCCAAGCGCGCCATCGGCTAACGCCTCGTGCAGCAGCTCGACCATTCGGTCGACCTGCCCGGGGGTTGCGTGACCGCCGACGGCGTCCTCCCCCATCGCCGCCAGCCGAAGTGCCGAATGCCCAACCAGGAAGCCGGCGTTGACGGCGATGCGACCGTCGAACCGTTTGAGCCAGTCGCCGAATGACGACCACTGCCAGTCCAGCCCGGCACGCAACGCGTCAAGCGGCATGCCCTCGACCCGGGCGAGCATGCGGGTCAGGTAGTCCTGCTGGTCGGCGGCCACCGGCGCCAGCGTGAATCCGCAATTACCGCCGAACACGGTGGTAACGCCGTGCTGCACCGACGGGCTCGCGGTCGGGTCCCAAAACAGCTGCGCGTCGTAGTGAGTGTGCAGGTCGACAAAGCCCGGCGTTAACGTCAGACCCTGTGCATCAACGGTTTTCGTCGCCATATCATCGATGTCACCGACCGCGGCGATCCGCCCCTTGCTGACGCCGACGTCGCCGTGAAACACCGGCGCACCTGTGCCGTCAACAATCTCGGCGTCACGAATCAGCAGATCGAGCACGAGGGTCTCCTTTCCTGATGGCGGCGACCCGCTGCGCCCGGCGCCGCGGCGCTTGCGATCGCCGCTACGCGTTGGTCAGCCACCCGTCGTCGGGCAGCGGGTGGCGGAAAAGCTCTGCGGCGTTGCGGTGAGTGATCCGCGCGGCATCCCGTGCGGGCAGGCCCGCGACATTGCGCGCGACAACTTCCTGGGTGTCCGGCCACGTCGAGTCGGCGTGTGGGTAGTCGCTTTCGACGAGGATGCGCTGAGCCCCAATGGCGTCCAGCGCGCCGAACGCTGACGGGTCATCGATCGAACAGAACCAGAAGTTGCGCCGCAGCACCTCGCTCGGCAGCAGATCGTCCTTCCATGCTCCGCCCTCGCGGCCCGAAGCCGAGTGCGCCAGAACGTAATCCGCGCGGTCAGCCAGCATCGCCGCCCAGCCGAGCCCACCTTCGGCCAGTTCGATGTTCAGTCGCGGGAAGCGAGTCGGGATGCCCGACCACAGCATGTCTGCGCAGGCGACAAGACCATTGACCGGAAACAACGTGGTGATGGTCTCGAACGGGGTGTCCGGCGCGGGAATCGGCGCCCACTGGGCAGATCCGGTGTGCAGGCAGACGACGGTGTCCGTCTCCTCACAGGCGGCGAAGAAAGGGTCCCACACTCCGCTGTGCAGGCTGGGAATCCCGCACTGCGCCGGCAGCTCCGGGAAGCTCACCGCCTTGAAACCGCGAGCGGCGTTGCGGCGCAACTCTTCGGCGGCCAGCTGCGGGTCGGCCAGCCACGGCAGCTGCAGCGGAATGATCCGCTCCGGGAAGCTGCCGGCCCAGACCTCGAGTTGCCAGTCGTTCCAGGCCCGCAGCACGGCCAGCCCCAGCTCCGGGTCGTCGCTCTTCCAGAACACAGTCCCGGAAAATCCGGCGATCAGCGACGGGAAGTTCAGCGAGGCCCAGATCCCGGCCAGGTCCATGTCAGCGATCCGGGCCTTGATGTCCCAGCAGCCACGGCGCATCTCCTCGAAGCGCGCAGCCTCCATGCTCCAGTCCTCGCGCGGCCGTCCGACCACCGCGTTGAGCCCGATGTTGGGGTAGTCGCGGTCCTCATAGCGCCAGACCTGCCGGCCGTCGTCGGTCTCCACGATCCGCGGCGCCCGGTCGGCCAGCGCGGCGGGAAGCCGCCCGTCGAACATGTCGGGCGGCTCGATGACGTGGTCGTCGACGGAGATCAGGACGTGCTGCCGCTCGCGGGGAGCAGGGTCCGGCAGCAGCGCCATACCTGACGACTATCGTCGGTTTTCGGCGAGTGTCAACGCTATTTTTGCAATGAATACAAAGATCGGGCTATTCCTCTGATTGGTTCGTCAGAGTTCGTGGTCGCTCTTTATTACCTCAGCCGCACGTTCACCGATGATCACGCATGGAGCCATGGTGTTGCCGGTGGTGATTCGCGGCATGACGGAGGCGTCGGCGACGCGGAGGTTTTCCACTCCGTAAACCTTGAGGGTGCCGTCGACGACGGACATCGGATCGCGGCCCATTTTTGCGGTCCCACAGGCGTGCCAGTAACTGGTGGCGGCATCGCGAACGAACGCGTGGAGCTCGGAGCATGTCAGGTTGCCGGGCATGACTTCGCGGCTGACGAACGGACGAAGTGGGCTGGAGTTGCCGATTTCACGACACAGCGCGACGCAGGCGATGGCGGCCTCGAGGTCATCCGGGTCGGCCAGCATGTTGGCGTCGACGCGAATCGGGTCGTGCGGATGGGGTCCCGTCAACTGCAAACGACCGCGGTTTTCGGCTGCGCAAGCCCGCCGACTAAACTCCATCCCGAAGTCGGCAGCCCAAATCTCGCCACCGTTTCCGCTGGGGCATAAGGAATTTCTGCTTGGCAGACAAACACGTCGGGGCTCTCCGATGTGGGCATCGTCGTCCAGTACAGGGTGGCCTCGGACATGTTGTTGCGCGGTGGCAGCGGGACCTGATACTCCCACACGCAGTAGAAGGCGACGTGGTCTTGGAAGTTGCGGCCGACGCCGGCAAGGTGCTGTCGCACCTCGATACCGAAGCGTCGCAGCTCGGTCCGGTCACCAATACCGGAGTGCATCAACACTTTCGGAGTTTGCATCGCGCCCATCGAGAGCACCACTTCACGGTCGGCAGCAATTACCCGGGTGGTGCCGCGGTGGAAGATCTCGACACCGGTTGCGCGATTACCGTCGAAAGTGACGCGCGTGACATGCGCATGGGTGAGCACTGTCAGGTTGGGTCGGTCCATGTAGGGATATACGTAGGAGCGGAAGACCGACTGGCGAAGGCCGTTACGGGATCGAATGTCGGCCAGCGCCGCTCCGGCGCGGGTGCGACGAAGATTGGACCGCCGCTGCCTCGATAGATGGGGTCTGGTGAGCCGTGCCAGTCTTCGACGCGGCGGTAGATGTCGAGCACCGATTTGTAACCCCACGCCGGGTCGTCGGCTTCGGTGGCGAAGTAATCCCAGTCGCTTTGGTGTCCGCGCGCCCAGATCATCACGTTGATCGCTGATCCGCCGCCCAGGACCTTTCCCATCGAAAATGTGATGGCGCGGCCGTTGAGTCGCGGGTTCGGCACACCTCGGAACGCCCAGTCTCGGTCGCTGCCGATATTGGTGGGCCACTGACCGGCGTCGGCGATCTCGGGTATGTCGTCGTCGCCGCCGGCCTCTACCAACAAGACATTGACATCCGGGTTTTCGGCCAGTCGGCGAGCCACCACGGAACCCGACGAACCCGACCCGCAGACCACGAAGTCGTAGTGCTGCTTCAACTCGGCGGTCAGACGCTTCTGATTGGCGCGGACCCGCCCCTTGAAATCATCGACCATGGGTTTACCCTCCATTTTCGTTACGCCAGTTCAAAAACCAGAACCGTCAGCAAGGCAAGCGTCCACAACGACGCCAAAATTGTGATGAGCACATAGCTACTCACGTCACCAGATGGATTGACCGTCACCGGTCGTGCGCGTCCGACAGCGCGGCGAAACCGGCTTGAGCGCTTCATGCGCAGCGCTCCCTGGCCGGGTCGGACAACAGCACGCGGAGTCTTCGGCGTGCCCTGTGCAGCCGTGACATCACCGTCCCGACGAGGATGTCCATGATGTCGGCGATGTTCTGATAACGATAGCCACAGACATCGGCGTAGTAGACGGTCATCCGGATGCTGGCCGGCAACGCATCGAGTGCTTCGGCTATTTCGCTGTCTGGCAACGCCTCTAGCGGCTTGCACCTCCGCAGACCGGCAACCGGGAACGGTCTGCCGGCCGGCGGCATAATGAAAGTAGGTGATTTCACCGGTGAGATGCTCTATCGGACGGCGTTGGGATTTGTGGTAATCGCTGATCCAGATGTTGTGCATGATGCGAAACAACCACGCCTTGAGATGCGTCCCCTGCTGAAAGGAACGAAACCCGGCGTAGGCCTTCATCATTGTGTCCTGCACCAGATCCTCGGCGTCGGCGCGACTACGGGTTATCCGACGTGCACGACCGTAGAGTTGGTCGGCCAGCGGAATCGCATCGCGCTCAAATCGGGCCGTCAACTCCGCATGGCTCTCATAAACGATCATTGCTGGTGCTCCTCAGCGGGCGCTGTCGCGCCCTACCAGCCTTATTGTCGAGATCAACCGCCGCGAATTCTTGACCGTCTGCGCACAGAAGTTGGACTCACGCGCAGGCTCGCGCCGTGTGAGGCGATTGCGCGCTAATCACGCGTCACCTTAGTACTAACGGCCACCGCGATGCTTATATTCGCGCTACTCAACTCGCCTTCGAGCGGACTTCAGCGAGCGCCCTGATCCGGTACTCCCTCGGAGATAAGCCATAGGTGGACTTGAAAAGTCGCGAGAAGTGCGCCGGATCGAACAAGCCCCAGCGAGTGGCGATCGAGCTCACGGTCCGGTCGGCGAGGGCGGCGTTCGCCAAGTCCCTGCGGCAGTGCTCGATTCGGCGGCCACGGATCCAACCGGTCACTGTCTGTTCGTGATTCGCGAATAGGTTCTGCAGCCGGCGGACCGAAACATGATGGGCGGCGGCGATACTCGCCACATCGAGGTCCGGATCATCAAGCCGATGCTCAATATGCGTCCGAATACGAAGCAATAAAGCTGCTTCGCCGTTGTTGAGGCCGGGCTTGCCCGCGTGCGTCAACTGGTCGGCGAACGCGGCCGCGAGCAGATCCAGAGTCGCATTGGCCAAATGCCACGATCCAGAACCCACGGTGTCGAGCTGCCTCGCAAGACCAGCCACATACTCTGCCACCAGCGAACCCAGGCCTTCCCGGCCACTGATCCGCCGAGTTGTGAGCCACTGCAACTGTGACGAGGACAGTCGTAGCGAATCGCGCGCAAACATCAGCGTCTGCATGTGGATCGACGCAGCGCCGCTTATCTGATACGGACGGGCGGTGTCGTACAGGATGAAGTCGCCGGGCCGCAGGGTGATGTTCTCACCACCCTGGGACACCATGGAACACCCGGATAGTTGGACAGTCACCTTGAGGTACTCGGAATCGGTACTAGCGATGTGCTTACTGGTACGGCGGGCGACAAACGGGTCGCTGGCCCACAGCTCATTCAGCTGAACCACGCCGAGGTTTGCCGAGCGCAGCCTGGCCCGGAAGGTCGCAACGTTTTCAGTCGACAACTGCACTGGGAGCAGTCGCTCCGACACTTTGTCGTAGAACGCCTCGAACTGGTTTTTGCCCGCGAACTTGTGGGCTCTCAGCGATGCAGGGACATCGCCATCTGCCAAATCAGGGC
>Ga0335074_10009114_pt1 | contig 13832 bp, 12 predicted proteins | sample Lox_Sample_23_FD_206715 | JGI IMG/M metagenome (GOLD analysis project Ga0335074, IMG submission 206715) | Soil microbial communities from Loxahatchee National Wildlife Refuge, Florida, United States - Lox_Sample_2.3 | ecosystem: Environmental > Terrestrial > Soil > Wetlands | place: USA...
ATGCGCCGGGACGCCGACGGCTACCACTACTTCGTCGGCCGCAGCGACGACCTGATCAACGTCGGCGGCGAGAACGTCTACCCGAAGGAGGTGGAGCAGCTGCTGCTCCGCCACCCGGCGGTCCGCGACGTGGCCGTGCTCGGGGCCGACCATCCGGTCAAGGGCGCGGTTCCGGTGGCGTTCGTCGTGCTGACCGAACCGGGCGCGGCCACGGCCGAGGATCTCACCGCGTTCTTCCACACCGTCGGCCCGCATTACGCCTATCCGCGGGTCATCGAGTTCGTCGGCGAGCTGCCGCTCGCGGGCACCGGCAAGATCGACCGCGCGCGCCTGCAGCAGCGGGCCGGCGCTCTGGTGTCGGCATGAGCCCCGCTGCGCCCGCGGCCGGCGCCGGCCCCATGCGCGCGGCCGTGGTCGGCGCGCACGGCGGCCCGGAGCAGCTGGAATACGGGTGGGCGCCGGTCCCGCAGCCGCCGCCCGGCTGGATCCGGGTCCGGGTCGTGGCCTGCGCGCTCAACATGCTGGACGTCTTCGTCCGCCGGGGCATGCCGGGCGTGCACCTGGACCTGCCGCACACCCCCGGCGGCGACATCGCCGGCACGATCGACGCGCTCGGCGAGGGAGCAGACGGCCCGCCGCCCGGGACGCTGGTCCTGCTCGACCCGCTGGTGAACCACAAGGCACTCGGCGAGGACCTGCCCGGCGGGCTGGCCGAGTACGTCATCGCCCCGGCCGGGAACGCGATCCCGCTGGACGCGGCCGCCTCCGACGTGCCACGGTACGCCGCCCTGCCGATCGCCTACGGCACCGCCCGCCGCATGCTCGTGCAGCGGGCGCAGCTGGCCCCCGGCGAGACGGTCGTGGTGCTGGGCGCGGCCGGCGGGGTCGGGGTGGCCTGCATTCAGCTCGGCAAGGCCATCGGGGCCCGGGTCATCGCCTGCTCCTCGTCCCGGGCCAAGCTGGACCAGCTGGCCGCGCTCGGGGCCGACGAGCTGGTCGACACGTCGTCCGGCGAGTTCGGGTCGCAGGTGTGGAACCTGACCGGCCGGACCGGCGCCGACGTGGTCGTCGACTACCTCGGCGAGCAGACCTGGCCCCAGTCCATCCGCGCCGTTCGCCGCGGTGGGCGGCTGGTCACCTGCGGCGCCACCACCGGCTTCCTGGCCGAGACCGACCTGCGATACGTGTGGACCCGGGAGCTGTCGATCCTCGGCTCTGACGGATGGAGCCGCGGCGACCTCACCGAGCTGATCCGCCAGGTCCGCGAGGGCGAGCTGGCCCCGGTGATCCACGGCGTCTTCCCGCTGTCGCGGGTCCGCGAGGCCGTCGCCGACCTCGAGGAGCGGCGCGCCGTCGGCAAGGTGGTGGTGGTTCCCGATGGGACCTGACGAGCTGCAGCGCATGCTCGATGCCTCACCGGTGCACCGTGCGCTGCGGCTGCGCGTGGTCCGGGCCGACGACACCGGCGTCCGGCTCGCGGCCGAGACCGGCCCGGAGCACACCGGGGAAGACGGCAGCCCGTTCCTGCATGGCGGCGTCGTGGCCACCATGCTCGACACCGCCGCGACGTTCGCGCTCATCCAGGCGACCGGAGTCGACTGGGGCACGGCCGACCTCCGCGTCGACTTCGTGCGCCCGGCGCCAGCCGGCGTGCTGCACGCCGACGCCACCGCGGTGCACGTCGGCCGGCGCCTGGGCCGGGCCAGCGCCCAGCTGAGTGACCCGTCCACCGCCCGGCTGCTGGCCAGCGCCACAGGAACGTTCGTGCGTAACGTTCAGGAATCGGAATGAGGCCATGACCGCGACCATCGACCATCTCGTCTATGCCTGCCCGGACCTGGACGCGGCGGTAGCCGAGATAACCCGCCTGACCGGCGTCCGGCCGCAAGACGGCGGTCAGCATCCCGGCCTTGGCACCCATAACGCGCTGCTCTCGCTCGGGGACCGCACCTACCTGGAGATCATCGCGCCCGACCCGGCCCAGCCCGGCACCGGCCAGGAGCAGCCGTTCGGCCTGGGCCACCTGACCGCGCCTGCGCTGCGCGCCTGGGCGGCGGCGCCCCAGGACCTGGACGGTGCCGTGCGGCGGGCCCGCACCGAAGGTTTCGACTACGGCGACATCGTCACCCGGCACCGGCGCACCCCCGGCAACGACGAGCTGAGCTGGCGGATGACGACGTACCCGAACGACGGTGCCGTGGCCGTCGTACCGTTCCTCATCGACTGGGGGGCTGCGCGGCACCCGGCCCAGACCGCGCCGTCGGGGCTGCGCCTGACCGAGTTCCGCATCCTGGCCCCCGACCCGGAGCCGGTCATCAGGCAGCTGCGGGCGGCCGGCATCGACCTGCCGGTTGAGCACGCCGACGCGCCCGGCCTGCGGGCCGTCCTGACCGGGCCGGACGACACCCAGGTGGTTCTGGTCTCCTAGATCTAGCCGCAGTTATAGGGGTAGTGCGGCGGCCGGCCATCTCCGGGCAGGCCCGTCGTCATCGTTGTGTGGCCGCCGGCGGGCTGGAGTGCCGGGTAAGCCGCGGGGCCGGGGCCACCGGCCCAGGTGGATGGCGGGATGTAGCGCAGGATGTCGTTCCCGGCACTGAGGCGCCCGGTGGCCCAGAACGACTGCGCGCCGGGCGCGCCGGCTATCTGGGTGACGTAGCCGCCTTGGCCCGGTGCCGGCTGGCTGGTGAAGGTCCCGTGGCGGTAGTCGGTGATGTCGCTGCCGAAGATGCTGCTGAGCCAGAACCCGCCGTGGCCGTCGGGGATGAGGTCCGTGACGTCCCGCACCTGCTCGTTCCTGGCCATGGTGTGCCAGGCTGAGCCGTTCCAGCGCAGCAGGATGAGGCCGGCCGGGCTGTACCCGGTGGTCTCGTTGACCGCCGGGGTCTCCGCGACCCAGACATCATGCGCGGTAGCGGAGATGGCGGTGGCGACCCAGGGGTAACCAGCCTGCACCGGCTGGAACGTGGGCAGGCGGGGTGATGTCCAGCGTGCGCCGTTCCAGTGCATGGGGATGACGGTCTGGTCCTGGCCGGGCACGGTGGCTTTGGCCACCCCGAGGGCCCAGATGTCATCGGGCGCGACGCCGTCGACGTCGACCGGAGTGCCGAGCGGCACGCTGACGGTCCGCCAGGTGCGGCCGTTCCAGTGGCGGACGACCGCGGGGCCGATCGGCAAGAACGAGTCGCCCGCCTCGCCGAAGGCCCACACGTTGCCTGGCCCGAACACCGCGGCATCCAGAACGGTGTCGGCGCCGGCCGTGACCTGCGAGGTCCGCCAGGCCGAGCCGGTCCACCGCAGGGCGTACTGGACCGGCTGGCCGTGATGCGGGAGCACCGGGAAGAACCAGGTGTCGGCGGGCGAGGTGGTGTACACGCCGGAGTACAGGCACCAGGGCCCGAGCACGTTGTCGAGCGCGGCCGGCAGGGCGACCTTCTGCCAGGTGCGGCCGGTCCAGCGCTGCGTCACGAAGCTCGGGGCTGGGTTGGGCACCAGGCCCAGCAGCCAGGCGTTGCCGGCTCCGCTCGCCGCGATCGCCTGGGGATCCAGGTCGTTGTGCCCGTCGAAGACCTCAGCGATCCGCCAGCCCGCGCCGGCCCGTTGCTGAGCCGGGGCCTGCGCCTGGGCCGACGTTGCCGTCAGCACCAGGGTCAGCGCCAGAGCGGTCGCTGCGACCCATTTCGGTTTCCCGGTCAGCGGCACATCAGGCATGATCGCACACCGGAGATTGATGCAGCTGACTTCGAGTAGAGAACGGATCCCGGGACAGTTGTTGGTGTATGGCAACTTCAAACGAGGACGCGGACCTGTCGGCTCACGCTGCGCCGGGCGGCCTGAGCATGCAGACTGACGAGGCGAAGGCCGCGGTCGAGGAGATCAAGGCCGAGAACGTCGCGCTAGAGGAGGCTGACCTGGCCGCGGAGGCCCAGGCTGCGGCGGTCGTTGAGCAAGCCAAGCAGCTAACCGAGGTGGCGGAGGACGTGCTACAGGAACTGAAGGAGAACGGACCCGAAGCCAGTCACGCGTGACCAGGTCAGCCTGGGGCGCGCGCCGCTGAGCGGGTACTCGGATCCCCTCGTAAACGAGCGCGCACTCCCCTCCACTTTCAATCTATAGCGCACATGGGGGCTTGCCGCAAGACCCGGGTTGTACCGCATAATCGCAGGCCGAAGCCATAACCTGCGGAGCTTTCAGATCGGAGCTGATGCGGTGAACCCGCTGACGGCCAGCGCGTTCGACCTGCCCGGCCGCCTCGCCGCCAAGGCCGGCCCGGCGCTGATCGGCGGCGATGAGCAGCAGTTCGCGGCCATCGCGGAGAGTCTTGAGCAGTCGATCGCCGAGCTGTCCGATCGCCTCGATGCCGAGCGCAAGGCGCCCGGCGGCATCGGCCAGAAGGCGCTGGACCGGGACCTGGAGATCCACCGGCTGACCGCTCGCCTGCGGCTGCTGCGCCGCTTCGGCCTGGACCTGTGCCTCGGGCGCGTGGTCAGGGCGGACAACCCCGAGCCGGTCTACATCGGACGGCTCGGCCTCACCGACAGCGCGGGCCGCCGGCTGCTGATCGACTGGCGTTCCCCGGCGGCCGAGCCGTTCTTCGGCGCGACCCACGCCAGCCCGATGGGCCTGGCCAGCCGGCGCCGGTATCGCTGGACCCGGGGCCGGATCAGCGACTACTGGGACGAGGTGTTCACCGCGGACGGGCTAGAGGGACACGCCGCGCTGGACGACCAGTCCGCCTTCATCGCCAGCCTGGGCGGCAGCCGGTCGGCAAGGATGCGAGACGTGCTCGGCACCATCGCGGCCGACCAGGACGCCATCATCCGCGCGGGATCCCGCGGCGCGCTCGTCGTCGACGGCGGTCCGGGTACCGGGAAGACCGTCGTCGCCTTGCACCGCTCCGCCTACCTCCTGTACTCCGACCCACGCCTGGAACATCGCCGCGGCGGCGTGCTGTTCGTCGGCCCGCACCAGCCCTACCTGGCCTACGTCGCCGACGTGCTCCCCAGCCTGGGCGAGGATGGCGTGCAGACCTGCACGCTGCGGGATCTCGTCGCCGAGGGCGCCACAGCACCGATCGAGAACGATCCGCGCGTGGCCCGCCTGAAGTCGTCCGCGGACTGGGTGAAGGCGATCGAGGCCGCCGTCAGGTTCTACGAGAAGCCGCCGGCCAAGGGGATGACGGTCGAGACGCCCTGGTCCGACATCTGGCTCAGCCCCAGCGACTGGGCCGAGGCGTTCGAGGCGCCAGAACCCGGCACTCCGCACAACGAGGCGCTCGATCAGATCTGGACGGCGCTGCTGGAGACCCTGATGGACTCCCGCGGCGACGACGTCCCGGCTGATCTGCTCCGCAAGTCACTGACACAGAACAGAGAACTGCGCACAGCCCTGTATCGGGCGTGGCCGGTGATCGAACCGGCCGACCTGGTCGCTGACCTGTGGTCGGTCCCCGCCTATCTGCGTCTGTGCGCTCCCTGGCTGAGCGCCGAGGAGGCTGCGACGCTGAAGCGCGCGGACGCCCAGGCCTGGACGGTGTCCGACCTGCCGCTCCTGGACGTGGCCCGGCAGCGGCTCGGCGACCCGGAGGCGTCGCGGCGCAAGAGCCGGCATGACGCCGCTGTGGCCGCTGAACGTGAGCGCATGGACCGGGTCATCGACGACCTGATCACCCGCGACGACGGCGACGAGTACGGCGTCGGACTGGTGACGATGCTGCGCGGCGAGGACTTCGCCGACGCCCTGGTTGACCAGGCCGCGCTGCCCACCGTCGGCCAGGACCGGCTCGCTGGCCCGTTCGCGCACATCGTCGTGGACGAGGCTCAGGAACTGACCGACGCCGAGTGGCAGATGCTGCTGCTGCGCTGCCCGTCCCGGAGCTTCACCATCGTGGGGGACCGGGCCCAGGCCAGGCACGGGTTCACCGAGTCGTGGCCGCAGCGGCTCAACCGGATCGGGCTCGACCAGATCAGCCTGGCCTCCCTGAGCATCAACTACCGGACGCCGCAAGAGGTCATGGCCGAGGCCGAGCCGGTCATCCGGGCCGTGCTCCCGGACGCCAACGTGCCGACCTCCATCCGCAGCACCGGCCTTCCGGTCGTGCACGGACCGGCCTCGGATCTGGGCCCGATCCTCGGCGCCTGGCTGGCCGCGCACGCCGACGGCATCGCCTGCGTGATCGGCGATCCCCTGGTTTTGGAAAACACCGTCGCGGCCACGCCCCGGGTCCGGTGGCTGGCCCCGGAACTGTCGAAAGGGCTCGAGTTCGACCTGGTCGTTCTCGTCGACCCGGAAGAGTTCGGCGTGGGCATCGAAGGGGCGGTGGACCGCTATGTCGCGATGACCCGGGCGACCCAGCAACTCGTCATCCTCAACCGCTCGCGGGAGGCTCGGTGAAGTTCGGGATCTTCAACACGGCCCTTGGTACCGACCCCGGCAACCTGGCGGCGGTGGCCCAGCACGCCGAGGACTGCGGCTTCGAGTCCTTCTACGTGGGCGAGCACATTGCCTTGTACCCAGGGGCCCAGCATCCAGATGCGGCCGAGTTCCCCGCCGATCTGGCCATCCCCGACCCACTGGCCTGCCTGACCTTTGTCGCGGCCAAAACCGAACGGATCATGCTGGGCACCGGCGTTTTGCTGCTGCCGTACCACCATCCGGTGGTGCTGGCCAAGCAGCTGGCCACCATTGACCTGCTGTCGGCCGGCCGGATGCGGCTGCTGACCGTGGGCCTGGGCGTACTGCCCGGGGAGGCGCAGGCCTTCGGCGTCGAGTTCGCCGCGCGCGGCCGCCGCGCCGATGAGGCGATCGACGTGCTGCGGCTGCTGTGGGCGGGCGGCCAGGAGGGAGTCAGCTTCACCGGCGAGCACTTCAGTTTCGAGAACCTGTGCAGCTTCCCCAAGCCCTGGCGCACCAGCACGCTTCCGGTGCACGTCGGCGGGGCGAGCCGGGCCGCGGCCCGGCGGGCCGGGCTGCGCGGTGACGGCTACTTCTCCGGCGGCCGGCTGACCGCCGCCGAGCGTGCCGCCCAGCTGGAGATCATGCGGACCGTCGCCGCCGAGGCGGGCCGGGACCCCGCCGCGCTGGAATACACCCGCTGGGGCTCGATCGGCATGACCCCCGACGACGTCCAGGCTCATGCCAGCAACGGCGTCACCCGGCTGATCGTCGGCCCTGCCTCCACCGACGCGCGCGAACAACGCGAGCAAATCGCGGCTTTCGCCCGCCGGCACGGCCTGGGCTGACACGGCCGGGAGCGACCACGCTGGCCGGGGGGTTTGCTGCCCGTTCATGACGGGTATTTCGGTTACCCTCCGTGGCCGTAGGGGGAGGGGCCGTTGCCGTGACGCCTGTCAATCACCCAGGAACGATCCCGGAAGTGGCCGTGACCATGCGGATCAACGGCCGGTCCGAGCGCCTGCAGGCCGACGCGCGGATGACGTTGCTGGATGCGCTGCGTGACCGGCTAGGCCTGACCGGCACGAAGAAGGGCTGCGATCAAGGCGCCTGCGGCGCCTGCACCGTCCTGGTCGACGGCAGGCGCGTGCTGTCCTGCCTGACTCTGGCCGCGAAGTGCGATGGCCGCGAGGTGGTGACCATCGAGGGCCTGGCCAGCAACGGAGTTCGCCACCCGGTGCAGGAAGCGTTCATCCGCCACGACGCGTTCCAGTGTGGCTACTGCACACCCGGGCAGATCATGTCGGCGGTCGGGTTGCTGGGTGAGGGGCGCGCGGTCAGCGACGAGGACATCCGCGAGTTCATGAGCGGCAACATCTGCCGTTGCGGCGCCTACACCAACATCGTCGCCGCCATCCGGGAGGTCGCCGGGCGAGGAGGTGCGTAGCCGTGCGCCCGTTTGAGTACATCCAGGCCGCCGAGCCGGCGCAGGCGGTGGCGATGGTCACCGCCGATCCGGCGGCGGACTACCTGGCCGGCGGCACGACCCAGGTGGACCTGATGCTGAGGGACGGGATCCTCGAGCCGGAGCGGCTGGTCGACATCACCCGGCTGCCTCTGAAGTGGATCGTCGCTGACGACGCCGCTATCCGCGTCGGCGCCACGACCACGATGGAAGAACTCGCCGCCGACCCCATCGTGTCCGCGCGCCTGCCGTTTGTCCGCGAAGCGCTGCTGCGCAGCGCTTCGGTTCAGCTCCGCAATATGGCCACGATCGGCGGCAACCTGCTGCAGCGGACCCGCTGCCGGTATTTCCGCGACCCGGCCGTCGAAGCGTGCAACAAGCGGCAGCCGGGCACCGGCTGCGCCGCGGTGACGGGGCCGGCCCGGATGCACGCGATCCTGGGCGCATCGAAGAACTGCATCGCGCTGCACGCCTCCGACCTGGCCGTGTCGCTGGTGGCGCTGGACACGGTCGTGCACATCCTGGGCCCAGACGGGGTGCGCAAGGTCCCGCTCACCGAGTTCTATGTCGAGCCCGGTGATGCGCCCGACGTCGAGAACGTCCTGGCTCACGGCGAGCTGATCACCGAGATCGAGATTCCGCTGCTCCCGCCGGATGCGCGGTCTGCCTACCTCAAGGTCCGCGACCGCACCTCGTATGAGTTCGCGCTCGCCGCGGCGGCGGTGGCCGTGGTGTGTGAGGACACGGCGATCCGTGAGGCCCGGATCGCCCTCGGCGGTGTCGGCACGGTCCCGTGGCGCGCGTGGGACGCCGAGCGCGTGCTGCGCGGCGCGCCGGCCAGCGACCAGACGTTCCGCGCCGCGGCCGAGGCCACGGTGCGTGACCCGTTCACCGTGCCCGGCACCGCGTTCAAGGTCGAACTGGCCCAGCGGACGCTGGTGCGCGCCCTGCAAGCCGTGACCGAGGCCACGCCATGACTATTGAGGCTGTCCGGCTGATCGGGCCGGGTGTTGACCGGGTCGACGGGCCGATGAAGGTAACCGGCTGCGCGCCGTACTCGATCGACTTCGGCTATCCCGACATGGCCCACGCCGCGCTGGTGCGCGCCACCGTGGCCGCCGGGCGGATCCGGGGGATCGAGGCCGCCGCGGCCGAGGCTGCGCCGGGCGTGCTGACTGTGATCACCCACCGCAACGCCCAGCGTCTGGCCCGCGGGCCCGACACCCCGTTCTGGCGGCAGCCGGTGCCACCGCTGCAGGACGACCGGATCCTGCACCACGGCCAGTACGTCGCGGTGGCGGTGGCCGAGACGGCCGAGCAGGCCAGCGCCGCGGCTCGCCTGGTCGAGGTCGACTACGAGCCAGCCGAGCCGCTGCTTGACCTCGACGACCCGCGGGCCGAGGTGGTGACCAACCCGTGGGGGATCGATGCGCATCGGGGCGACGTGGCCGCCGGGCTCGCGTCGGCCGCGGCCACGGTCGAGGCCACTTACACCACGCCGGACGAGACCAACAACCCGATGGGGCTGTTCGCCACCGTCGCGCTGTGGGACGGTGACTCGCTCACCGTTCACGACTCGACCCAGTGGCCTTACGGCGTCCGGGCCGCGCTCGCCGCGAGCTTCGGGATACCCGAGAGCGGGATCCGGGTGATCACGCCGTTCCTCGGCGGCGGGTTCGGTGCCGCGCTGCGGGCCTGGCCGCACGTCACCTTGACGGTGCTGGCGGCGCGGATGACCAGGCGCCCGGTCAAGCTGGTGCTGACCCGCCCGGAGATGTTCACCGGTGTCGGGCACCGGACCAGGACCATCCAGCACATCAGGCTCGGCGCGGACCGCAGCGGGCAGCTGACCGCGCTCGAACACGAAGCCAAGAGTTCGCTCACGATTGAAGACGACAACTACGAGCCAGTCGCGGCCGACTCGGCCACCGCGTACGCCTGTCCCAATGTGGACACCCGGGACCTGCAGGCGCGGCTGAACATCCCGGCGCCGACGTCGATGCGGGCGCCGGGCGAGGCGCAGGGCAACTTCGCGCTGGAATCCGCCCTGGACGAGCTCGCCTATGCCATCGGCATGGACCCGCTTGAGCTGCGGCTGCGCAACTATGCCGAATACCAGCAGCAGCTCAGCCTGCCGTGGTCGAGCAAAGCGCAGCGGGCCTGCTTCGAGCAGGGCGCCGAGCGGTTCGGCTGGTCGGCCCGCAACCCGCGGCCGCGCTCGATGCGTGACGGGAACTGGCTGGTGGGTTACGGCATGGCCGGGGTCAGCTTCTTCTGGTTCCAGCAGGCTTGCCAGGCCAGGGCGTCGGTCAGGCGGGACGGGACGGCGTCGGTGGGCAGCGCCGCGACTGACATCGGCACCGGCACCTACACCGTGATGAGCCAGCTGTCGGCCGAAACGCTGGGCCTGGAGCTGGATCAGGTCGAGTTCCGGCTGGGCGACACCGAGCTGCCGATGTCACCCATGGAGGGCGGCTCGGGCCTGACGGCGGCCCTGGGCAGCGCCGTGCAGGCGGCCTGCCGGGGAGTCATCCAGGCCTTCCTCGACACGGTCGCCAACGACCCGGACTCACCGTTGCGTGGTTGCCGCCTAAACGACGTGACGGTCACCGACGGCCGGATCCAGCGCAGCTACGAACCTGGTCGCGGTGAGGCCTACTCCGACATCCTCGCCCGCCACGGCCTGGACGAGCTGACCGCCGACGGAGACAGCGCCCCGCCCAAGCCCGAAGACGTCGGCATGGCCCCCTCCGGCGCCTTCGCCGCCCGGTTCGTGGAGGTCCGCGTCGACCCGGATCTGGGCCTGGTGCGGGTGGCACGGATCGTGTCGGCCGTCGACGGCGGGCGCATCCTTAACGAGAAGACCGCCACCAGCCAGATCATCGGCGGCACCGTGGGCGGCATCGGGATGGCGCTGCTGGAGGAGACCGTCACCGACCCGACCTGCGGCCGCATCGCCAACGCCAACCTCGGCGACTACCTCGTCCCGGTCAACGCCGACGTTCCCGAGATGGATGTCTTCTTCGTCGGCGAACCCGACCGGTTCAACCCGATCGGGGTCAAGGGGGTCGGCGAGGTCGGCCTGGTCGGCGTGGCCGCCGCCATCGCCAACGCGGTCTTCCACGCCACCGGGCGGCGCATCCGCTCGCTGCCGATCACTCTCGACCAGCTCCTGTGACGGCCGGGTGCCGGCGGTAGACGAGCCCGACCATCCCGTTGCCGAAGCTGGTGCTGGACACCAGCTCGAGCGGCCGCGGCGCGAGGCCGGCGAACAGCGCCGGCCCGCTGCCGGCCAGGTACGGGAACACCGCCAGGCGGTACTCGTCGGCCAGGTCGAGCCGCGCCATTGACTGCACGAAGCTGATCCCGCCGTGGACCATGATGTCGCCGTCGCCTTCCTGCCTGAGCTTCTCGATCTCCGCGGCGGTGTCGCCGTTGACGATCGTGGTGTTGGCCCAGTCGGCGGTGGTCAGCGTGCTGGAGAAGACCACCTTCGTGGCCGAGTTCATGATCTCGGCGTACGGGTGGTCGGCCGGAGCGGTGGGAAAGAACTGCGCCGCCCCCTCGTACATCCTGCGCCCCATGACGTGTACCTCGGCGCGCTGGAAGGAGCCGAGTCGCCATGCTTCCAGCCCACGGTCGTCGGGCAATTCCCGGCAGAACTCGAAGAAGCCGGTGCCTTCCTGGGCGAAGATCCCGTCGAGCGAGTAATCAAAGGCCTGCACGACCACTTTCCGCACGGTTATCTCCTTCGCTGGGTGACCGGCCGTCAGCGTCGTCTCGGGGGTTACTGCTGTCGGCCTGGACCGGTCCGCGATCTGCGGCCGGTCATCAGCTAAGACTGTCCAGACAGCGCTCACTAATCGGCCGCTGCCGGGCCGGACGCAGCATGAAAGCGCGGAAGGGTCACACCGGACACGACCAGAGCCACTGCCATCGGCTGGCCGACGGCACGGCGTGGATTTGGCGCGAGGCCGGCGAGTTCCGTTAGTTCTGGTTGGGGTTCGTCGCGGAACCTTTCGCGCCGGCCGCGCCGCTCACGCCGGCCGCGCCGGTGCTGCCGGCCGTGCCGGCCGGGCCGGGGCCGTCGCCGGGCTGGCCGCCGGTCCCGCCGGGCCCGCCGCCGGCCTTCGCCCCGCCGGTCCCCGCGGTCACGGTGTCGCTGCTGAACGTGTTGCCGGAGTCGGCTTTCGGGGTCGCGACGCTGAATATCGCGCCGCCGTTCGCGTTGCCGCCCTTCCCGCCGCTGCCGCCCTTGCCGCCGGCGCCGCCGTTCGCGCCGTTCCCGTTGGCGCCGTCGGCCGCCTGGGCCGTGCCGTTGCCGTTCTCGCCGCCGGCTCCCCCAGCGCCGCCGCTCCCGCCGCTCCCGCCGTTCCCGCCGCCGCTGGCCGGGCCGCCGGTGCCGCCGGACGCCGACTCGCCGGTGAACTGGTTGCCGGTGATGGTGAGCGTGCCGGTCGCGTAGACCGCGCCGCCTTCGGCCATGCCGCCGGCCCCGCCGTTTCCGCCGGCGCCTCCGGGCGCACCTGGTACACCGCTCACACCGGCCGCCGCGGCGCCGCCGGTGCCCTGGATGTTGCCGCCCAGGGCGCCGTTGCCCCCGTTGCCCCCGTTGCCGCCGTTGCCACCGTCCCCGCCGTTCCCCCCGGAACCCGCGCCCCCGGCGTTCGCGCCGGTGCCGCCGGAGGCAGTGTTGTCGCTGAAGGTGTCGCCGGTGACGGTCAGTTGGGCGCCGGTGGCGGCGCCGTTGCCGTAGACCGCGCCGCCCAGGCCCGGGCCGCCCGCACCTCCGGCGCCAGCGGCGATCGTCGTCCCGGCCGCCCCGGCCGCCGCGCCGGCTGCCCCCACAGCACCGTTGCCGCTCTGCGCGCCGTGGCCGCCGCCCGCCCCGCCGTCCCCGCCAGCGCCACCGTCCCCGCCGGCCTGGCCGTCCCCGCCGCTGCCCGCCTGGGTGTTGAACGCGGTCGCGCCGCCGCCGGAGGCGGTGTTGGAGGAGAAGTTGTCCGGCGCGGCCGACGACCCCAGGTCGGCCGAGCCGCTGTTGTAGACGGCGCCACCCTCAGCCGGTCCGCCGGCACCGTTGGTCCCGCCCGCTCCTGCCTTGCCGCCGGCCGGGCCGGCCGGGGCGGCGGTCCCGGGCGTGCCGTTCATCCCGGGGGCGCCCGTCCCCCCGGCGCCGTTCGCGCCGCCGCTGCCGCCCGTGCCGCCCTCGCCGCCCTCGCCGTTCGTGTTTGTCGCGCCGCCGGCGCTGCCGGAAGCTCCGGCGCCGCTGCCCGTGCCGCCCAGGGCCTGGTTTCCCGACAGCGTGGTCCCGGTGAGCACGTCCATCGTGCCGGCGTTGAACACGGCGCCGCCCTGGGCGGCCCCGCCTGGCGCCCCGTTCCCCGCGGCGCCGCCGTTGCCCGCGGGCTCGATGGTGGAGCTGCTGAGCCCGCCGCCGGCACCCGCCGCACCGCCGTTGGCGGCCGCCTCGCTGCAGCCGCCGCCGGGCTCGCAGCCAGAGCCGCCGGCGCCGCCTGGGCCGGCTGCGCCCGCGCTGCCGGGATTGCCCGCGGCGCCACCCTCGCCACCTTCGCCGCCGCCGCCTCCGGCCCCGGCTTCGGCCAGGTTGTCCTCCAGGCTGCTGCCGGTGATCTTCAGCGTCCCGGTGTTGTAGACCGCGCCGCCTTGCGCCTGGTCGGCCGCCCCGCCCGCCCCGCCTGCGCCGCCTGCGCCGGCGCCACCGGCCGCGCCGTTGGTCCCGCCGTTCCCGCCGGGGCCGCCCACCGCGGCGGGTAGGCTCCCTCCGTTGCCGCCGCTGCCCTGGCCTCCGGCGCCGCCACCGCTGCCGCCCCAGCCGCCCTGGCCGCCTGCGCCGCCGGCTCCGCCGCTGCCCGCCGTCGCGTTGTCCACGGAGAAGGTGCTGCCCGAGATGGTGAGCGTGCCAGCGTTCCACACGGCGCCGCCCTGCGCGCCGCCGCCGGCGCCGCCGGAACCG
>Ga0335074_10009115_pt1 | contig 13832 bp, 14 predicted proteins | sample Lox_Sample_23_FD_206715 | JGI IMG/M metagenome (GOLD analysis project Ga0335074, IMG submission 206715) | Soil microbial communities from Loxahatchee National Wildlife Refuge, Florida, United States - Lox_Sample_2.3 | ecosystem: Environmental > Terrestrial > Soil > Wetlands | place: USA...
CCGGCGGGGAGCGTGTTCGCGTTCCTGGCGGAGCACCGGGACGGGCTGTTCCCGGCGGGGATGTTCGCGGACATGTACCCATCGCCGAACGGGCGGCCGAGCATGCCGCCGCAGGTGCTCGCGGTGACGGTCGTGCTGCAGGCCCTGTACGGCCTGCCGGATCACGACGCGGCGCAGGCGCTGCGGTGCGACCTGCGGTGGAAGGCCGCCTGCGGGCTGGGGCTGCTGGATCCGGGCTTCCACCCGTCGCTGCTGACCTACTTCCGGCGCCGCCTGGCGGCCTCGGGTGACCCGGCCCGGCTGTTCGCCAGGGTCAAAGAGGTCGTGGCGGCGACCGGGGTGCTGGTCGGGAAGCGCCGGCGGGCACTGGACTCCACGGTCCTGGACGACGCGGTGGCGACCCAGGACACGGTCACCCAGCTGGTCGCCGCCGTCCGCCGGGTGATCCGCGAGGTCCCCGGCGCGGCCGAGGCTGCCGCGGCCGTGTGCAGCGCTCATGATTACCGGGACCCGGGCAAGCCGAGGATCGCCTGGGACGACCAGCAGGCCCGGGCGGCGCTGGTCAGCGCCCTGGTGAACGACGCGCTGGCGCTGCTGGCGCACCTGCCCGCGCAGCCGGAAGGACCGGCTGCGGACGCGATGGGCCTGCTGGCCCTGGTCGCCGGGCAGGACGTGGAGCCGGCCGCCGGCTCGGACGGGACCGACGGGCGGTGGCGGATCGCCCGACGCACCGCGCCGGACCGCGTGGTGTCGGTCACCGACCCCGACGCGCGGCACATTCACAAGAACCGCACCCGCCATCAGGACGGGTTCAAGGCGCATGTGTCCTTCGAGCCCGAGACGGGCCTATTCACCGCCGTCGAGCTGACCGGCGGCAGCGGGCCAGGCAGTCACGATGCCGCAGCAGCCGTCCGCCTGCTGGCCGGCGAGAAGGAGCCGGTGACCGTGCCGGGCGATGCCGCCTACGGCACCGGCGAGCTGCGCGCGCACCTGCGCGACGCCGGCCACGCGGCGGTGATAAAGCCGCCGCCGCTGACCCCGGCCGTCCCCGGCGGCTTCACCGGCGACGACTTCACCGTCGATGAGGAAGCCGGCACCGCCGCCTGCCCGGCCGGGCACACCGTGCGGCTGGGCCGCCCGCACGCTGACGGCACCCGGCTGGCCCAGTTCAAGGCCCTGTGCGCCGGCTGCCCGCTGCGCCAGCGGTGCACCACCTCCAAGACCGGGCGGGTCCTGTCCGTCCACCCCCAGCGCGAGCTGCTGGCCGCCGCCCGCCGCGCCGCCGCAGACCCGGCATGGAAGGACGAGTACCGACGGTGGCGGCCCCCGGTCGAGCGGGGCATCGCCTGGCTGGCGGCCCGCGGCAGCCGCCGCGTCCCCTACCGCGGCATCGCCGCCAACAACGCCTGGCTCGCCAACCGGGCCGCCGCCCTCAACCTCCGCCGGCTGGCCAACCTCGGCCTCACCCGCACCACCGAAGACACCTGGGCACTCACATAACCACCGCGATCCCAGCCAGGAACTGCCGGGACCGGGACCGCCGCTCACGCTGGCATCCCACGCACAGCCCCAGCAAGATCTTCAGCAGACTTCTAGAGATCGAACGTCAGGTCCGGATAGGCCAGTTGCCCGCTGGGCGGCCGTACCTCAACCCTCTGTGATCAAGTCGATGCAGTTTGATCACCTCGCAGATCGTGCGCGAGGTGCGCTGACGTTACATGACCGTCCGTGCTTACTGTAGTGACTATACAGTCTTGGCAAGAAGTTGCTTATGACAACTTTGCCAAACGCAACCTGTTACCGTAGCGCGAACAGGGTGGAGCAGAAGTGGTGCAGTATCGAGGTTGCGTAGTGTGAGTGGTAATCAACACATCGTCGCATTTGATCAGCTGAAGGATGCTGACCTGGTAATCGATCGCATCTACCAGGGGGGTAGAGCGGGCAACACCGCCGATGATCCGCTCGGCAAACTTCTGCCTGTGGGAAACCAAGGCGGATTCCGTGTGAGCGGAAGCCCGAAGAGAGACTCCGTCAAAGTGGCCGTGCTCTACACCAGCGGCGTAGAAACTGACTGGCCCGATGTTCTTGATCCATACACAGGCGTCTTCACCTATTTCGGTGACAATCGCAGTCCAGGCCACCTACTGGAAGAAACACCCCGGAGCGGCAATCTGCTGCTGAGCACAGCCTTCGCGCGAGCCCATGGCGAACCGGTTGATCGGGCTAAGGTTCCTCCGTTCCTGCTATTCGATAAGCCAGGTGGGGGACGCGACGTTCGCTTTCGTGGACTCCTTGCCCCGGGTTCCGATCGACTTAGTCAGGAGGAGGATCTTGTCGCCGTGTGGAGAACGACCCATGCGGAAAGGTTTCAGAACTATAGAGCGCACTTCACGGTGTTGAATCTGCCGGTTGTCTCGCGTGTCTGGATCAGGCAGCTTCTTGATGGCGACCCACTCGGCAACGAATCTCCCGCAGTCTGGCGCGCATGGGTCGAATCGAGAAATTATTCTGCGCTGGTTGCGCCCCCCACAGTAATCATCCGCAGTCGAGAGCTCCAGGAACCGCTCCCGCAAGATCGCAATCTACTTGCTGTGCTGCACAATCATTTCGTGCGCAATCCTTATGGTTTCGAGCAGCTCGCCGCTGACCTGTGGGCTGCCTCGGAGCGTCACGTCGACAAAATCGACGTAACCCGGCCCTGGCGCGATGGCGGCCGTGACGCGATTGGGGACTACCTGATTGGCCCTCCATCAGATCCCGTGGCAGTTGAGTTCGCACTTGAAGCTAAGTGCTATGCCATAGGCAACAGTGTGGGGGTCCGTGAAACGAGTCGGCTCATTTCACGATTGCGTCACCGGCAGTTCGGCGTGCTGATCACCACGTCTCATGTCGACGCCCAGGCGTACAGAGAAATTCGAGAAGATGGTCATCCTGTTGTAATCTTGGCCGGCCGCGATGTAGTCGATATGCTAAAGCGAGGTGGCCTTGATACAGTTGAGGCTCTCCGGAAGCACCTACTCGAGAAGTATCCTCAGCCTGAGACGCCTGCTTAGCAACATCCGTCTGATCCGTTCACGTCCTGGCCTGGACGACGCCGGGACGGTTCCTCACATTCGGGGTGCTTAGGCGGCACGCCACCAGGTCGTGGGGATCGCGGGGACTACCTCAGCGTTGCCGTGAAGCGCTGCCAAGCTTCGGAGGAGATGCTCAGGACTACGCCGCCGCAGTCGGTTGTGTCGCGGACCAGAATGCGGCCGTCCAGGTCGGCCGCTTCGACGCAGTCGCCACCGTTGGTGCCGGAGTAGCTCGACTTGCGCCATGGGACGCTGTCTAGTGTTTCCATTTCTCTGCCATCTCTTCGATCAGTGTCAGGGACTCGCCACGCCTGTAGGCTTCTGCTTTCAGCGCGTCGAACCGCGTGTTCGCCTGAGCAACGATATCTGGACTGTCGGTCATCAAACCGTCTGCTATGTGCTCGAGGTGAGCTACGAAGGCGTCGGCCGTCTGTGCTATGGAGAACGCGCCCGTCAGGCCGACGTGGACTTCCTCTCGAGGGATGAGTTGGACTGTGATGTTCGGCCGCCGCGCCACCGCCTCGAGGCGCATCATCTGGTCTTGCATGGTCGTCGCGCTGCCGACCTGGCGGTGCAACACGTTTTCGTCAAGCAGCACCCACAACGTAGGTGGGTCGGCCCGTTCCAGGACGGACTGGCGGGCCAGGCGGGCGACGAGCCGCTCGGCCACTTGCTCGCTTGTGACGTTGGGGTGACGCTCCAGGACCGCGCAGGCGTAGCCCTCCGTCTGGAGGAGGCCGGGCACCAGGGAGTGCTGGAACGTCCAGATGGTGAGCGCCTCGGCCTCGTAGGCGGCGAACTCCCGGAAGGCGGCCGGGAACGCCGCGCTCCAGCTCTGACAGTTCTTCCAGAAACGTATGAAGAACCCATCTAGATGTGGGAACGCCACGTCACAAGTGCGGGCGAACGCTTCGTCCGCCTGGACCAGGCCAGCCTCAATCCGGCTGACGACTGACTTGTCGCACGGCACCAGCGCGCCGAGCTCGGCCTGCGGCATGCCCGCGGCCTCGCGGGCGCGCCGTACCTCGCTGCCGAAGAAATGCGTGGGCGACGCGCCAGGCGTCAGTGTGCGAACTCGCGGCAAGGACGGCCCCCTTGTTGCTCTGTTGTCGAAGCCGGGCGTGTGTTGTCGACTAGCTGCGTTTGATATCCAGCGTAATCCTGCGAGCGCATGGTTGTCCTCACATCCCGCCGTTGCCGACAACCACCTTGGGCGGCGGCGGGATGCGCCAGCCGCAACGACCGACATCCGAGGCAGACCATGAGCATCAGCGAGGAACCCGACTTCAGTCAGCTCGACGACCCGGGGCTAATCAGCATGAGGGAAGAGATGCGCGGAGAGCTGGAACGCCTCCCACCGGGCTCCCGCGACCACGCGGAACTCGCCGCACAATACGAACTGACGACTACGGAGATCGACGAGCGCGCCCGCGCTGCCTGGTCCAAGACGAACCAGGGACCGGGACCGATGATCAGCTGGCCGCGCCTTTAGATCGGCATAAGGCGACGGGAGCGGTCGACTCGATTTCGCGGACGGTGCGGGTCACGGTGGGTCTGAGGTCTTCGGCGGTGGGGAGGGCCTGGCGGACCTTGGCGGGCAGGCGGCGCCATTCAGTGACGGCGAGCGGGGTGGTGACGCCGCGCAGGGCGACGTCGACCGTGACGTCGTCGCGGCCGACGACCAGGAGCATGCCCAGGGTCGGGTCGTCGCGGGTCTGGTCGCGTAGGTGGTCGTCGACGAGCTGGACGTAGAAGTTGAGCTTGCCGATGTACTCCGGCTCGAACCGGCCTAGCTTCAGCTCGAACACCACGTAGCGGTGGAGCCGGCAGTGGTAGAAGAGCAGGTCCACGAAGAACTCGCGGTCACCGCACGGGACCGGGACCTCGGCGCCGACGAACGCGAAGCCGGTGCCGAGTTCGCGGAGGAACCGGGTGAGGTTGTCGGTCAGGGCCTTGGATAGGTCGCGCTCTCGGACCGGATCGGCGGCGAGGAAGTCGAGGATGAACGGGTCCTTGACGATGTCCCGTACCGCATCGCGGTCCGCTTCGGGGACCGCGTGGTCGAAGGTGGTGAGGGCGGGTTGCGCCCGCTCGTGCAGTCTGCTGGCGATCATCGCCTGAAGTGCGCCCCGGTTCCACCCCTGCTCGGCGTCGCGCTTCGCATAGAACTCCGAGACCTCCCGGTCCGGACAGGAGTCGAGGATGATCATGACGTGGCCCCAGGGCAATTGGGCAGCAGCCTGCTGCCCAATTCCATCGGGCCACCGGGTCGCGAGGGCAGCCATGTAGCGCAAGTTACGGGCTGACAGCCCGCGCATGTCCGGACGCGCTGTTCGTAGGTCGGAGGACAGACGCTCGGTCACTTTGGCACCCCAGCCCTGGTTGCGCTGGCGGGCGACGATCTCCCGGCCGATCTGCCAGTAGGTCTCGACGAGGGCGTTGTTGACGGCTCGGGCCGCGCGCAGTTGCCCGGCTGCGAGGGTCTGCTTGATGGAGTCGAGCAGCTCGTTGTACTCGGCGGTGGAAGTTATTGAGTCGCTCATTAGCACCGCCCGTTCGACGCCATCTTGTCGGCATCACGCTAGGACGGCGGTGCGGCTAGTTCCCGACAATTCCGAAACAGCATTCCTTACGGTTCGCTTATCTGGATTATCGATCAGGCGTCTAATTTCACACAGGCCACCTGGTGCCCCGCCGGATCCTGACGGGGCACCAAGTGGGGCATGGCGGGGAGCTAGTCGTGTGTCTCCAGGTCCTCGGCGAGGCGCCAGGTCACCACGGGAGCGTGGCCCGGGTCGTAGATGTGCTGCTGGCCGGCCGTCGTGCCGTCGCCGGCGTAATGGCGCCAGACGAGGCCTCGTTCCAGGAAGATGCCGATCTTGCTGTCGCAGATCGCGCAGACGGGCTCGGCCTCTCCGGTGGCGCCGGGGTTCTGGTCATCGGACTCGGCCACGTCCATCGCGTGGTCGAAAGCGTCCGTGTCGAAAACGCTCAGGAACATGAGCGCCGCGGTCAGTTGCTCGAACGTGGCCCCGGCTATCCGGTCGAGTCGCGGGTGCGGGCTGAGAGCGGGGATAGAGAGCGCGGACGGGGTGTCCTCGGCGATGATTGAACTCATGGTCATCCCTCCAGGTGGTTCTGGTTGGGGTGGTCTAGGGTCGTCGCTGGTGTTCGCGCACCGGCGGCGACCCGCTCGCTTTTGCGGGCTGTGCTGCTAATAATAGGCGAATTTTGGTTTGTGGCCAATTAACGAGCGAGCGTGTCGTCGTACAGAAGTTCCTCTACTTTGGTTTACCTGGGGATACGAGATAGCTGTGTGGTTGATGAGTCGCCCCGGAGCGTTCGGGATAACGGAGAAGAGTGGCGATCGGATCGGCGGGCCGATCGGACTGCGGAACCAGCCGGGACCTCTCGCTTTTCCTATTCGTTCTACGACGATCCCCTCGTGTAAACGAGGCCGCATCCCCAACAGACAATCGCGCTTATTGGGCCTCGGTGATGGTCGTGATCGGGCTGGGACTGGAGGTCGGCGCAGTCGTATATGGGCTGGTCAGTAGGCTGCTTGGCGGAGGCGGCACGGTGCAGGTAGGGTCCGGCTCCGCGTAGCAGTCCTGCTGCGGCGCGTAGGTTGGCTGGGGCTGGGCAGCGGGCGCGACAGAAGGTTGCGTGGCTGCAGCCGTCGGCGGTGCGGTCGTCGCGGCAGGCGTTGGCCGCGCGCTGTGAGTTGGCCTGGGCATGGCCGATGGCGAGTGCGCCGGCCGCGCCGGGTGTGGTGCGGCGGCGCTCGGCCGGACTGTGCTCGCGGTTTTTGCGTGCGCCGGTGGAGCGGATGAGCACCCGCTGAGCGCGACCGCCACCGTGGTCGCCACGGCAACGACGATTGCGGGCGCCACACCAGTCACGCCCATCGCACGCGGCCTTTGGCGTGGCGTGCGACCTGCGTTCGCCAGGGCACTGCCTGGTGACGATTCCCGGCCGCCTTCGGAGAATGTCTGACCTTCTTCAGTCACGCGCGAAACCTACCAGCCCTGAAGCCGGATAAAGAGCTAAATACCCATCCGATAGCGACGAAGTCATCGGGTCTATCGGCGGCGGGCGCGGGAGTGGATCGCGGCGAGGGCCGAGTAATTGACGCCGTCGGTGGTTTCCAGGTCCCAGATCATCTGCAGGTGGTCCTGCCAGGTGGTGGCGCCTTCTGGCAGGAGGGATACCAGCATGGCGGCCGCGGTCCAGGCGGGGAGGATGACGGACTCGCCGGGAGGGAAGACCTGGGCGGCGGGCTCACCGCCGACGACTACGCGGGCGAGGTAAATGTAGACGGCGTCGCGGGTTGCGGCGGGCGGGCCGGTGTGGGCGATCTTCTCACTGGAGTTTTCTAGGCCGGTGACGGTGGACTTGGCGAAGGCGCGGATGACCTTCTCCGATGGCGGCCAGGGCTCGGAGGTCCTGCGGTCGAGGATGCAGTCGGCCAGCGCGGTGCACTGGTCGACGATCAGGTGGCAGGTGTCGGCGCTCTCGGTGAGTTGGATGATCGCGAGGTCGGCTAGCTCGGCGTGGACGGCGTGCTCAAGCATCCGGTAGGTCAGTTCGTAAATGCGGGGCGGGAACAGGTGGGGCAAGCGGCTTGGGCTGCTCATCATGGGCTCCCCGTCTGTAGGCGACGATAGTCGACTACATGCTAGCGATGGTGATTTGAGTTGCGCTCGACGCCGGGGAGCGCGGCGGTCCTTCCGCCGAACGGCACCGCGTGGCTCAGCGCCACCTTCGGGGTGCTAGCGGCGTGCCCGAGTTCGCTGTCGGTGCAGTTCACGGTGAGCTACCAGGAGAACGGGCAGACGGCCACCGCGCAGCTGGCGGGATTCCCTGGCCTAGGGCAGGTCACACGCACCGGGTGCAAGGGCAGCTCCTAGGCAGCTGGTCGCGCGCGCGAAGCTGATGGTCGGGGGCGCGCATTGCCCTCATCTAGCCGCGAGCGGCCAGATGATGTACAACGCACTAAATGGGCACCACGGGAAGGCAGGCGAGCGTGGCTGACGTGGACGCTCTTGCCGCATTCGACTTTGGGGCGTTCTTTGCCGCGGTTGATGACGCACGCCGCGCGCGGGATATGGGCTGGTACGACCTGGCGGACCAGTTGTGGGATCAGTCCGCGCAGCTCAACGCTGAACGCCGCGATCACCCGCTGTGCGGCGGCGCGGTCTCCAGGCTGGGTGCGCGAGGCGAGACCTCGTGCCAGTACGCGCTCTACCTACTGCGCTGGCTCGGGCGGGCGCCGGAGGAGTTCCTGGCCGGCCCGACTGTGGACGTCGGAGACGTACGGCTGCCGGACCCGGGCCCGGATAGTCGGCTGCGCTGGGACCTCGAGCAGCTCCATACCGCGCTCAACGCGGAGCGGCAGCGGCAGCGGCTGACCTGGGCGGGACTGGCCGAGCAGATCGGCTGCAGCTCGAGTCGGCTGACCAATCTGCGCACCGCCCGCAGGGCGGACATGGCCCTGGTGATGCGCGTAACCCAGTGGCTGCGCAGGCCGGCGGCCGAGTTCATCCATCCCGCGAGCAGCCGGCACCGAGCCCACCTGCTCTAGCAAGCCACCCGGCCGCCCGGGCTGAGCGGCGTGAGCGCCGCTCAGGTGGCCAAGGCCGATCGGAATTCGGGTTCGGCGTGGCTTTTGGCTGACTCCGTTGCGTATTACGGTGGGGCGAGGCACGCGATCCGCAGGGGCGGGAGGCACACCGTGACCGTCGACACGGAGCTCGGTCCCGTAGAACCGGAGTCAGAAGAACCTAAGCAACCGGGAAATCCGGGCATGAAATGGAAGATCTTTGTCGGCTGTCTGGTCGGTGTCTTTGTGTTGCTGGCCGCTTTCGACCTTATCTCCAAGGGTGTAGGGCCCGGCGGAGGTACCTTGGCATCAGGCGCGACCTCGCCAGCCGCCGCCCACCCGGCAGCGACTTCAGCATCCGCAGCGTCACCATCCGCGGCATCCGCGGCGCCGCCAATCGCGGTAGCAGCACCCACTGCATCGCACCAGGGTTTGTTTCGAAGCCCGGCCGCCAGCCCTGCGCCGCATCCACTGGTCGTCAATGCGATCGCCGCTTTCGGCCCTGAGGGGATGTCGGACGGCGACCACCCGGGCTTTGCGTCCCGGGCACTCGATGACGGTGCACAGCCGTGGTACAGCTCGTGGTACCTGTCGCCTGAATTCGGCAACCTGCAAACCGGCACCGGCCTGTTGCTCGACATGGGTAAAACAGTGACGGTCAGCAGCGTTCAACTGACCCTTGGCGGGCAACCTGGCGCGACGGTCCAAGTGCGGGTGGGCGATATCGCCGCCCTGGACGACATGTTCATTGTGTCGGCCGCGTCGGATGTCGGCGGCACGGTGCGGTTGCCGACGGAAGTTCGGGCGAGCGGAAGGTACGTGCTCATCTGGTTCACCGCACTGCCGCCGATCGGACATGGCGAATACCAGGTGAGCGTCTACGACGCTACGGTCGACGGCACCCCAGGGTCGTAGGCGCGGAGCGCAGTCGGCAGGTTCCCTTCTGGTCATACTGCGATGATGGAATTCTGGCGATACTGGTAACCCGAAGGGTAGTATTGGTGGTGTGAAGATGAGTGTCAGCCTTCCGGAGGAAGACGTCGAGTTCCTCGACACCTACGTGCACGACCAGGGCGCGGCATCGCGGTCTGCAGCTCTGCACAAGGCCGTCGGCTTGCTGCGCGCCGCCCAACTCGCCGACGCCTACGAGGACGCCTGGACTTCCTGGGACTCTTCCGATGAGCCCGGGACCTGGGATGCCGCCCTAGCCGACGGCCTGGACAGCTGAATGCGCCGCGGCGAAATCGTCAGCGTCTCCTTCGACCCCGCCCGGGGATCGGAAGCCGCCAAGACGCGCCCCGCCGTCGTTGTAAGCAACGACGCGGCCAATGCCACAGCCACCAGGCTCGGCCGAGGCGTTATCACCGTAGTGCCGGTGACCTCGAACACCACGCGGATCTACCCGTTCCAGGTCTTCCTGCCGGCACGCCAGACCGGGCTGCAGCGCGACTCCAAGGCCCAGGCCGAGCAGCTCCGCTCTGTGGCCGTCGAGCGGGTCGGCGACCGACTGGGGCAGCTGCCCGCCGCGCTCATCACCGAACTCGATAGCGCGCTCCGGGTCCACCTCAGCCTATGACGACCCTCGGCGGAGGCAGACGTCCGAGTTGAGGGCGATGCTCAGGGTCCTGCCGGGTCCGCGCGATCATTACGAGCTCGTAGGGTGCGCTTCGCCAGTGGGCACGACGTCGACTCGGTAGACCTCTTTCGCCTCGTGCTTCATGCTCCTCTCGATGCCGCGCACCAGCGCCGCGACCTGAGCACCGGGCAAGCCATCGTCGATGTTGATCCGGGCCACAACCCATACTTGGCCAGGGCCGACGAAGGTGAAGAGGAGTTCGCGAATGGCGGTCACGCCGGGGTACCCGAGGAGGACGGCTCGTACTCTCTCTTCGTCAGCTGGCTGGAGCGGCTGGGTGAAGCCAGCAACGTCGCAGCCCTGCTGCCCTCCGGCGACCCCCGCCCAGGAGCCGACTAGGAAGTCGTGGCTGCGCTGGATAAGCCGAAGACTGACGCGGATCAGCACCAGCGCGATGAGCACCGCGGCGACTCCCTGGGGTATGGATGACCCGGTGATCTGATTCAGGGCCAGGGCGGCAAACGCGATCACGTCTCCGGAGACCGACACCGCGTCCTCGACGAACACAGCCCGCAGCGAGGGGTCGGACGTCATCCTGGTCTCCTCCAGGAACTCCCGGTGGTAATAGCGTGCCCGGCGGATCATCTGTCCCGCCGACTGGCGGAATGACACCAGATCAAGGCCGGTGGAGACAGCCAGCACGACGTAGGCCACGGCGAACGATGAGGTGGCGCTGGGGTGGATCAGCTCATCGATGCCCTCACGTAGGGAGAACGCCGCAGCGACGACGAACACGCCGAGGGCCGCGATCAGCGCCCAGAAATAGGCATCCCGCCCGTACCCCAGGGGATGCTGATCGTCGTGAGGCCGACTGCTGCGACGCTGAGCCACGAACAGCGACAGGTCGTTCCCGCTGTCGGCGAGTGAATGCGCGGCCTCGGCCGCCAGCGCGGCCGAACCGGTGAAGACCGCCGCGCCGACCTTGGCGAGCGCGACGCCGAGGCCCGCCCCGAGGGCTACCAGTACGGTTCGTGTGCTGTCGCTCGGCATCGCCTGACCTCCGCTTTCTGGCGACCGCTAGGAGTCTTGATCCTGTCCGTTCCGCGCAGGCGCCAACCCCGGGTGAGCGGTGGCCGGGTCCACGCCAGATCCGCCGACCTGGCTCTCCGCGACGCCACGCGGTGACCCTGAGAGGGCCACAGTCGCCCGCGTCCGTTCGGAATGAAATGCTCGTTTTAAGCAGTGGACTTGCGCCTGCGGAGGGGAACACGGCTCACCGGCCGCATAAGCCATGGCACCGCAGCTTGTGCCCGACCGGCGAGCAGGTTTGGATCGTGACCGTGAAGACGCCGCCGTTATCGAAGTAGAGCCCGAGCTGGTCGTTGTACTCCAGTCGCAGCTCGCCCGGTCCCTGAACTGTGGTCGCACCGACGCCGATAAAGGTCAGCGGGCCGCTGCCGGCTTCGCCGACCAGGCTGTAGGCAGGCGCGTTGGGGTCGAAGAATGCGGGGGCGGCCCCGGTGGCGGATCCTCCGCCGTTGGGGCTCAGGTAAGCGCAGAGCCCGGTTGGGTTTCCGGCTGCGCAGCTGGCTGTTCCGGTGGCGGTGATGACGGCTACTTCGTCCGGTGCCAGGTGGATGCCAGTGCGAACGCCGGGCAGGCCCGAGCTGGTGGGCGGGGTGATGGAGGGAACGTGCACAGTGGTGATGGGGCCGAGCAGTCTGGAACTGTGTTGAGCGGGGTGGGCGGTGCTGAGTGCGGAAGCGCTGGGCTGCACGGCCCCCAGCAGCATCGCGCCCGAGGCGCCCAGCGCCACCGCCGCGATCAGCGCACTTATCCCATGACGCGATAGGAGGCGAGTGACTGACCCGAATATCACAGTTCCCCCCGAAATAAATAAATGTCGACGTGATTATCTACAGAACTGGACAATACACTCTGCCATATTCTGCCATATTCCCAACGCTGTAAGTGATAACTGACTGATCAGCGTGTCCGGGCGCGGATGGCATTTCCCGGAATTCGGGCCGCTCTCGGGATCGCCGACTCTTCCCTGGCGGGCGCGTCCCGGGCGGCAGCGGACCGCGTTCATCGAAGGCGCCGCCCTGCTTCAGATGATGTGCCACCAGTGAGGCTGCGCGGGGGGCAGCCCGTTCGGCCGGCTATTACCGTTGCCGGAACTGCTATTCACGATGCTTTCCCTTGTTGTGACGGCGGAAAGGCCGCCATCGGTCAGATGATCGCGGCCTTTCCGTGCCTATCTACCTTTCTGCGCGGCGTTTTACGGGACGTCCCAGCGCTGGTTGGCCAGGTTGCCGTTGCTGCCGGCGACCGCCCCGGACTCCCAGATCTGGAGCTTCGTGCCGTTGCCCTTCCCGGACGGGTCGTCGAGTACCATCGTGTGGCCCTCAGCGCCGGTCGCGTTCACGGCCTCCAGGGTGCCGTTGGTCTGCGGAGCCCACTTCTGGTCCACGCCGCCGCTGCAGGCCCAAAGCTGGACCTTCGTGCCGTCGGTGACGCCGTAGCCCTTCACGTCCAGGCAGAAGTTCACGTCCCGGGTCAGCTCGATCACGTCGTAGCTTCCCTTGGAGACGACCGTCCACTGCTGGTTGGCCGGGTTCCCCGAGCTGCCGGAGCCGGATTCCCAGACCTGCTGGAGGTTGCCGTCCGACAGCAGCCCGGCGGTGTCGTCCACGGCCAGCGGGTGGCCGTCTGCGGTTAGGTGCTGTGACGTGATGAGCCCGGACGGGGGCGTCACGGTCGTGTTCACTAGGTTTACGCCGTCCACTGAGGTGACGTAGCCGGTTGTCGCGCTTGCGGTGCTGACGATCCCGATCCACGCCCATACCTGCGGGTTGGCGGTCGCTACTCCCTCGCTGCCGTTCTCGGCGGTGTACGCGGCCTGCACCGCGTTCATGTCCAGCGTGTTGGAGCCGAGCGTGGTGAACGCGGTGTCGGTGTCGGGCGTGCTGGAGAACGTGCCGAAGTCCGCGCTGTCGAGCGTTCCGCTCGCAGGCCCCATCGAGGCGTAGTTGTTGCCGTCCGCCCCGGTGTAGACGTCCGAGCCGTTCAGCGTGAATGGAGTGCCCGTGCCGTTGGTCCCGAAGTAGAAGTTCACCGCGAGGTCGGACGAGCCATCGATGACGGGCGGCGTGTAGATGTCCGAGCCGTTGAACAGCGACGACAGCGAGCCGAGATCCACGATGACGCCGGAGTCCGCGTAACCGGAGCTGCCCGCGTGCGCCGTCAGATCGACGCCGTTCGCGCCGAGCGCCTGGCCGCTGTCAGAGTGCGATTGCGGCGAGCTGGTGACGATGTAGTCGCCCGACGAGAGGTAGTCGGAGGTGTTGCTGGCGAACTGGTATGCGCCGTTCTGCGTGTAGACGGTGGCGGCGTAGGCGGTGCCCGCCAGGCCGGCCCCGCCGATCACGATGGCCACCGCGGTTCCCGCGAGGGCGATCTTCCTGATCATGTTCGGCCTCTTCCTGTCCTGTTCGGTAGTGAGAGCCATACGGGAAGGATCCCTCGCACGCGCCGTGAGGACAATACGTGGACAAGTTGCCCTGTGTTGATGGGTGGT
>Ga0335074_10009120_pt1 | contig 13825 bp, 15 predicted proteins | sample Lox_Sample_23_FD_206715 | JGI IMG/M metagenome (GOLD analysis project Ga0335074, IMG submission 206715) | Soil microbial communities from Loxahatchee National Wildlife Refuge, Florida, United States - Lox_Sample_2.3 | ecosystem: Environmental > Terrestrial > Soil > Wetlands | place: USA...
CGCCGCTGGGCAGCGTGCTGCAGGTCCGCGTCATGTCCGACGGTACCGCGCTGGTACACGCGCCCGGATTAAGCGATCCTTTGAACAGAAAGATCCGGATCATCCCAAGCCCGGAAGCACCATCCAGATAGGTCTGCGCGCCGTCACCGTAGAAGGCATAATTGCTCGTCGCCCCGGGAGGCAGCAGCTTCAGCAGCTCATCCAGGATGGCCGCGCTACTCGTCGGTGCCTTGGGACCCGCCGGCTGCGGGATGTAGCTGGCCGGCGAGCTTGCGTCGGTCAGGATCGCCGGCGCCGGGACTGCCTTTGCGCCGCCGGTGGGCGCGGTCTGCATGTCAGGCCGGGCGGGACTGGCGGATTTCGCCACCGCGCTGCGGTCCGTCGCGACAGAATGGCCACCGGCGATCGTCGGCACCGCTACCGCGACGCCGACGAGGCCGGCCGCCACAAGCACGGTTGACGCGATCTTCGCCGTGCGCGCACGCCTGGCGCGCCGCCCCTTGGCCAGCACCTCCTGGGCCATGCCGTCAAGCGACGGCCTTGACTGCGAGGACATCTCATTTCTGAACATGGAATGCACCCTGTCATCCATCTAGGCCTTCCGATTCCTTGGGGAGATCGCGCGTTCTCTACCCGTATAGACGTGTCATGCGGGGACGCCGGTAACGGGCATGCCTGACCGCGCTCATGGGGCGCGGCGTGGCTGAGACTGTCCCAGGCGGCGGACAGCCTGGCAGCGAGATCTCGCCCTTGGCCAGATATACGGCGGGCGAGCGCGATGGCTTCAGTGGGTCCCTGGCGAGGGCCACGACTGGCTAGACATCGCAGACGGTGCGCACTGCGATGCTGCAGGCCCGCCAATATCTGGCGACATCCCTGACGACTCAGAGCTGTGCTTGCTGCCCGCTGCGCATCACGGCGGTCATTCATTCGAGATCGCCTGAGCACAGCCGCCAGTCCGTCAAAGCGGGTCAGGCTAGCTCTTTCTCAGGCGGCGCGGATGCGGCCGGAGTGCCAGAGGTGTCTGGGTCGGCGGGCCGTGGTTGGCGGCCTGTACTGCTGCGGCTACGAGGCCGTGGTCGGGGGAGAGGTGACAGACGGGATCGGTTCGGGCGGCGTCGCCGGTCAGCTGGAATGCCTGGCAGCGGCATCCGCCGAAATCGGCCTCGCGGCGATCGCAGCTTCGGCACGGATCGGGCATCCAGCCTGTTCCGCGGAATCTCTGGAAAAGGGGTGACCGCTCCCAGATCCATGCCAGCGGGTGCTCGCGAACGCTGACGCGAGGAAGGGGAAGAGCGTGCGCAGTGGGGCAGGGTAGTACGTCGCCATTGGGTACCACGGTGAGTTCGCGTCGGCCCCAGCCGCCCATGCAGGGTTTTGGGTATCGGCTGTAGTAGTCGGGTACGACGTAGATGATTTCCATCTGGTCGCCCAGCCGGCCGCGGGTCGCGCGGACCGTGGCCTCGGCGCGCTGGAGCTGGGCTCTGCTGGGCAGGAGCCCGTCCCGGTTCTGCCAGGCCCAGCCGTAGTACTGCGTGTTGGCCAGCTCGATGCGGTCAGCCTCCAGGTCTGCGGCCATGTCCAGGATGCGGTCGACCCGGTCGATGTTGTACCGGTGCAAGACCACGTTCACGGTGAGCGGCCAGCCCAGCTTCTTCACCAGCCGGGCCGCGGCTTTCTTCCGCTCGAAGGACGGCGTTCCGGCGATGCGGTCGGCCAGGGCCTGCTCAGCGGCCTGGATGCTGATCTGCACGTGATCGAGACCTGCGGCGCGCAGCATCTCGGCGCGGCGGGACGACAAGCTGAATCCGCTGGTGATGAGATTCGTGTACAGGCCCAGCCGGCTCGCGGTGCGCACGATCTCCACAAGGTCGCGGCGTTGCAGCGGCTCACCGCCGGAAAGGTGAAGCTGCAGAACGCCCAGGCCCTTGGCCTCGACCAGCACCCGCTGCCACTCCTGCGTCGTCAGCTCGTCGGAGTAGTCGCCGAGGTTGAGGGGGTTGGAGCAGTACGGGCAGTGCAACGGACAGCCATAGGTCAGTTCGGCCAGCAGCGCGAGCGGCCTATCCACCGCTGATCACCATGCGTCGTTTGACGAGAAGGTCGCCCAGGAAGGCCCGCACCTCGTCATCGGCCACGCGGTCATACCGGTCGCGCAGCTCCGCCAGGATCTCGCCCACCGTCCGCTCCCCGTTGCACAGCTCCAGGATGGCTGCGCCGGTCTCGTTCAAGACGGTGACCGTTTCCGGCGTCAGCAGCATGTGACGCTGCCTGGCCAGGTCAAACGTCAGCCGGACGTGCGGCGCGAGCCGGGGATGGCCGGTGTCGCTATCGGTCTGCATAGGCATGGTCGATGGCATCCAGCATGCTCCACAGAACGTCGCACTTGAAGGACAGTGCCGCCACGGCGCGCGCCTGCTCCTCCGGTGTCCGGCAGTGCTCGGTCACCACTTGCAGGGCGTGCTCGGAGTCGCGTGGCGCCTGGGTCAGGCGAGTCCGGAAGTAGGCGAGCCCCTGAGGATCGATCCAAGGATAGTGGCGCTCGAGCGCGGCCAGGCGTTCGGCCATCAGATCTGGTGCGAAAAGCTCGGTCAGCGAGGAGGCCACCGCCTCGACCCAGGGCCGGGTGCGGGCGAAGATGACGTAGGCATCAACGGCGAACCGGACCCCGGGGACAACATGCCGTTCGCCCTCTATTTCCTTCCGGGTCAGCCCCACGGCTTCGCCCAAGCGCAGCCAGGCCTCGATGCCGCCCTCACCGTCGATCGTGCCGTCGTGGTCGAGGATGCGCCGGACCCAGCGGCGGCGCACCTCTGGCAGCGGGCAGTTGGCCAGGATGGCGGCGTCTTTCCGGGGGATGTTCTCCTGGTAGTAGAAGCGGTTGGTTACCCAGCCCTGGATCTGCCGACGGCTCAGGCCGCCCTCGTTCATCTTCCGGTGGAACGGGTGCCGGCTGTGGTAGCGCTCGGCTTGCGCGCGCAGCGCCGCCGCGAAACCGCCGGTTTGCGTCACTGTCACCATGACCTCTCACATCCGCAGTTCCAGGCCGTCCACGGCCACCTCGATGCCGTGCTGCTGGAGGATGCGCCGCTCCGGCGCGTCCTCCAGCAGGATCGGATTGGTGTTGTTGATGTGGATGTAGATTTTGCGCCCGACGGGGAGCGCAGCCAGCGGCGCGAGGCTCCCGTCCGGGCCGTCGATCGGCTGGTGCCCCATCTCGCGTGCCGTCTTGCCGGCCAGGCCGAGCCGGATCAACTCGTCATCCCGCCAGCAGGTTCCGTCGACGAGCAGGCAGGCGCAGTCCTCCAGCTGGTCGCGCACCGCGGTCAAGTCCTGCACTGACGGCAGGTAGACCAGTGTCCGGCCACTGCGCTCGTCGGTCAGGCGGTAGCCCACCACGCGGCCCTTCCCGGCACCCGAGCCGAACCGGGCCGGCTTGGTGGTGGGGACGTCGAAGGCCCGGTACGACAGACCATCTGCCAGCGGCATGTCGGCGCCCGGCGTGACCGGCCGCCACGCGACCGGGCAGTACGCCTCGAGCGTCCGGAGCAGCGACGTCCCGTCGTACAGCGTGTCGCGTACCGTCTCGGTGGCGTGGAGTTCCAGGCCGCGTCCCTCCCGCAACAGCAGCAGACCGAGCGTGTGATCGAGTTCGGCGTCGGTGAGCAGCACCGCCCTGAGCGGGACCGACCTGCTTCCCCGGCCGCTCATCGAGTCGCTGGAGGGGTGCAGCGGGGGAAAGGACTCGATCTGGGCGCGGACATCGGGCGAGGCGTTAAACAGGAACCATCGGCCGCCGTCGGCACTCACGGCGATCGACGACTGGGTGCGCGGGCGGGCCGGCCGGGAGCAGTCCCGCACCGCGCGGCAGCCGGGGCAGGCGCAGTTCCACTGCGGGAATCCCCCGCCGGCTGCCGATCCCAGCACTCGCACCCACATGCCAAACCGCCGTCCTTCCGGTGCCCGGTCTCCGGCCAAGCGTGCGCAGTCGGCGCCAGCGATGCCGCGCCGCGTGCCGGACGGGAGCGCCGGGCGGCATCGCCCGGCGCTCCCGTCCGGCTAGAGCCAGTCCTGGTCCTTCCAGGTACCCATGTACATGGTCGCCTCGGCCGACACCGTGATCTCCTCGGCGGCGGGAGGCTGCCAGACGCGCTTCTTGGGTTGGGCGGCGAAAGTCTTCCGGGCCATGGCTGTCACCTCCTTTCCCGCTAGTACATTGCCGTGCCGACGTGGATCCCTCCGGCCGACGCCGGCGTTCCCCTCAGCTCCGGTCTCAACAGACCCGGACCGACGCGGCCCGATCTTCACTGGGGCTTACCCCGGCACGGGCAGTGTCACCCGGCCTGTCACCAACGTCGTAGCAGACCCGCCTTCGGAGCGGCTGGCCGCGCTGCTGGCGCGGACCCGTGCAGCTCCTGGGACGGGCAGTACCGTCCCGGCAGCAGGATCGGCCCGGTCTGAAGCCCGTTGGCCGACATGCATGCGGTGACCCTAGTACAGGCGATCTTCTGCCGGTATATAACGAACGGGCGACTGGTCTCCGCGATCAAGAAGGAAGCCTGAATGGGAGCGCCGTGGAGATCCACTGCAACGCCATCGCCAGGTCCACGCGCCGTGCAGCGGCAACCTATGTATCTACCAGGCCGCGCTCAACGACGAAGCCACGTATGACCCATGCAGCGGCAGCGCAACTGGCGATCTATGGCATGGGCCTGCTCCCAGAGATCACGGACGAGGTCCGCGGCGGGAGCCGTGGCCGTCAGCGGATAGGCCTGCCCCGCCTCCCGGGCTAAGACGCACTGGCTTCGTGCTCGGTCTTACGCTCGTATAGGCGGAGCGATGGCTCCCAAGGCTCACCGGTCTTGGACCCTGGCAGCCCTGCGCCGGCTCCGGCTCACCAGTCTCGGACCCAGTTCGCGAGCTTGGCCTGGCCGTAGGCGCGCCAAGGCCGGTAGCGGCCGTGAAGGTGCGGGTTGGCCGGGTTGACGGCACGGCCCATGTGATGGGCCGTGCTGGTCACGGTCACGATCCGCGCACCGGGTGTGCGCAGCAGGGCGGGCAGCAGCAGCGCGGTCAGCGACCAGTGTCCCAGATGGTCCACGCCGAACTGCATCTCGAAGCCGTCAGCGGTCTTGGCCTCGGGGATCCCCATCACCCCGGCGTTATTGATGAGCAGGTCGATGTTCTCGTGCGCGGCCATGATCTGTTCGGCCGCGGTTGCGCACCGCCATCACCACATGCGCGCCTTTCGCCGCCAGCTGACGCGCCGTCTCTAACCCGAGGCCGCCGTTGGCCCCGGTCACGACGGCGTGCGGCCATGCTGGCCGGGGATGTCTGCTGCGCTCCAGCTCACGATGACCCTCCTGAGTGACGCTCCGCAATATCCGTTATGGCCTTCGGTGGTTCAGACTTGTCCCACGGACCGGGATGCCCAGAACGGCGGCGCGGCAGGCCCGGCGGTACCCGGCACACCGCGCTGAAGGAGAGGTGAGTGTGCGGTGACCACCGGAAGCGGTGCCGGAATGGCGCGCAACGGGCCGCCGCAGGCCATCGACCAGCGGCGGGTGCTCGTCATCATCGGCGCTCTGCTGCTAGGGATGCTGCTGGCCGCGCTCGACCAGACGATCGTCGCGACCGCGCTGCCGACGATCGCGGGCGACCTGCACGGGCTGTCGCACCTGTCCTGGGTCATCACCGCTTATCTGCTCGCCTCCACGGTGTCGACGCCGCTGTGGGGCAAGCTCGGCGACATGTACGGCCGGAAGACGTTCTTCCAGGTCTCGATCCTGATCTTCCTGGTCGGTTCAGCGCTGTCCGGCCTGGCGCACTCGATGGTGGAGCTGATTGCGTCGCGCGCCCTCCAGGGACTCGGCGGCGGCGGCCTGATCGTCGGCGCGCAGACGATCGTCGGTGATGTCGTCCCGCCCCGCCAGCGCGGCCGCTACCAGGGCATCTTCGGCGCCACGTTCGGGGTCGCCAGCGTGCTCGGGCCACTGATCGGCGGCTTCTTTGTCGACAATCTGTCCTGGCGGTGGGTTTTCTATATCAACCTTCCAATCGGCATCGTGGCCCTGGCAGTCACCGCGGCGGTGCTGCCTGGCCGGCTGAGCAAGGTCCATCACGTGATCGACTACGTCGGTACAGCGCTGATCGGCGCGTCCGCGGTCTGCCTGGTCCTGCTCACCTCGCTCGGTGGCAACACGTTCGCCTGGAACTCGTTCCCGATCTACTTGCTCGGCGCGCTCGCGGTGGCCTGCGGGGCCGGTTTCGTCCTGGCCGAGAAGCGCGCGGCTGAGCCGGTCATGCCGCCGCGCCTGTTCGCGAACGGCGTGTTCACCTCCGCCAGCGTGGTCGGCTTCGCGGTTGGTTTCTCCATGTTCGGCGCGCTGGCCTACCTGCCGCAGTACATGCAGGTCGTCCGGGGGGTTTCACCGACCCAGTCCGGGCTGAGGCTGCTTCCTCTGCTGGTCGGGCTGTTGCTGACCTCGACCGGAACCGGCTTCCTGGTCAGCAAGTGGGGCCGGTACAAGATCTTCCCCGTGACCGGGACGGCGCTGATGACCGTCGGCCTTTACCTGCTGTCGCGGCTGGGCATCCACACGAACTTCTGGATCGTGTCGCTGTACCTATTCATCCTCGGCGTGGGCATCGGTGCGTCGCTACAGGTGCTGATCATCGCGGTACAGAACGCGGTTGACTATGCCGACCTCGGCGCCGCCACATCCGGCGCGACGTTCTTCCGCTCCATCGGTGGCTCGTTCGGCACTTCGGTCTTCGGTGCAATCTTCTCCGGCGTGCTGGCCGGCGACATCGCCACCGCGCTCCATGGCATCGCGTTGCCCAGCGGGATCAGCGCGTCCGCGGGAGCCAGCCCGGCCGTCCTCCAGCACCTTCCCGCGGCGATCCGGGACGGCTATATCTCAGGGTTTGCACAGGCGCTGCACACGGTGTTCCTGTACGCCGCGCCCCTGGCCGCGCTGGGTTTCGTGCTGAGCCTGTTCCTTAAGGAGGTTCCGCTGCGGGACACCGTGCGGGCGGTGGACCGAGCGCACAGCACCGCTCCCACGGCCATTCCCGCCACCCGTAACTCCGCGCAGGAAATGGAGCGCGCGCTGATGACGCTGTTCGGCCGTGAGCGCCGGGCGGAGACCTACCGGCACCTGGCGGAAAGCGCCGACGTTCAGCTGAGCCCGCGCGGCACCTGGCTGATGTACCGCGTCGCCGACACCGCCCCCATAACCAGGGCCGGACTGGCCCAGCTGCTGGGCATCGGCGACAGCGAACTGGAGCAGCGCCTGACCGAACTCGTGAACGCCGGCTATGTAACCGAGGACAGCGTCGCCATGGACGGCGTCACCGTGGACAGCCCAGCCGCCGCCCGCCAGGCTAGTGACGCCGAACCGGTCCTCCCGGTGAGCGGCAACGGCACGCGGGCCGCCGCCAGCGTGGCGCTCACCTCGGCCGGCGAGCAGGCCGCCGCTCAGCTGAGAGCTGTCCGTGAAGCGGGCATAGACCGCCTGGTGGCAGAGTGGCAGCCCGGCCAGGTGCCGGAGTTGCGCCGGGTCATCGGGCGGGTGACGACCACGTTGGTGGCCACCGACCCCGCACCCGAACACGACGCGGTCGGCGCGCCCGCCGCCCCGAGCGGATGACCGGGCCCTGAAGTGATGCACCGCTGAGGGCCGTCACCTGCTGCGATACCTGTCAGGTATCGGGAGTGCCTGACAAGTATTGGACTCGCGGGTCAGCGCGAAGGTGGACTGGAGGGCAAGAAGATCGGCCCCGATCCGCCTGGCGGCGTAAGGAAACGCGCGAAACATGAAGGAGATCGGTCATAGCGAGCGGACTGCTGCGCCCGACCTGAACTTCACCGGGCCATGCCGGTGTTTTGCCGCAGTTCCCAATAGCGAGGTGACGTTATGAAGACGCTGTCCATGCCGCCTGCTTGGCCGGGGCCCCTCCCCGTGGCCACGCCGCCGTCGGGCGTGGCCATCTACCAGCTGCCGACCGGTAGCTATGTAACGAGGGCCCGCTTCGCGTTTAAGGGCGGCGCGTTCCGCGACCGGCGCTCCTTCGCCGCGACGGCGATCCTGGCGACCCACCCACAGGGCGATTTCCTGATCGACGCGGGCTTCGGTGCCGACATTGCGGCTCACGTCCACGCGCAGCCCTGGTACGCGCGTTCTCCCTACCAGGCAACCGGCACCGCCAGTGAACAACTCGACGCCAGCGGCTACGACCGCGGAAGGCTGCACGGCGTTCTGATCACGCACTCCCACTGGGACCACGTCAGCGGCCTCGACCAGCTTCAGGTGCCCATCTGGACCAACGCCGGTGAACTGCAGTACGCGGCGGAGGCCCGCGACGGGAAGGTGTTCCGGACCGTGTCGGAGGGTCACGAGATTCACCGATACGAGTTCGATAACGCGCCCTATCTGGGTTTCCCATCGAGTTACGACGTGCACGGCGACGGCTCGGTTGTCATCGCCCTGGCCGGAGGCCACACAACGGGTTCGGCGATCGTTTTCGTCACGTTGCCGGCCGGCAAGCGCTATGCCTTCATCGGCGACGTGGCCTGGCAGCTCGACGGCGTCCGCGGGCCGGCCGAACGGCCGCTCCTCATGCGCAAGCTGGCCGACGTCGACCCTGGCCAGGTACGCGACGACCTGCTCCGGGTCGCTTCGCTCGCGGGTCTGATGCAGGTCGTGCCCGCCCACGATCTCACCGCCTACGAAGGGATTCCGCGGCTGGCCGCCCGGGCGACGTCGTCGGTCTGACCGGCCGGGCGAGATCGGTAGACCGCCGCGGCGACCTGGACGAGCGAGCGGATCAGCGGGTTGGCGTCGCTGTTGTTCCAGGCCACGACGAGCCGGCTCGGCGTCATGTCAGCGAGAGGAACCACGGTCAGTCCGGGCGGCCACGCGTGACCGAGCGGCGTCAGCGGCGCCAGCCCGATCGTGCCGTTCCAGAGAACGGCCTGCACGCATTCACCGACCGTGCGGACCACGGGCCCGTCGCGCAGCGGGCCGCCGGGCCCGGCGGCGTTCCAGTAGGCGCGCCATGCCGGATCGGTTCCCTCGGGGAACTGGAACCACCGGCGGCCATCAAGGTCCTGCACCCGGAGGGTGTCGCGCCGGGCGAGCGGGTCGTCGGCGCGCAGGACGACTCCGACGGGATCCGAGCGCAGCACCCGGGTGCTGATCCTGGTGCGGTCGAACGGCATCCGGGTGAGCGCCACGTCGACCAGCCCGGCTCGCAGCCCCGTGGTCGGATCGGTGAGGTCCGCTTCCCGGACGCGGACGTGAACGCCCGGGCTGCGCCGGCGAAACGCATCGGCGAGGCCGACGCCGGCCTCCTCGCCACCGTCGGCGAGGGTGCCGATGGTGAAGGTGGCCGTTCCGGCGGCTGCGGTGACCCGGGCGCGGGCCCGCTCGGCGTGCTCGATCAGGGCCCGCGCTTCCTCGTACAGCGCGGTTCCCGCGGGCGTGAGCGAGACCCCGGCTGGGGACCTGTGCAGCAACAGGGCGCCGACGTCGGTTTCGAGCTGCCTGATGGCCCGGCTCAGCGGCGGCTGGGTCATGTGCAGGCGGGCGGCGGCCCGCCCGAAGTGGCGCTCCTCGGCGACTGCGACGAAGTAGCGCAGCGAGCGCAGGTCCATCACCGGCAACGATACCGGCAGGGTCCGGACGGTCTCCGAAACCGAGACGAGCACGGATCAGGCCGTCCAGTTGGCCCGGCCGCTGCTCGCCGCTGGCCCGCACCGCTTATTCCGGTCTTCGTGCGCCCTATCTGGCGGCCGCCTACAACAGCGATGACACGACGGCCATGCACGCGGTAACCACGCCGCAAGCGTTCACGGCGCTGCTGGCCATGTACCCGTCGGATGTCAACCTTCAGCTGGGATCGTGCACCAGCGGGCAGAACTCCCAGACCCGGTCGGCAATGGCCATAGTGGCGCCGGCGCTGAACCCCGGCTGGTACATGGACAAGTTCATCTCCGGCTGCGACTGACCGGTGACTGCCGAGCCGCTGGTTGGGCCGCCGCTGCCGTCACCGTGCGCAGCGGCGGGCCAGCCATGGCAGAAGGTTCGGCGGTGACCAGCGCGGGCACGAGCAGACAGCGCAGTCGCTCCCGGGCCGGTAGTGGCGGTGAGCATCACGTCTGTGGTGGCAGCTGCACAGGAGGCGACGACGCAGCCACTTCGGCCTGTCCTCATCGGCCTCGGCCGGCATCACGCCCGGGTCATTGAGCTGTGCCTGCATCCAGTCGGCGTCGGCCAGCACATCAGCGGGGCCCATGGTGTGGCCTTCCTGTCCTGGCTGGCACCCTGGCCAGCACTTCTATTCGCGGCAGGTGGCTCCTTCCTGCCTGTCAACTATCAGCGCTGAAGCTGAGCGATCGCTGGATAACCGCAGTGGGATTCCTGCGCGGCCGCTGGGTTGTGCGCTGGTGATGACGCCCGGAGTAAGCATCCGGGGCCCGAGACGTCCGAGCCGGTGTTCATCGCGGGCGGGCGGGGCGGCCTACGACGGCGCGTCCGATGAGTTCGCGCCGCCTGCGACGTCTGCACTCGTGAAAGCTGATGACAGCAGAAAGGACATGACCATGGCAGACGGATTCGTGTCGGTCTCTCGGCGCATCGAGGCAACCCCGGATCTCTTGTTCGCGCTGCTCGCCGACACCGCCAACCATCCGCTCATCGATGGCTCGGGGATGGTGCGAGAGCCAGCCCCGGCGGTCCGGCTGTCGGGGACCGGTGACGTGTTCCTCATGAACATGCATCACGACGAGATGGGCTACTACCAGATGCGGAACAAGGTCCTGGACTACCAGGCGGGCCGCCGGCTGGTGTGGGAACCGGTACCGGCATCCCGCCCGGACGAGGGCGGCCGGTATCGGTGGGGATACGAGCTCTCCAGCGATGACCCCGGTGCCACCATCGTCACCGAGACCTTCGACTGCTCCCGTTCCCCGGAGGAACTGCGCAAAGCCGTCGCCGAGGGCGAGGGGTGGCGCGACGCCATGACTGCGTCACTGGCCAAGCTGGAACTGCTGGCCACGCGATGAGGTTTCAGCGACCAGGGAGCGGAGAACCGCCCACCGGTCGCCGGGGGCGGCGGGCGCAGCAGGCGGTCCGGGTGACGCGGCGGCGGCGCGCGGGCCGGTCAGATCCGCGATCAGGCGCGCCAGTTGCGTGAGGGTCCGGGCGGTCAGCGCGGACCCCACTCGCTCGTCCAGTTCGGTCATGGTGAGACGGCCGTCGGCGGCGGCCGCGCACAGGATGTCCACGGCGGTGTCCCGGTCGGCGTCCGAGGCCCGCTGCTCCGGGCGGAATAGCGGGCCGGGACAGAGACCCTGGTAAAGAGAGGCCAGCATCAGACCGTGGCGCGGCGGATGGTGGCGTGGCCGCCGGCCAGGAGCAGGACCGCCAGCACGGCGACGACCCCGGTCACGCCCAAGGCGGTCAGGCCGAGGAAGGAGCCGCCGGCGGCGGACCGGACGTGCCGGTGCTCGAAGGTGACGACGATGACCGCGGCGGCGATCACGAGCACCTGCACCGCGATGAACGCCAGCGTGCCGAGGATGCCCCACCGGGTGTTCACGATTCCGTACCACATCCCGTATACGAACACGGCGAACAAGCCCACGAACGAGGTCAGCCAGGTGGCGTACCACGGGCCGTTCAGCAGGTACGGCACCCGGAAGAAGTGCAGGGACAGCCCCCAGCCGCCGGTGGCCCGCTCGATGGCCTGCAGCACGGTCACCACCAGGCCGGACACCAGGGCCAGCACCAGCCCGAGCAGCGCTGTGCCGGAGTAGAAAGACCGGCGGCTGGCGCCGAGCGTGAGGCCGAAAGGCAGCGACCGGCCGATAGTCTGACTACCGAGTATGGCGAAGTAGATGAAGAAGCTGAGCAGGTATCCGGCTGCTTCATGGCGGTCGCCGCGGCCGGCCGTAACGGCGCCTACGGCAAAGGCGAGCGGGAGGATACACGGCAGCAAGAGATAGTTGGCCGGCCCCACCAGGTGGTAGCGGGCCACCTTGACCCAGGTATTCATGCGCTGGTCCTTTCGGTCTCGAAGCCGGTCTCGGGGACGGGGGCGAGAACGCCGGCGGCCGCCTGTACCACGATCTGCTGCAGGGACAGCGGGGTCAGGTCCAGTCCGGATGACCGGGCCTGCTCACGGTCGTCCGCAGACAGCGGCCCGACCATGACGACGGACGCCTGGGAGCCGAGCCGCCGCCGCTCCCACACCGGCCGGCCTCCGGCGAGCGCGTCCACGGCGAGGCAAGGGCCGCTCACCCGGGTGGCGACGCCGCGCAGGACGTCGGCCGGCGCGTCCAGGACGACCCGGCCCCGGTCAATCACGACGACGCCCTCGAACAGCGCGGCAGCCTCATCGATGAGATGCGTGGACAGCAGCACTGTGCGGGGGAACTCGGCGAAGTCCGCGAGCAGCCGGTCGTAGAAGATCTTGCGGGCGACCGCGTCCAGGCCCGCGTACGGCTCGTCGAACAGCGTCACCTCGGCGCGGGCGGCCAGCCCGATCGTGATCCCGAGCGCCGAGCGCTGCCCGCGCGACAGCCTCTTGACCGCCTTGCCCGCCCGCACCCCGAAGTCGTCCAGCAGCGAGGATGCCAGCGCGGAGTCCCAGTTCGGGCAGAACCAGGACGCGGCGCGCAGCGCCTGACCGACCTTGATGTCCGGGTAGGCCTGGTCCTCGCGGACGAACACCAGGCGGCGCAGCACGTCCTCGTTCTCGGCCGGCGGCGCGCCGAGGACCCGCACCGACCCGGATGACGGGAACTCCTGGCCGGCCAGGATCCGCAGCAGCGTGGTCTTGCCGGCGCCGTTGCGGCCGAGCAGGCCGGTGATCGTCCCGCCGGGAACCGTGAAGCCCACGTCATCGAGAACGATCTGGTCCCAGTATCTTCGCTTCAGCCCGGTGACCGAGATCGCCGGTGTCATAGCGAGACGCCTTCCCGCTCGTTGCCGGCTTCCTTGATCAGGGCGAACAGCTCGTCGGTGCCGATCCCGAGGCGGGCCGCCTCGGTCAGCAGCGGCTCGACGTACCGCTGCGCAAATTCCGCCCGGCGCCGGGCCAGCAGCCGCTGCCGCGCCCCGCTCGCGACGAACATCCCGATGCCCCGCCGCTTCTCCAGCAGCCCGTCATCGGCCAGCACGTTGATCCCCTTAGCCGCGGTCGCCGGGTTGATCCGGTAGAACGCGGCCAGCTCGTTGGTGGACGGCACCCGCTCGCCCTCGGCCAGGCCGCCGTCCGCGATCTCCCCCGCGAGCCTGTCGGCAACCTGGACGAACAGCGGGGTTCCCTCGTCCAGACCAGCCATCTCCGCCATCGCCGCCGCCTCGCTTCATAGGTTCATTACTCAAGTAATGTACCGCTTAACCAGAGAACTGGTCAACCTCGCGGCGAGAGGGCCTGGGTGACGGGGGGTCCGGCAGGCCAGCAGGCGGCTCTTGAGCGTTTGCTAATGAGGCGCTCTCTAGCCGGCGATAACCCGCCCGTCCTGCACGATCGTTCGCTGGCTGCCGGGTGACCACACCACCGATGGGTCGTCGCAGATGCTGGCGCCGAGGATGAGCAGGTCAGCGGTGCAGCCCTCGGCGACCCGGCCGAGGTCAGGCCGGCCGATCAGCTCAGCGTTGACCGAGGTAGCCGAGGTCAGCGCGGTCCAGATCCCGTCTACCTCGGCCTGCAGGCGCAGGCCGTTGAGCTGCTCGTCCTCCAGTGGGCCCATCAGGTCGGTGCCGAAGCCGACGCTCACCCCGGCGGCGCGGGCCAGCTCGACGGCCTGCCGGCC
>Ga0335074_10009121_pt1 | contig 13823 bp, 7 predicted proteins | sample Lox_Sample_23_FD_206715 | JGI IMG/M metagenome (GOLD analysis project Ga0335074, IMG submission 206715) | Soil microbial communities from Loxahatchee National Wildlife Refuge, Florida, United States - Lox_Sample_2.3 | ecosystem: Environmental > Terrestrial > Soil > Wetlands | place: USA: Florida...
ACCCTCCGTCGCTGCTTCGATAAGCTTGATCAAGAGGTGACCTCTTGGGTCAAAAAAGCAAAACTCGCGGCCTGAAAACTTGACTCATTTACGACAAGTTCTTTACTTCAAGACCTCTAGAAAACCAGTCGTCCGCCGATCTGAATCTGTCTCGGCAGGCTGTTAGCTGTAGTGCCCGTTATAAAACCAAAGGTGCTCGAAGTTGCGCTCGAAACGTTCGGCGACGCGAAGATAGCGTGGTTAAGGGTGTTGAAGGTTTCGAAGCGAAGCTGGAAGTAGGTCCCTTCCCCGTGGATGGCGAAGTCTTTGAGGATGGATGCGTCCAGATTGTTGTAACCGTCCGCCCGCACTGAGCCAATGGTTGTCGGCAGTGTCCGGTAGTCATAGCTGGAGTATTGGCCCGGGAAATATACCGAGCCATCGCATGGCTGGGAACTGGCTACATACGTGCAGCTCGAGTTCCCGGTGTCAAAGACAGTGCTCGCATTGACGAGCGCCGTAGTCGTCGGGCTCGTATTGCGCGGCTGGCTCTTGATGTCCTTTACCGTCATCCCCGGCTGCAATGGAATGTTGTTGGTAAATACGATCGGCGGCCCCGACTCGAACTGGTAAATTCCGTTGATCACGTACCCGCCGAGCAGCTCATCCATAAGACGGCTTCCACCAAAATCGTACATCTTGCCTTTTCCGAATGGCAGTTCGTAAATCGCGCCCACTGTGAAGTGTTCAGCGTGGTCGAACGGCGAAACTCGCTTCTCAAGGGTAGTGTCCTGGTCGTTGAGGTAGTCGTCCTGCTCAATCAACTTGGAGAAGTTGTAGTTGGCTGTTAAAGTCAACCCGTGGCTGGCGCGCTGCTCCACGTGCAGCATGGCGGCGTTGTACCATGACTGGCCGATCGTCTCATTCACCTCGTAGATGCCCGAGTTGCCAAACTGCGGATACGGAACCAGCAGGTCGCCCAATGCCTCGGTGGCCGCATTAAATGTCTTGTTGAGGGGCAGCAAACCGGCAAATGGGTTGGGGACTGCAGTTCCCGCCGCCTTGCTCAGATTGTAATCGGGGTAAGGATTGAAGTTCATGTACTGCTTTTGAACAGCATTGAGATTCCGTTCCGAACCGCTCAAATCGGAAGCGGTCAGATGCAATGCATGGTTGCCCACGTAGATGGCCTCGACCAATGTGGATGGGCTGATCTGATGCTGCACTCCCAGATTCCAGCGTTCGGAGTACGCATCGTGCTGATTGGGAGCGAAGAAACTGATGGATTCTCCGAGGAACGTGCTGGCGCCCGCTGACGATCCGGCCGGTTGGACGAGGGTCGGGAAAGGAGTTCCCAGCGTAAACGCAGTTCCGCCGGAGCAGGGATTGCTCGTGTCACCGTCGCCGCAGTTGTTGTAGTAGCTGTTGAGCGTCGACGTGTATGTTGTGGATGCGCTGAAGCCGGACTGGAAGCTCTCTGCATTCGATGAAACCGTGCCCGATGCATTCAGGCTCGACAGCGTCTGCGGCTGCACGAACATGGCAAAGCCTCCACGCACCACCATCTTGTCACTGAGCCACGGCGGATTGTAGGAGAAGCCGATACGTGGGCTGAAGAAGCCGTGGTTGTCGGCGATCTGGTAAGGCGCACCCCAACTGGAGCCGGGGAAGGTGATTCCACCGAGCGTGTTGAAGGTGGATTGATTTACTGCAAAGGTCTGGCCGTTCTCGGTTACGCTGTCAGCCGAATTCCAAGTCGCGCCCGAGGCGGAATTCGGCGCAGTCGGGTCGAATCCGTCGACCGTGCGCCCGAATTTCTCGCCGAAAGGCGAATCGATATCGAAACGGACGCCCAGGTTCAGCGTCAACCGGTTGTTCACACGCCAGTCGTCCTGTGCGAACAACCCGAAGTAGTACGAGCGATAGTCGCCTTCAGCCTGGTTATCGAACCCGTCCCCGCCCGAGTTCGCCAACCCCAGTTCGAACGATGCCATATCTCCGCCGAAGGTCTGGTTCGGTTGGCCTGTACCGGCCGTGATCCAATTGTTGCCGAAGGTGAAGCTGCCCGAGGGGCCGGCCCCGTTGTCGAAGTTTCTGATCCTCATGCGGTATTGCCGGCCGTCGAAGCCGAACTTCAGCGTGTGCTTTCCGGTGGTCTTGATGACGTCGGCAAAAAGCTGATAGCTGGTGGTGGGATCGTAGCTCGGCGATGCGGTGTTATTGAAGTCCTCGTAGCTGCTGCCGTTGAACTTGATGACCGGCATCTCCACGTACGGCAGAGCGGAGTTTGCCAAGCCGCTGAATCCCATCTGGGTTGGCGAGTAGACTGCCGCAGGCGAGTCATGCGCCTCATAGAAGTACGTCCAGTTGAAGCGCACATCCAGGACCGTGGTGGGGTTCAAGGTGTAGACGTTGTCCAGCGTCGATCCCCAGTTCTGGCGGATCAGGGTCGAGCCATTGGTGTTGTTGTAGTAGTCTTCCTTGATCTGTGAGCGGTAGTTCTGGCGGAAGTCGAAGAAGAGGTGGTCCCTGGAGCTCACGTTGTAGTCCATGCGGCCGAACTCTTCGTTGTAGTCGTCGATGCTGGGTGCGTTGCTGATGTAGTTGTCCGCGCCGTCGGACTTTACGTCGGTCGTGTCGTTTGGCTCCGGAAACAGCTTGAGATAATTGACCGCGATCGGGTTCACGGTGTAGCCGGCGTTGGCGACGCCGGAGCAATAAGTGGATTGATTGGTGAGACAGTTGTTGGGAACCGGTGTGCGCCCGCTTGTCGCACCATTGCTGAATGTGCCGGTGAACGGCTCGTAAATCTGGTACGGATTCGGGCTCGCGGTGCTGAGCCCCAGCAACGCGCTGAAATCGCCCTGCTTCTCTGCATCAGTGGGAACGGTAAGCAGAGTCGTCGCCGGCGTCGAATCCTTCAGTCCCTCCCACGCAAAAAACCAGAACAGCTTGTTTCTGCCATTGACGACTTTGGGAATCCAAACCGGGCCGCCTGCTGACAAACCATATTGGTTGAAATGAAATACGGGCAACGGCTTTTGACTGCGATCGTTGAAGTAGGTGTTGGCGTCAATCCCCGAGATCTGCCCAAACTCGTACGCCGTGCCATGAAGCTGGTTGGTTCCGCTTTTGGTCACCTCGTTCATGACGCCGCCGATGGTGTGGCCGAAAGAGGCGTCGGTGGCGAAGGGCTGCACCGAGACTTCCTGTACCGAATCCTCAGTTGGGCTGAATGCCAGCGCACCGAGAAGGGTTTCATCCGGCGAGCCGTCCATCAGTACTTCGCTGGATTGCAGCGGCGTTCCACCGATGCTGAACGAGTTCATGTTGTTGTTGTCAAAGGGGTGCGATTGCTCCGGAGCCGCTTCGGTCTCAACGCCAACCGACAGTTCAGCCAGCATCGCCGGCGCGCGTCCGTTCAGGGGCAGATCGGCAACTGACGAGGTGGAGATGACATCGCTGATGGTGGCGCTGGACTGGCTCAGCAACGGCGCCGCGCTGGTAACCGTAACTGTCTGACTTGCGGAGCCCACTTTAAGCGTCAGGTCGATGATCGGGTGATCCTGCGCATGCAGCGTGATGCCGTTGCGCGTCAGGGTTTGAAAGCCGGTCACGCCAACCGTGATCGAATAGTTCCCGGGCAGCAGAAACGGCACTACATACTGTCCGGCGGCGTCACTTGTCGTTTTGCTCACCGTTCCGGTGTCCACTTCGCGCACGGTGATCGCTGCTCCGGCCAAAGCGGCCCCGTTGGGGTCCATTACCGTTCCCGAGATCGTTCCGCGGAACTCCTGCGCGCGGACGGTCCAGGTTAAAAGCAAAAGTCCTAAAACGACGCTCCAGACTCCAAGGCTTACCCTTCTGCTTTTAACGACGCGAACCTTGGAACGAGCGTTTTCGCTCACCTCTGGCTTGACCGACAGGGAGTTTTGCTCCTTGAGTGGTCTTACCAGTTTGAATGCAAACTCGTCTTTACTCTTCATTGCACTGGCATCCTTTTCAGTTGATTTTGGAGAGGACAGAAATTAGATCTTTGAACGTTGGAAATTCTCTCTCTGCTGGGTATTGATTGTCAATACACAAAAATCGACAGCCCTACCCCGTTAGCGCCTGAGCACCGTTTCTTGCCCTCGGTTGGGACATTTGAGGCCTGAGAATCCTCTTGCTTATGGTCTGACCAGTTAATTCCGGTGCTGATCAACCCGTTGACCGGAGTTGAAGGCAAGTCAGCCTCCGGTCATATGGGTGGAAACCTGCGGGCTGGAGTTCAAATCTCGGTGGCGGCTGCATTACCGCGCGACCAAAACAAATACACCGGGATACCCAACAGCACCAGGATCAGTCCAGGCCAGGTGTACTGGGGCTTGTAACGCAGCAGGGCCGCGCAGACTCCTGTCGCCATGACCAGGTAAAGTCCCGGCAAAAACGGGTAGCCGAAGGCTTTGTATGGCCGCGGCAGGCCGGGCTGCCTAAAGCGGAGCACGAACAAGCCCAGGATCGTCAAAATATAGAAAACAAGCACTGCAAAGATGATGTAGTCAAGCAACTGACTGTACGATCCCGAAACACACAACAACGTAGCCCATGCGGCCTGCACAATCAAACCGGCAACCGGAGTCCGAAAGCGCGGATGGAGTTTGCCGACAGACTGGAAGAAGAGTCCATTACGCGCCATTGCGTAATAAACACGCGCGCCGGCCAGCGTGAGGCCATTCGCGCAACCGAAGGTGGATACCAGTATCGCGGCGGCCATCAGGTAGCTGCCTACGCCGGGAAAGATCTGCTCAAGGGCTGCGGTGCCGACCCGATCCTCCGACGCATATTGAATGCCGCGCGCAGCGATCGTGGCGCCGTGCGGATCGCCGTGCAGCGGCAAAACCATGAGGTAGGCCGCACTGGCCAGGAAATAGACAGTCAAAACAAAGCCCGTTCCCAGCGCCAGCGAGAGTGGAATCGTGCGGCGAGGATTCCTGGTTTCAGCCGCGGTGAACGTGACGTTGTTCCAGGAGTCGGACGAAAACAGCGAACCCACCTGCACGATGGCCAGGATCACCAGCGGGCCCACCATCGCAATGGGCCCCTGCATCCCAACCTGCACCGGATGGAGTGCGCTCCAGCCCGCATTCCTGAAGAACGCGCTTCCATGACTGCCAAAGTTCGCCGCCATCGCCGTGGCGTTGCGCCCCACGGTAAAGCCCAGGAAGATCAACGCGGCCAGCGACAGCGCCTTGGCCACGGTAAAAATGTTCTGTACCAGCACGCCCAGCTTCATGCCCAGGATGTTGATCAGGGCCAGCAGTAAAACCACCGCGATGCCCACCAGATTCGCCGTGCTGATTCCGATCTCCATGTTTCCCAGAACCATCGGCCCCACCCGAATCGGCGGAACATGAGCGATATGCCAAAGCCAGTGGGTGCTTGAGACAGCAGGAATGAAAACCCCCAGGAATTTGGCGAAAGCTACGCAAACCGCGGCAATGGTTCCGGTCTGGATAACCAGAAAGAAGGTCCAGCCGTATAGAAAGCCCCAGAGAGGCCCCAGCGACTCGCGCAGGTAGACATATTGGCCCCCGGCTTTGGGCATCATGGCAGCCAGTTCGCCGTAACTGAGCGCCCCAATCAGGGTCATGATCGCTGTAATAACCCACGCGGCGAGGAAAAGCGCCGGGGAATCGGTTCCGCGCGCGATATCGCTCTCGACGATGAAGATGCCGCTGCCTATCATGGAACCGACAACCAGCGTCGTTGCGCTAAAGAGGCCGAGGCTCTCGACCATCCGCTGGCCGGCGCTGGTTTCGGGCGCCGCATCGAGTTCAGGCGAAGGGGAAGTCATCGCATGGCTTGCCGGGGCAGAAATCCCGCGCCGGCCAAAAAAGGAACCGTGTCAGGATTGTATCCAAATTCGTATACTAAACAAGCAGGTAATCTGGGACAATCTCGAAATCAACCCATATGACGCTCAACAACCATCTTCCGCTGCGAGTGCAGGTCATCGATTCGCACACCGCGGGTGAGCCAACGCGTTGCGTGATTACAGGGGGGCCCGACCTGGGCTCCGGCAGCCTCTCTGAGCGCCTGGCTCGGTTGCGCCGGGAGCATGATGACTTTCGGCGTTCCGTCATTTGCGAGCCGCGCGGGTCAGATGTGCTGGTCGGCGCGTTGCTGGTTGAGCCTGTCGATCGGCAAGCCGCGGCGGGCGTGATCTTCTTCAACAATGTCGGCTACCTTGGCATGTGCGGCCATGGCATGATCGGAGTTGCAGCAACGCTCAAGCATCTGGGCCGGATCGGCCCAGGCGACTATCGCGTCGAAACTCCGGTTGGCAGTGTCGAGGTTTCGCTGGCCGAAGACGGCAGCGTAACCATCGGCAATGTGGACGCGTACCGTTACCGGTCGCGGGTTCCACTTGTGATTCCGGGATTCGGTACGATTCACGGCGACGTGGCCTGGGGCGGAAACTGGTTTTTTCTCGTCGACGATCACCCCTTCGCGCTTCTTGCCGAGCACGTTGAAGAGCTGACAGCCTTTGCGTGGCAGGTGCGCCAGGCTCTGATTGCAAATGGCATAACCGGGGCAAACGGGGCCGAAATTGACCATGTTGAATTAATCGCTCCGCCTCAGGATCCTGCCAATGACAGCCGCAACTTTGTGCTCTGCCCCGGTAAAGCCTACGACCGGTCTCCATGCGGCACGGGCACCAGTGCGAAGATGGCATGCCTGGCGGCGGATGGCAAACTCGCGCCCGGCCGGTACTGGCGGCAGGAGGGAATCCTGGGCAGTGTATTCACCGGCCACATCGAAGTGGAAGGCGAGCGGATCAGGCCGAAAATTACAGGCTCAGCTTATGTAACGGCTGAATCGTCGCTTGTATTTTCGCCCCAGGATCCCTTTCGGGGCGGAACACCGGTTGCCGGGAGAACCGGCGAATGAGCTCAGCCGCGACCTTCGATGTGGCGATTGCCGGAGGCGGTATCGTCGGCGCAGCGTGTGCATTGGCATGTGCGCAACGCGGACTGCGGGTCGCGTTGGTGGAGCGCGACACTCTTGGCAGCGGCGCCACCGCGGCCGGCATGGGGCACATCGTTGTCATGGATGACTCCGATGCGCAATTTGCACTGACCCGCTACTCGCAGCAGCTTTGGCACACACTGGCGGCCACGCTTCCGGCGTCAGCCGAGTACGAACAACGCGGAACCCTCTGGATCGCTGCCGACTGTGAAGAGATGGAGGCGGCAGAAAAAAAGCACCACTGGTACTCCGAGCGGTCTGTTCCCTGCCAATTATTGACCCCGGCGCAACTCGCCGAGGCCGAGCCCAATCTTGTTCGCCCGCTGGCCGGCGCATTGCTTGTGAAACAAGACGCCGTGGTTTACCCGCCGGCTGTGGCGCTGGAGCTGGCGCGGCGCGCGGAGCGGCTCGGCGCACAGATTCTTGTGGGCCGCGCAATCCGCAGGTCGGGCGACGGACGCATAGAGCTTGAAGATGGAACCGCAGTCGAAGCGGGACGCATCATTCTGGCGCTCGGTGCTGACTCAACGCTGTTGGCCGCACAACTGCCCATCCGCAAACGCAAGGGGCATCTGGTGATTACCGACCGCTATCCGGGATTTGTGCGGCATCAACTTGTGGAACTGGGCTATTTGAAAAGCGCGCACAGTACGAGTGCCGATTCGGTTGCGTTCAACGTACAGCCGCGCCAGACCGGCCAGATCCTCATCGGCTCTTCGCGCCAGTTTGGCGCCGAACACTCTGCCACCGACCATCACATCCTGGCTGCGATGCTGGCCCGCGCAGCCAGGTATTTGCCCGGCATTCGCGATCTCAGTGCAATCCGCGTGTGGACGGGTTTTCGCGCTGCAACGCCCGACAAGCTTCCGCTCATCGGACCTGACTTGCACGATCCAACATTGTTCCTGGCCACCGGCCATGAGGGGCTGGGCATCACCACCTCGCTTGCCACTGCGGAATTGGCGGCCGATTACTTCGGCAACCGTACCCCGGCCATCACGGCCGAACCCTATCTTCCCGCGCGCTATGCGCGCAACGAACTGACCGGCAACGAAAGCCGGCGAAAGGAATCGTATGCAATGGACTGGAGTCATGCCGGCGCTGACCACGGCATTCAATGAGGACCTGACCATCAATCACAGCTTTGTAGCGCGGCACGCCAAATGGCAGATCGAAAATGGCGTGAGCGGATTGATCTCACTGGGCTCATTAAGTGAAGCTGCGACCCTGACCTTTGAAGAAAAGCTCGCGCTGGTTGAGACGCTTGCCAAAGCGATCGATGGCAAGGTGCCCCTGGTGGCGACAATCTCTGCCCTGTCTACTGCTGAAGCGGTTGCGCTCACCAAGGCAGTTGAGGCGCGCGGCGCAAAGGGCCTCATGATTCTCCCACCTTATGTTTACAAGGGAGACTGGCGGGAGATGAAGGCGCACGTGGCGGCCGTGCTCGAGGCATCGCCGCTGCCTGCCATGCTTTACAACAATCCGGTTGCATACGGCACGGACTTTCTTCCCGAACAGATTCAGGAGCTGGCCGCAGAGTTTCCTACGCTGAAAGCGGTAAAGGAGTCGACAACAGATGTGCGCCGCGTGACCGCCATTCGCGCGCTGGTCGGCGACCGCCTGGCCATCTTTGTGGGTGTCGACGACGCAATTGTCGAAGGAATCGCTGCCGGTGCCTGCGGCTGGGTTGCCGGGCTGGTGAACGCCCTCCCAAGAGAAAGCGTCGAGTTGTTCAACCTTGCCAGCGCAGGGAAAGAGAAAGAAGCCTTTGAACTTTACCGCTGGTTCCTGCCTCTACTGCGTATGGACACCGTGCCCAAGTTCATTCAGCTTATCAAGCAAGTGCAGCAGGAGCTGGGAACCGGGTACGCACGCGTACGCCCGCCTCGCCTTGAACTTGGAGTTGACGAACTTGAAATGACCCAGGCCGCAGTACGCCATGCGCTAGCGACGCGGCCCGCCGTTGCGGCTGCCAGCTCGGCCATTATTGCAGGCTGACCGAAATTTGATGGGAGGCAAGACGCACGATGGCTACCAGCTTCCGCGCTCGCCGAAAACATCGATCACGCGCGCCAGCCGCAGGCAGCCATTCTCCCAGTTGCGCTTGAGCGCTTCTTCGAGCCGGTCGGAATCGCCGCCAAGCAATGCGTCGATGATGGCCTCATGCTCCTGTGTCGAAGAGGTCAGATCGTTGATGATCGAGCTTGCATAGAGGCGCCAATAGCGCTCGGCCTGGGGCTCAATGGCCTGGTGGAGTGTGGTCAATCGCGGTCCCGCGCCCGCGCTGAATACGAGATGATGGAAATCCCGATCGAGGTCGAAGATGCCCGGACCCTCGAGGGTGCGATGTTGCGCGATCCGTACCAACTGGCTGTTGATCTGCTTCAGCTTCTTCGCCAGTTCCCGCCGCGCTGCCTCGGGCAGCGCCGCCGCCTGCCTTCCTGCCAGGCCTTCGATGCGGCCGATGATCGAATAAAGTTCGGTGGCGTCTTCTTTGGTAAGCGACGTGACCACCATGCGCGACTTGCTGGCGTTGCGATGTTCCTGCACGTAGCCTTCGCGCTGCAGCAGGTACAGCGCGCCGCGAACAGGAGTGCGGCTCATGTGCAGCCGGTCGCATAGATCGCTTTCCACAATCCAGGTCCCAGGCGACAAGCGGCCATGCACAATCAATTCCCTAATCTGGCGGAAGGCGGTGGTGACGCTGGTGCCATGCTCGGCCTTCGCTGCGGAGTGCCGCACTCTCTTCTTTTCCGTTGCAATCAAATTGCCCATCCGCTCGTTCCCGTCCGAAGCAATTTCAAAGATTCCGCAGATCCAATGCGTCTGCGACATCGCGCACAAACTCGGCGAACTACCTCAGCATTTCTGCTGCTCGCCTGGAGTCGTCCTCGCGCCTCCCGGTTATTGCAGACGCCCATAGTTCTTAAACTGGCCCAAGCCATGGCGCTCTCAATGCGTATAGATTCTAACAGTTCCCGCTCAACCATTCCCTCTTGTTGAATGGGCCAGATTGATCGAAGGGTACTTCGGATTAAAAGATGTTGGGGGCTGTGGTTGCTGTGGATCAGTTCGAATCCGCGGCTTGCATATCGGCCGACTGTGGGCCGGCATTTTCCTGGGCTATCGGTTCGACCAGAGCTCGAATCTCAACGGGAAATACCGGCGGTCGCGGAACCGGCGGGGCCCATCCATAAAGAAACTGGGTGGCCGGCCCGCAGACGCGGCCCTGGCATGGACCCATGCCGCAACGAGTGTGCAATTTGGCTTCACGCCACGACCGGCAAGTCTCCAGTTCCCCGTGCGTGACATCTTCGCAGCGGCAGACAATCGTATCGCTGGCGGGCAATGCACGCAGTTCTTTGCGTAATGCAAAGGCTGCGTCCAGGCCCCGGGCGAATCGCATCCACCGGTCGCGTGCCGGAAATAACCTCTTGGCCTCGGCCGTGCGGCCTGCTGCAGCGAGCGCGGCGATCCGCCCCTCGACCTCAGCTTTTTCCAGGCCCCCGATGCCCGTCACCTCGCCAACGCCGTAGACGCCTTCAACCGACGTCATTTGGTTTTCATTTACCTTCAAGTAACCCTGCTCGACCCAGCAGCCAATCAGTTGCGCCAGTTCAGTGTTGGGAACCAGATGAAATCCCACCGCCAGCATGTCGGTTTCGATCTCGCGGGAATCGCCGCCCGAGGTTACAGTAACGCTGAGCAGATGCGACTCGCCTGATGTGCCGGCAATCCACGTGCCGGAGTGATACGGTACCCTCAGCAGCTTCAGCCCGTAGGCAGCGCCTTCAGCCAGTTTCCCCGGCCAGCCGAAAACCATGCGCCAGGAGAACCGCGCAAGCTGACCCAACGGCGCCTGCTCCACAATGGCCTGGATGCGCGCTCCCGCCGCGCGCAGGTTGGCCGCGACAGCAAGCAACAGGGGGCCCGTTCCTGCAACGACGACGCGCTTTCCCGCAACCTCCAACCCCGACTTTTGAAATGCCTGCAACCCTCCGGCGCCCAGCACCCCGGGCAGGGTCCAGCCGGGAAACGGAAGAAATCTCTCCCGCGCGCCCGTGGCCAGGACGAGCCCGCTATAGGTGAGATCGGCAAAGGTGCCATTGTTCTCGACGCGCAGCATCCCGGCTTTGGCCGTAATGGCAGTTTCAGCAAAGATTGCGCGCCATCCCGAACGCACCTCCACCTGGTGTGCGAGCATGCGGCGCGACCACTCAGCAGCATCCGGATGGGCTCCTTTGAGGGCGCTGCTGCGCCAGATTTGCCCGCCGGGAGTAGCATTGTCGTCGATCAGGCAGACCTTCATGCCTGCTTCTGCGGCAGTCGCGGCAGCAGCCAATCCCCCCGGGCCGGCGCCGACAACCAGGAGATCGAATCTGGCGTTCACCCGGTTACCACCTGCATCCCCTGTTCGCACAGAACCTGGCAGCTTCGCTGGTGTGGCCGGCTGTCAATCTGCACTCGGCATTCATAGCAGATCCCCATGCCGCACAGGGGCTGACGTGGTTCGCCGCGCACTGAGGTCCGGCTGCTTGCGCCGGCCTGCAACACGGCGGCTGCTACCGTTGTGCCTTCCAGCACTTGCTGCGGCCGGCCGTTGACTGAGATGGTGAAAGTCCGATGCAATGCATGCCCCTTCCATCGATGATCGCGCAAAGCGAAACAACGCGGCAGGAAATCCGTGGACTAGAAGCTTCTACACAATGCGTACAATTTTGTATATCATGGCGGACAGCTTGCTTCCGAGCCTTCCCGGTTCCATGAATCTCTGACTTTCGAAGTTTACGCTTGTCCCTCGGGTCAACCCCGCACGCAGGAAAGGAGCCCTGCATCATGCGCACGTTCCTTCAAGTATTCGATTCTGCTCGAATCGTTGCCGGCTGTTCGACGCTGCTTCTCACCGCGCCGTTGCTGGTCGCACAGGTTACACCGGCCGACTACGATCGGGCATTGGATTTGCAGGCGAAATATCGCAATCTCGCCGTGCATTTGCCCTCATCACCGCAATGGATTGAGGGTACGCATCGGTTTGTTTATTCGCGCACGGTGGCTGCCCCGGCTGAGTCCGGAGCTAACCATGACGGCGAAGCAGCCCACGAGTATGTGCTCTTCGATGCCGACACCCGCGAATCGCGCCTGGCCTTCGACCATGCCCGCCTGGCCGACGCACTGAGCAAAACGCTCGACGTTCCGGTCAAGCCGCTGTACCTTCCCCTCGCCCGGCTTCATTTTGCTTCTGACCAGAAGTCAATGGAATTTCTCTTCCACGACGCTCGCTGGCAGTGCGATCTAACCAGCTATGTCTGCGCCAAGAAAACCGACCTCTCGCCCGACGATGACGACTTCGAGGGTGACGAATACGACTTCACCCCCAAGGCCATCAATAGTGAAGCCAAGGCCAAGGTCTCACCGGATGGCAAATGGAAGGCGTACGTTCAGAACTACAACCTGGTCATCCGGCCCGTCCCGCAGAACGCCGATGCAAAACCTGCGCAGCACGAGGCGCCGATGGTTCTCAGCCAGGATGGCTCCGAAGACAACTACTACGCCATCGGCACGCTGGAATGGTCGCCCGACTCGAGACACATCGCCATCTATCGCATCCGGCCTGGATATCGCCGCCTGATCTACTACGTTGAATCCTCCCCACCCGACCAATTGCAGCCCGAGCACTCGACCATGGTTTATCCCAAGCCCGGTGACGTGCTGGCGCTCGAACAACCCGTGCTCTTCGACATTGCAGCCAGGAGTGAAATCCAGATTGACAACTCGCTCTTTCCGAACCCTTATGAGCTTTCTTCGATCGAGTGGTGGAAAGACAGCCGCGCCTTCACCTTTGAATACAACCAGCGAGGGCACCAGGTGTACCGGGTCATCGAAGTGGATGCGACAACGGGCAAAGCACGCGGGCTCATCGAAGAGACGAGTTCCACCTTCATTAATTACGAGCCGCTGGTCAGCACGCAGTACGACACCGGCAAACGCTTCCGCAAAGATCTTGACGATGGCAACGAGATTATATGGGCGTCGGAGCGGGATGGGTGGGAGCATCTTTATTTGTACGACGGCCGCACCGGCCAGGTAAAGCAGCAGATTACGCACGGCGAATGGGTGGTGCGCGGTGTTGACCGCGTGGACGAAAAGGCGCGTGAAATCTACTTCTCCGCCAGCGGCAGGAATCCCGGCGAGGATCCGTACTTCGTGCACGGCTACAAGATCTCCTTCGACGGGACGGGGCTCACCGAATTGACCAGCGTCGCCGCCAACCACTCTTTAAGCTACTCCGAAGACGGTCAATACTATGTGGACACCTATTCGCGCATCGACCTCGCGCCGGTAATGGAACTACATCGCGCTTCGGATGCGAGCCTGGTCGCGACCGTTGAAACCGCGGACATCACTCAGCTTCGCGCCGCCGGATGGCAACCGCCCGAGGTCTTTCACACCGCCGGCCGCGATGGCAAAACCCAGATCTGGGGCGTCATCTACCGGCCCCTCAATTTCGATCCTTCAAAAAAATACCCCGTTATTGAAGACATCTACGCCGGACCGCAGGGCTCGTTCGTGCCCAAGAGCTTCACCTCGCGCACCGAACCTCTTACTGCGTTGGGGTTCGTGGTGGTGCAGATCGATGGAATGGGAACCAATAATCGCTCCCGCGCATTTCACGACGTAGCGTGGCACAACCTGAAAGATGCGGGATTTCCAGACCGTATCCTCTGGCACCAGGCGGTGGCTGCAAAGTATCCCTGGTACGACATTTCGCGGGTGGGTATCTTCGGCACGTCAGCCGGCGGTCAAAGCTCGATGGGCGCGCTGCTCTTTCATCC
>Ga0335074_10009123_pt1 | contig 13822 bp, 15 predicted proteins | sample Lox_Sample_23_FD_206715 | JGI IMG/M metagenome (GOLD analysis project Ga0335074, IMG submission 206715) | Soil microbial communities from Loxahatchee National Wildlife Refuge, Florida, United States - Lox_Sample_2.3 | ecosystem: Environmental > Terrestrial > Soil > Wetlands | place: USA...
TCCAGATGTTTTGCAATTCGATGTTCAGAGCATCGCGCGTCATCGCGTCAAGAGCCCCGAACGGTTCGTCCATCAGCAGAATGTCGGGATCATGAGATAGCGCTCTCGCGATTGCCGCACGCTGACGCATCCCGCCGGAAAGCTCGTACGGCCAGCGCTTCTCGAATCCGGAAATGCCGACCAGACCGGTGAGCGCGCGCGCACGCGAAAGGCGCTCGGCCTTCGGCGCGCCCTTGAGTTCAAGCGGTAGCGCAACATTCTGTTCGATCGTCAGCCAGGGAAAGAGGTTTGCGTCTTGAAAGACGATGCCGAGCTCGGCCAGCGCGTCCGCTTGCCGCGCCGCGTTTTTCCAGAGGTCGCGCTGCATCACTTGCAAGCGTCCCTGGGTCGGAGCGATGAGGCCGCCGATCATCCGCAGCATCGTCGTCTTGCCGCAGCCGGAGGGGCCGAGCAGCACGACGAACTCACGCTGCGCGACATCGAGATCGGTAGCAGCAAGCGCATGTACCGGTCCGTCGCTGGTGGCGAACCATTTCTCGACCCGTTCGAGACGAATGGCCGGGCCTTGGCTCGACGCTTGACGAGGCGCTTGGCTTGGCGCGGCGGTGGACGCGATCTCGTCCCGCAAAGGACCGGCCGAGGCCATCACCATCCATTTCCGGCCACGGCTGAGAGCGGCCGTGGAGCCTTCGTGTCGAACCGGCGGAAGCGTTCGGCTTTATCCGCGACGGTACTTTGTATATCGTATAGGACAAAGTTTGCCGGTCAAGCAAAGCATCGGAAAGTCGGCCGGCGGAGTGTTGCATGGTCGAATACGCGCGCAAGGGATTGATCGGTGTGCTTACGCCGCAAGCCAATACTACGGTGGAGCCCGAGTTCGCGATCCTCATGCCGCCGGGCTATGCGTTTCTCAATGCGCGCATGGTCAGCGACAGGCCGACGATCGAGGGCCGCCTCGACGAATACTTCGCCACAATCGAAAACTCGGTCGCGCGGTTCGCCAACGCGCCTATGGGCGCGGTGGCGTTCGCCTGCACTGGCGCCTCGTATCTGCAGGGCCTTGAACGTGAGCGCGCCGCCGTCGAAGCCATTGAAAGAGCGCGCGGCATCGGCTTTTTGACCGCCGGACGCGCGGTCGCCGAGGCTCTAGAACGCCTCGGCGCGCGGCGGCTTGGACTCGTTTCGCCTTATCCGCCCAGCTTGACCGACGCAAGCATCGCATATTGGCGTGCCCACGGCTTCGATGTTGTCACCGTAAGCGGCGGCTTCGATGCGTCGAGCAAGTTTCACCCGATCTACGACCGGTCAGCATCGAGCGGCGAAGAGGCGTTGGCTGCCATCGATTTAAAGAGCGTCGACGCGGTAGTGATGCTGGGCACCGGCGTGCCGACGCTGGGGCCGATTCTTAAGTATGCCGGCAACGGTTCTGCCGTTCCGGTTCTTTCATGCATGTCGGCTTTGGCTTGGCGTTCGCTGGTGGAGTTTGAGCCTGGGCTCAGGGAACGACACGCGATGCGCCGCTACTTCGACGGTGAAGGCTGGCGCGAGCGTTTTGCGCGTGCGATGTCGTAAGTTCATTGCGCGGCGGCTGCGATCATTGGCTTGGTGCGGTCATTTTCGTCGGTCGGGAGCATCACCCGATGCGCACCGGTTCGCCGGCTATGGCGTGGGTGTCCGAAACGACAGACATTACGAGTGGCGGCGAACCCAGCTTTCGCCGGTCTTGACGTAGGACCGCTTGACAGCAGCCCAGGCAATTCGATGCGCGCGTTCTTCCTGCCCGGATTCCCCGGCATGCGCGGCGTAAGCGTGATTGAAAGCCTCGCGATGTCCTGGGGGTGTTCGGGCAAATGAGCGCGCACTGAAGGCAGCAGCAGATCAACGTTCGTCGAATATGGCATCGGCCGCATCCTCGATCAAAGTTTTGCAGCCTCTCGCAAAGGAGGGTGGCCGCAATTGATGTAAATCAAGGCGGCTCTTCTTATCGGCGTTAGTTTTTGAATAATGTTAGTCGGCGCAGCGGAGTTTCTCGCATGCAGCAGGATATACCGGGCACCACGATCTTCGACGGTGCAGAGGCGCAAAGGGGCTTGGCGCTTAACCGCATGTGCTATTCGTTCAACAGTGCGGAGAATCGCGCTGCATTCCTCAACGACGAGGACGCCTATTGTCTCAAATTCGGCCTCAATGATGAGCAGCGGGCGGCGGTGAAGAGCCGTAGCGTGCTGAAAATGATCGCTGCCGGCGGCAATGTCTATTACCTCGCCAAGCTCGCCGGAATCTTCGGGCTCAACGTACAGGACATCGGCGCGCAGCAAACCGGCATGAGCGTCGAGGCCTTCAAATCGAAACTTTTGTCAGCGGGGGTATAACGATGGCCTGGATTGTCGGCGGCATTGGCACGACCCACGTTCCTTCGATCGGCAAGGCGATTGCCGAGAAAAAGCAGAACGATCCTTATTGGAAGCCGTTTTTCAGGGGCTTCGACTACGTCCATTATTGGCTGGCGCGGATGAAACCCGATGTCGCGGTGGTATTTTACAATGATCACGGGCTCAACTTCTTCCTCGACAAGCTGCCGACATTCGCGATCGGTGCCGCAAACGAGTATCGCAGCGAGGATGAAGGGTGGGGAATTCCGGTTTCGCGCCCAATTCCGGGAGACGCGGCCCTGTCTTGGCATCTGATCAATTCACTCGTCGCCGACGAGTTCGACGTCACGACGTGCCAAGAGATGCTCATCGATCACGCGGTGACGATACCGATGGCGCTGATGTGGCCGGGACCGATTTGGCCGGTGAAGATCGTGCCGATTGAGATCAATACCGTGCAGCATCCATTGCCGTCGCTCGGGCGTTGTCTCAAGCTTGGACGTTCGATCGGCCGCGCCATCGAATCCTATGAGCAGGATTTGCGCGTGGTGATTGTCGGCACGGGTGGCTTATCGCATCAGCTCGATGGCACGCGGGCGGGCTTCATCAACAAGGAATTCGACGCGCTTTGCCTCGATCAGATCGTAGGTAATCCCGATATGCTCGCACACTATTCAATACATGACTGGGTGCAACTGTCTGGCTCACAGGGCGTGGAATTTCTAAACTGGATGGCAATGCGCGGCGCCCTGACCGGGCGCGTCACCGAGCTTAATCGCAACTATCACGTCCCGATTTCCAACACGGCGGCGGCAACGGCGGTCTACGATAATCAAGAGGGAACCAAACGGCAGGCCGCTTAAGTCGTTTGTGACGGGCGTGCGGATGTGGCGGGGGCGGACGCTGTGTCGCCGAAGAATCACCGAAGAATGCGAATGCACAAGATCGAATGCCGCCTGCGACCGGGTTATCGTCCTCGTCGGCGTTGACACGCCTCGCGGATACTCTCCACCAGCGTATTGCCTAGCAACGGTTTCTCCACAACAGAAACCTGCGCTTTCGCCGCACGGGCATTCACCACGGGGTTGGGCTGGCTGACAAGGAGTATCGCCGGCGTGAGAATCCTCCGTTCGCGCAATTTTGCGATCAGCTCCATTCCAGCCATGCCCGGCATTCCTTGGTCGATGACAAAACAATCGCAAATGCTATCGCCGGAGTTGAGGAACTCCGCAGCATCGCCATAAGCCTGGACCGCAAATCCTTCCAGCTCCAATGCGAATTTCAACGAGCCGCGGACGGCCGGATCATCGTCGACAACTATAATCGCAGGCGCCGACGCCGCCGGCACCACCTCCGGCTTTTTTATCGCTATTGCTTGCACCGGGTCACCTGGCGCTCTGCTCCCAAATTTGCGGCAGGATGTATGCAGCCTTTGCGCCGCCTCCGCATTGATGTGCCTCAATTGTGCGGCCGGTCGATATTTTGCGTGCTTGATCGGCGCTTGAGGGCTTCGCTGGGGCGGGCTGCTTCACTGCGAGCCAACGATGCCGACGATAAGCGCCATGCGCACGAGATCTGACAAGCTGCCCGCCTGCATCTTGTTCATGAGGTTCGCTCGGTAAATTTCCACCGTGCGCGGACTGATGCCGAGGTCGAAGGCGATCTGCTTGTTGGCCTGACCGACCACCAGCCCGTTAAGCACGTCGCGCTCGCGATTGGAAAGCGCCGCCAGTTTGCTTTCGATTTCTGCCCGCTCGGTGTGGCGCTTGATTTCGCCATCTTGCCGCCGCAACGCCGATCGCACGCTTGCCAACAGAACTTCGTCATCAAAAGGCTTTTCCAAAAAATCGATCGCCCCGCTCTTCATCGCTTCGACCGCCAGCGGGACATCGCCGTGACCGGTGATAACGATCACCGGAACCTCGATCTTGAGCTCCTGCAATCGGCGCAGCAGATCGATTCCGCTCATTCCGGGCATCCTCACGTCGGTAATCACGCAGCTCAAACGGGTGCTGGGAAGCGCCGCGAGAAAGGCCGTGGTGGAGGCGTAGCTCGCCACGTCGATCTTAGCCGTGCGCAACAGGAAAGCGAGTGATTCGCGAAGGGCATCGTCGTCGTCAATGACGTGCACCAATCCTTTTTCAGACGACATCGCCGGCCTCCTCCTTGGTGATGGCGGGCAACGTAAAGCAAAACACCGTTCCTCCCCCAGGATTGGGTCGTGGCGCTATGGTGCCGCCGTGCGCCTCGACGATGGTGCGCGAGATCGACAAGCCAACGCCCATTCCCTGCCGCTTCGTGGAGATGAACGGCTGGAATAATTGAGCGCTGATTTCCGGCGCGATGCCCGCTCCGGTATCGGCGACGCTGATCTCGACCATTTCGTCCGGGGCCGCCGCCGTCGAAACGACGAGCTGGAGTCGGCCGCTGCCTTCCATCGACTCGATGGCGTTGCGCATCAGATTGAGCAAGACCTGTTGAATCTGCACCTTATCCGCGAGCACGAAATCGATGTGCGGATCGAAATCGAAGCGCACACGTACGCCTTTGTCCTTGGCTCCGACCAGCGCCAGCGCACTTGCCTCCTCGACCAGCTTCTTGACGTCCTCCACCCGTCGCTCGCTTTCGCCACGGGCGACGAAGTCGCGCAGCCGGCGAATGATTTGGCCGGCGCGCAGTGCTTGCTCGGCCGCCTTGTCCATGGCTTCGCGCAGGATAGCTGCGTGCTGGTTGGAACTGTCTTCGAGCAGCCGGCGCGATCCTTTCATATAGTTGGCGATCGCCGACAGCGGCTGATTGAGCTCGTGGGCGAGCGTGGACGCCATCTCGCCCATAGCGGTCAGCCGCGAGACGTGGACAAGTTCGGATTGTAATTCATGCAGGCGGGCCTCGGTCTGCTGGCGCTCGGTGAGGTCGCGGACGAACCCGGTGAAGAAAGATTGCTGGCCGGTCTTCACCTCGCCGACGGTGAGCTCGAGAGGGAAGGTCGAGCCGTCCTTTCGCTCGCCGACCACGATGCGGCCGATGCCGATGATTCGCCGCTCACCGGTAACGTTATAGCGCTGTAAGTATCCGTCATGACCGTCCCGATACGGCGATGGCATCAGCATCTTGACGTTCTTTCCCAGAACTTCCGCGGCGCCATAGCCGAAAAGGCGTTCCGCCGCCACGCTGAAGGATTGCATGATCCCGCGATTATCGATGACGATCATGGCGTCGGGAATGGTTTCGAGAATCGACGTCAGATGAGCTTCACGGGCAACGGCCGCTTCGCTGCTGGTTGCCGCGGCGGAACGGGAACGGCGCAATAGTTCGCCGCGCCAGGATGCGCCGACGCCGACCAGGACGAATACGATCGCATTGACGATGTCCGCGTTCGACAGGGCCCGAAAATCCGCGATGAAAAACAGGCCGAGCAGCAGGCCGAGAATGGTGGCGCAAACGCCGGGGCCCCATCCGCCAAAGGCCGATGCGATGAGAATCGCGGGAAAAAAGAAAAGATAGGATAGCCCGTCGCCAAACGCTGAGGCCGCCGCTAAGCGAATGGCCGATGCCACCGCAATTGCGACGACCGCGATGCTATACCGCGCAATGACCCCGCGCGGAGCGAAGATGCTCAACGCCGCCTCGGCAAGGCTCGATCGCAAATAATGCACGGCCCCTGTCATCGGGTTGTCGATAAATTGCTCGGTATTAGCGTCTTTTTTGGCATCATGTTTTTGGGATCATGGTCGAAGCTGCGCGGTTCGTCAGCCCTCCGGGATATTCCTTAGGGGGATTATCGGAATTTTTCGCCTGCCGCGCGAAGAGTAGCAATACCTCCCGACATTCCAGGAGGTAAAGAGCCATGCTCCCGCAACCAGCCGTCCGTGCCGCCGCGCCCGTCATCCGAACCGAAGCATTGCGCCGCCCGATAGAAGCATTGCGCCGCCCGATAGCTGGGCGCTGCGCGCCGCCGACAGAACGCTCTGCGGCCGGGCGTGCCAATGAGCATGAACCGCTCGCGCGATGCATGCAGCTTATGGGCGCTGTGATTTCGTATCCGCGCAACACCGAGATTTTCGGCGAAACAGAGAGTGCCGATTATGTCTACAAGGTGGTCAGCGGCAACGTCAGGACCTACAAAATCCTCAATGACGGCCGCCGCCAGATCGGCGGTTTCTATCTGCCCGGCGACATTTTCGGCCTGCAATTTGCCGATGATCATGTCTTCTCGGCCGAGGCTATTACAGACGCGAAGGTGTTGGTGGTCAAGCGCAGTGCACTAACCGCGCTCGCCGCGCGTGATGGAAATGTTGCCCGCGAGCTTTTCGACCTTTCAAATCGCGAGCTGCGGCGCATGCAGAACCGCGTTCTGCTGCTGGTCAAAAGTGCGCAGGAACGCGTCGCCAGTTTCCTTCTCGAAATGGCGGAGCGGGCGTCGGCGGGCAATGTGGTCGAGCTGCCGATGTCGCGCCAAGACATTGCCGATTATCTTGGTCTGACCATTGAGACTGTCTCGCGGACGCTGACGTGTCTGGAAAACAGCGCGGCGATCAAGTTGCCGACGTCCCGCCGTATCGTCCTGCACAATCATTCGGCGTTGATCCGCCTCAACGGTTGAAATCCGAGTTCTCGCGACGATCACAATATATCCGAGTTGACGAGGAGCACAATCATGCAAGTTCACGACGTAATGACGGGGAATGTCATCTCGATTACGGCTGATGCGACGATCCTGCAGGCAGCGCGCACGATGTTGCAGAACCGGATCAGCGGCCTGCCGGTTGTGGACGCGCAAGGCAACCTCGTCGGCATGGTGACGGAAGGAGATTTTCTGCGGCGCGGCGAGCTTGGTACGGAACGGCGGCGGCCCAAATGGCTCGAATTCCTGCTCGGGCCCGGACGCCTCGCCAGCGAATATGTCCATGCCTCCGGCCGCAAAGTCGAAGAAGTCATGAGCCGCGATCCAGTGTCCGCCGCCGAAGACGATTCGCTGCAGACGGTGGTCGAGCTGATGGAACGCCGCCGCATCAAACGGCTTCCCATCATGCGCAATGGTAAAATAGTCGGCATCGTCGGCCGCGCCGATCTCATGCACGCTTTGGTCAGTCTGGCGCGCGACACGCCAGCGCCCGCCGGCGGTGATAAGACGATCCGTGAGCGAATCATGGCCGCATTTGGCCGACAGCCGTGGGCGCCTCAGGTTAATGTGGTCGTCAAAAATGGCGTGGCGGACTTGTGGGGCACTATCACCGACGAGCGTGAACGTCAGGCCTGCGTGGTGACGGCGGAAAACACAGCCGGCGTCAAGCAAGTGCGCGACCATCTGGTTTGGGTCGAGCCGATGTCCGGCATGGCATTTCCATCAAGTGAGGACGAAGCCGAATTGCGCAAGAAGGCGTCGTAGAAACTCGGTTTGCGGAGCTTGCAATACCGCGCGAACCGGCAGTAATGCTTCCGCGCCGCGACATAGAGGATCATCATGCTTGCCACGGCCTGCGGACTCACAAGGCGACACCGTCTGCCTGCTGCTTTCATGGTCATCGTATTCGCGATCCTGGCCTTGCCGCTGCGAGCCGCAAGAAGCGAGCAGGCGCTTTCACCCGCGGCCCAGCGGGGTCTCGTATTCGTACGTACGAATTGTTCACGCTGCCACTCGATCGACAAAGTAAGTCCAAGCCCGCTCAGCGTCGCGCCGCCATTCCGCACGTTGCATGAGCGTTATCCGGTTGAGAGCCTGCAGGAATCGCTCGGCGAAGGCATTGTTACCGGTCATCCGTCGATGCCGGAGTTCCAGCTCGATCCGGGTCAGATCGCCGACGTGATTGCATATTTGAAATCGCTGGAGCGCTGAGCGCCTCGACTTGTCTTGATGCAGATCAATGCGGCCCGGTGCCCGATGGAACATTGTTAGTTCCATGTTTAGTCATCAGCTGGCGCGCGATATCGCAGTCATTGTCGTCGTGAAGATGGCAATCATTATTGCGGCCGGATTCATGGTCTTTGGGCCCCAACGGCCGCAGCTGACTTCGAGCTCCATCACGGCGCATTTGCTGCACTCGATGCCGGAGGCGAACTAATGAGCATTGCATTGGACGTCGTTCAGCTTTCGCGGCTGCAGTTCGGCCTTACCGCGATGTACCATTTTTTGTTTGTGCCGCTGACGCTCGGCCTGGCGCTCCTGCTCGGCATCATGGAAACCGTCTACGTCATGACCGGCCGGGAAATTTGGCGGGAAATGACGAAGTTTTGGGGCGTGCTGTTCGGTATCAACTTCGCCATGGGCGTTGCGACCGGCATTACCATGGAATTCCAGTTCGGCACGAACTGGGCGTACTACAGCCACTATGTCGGCGACGTATTCGGCGCTCCTCTTGCCATTGAAGGCCTCATGGCGTTTTTTCTCGAGGCGACCTTCATCGGCCTGTTCTTCTTCGGATGGGACAGGCTTTCCAAAGTCGCGCATCTCGCCGTGACATGGCTGGTGGCGCTGGGCTCGAATTTGTCGGCGCTGTGGATCCTGATCGCCAACGGTTGGATGCAGTATCCCGTGGGGGCTCGATTCAACCCCGATACGATGCGTATGGAGGTCACCGACTTCTTCGCCGTGATCTTTAATCCGGTAGCGCAAGCAAAGTTCGTGCATACCGTCAGTGCGGGGTACGTGACAGGGTCGGTCTTTGTTCTCGCGGTCAGCGCCTTTTATCTGCTTCGCGGCAGTCATCTGGAACTCGCAAGGCGTTCGGCGACGGTAGCGGCGAGCTTCGGCCTCGCTTCGGCCCTTTCTGTCGTCGTATTGGGCGACGAGAGCGGCTACACGGCGAGCGAGAACCAGAAGATGAAGATCGCCGCCATCGAGGCTGCGTGGGACACAGAATCGGCGCCGGCTTCGTTCACGATTTTCGGCATTCCAAACGAGCAGACGCACCATACCAATTATGCCGTGCGCGTTCCTTGGATGCTTGGACTGATTGCGACACGTTCGATCGACAAGGAGGTTCCGGGAATTAAGGAGCTGGTGGCGCACGCCACAGGTCGCATCCGCTCCGGTCTTTTGGCTTATGCGGCGCTGGAAGCATTCAAGCGCGATCGTACCGACCAAGCCAGCCGCACCAAGCTCGAGGACCATGTTGCGGATCTCGGCTATGCGCTTCTCTTGAAGAAAATCCGCCCCGACATTTTGGCCGCTAGCGATGCCGAGATTGCGCAGGCGGCCTGGTCCACCGTGCCTCCGGTCTCGCCGCTGTTTTGGAGCTTTCGCTTCATGGTGGGGCTCGGCTTCTTCTTCATCGCCCTCTTCGGCGCCGCCTTCGCGCTTGCAAGCCGGCGCGTCCTTGCGTGCTCACGTCCCTTCCTGTGGGTTGCGCTGTTTGCTCTGCCGCTGCCGTGGATCGCCGCCGAACTTGGCTGGTTCGTGGCGGAGGTCGGCCGGCAGCCTTGGGTGATCGAAGGTGTGCTGCCGACTTTTCTTGCAGTCTCCAGCATCTCGGCAGGCAATGTGCTGACGACGCTGATCGGCTTTATCGTATTCTATTCTTCGCTGGCGATCGTCGACGTTTATCTGATGGTCAAGACCGTTCGTCTTGGACCTACGGCCGTATTCGCGCCGCCCACGCCTCAAGTGTCCGCCCGGCGCGGCGGACCCGCCGCGATTCCCGCCGAATAATTTTCTTCAATCTGGAGATCGCTCATGGCTCTTGATTATGTGACACTTCGCCTGATCTGGTGGTTGCTGCTCGGCGCGCTGCTGATCGGCTTTGCTGTGATGGACGGATTTGACCTTGGTGTCGGCGCGCTGTTGCCCTTTGTCGCCAGAACAGATTCTGAGCGGCGGATCGCCATCAATACCATCGGTCCGGTCTGGGAAGGCAATCAAGTCTGGTTAATTTTGGGCGGCGGCGCAATTTTTGCGGCTTGGCCGCTTCTCTATGCGGTGGCGTTCTCCGGTTTCTATCTGGCAATGTTCCTTGTTCTATGTGCTCTGATCTTGAGGCCGGTCGGTTTCAAGTTCCGCTCCAAAGCAGCCGATCCGCGCTGGCGCGCCGTTTGGGACGCTGCGCTGTTCATCGGCGGATTTGTGCCGGCGCTGATCTTTGGCGTGGCGGTCGGCAATGTTTTGGTGGGGGTGCCCTTTCGCTTCGACGACACGCTGCGGTTGACCTATGACGGCGGCCTGCTCGGATTGCTCAACCCCTTTGCGCTGCTTTGCGGCTTGGTCAGTTTGGCAATGCTGACGCTGCATGGCGGCGCTTATTTGGCACTCAAAGCCGGTCAACCGGTGGCGGGCCGCGCCGTTCGCTACGCCACGTGGGCGGCGCTGGCGTTGATTGTTTTGTTCAGTGTTGGCGGAATTTGGGTGGCGTTCGGGCTCGACGGCTATTCGGTGACGCAAAGCCTCGGCGGCAACGGTCCCTCGAATCCCACGCTGAAGCATGTCGCAACCGGCGGCGGCTGGGTTCTCAACTACGGTCGCTATCCGTGGATGATCGTGGCGCCGTTGCTGGTCTATATCGGCGCTCCACTCGCTATTTTGCTCGTGCATCTGCGCCGCCCCGGATTGGCGTTCGCGGCCACCGGTTTCACCGTCGCCGGCGTAGTCGCGACCGCGGGCGTCAGCACCTTTCCCTTCCTGCTGCCGTCCTCGCTCGACCCCGACATGAGTCTGACGGTGTTTGACGCGTCGTCGAGCCGCAACACCCTTCTTATCATGTTGATCGTCACAGTCGTGTTCCTGCCAGTCGTGCTTGCCTATACGGCGTGGGTCTATCGAGTCATTCGCGGCCGAGTCACGGCGGAGTGGGTGGCGGAAAACAGCAAGTCGATTTACTGAAAGAACGGGAGCGCTTCCATGTGGTATTTTACTTGGCTTCTTGGAGTCGGATTCGCGTGCACTTTCGCGGTGCTCAACGCCATGTGGCTCGAATTGCAGGACGCAATGCAACCAGTGCGCGTCCCCTCTCATCACGATTAGCGGCGGAACGACGGCGAGGAGTTTTCCGCCCGCAAGCGGCGCTCGCGCGGTGCTTGCGCCGAATCGTTCCCGGTTGGTAAAGCGCGTCGATCGCTTCGTTTCGCTCGCCGCGGCAATGGCCGTTGTCGATACCTTCTTTGTCGATCCGTGCAATCCGCGCGCATTGTTGGACCGCGTGACCGCATTTAGGGCATGCGGCGCTGCCGCCTATGACCGGACGTTGCGGCGCGCCAAGAGCAAAAGCCGCGCTCTTCGTTTGATCCATGTCAAAGCGGATCGACGGTTTTGCCCTCATCATGATAATAAATGGAGGGAGCCATGCCGATCACCGACGTGTTGATGCTTGCCACAATAATCTTCGCCTTCGTCGCTTTCGCAGTCGTGCTGGCGTGGGGAGAACATCAGACGAGGCAGTTGCCCGCTTCGGTTCGACCGAATACGACAGGCGGCGTCAAACCGCGTCGACCAACCGGAGCGAATGCGCCCAAAAGCAAGACACTGACGGAAGCGGGCTAATGGCGGTTGAACGGCACAAGGCCGGCGACTGTTTTCTTTCGTTTTCTCCCATTTGCATGATTTGACATCAAAGCACGATTTAGTGTCGTTCCTTCTAGCGGTTTGTTTTCATCTCAAGCGCCGCGCGGCCTGCACGAAGTCGCTGTGGAACCGACCCTCCGATTGATAGATGAGCGTATTGGCGCCCCGCAACCGGGATACGGCTGATCCCCGGGCGGCGGCGGACCATTGATCGCCGCCCATACCGGCAAACGGCACGCCATTCCTCGAACGCATCCGTGAATCGTCAGACAGAGCTTTGCGACGCTCAAGCAAGGCCTTGCAACGCCCGGGCAGGGCCTTGCGACGCTCAGCAATCCAGCGTCGTCTCGCGCTCCCATTCGGTCAGGTGGCGTGCGTATTTGTTCCAGTCGTCGTACTTGAGCTTGAGATAAGCGCTGGAGAACTCATCACCGAGTCCTTCGCGCAGGACCGTCGATTGATCGAATGCCCGTAAGGCGTCGAGAAGGTTGAGTGGCAAGCGCCGCGCGTTCGTCACCGTGTGCCCTTCCGCATACATGTCGATGTCGAGACGTTTGCCCGGATCGCGCTTGTTCTTGATGCCGTCGAGTCCGGCGACGAGCAGCGCCGCCTGCAGCAGATACGGGTTGGCGGCGCCGTCGGCAAGGCGGAGTTCAAATCGGCCCGCGTCGGGAATACGGATCATGTGCGTGCGGTTGTTGCCGGCGTAGGTGATGGTGTTCGGGGACCAGGTCGCGCCCGACGTTGTCGGGGGCGCGTTGAGGCGCTTATAGGAGTTCACCGTCGGATTGGTGATGGCCGCCATCGCATCGGCTGCATTTATGATACCGCCGAGAAAATTGTAGGCGAGCGACGACAAGCCGAGCTCACCATTTGCATCTTCGAAGAGATTCTTCCCGGTCTTGGTCGACCACAGCGACAGGTGTGCGTGGCAACCATTGCCGGTGAGATGCGGGAACGGCTTCGGCATGAAGGTCGCCCGCAATCCATGTTTCTCCGCGATCGATTTGACCATGTATTTGAAGAAGGCATGCCGGTCCGCGGTCTTCAGCGCGGAGTCGTATTCCCAATTCATCTCGAACTGGCCGTTGGCGTCCTCATGATCATTCTGGTAGGGTTGCCAACCGAGCGCGATCATGCTGTCGCAAATGTCGGAGATGACGTCATAGCGGCGCATGAGCGCTTGCTGATCGTAGCACGGCTTGGCCTGGACATCGGCTTCGTCGGAAATCGCCTTGCCGTCCGGTTGGGTCAAAAAGTATTCGCATTCGACTCCGGATTTGAGTTCAAAACCACCTTCTTCCGCCTGTTTGATCACGCGCTTGAGGATCTGCCGGGGATTCTGCGCAACCGGCTTGCCGCCCATCATCAGATCACCGGTTACCCAAGCGACTTCCGGTTTCCACGGCAGTTGAACGGCGCTGTCCGCGTCCGCCATGACGAGAATGTCCGGGTGCGCCGGCGTCATGTCGAACCAGACTGCAAACCCGGCAAAGCCCGCTCCCGATTTGGCGATCGTGTCGATCGCCGTAGCCGGCACGATCTTGGCGCGCATTGTGCCGAACAGATCGACGAATGAAACCAGAAAATATTTGACGCCTTTTTCTTTCGCGTACGCGCTAAGTCTTGCCATGAACTGCACCCTTTCCCCTTGCCGTCCCGGCTTTAAGCTGCGTCGTGATCGGCGCCGAAGGTCCTGTCAGAAGCCGGTCTTTGCACCCGGAATCCAGCCGGTTCCTGCAAGCGGAACCCGCGCCATTGCCGCAGCTTCGATCGTGAGAGCGACAAGGTCTTCCGGCTCCAGATTGTGAACGTGCGACTTGCCGCAGGCGCGGGCGATGGTCTGCGTTTCGAGCGTCAATACGGCGAGATAGTTCGCGAGCCTGCGTCCGGCAGTCGCCGGGTCGAGCCGGCGCGCCAGCATCTCGTCTTGGGTCGTTATGCCCGCGGGATCGCGGCC
>Ga0335074_10009124_pt1 | contig 13821 bp, 15 predicted proteins | sample Lox_Sample_23_FD_206715 | JGI IMG/M metagenome (GOLD analysis project Ga0335074, IMG submission 206715) | Soil microbial communities from Loxahatchee National Wildlife Refuge, Florida, United States - Lox_Sample_2.3 | ecosystem: Environmental > Terrestrial > Soil > Wetlands | place: USA...
GCGTCTCGATCGCGACGCCGTGAACCGCGACCTCGCCCGCCGGCAGCTCGGCCATGGCCGGGGCGGCCGGATGAAGATCGAGCGCGACCAGGTCGAGGTCACCGGAGGCGTCCGGCACGGGCGCACGCTGGGCGGCCCGATCGCGCTGCAGGTGACCAACCGCGACTACGCCAACTGGGAGGAACGGATGAATCCCTGGCCGGTGGAGGCGGCGGTCGCCGAGGTCCACCTGCCGCGGCCCGGGCATGCCGATCTCGTGGGCACACAGAAGTACGGCCTGTCCGACGTCAGAAACGTCCTCGAGCGGGCCAGCGCGCGCGAGACCGCGGCCCGGGTGGCCGGTGGCGCGGTGGCGAAGGCGTTCCTGCGCGAGCTCGGGGTCGGAGTCTTCTCGCACGTGATCCAGATCACAAGCGTGCGGGCGCCCAGCCGGGACGATCTCACCCCGGACGACTTCGCCGGCGTTGACGAGTCGCCGGTCAGGTGCCTCGACCCCGAGGCAAGCCGGGCGATGGTGGCCGAGATCGACCGTTTGCGCAAGGCCAACGAGTCGCTGGGCGGCGTGTTCGAGGTCATCGCGTTCGGGCTCGTCCCCGGGCTCGGCTCCCATATCTCCTGGGAGGAGCGGCTCGACGGCCGGCTCGGCCAGGCCATCCTTTCGATCCAGGCCATCAAGGCGGTATCGATCGGGGATGGGATCGAGGTGGCCGGGCTCCCGGGCTCGCAGGCCCACGACGAGATCTTCTACAACGATCAAAACGGCTACTACCGTCAGACCAACCGCGCGGGCGGCGTCGAGGGCGGCATGACCACCGGGGCTCCGCTCGTCGTCCGCGCGTCCATGAAGCCGCTGCCGACGCTGACCAAGCCGCTGCGCTCGGTCGACATCGCCACCCACGAGCCGGCCGAGGCGCTCCGGGAGCGGACCGACTCCTGCACGGTTCCGGCGGCCGGCGTGGTGGGGGAGGCGATGGTGGCGTTCGTGCTGGCCGACGCCTACCGGCAGAAGTTCGGCGGCGATCACATCGATGACGTGCGCGGTTCGCTGCGCGCCTATCAGGAGCGAATCGAGTGGCGAGGTCCGTAGCCGACCCGACCCGCGTGGGCCACCGCAGCGTGGTGTGCATCGGCTTCATGGGGGCGGGCAAGTCCACCGCCGCACGGAGCGCCGCCAAGGTCCTTGGGACCGACGAGATCGACGTGGATCGCGTGATCGAGGAACGGCTGGGGAAGTCGATCGAGCGGGTGTTCGCCGAGGACGGAGAGCCGGCGTTCAGGGCGGCGGAGGAGCGGGTGACGCTCGAGCTGCTCGAGGCCGCGGAACCGAGCGTGCTCGCGCTCGGTGGCGGGGCGATCGGCCACGAGAGCGTGCGCGCGGCGCTCGAAGACCACCTGGTGATTTGGCTCGACGTGGGGCTCGAGGTGGCGTGGGCGCGGTGCCGTGACAGCGACCGACCGCTGGCGCGCGAGCGCGGCGAGTTCGAGCGCCTGTACCGCCAGCGGGAGCCGGTGTACGCCCAGCTGGCCGACGCGACCGTGCCGGCTGAGCGCTCGCACCTGATGGACCGCGTGCTGGCCGCGTTCGAGGGCGTCCCCCGCGCCACCAAGCTTCTGTGGGCGGCCAGCGCTTCGTCTGACTATCCCGCCTACATCGGAGCCGGGCTGCTCGCCGGGCACCGGTTCTGGCCCGCCGCCGTTCCCGGCCGGCGCTTTCTGGTCACCGACGGGCAGGTGGGGCGCCTCTACGGCGACACGCTCGCGCCGCTGGCCGGCCGGGTGGCGATCATGCCCGGCGAGCAGTCCAAGACCGTCGCGCATGCGGAGATCGTCTGGACCGAGCTGGCCCGGGCCGGGATGTCCCGCGACGATGTGGTCGCCGCGCTCGGCGGCGGCGTGGTCGGGGACCTGGCGGGGTTCTGCGCGGCCACCTACCAGCGCGGGGTCCGGTTCGTGCAGGTGCCGACGACGCTGGTGGCGCAGGTCGACTCGGCCTATGGCGGCAAGACCGGCGTCGACCTGGCCGAGGCCAAGAACTACGTCGGGGCCTTCCATCAGCCGAGCGCGGTCGTGGCCGACACCGAGACCCTGGTCAGCCTGCCGCCAGCCGAGATCGCCGCCGGCTACGCCGAGGTCGTCAAGACCGCCCTGATCGCCGGCGGTGAGCTGTGGGAGCGCGTGCGCAGCGGCGCCAACCCCACCGACCCGGAAAACATCGCCGCCTGCGCGCTGACGAAGCTGCGGATCGTCGCCCGCGACGAGCGCGACGCGGGTCTGCGCCAGGTCCTCAACCTGGGGCACACCGTCGGGCACGCGATCGAGGCCGTCACCGGGTACGCCGCCTACCGTCACGGCGAGGCGGTCGCCCTCGGGCTGCTCGCCGCGCTGCGCCTCTCAGGCCGGGACGACCTCCGCACCGAGGTGACCGGCCTGTTCGCCACCCAGGGGCTGCCGACCCGCCTCGAGCACGCCGATCCCGACGCCGTGGTGATGGCCACCGCTCGCGACAAGAAGCGTCGCGGCGACGGCGAGGTGCCGTTCGTGCTGCTCGATGCGCCGGGTGCGCCGCGCACGGGTTGTGCGGTGCCCTCGCGCGAGCTCGTCGCCGCCGTCCGCGAGCTGGCCGCGTGACCCAGCTGCGCAACCGGGTCGAGGTCATGCACGGGGTCAACCTCGACCAGCTGGGCCGGCGCGACCCCACCCATTACGGCACGCTGACGCTCGAGCAACTGGAGCTGCGCATCACCGACGGCGCGCGCGAGCTCGAGCTCGAGGTCCGCTTCTTTCAGACCAACCACGAAGGAGAGTTCGTCGAGCACTTGCACCGGCTGCCCGGGCTGACCGACGCGGTCGTCCTCAACCCCGGCGCCTGGACCCATTACTCCTACGCGATCCGCGACGCGCTCGAGCTGACCGGACTGCCGGCGGTCGAGGTCCACCTGTCCGATGTCGACGCGCGCGAGCCCTGGCGGCGCCAGTCGGTGATCGCCGAGCTGTGCGTGGCCCGGATCGCCGGCAAGGGGCCGGACGGGTACCGCGACGCGCTCGAGCGGCTGCGCGCAGAACTCAGCGACTGAAGGGCTCGGCTCCGCTCGTCCACGGAGGGTGCCAGCGCCTAACTGCGACCGCGGTGCGGGTCGATATTGACTGGCGTGAGCCAGCCGGCAACGACCACCCGTGCGCGTGCCCTGCCCAGCGCCGCCGTCCCGAGGCGGGGCGGGGTCAGCTCGGCGCGCCGCAGGGCGGCCAACCCGGCCCTGGCCTCGACCGTGAAGGCAGTGGTTGCATCACGCCTGATCGTCTGGGGAGCCGCCATCCTCGCGATCGTCCTGATCGGAGCCAACAAGTTCCGCTACCAGGACCTCGACACCGGGCACTACACCTTTCCGTTCGCGAGTTCGGCGCTCAATCTCGCGTTCGCGCCGGCCGCGCGGTGGGATTCGGTGTGGTACCTGCACATCGCCGCTTCCGGCTACTTCTCGCGGTCGGCAGCCGCGTTCTTCCCGCTCTACCCGCTGCTGATCCACTTCGGGACACTGGTGGTCGGGTCCGGCATCCTGGCGGGGACGCTGATCTCGCTGGTGTCGATGACGGTCGGGCTCTACCTCCTGCATCGGCTGGCCGGGCTTGACCTGAGCGACGCTCAGGCCCGGGCCACCGTGCTGCTGATCGCGTTCTTCCCGGTCAGCTTCTTCCTGTCGGCCGTCTACACCGAGGCGCTGTTCCTGATGCTGTCGGTCGGGGCGATCTACGCGGCGCGGCTCGATCGCTGGGCCTGGGCCGGCGTGCTCGGCGGCCTCGCCGCGGCGACCCATTCAAACGGCGTGCTGATCGCCTTGCCGCTCGCCGTGCTCTACCTCTACGGGCCTCGCTCCGGCGGGCGGATGCGTCAGCGAGCCCGTTGGTGGCAACCCCGCTACCGGGTTTCCGGCTCGATCCTCGGGCTGGGGGCCGTGCCGGTCGGGTTGCTCGCCTACATGGGGTACCTGGCGCTCACCCACCACTCGCCGATGGCCCCGTTCGACGCCGAGGCCGGCTGGGGTCGTCAGTTCGCCGGTCCCTTCGGTGCCGTTCCCAAGGCGCTCGCCGATCTGCCCGCGGAGGTGAGCTTCCTGCTCTCCGGGGCGGCGAGCGTGCTCGGGGCGGGCCACGCGGTCAGCTGGACGACGACACGCAACCTGCTCGACATGGGCTTCCTCGCGTTCGCCGCGGTGGGGCTGGCCCTGTCGTGGCGGCGAGTTCCGTTCGCCTACTTCGTCTACGCCGTCGCGCTGCTCGCCGAGTCACTGAGCTACCCCAGCGCGACCGAGCCGCTCTTCTCGTTCTCGCGCTTCGTGATCCCGATGTTCCCCGTGTTCATGGGCTGGGGGGCGTGGATCGGCGAGCGTCCCGTCGTGCGCCGAGACGTTCTGATCGTCTCGGGCGCCCTGCTCGTCCTGTTCAGCGGGCTGTGGGGGCTGTGGGCCTGGGTCGCCTGAATCGGCCCCGGCCGCCACTACACTCCTCGCCGTGCGTAGGACCGAGCAGCGCCGTGCTGCGATCTGGGCGCTGTATCAGAGCGATCTGCTCGGCCGGCCCCTCGAGCAAACCTTCCCGAATGACGTGCACGCGTTCACGCGCGCGCTGGCGCACCTCGTGCGCGACCATCAGGGCGAGCTCGACGAGCTGATCCGCGCCCACGCGAGCGGCTGGACGCTCGAGCGGATCGCGCCGCTGGAACGCTCGATCCTCCGGGTCGGCCTGGGCGAGCTGCTCTACGGCGCGGAGCTCCCCGGCGAGCACGCGATTCCGCCCGAGGGAGCCATCGATGAGGCAGTGGAGACGGCAAAGCGGTTCTGCGGCGCCGAGGCGCCGGGGTTCGTCAACGGCATCCTCGGGGCGGTGCTGCGCGAGCTCCAGGCGGGTAAGACCTAAGTAGGAGTTTCCGCGCAGGCGCGCGCGACGGACCACAATTCATAGCTATGAGACTGCTCGTGGTCGACGACGATCGAGGTTTGCGCGACGTTCTGCGTCGGGCGCTCGAGCTGGCCGGCTACGAGGTGCGGCTGACCGACAGCGGCTCCGGCGCGCTGTCGGAGGTGAGCAGCAGCCTGCCGGACGCGGTGGTGCTCGATGTCGGGCTGCCCGACATCGACGGCCTGGAGGTCTGCCGGCTGCTCCGGCGCGAGGGCAACCGCGTGCCCGTTCTGATGCTGACCGCGCGCGACACCGTGTCGGACCGAATCGACGGCCTCGATGCCGGCGCCGACGACTACCTGGTCAAGCCGTTCGACATCGACGAGCTGAAGGCGCGGCTGCGAGCGCTGCTGCGCCGCGCCGGCGGCGAGACCAGCGTCGACGGAGCGCTGAAGTTCGCCGATCTGACGCTCGACTCGGCGCGCCACGGGGTGATGGTGGACGAGAACTTCATCGAGCTCACCCGCACCGAATACCAGCTGCTCGAACTCCTGATGCTGAACCCGCGCCGGGTGCTCCCGCACACGTTGATCTACGACCGGGTGTGGGGATATGACTTCGGGCCCACCTCAAACGCGCTGCGGGTCTACGTGGGCTACCTGAGGCGAAAGCTCGAGGAAGCCGGCGCGCAGGCCCAGATCCACACCGTGCGGGGGGTGGGCTACGCGTTGCGGGAGCCGGAGGGGTGAGCCTGCGGACGCGGATGGTGCTGGTCGCCGGGGTCGCGGTGGCGATCGCGGTGGTGGCAGTCGCGGTGGCCTCCTACGCGGGAACCAGATCCGAGCTGCAGGGCCAGGTCGATCAGTCGCTCCAGGGGCTGATCAAGCGGCCGCTGGCCAACATCGGCATGGGGCCGGGCGGGCCGGGGTCGCCGTTGCCGCAGACCGGCCTGCACTTCCCGAGCGGGACCGGGCATGGAGATCCCGACGAGGGGCTCGGACTCGACCACATGCCGCCCCAGGCATTCGGCGGGCCATCGGGGACATTCACGCTGTTCAAGCCCGGTGGCCAGGCGCCCTACGTGCCGTCGGGTCAGACCTACGAGATCCCGTCGACGCCGGCGATCGAGGCGCTGGCGAAGACCGGGCGCGGCCAGTTCTACACGGACATGCGCGTCAAGGGCACCCACATCCGCGTGCTCGTGGTCGGCATCGGCCCCAAGGGCGCGCTCGCGGTGGCGCTTCCCCTCACCACCGTCGACGAAGCGCTCAGCCGGCAGATGGTGTTGTTGCTGGTGATCGGCGGGGCCGGCATCCTGCTCGCCGCGTTCCTCGGGTTCCTGGTGGCGAGGACGGCGCTGGCGCCGATCACGCGCTTCACCCGCCAGACCGAGTCGATCGCGACCAATCCCGACCGGATCGAGCACGAGCGGCTTGACGTCATCGGCTCCGATGAGCTGGCTCGACTCGCCGCCACGTTCAACCAGACGCTCGACGTGCTCGAGCGCTCGGTGCAGTCGCAGCGCAACCTGGTGGCGGACGCATCGCACGAGCTGCGGACGCCGATCGCCACGATCCGCGCCAACCTCCAGCTGATGCGCGAGGAGGAGCTGCTCTCGCCCGAGGACCGCGCCGCATTGCGCGCCGATGTGATCGAGGAACTCGACGAGCTCACCGCGCTGGTGGGCGACGTGGTCGAACTGGCCCGGGGCAGCAAGCCGAGTGCAGAGCCCGGCGACGTGCGGCTCGACGCGGTCGTGGAGGACGCGCTCGAGCGGGCGCGCCGGCGGGCCCCGACGCTTACGTTCCATCAGGTGATCGAGCCCACGCTGGTGCGGGGCGAGGCCGACCGGATCTCGCGCGCGGTGAGCAACCTGCTCGACAACGCCGCCAAGTGGAGCCGGAATGGAGGCTTGGTCGAGGTGTCCCTGCGTGACGGCGTCGTCACGGTCCGCGACCACGGGCCGGGATTCAACGAGGACGACCTGCCGTACGTATTCGACCGCTTCCACCGCGCCCGCGAAGCCCGCTCCAAGCCCGGCTCGGGTCTCGGGCTGGCGATCGTCCGGCAGGCCGCCGAGGCGCACGGCGGGTTTGCCGAGGCGTCCAACGCCGAGGATGGGGGCGCGGTCCTGCGCGTCGGCTTCGGGCCCAAGCTCGAGCTAGAGGACGTGCCCGCCGAGTCGGCGGTCAGCGCATCCCGGCCCTAGCCGGGCTGCGGATAGGCGTGATAGCTGGCGAGGGTCAGCCCGAGCGCCTCGATTCGTTCTCGCAGCCCGGGCTCCGTCAGGGTGGCGAGCTCGAGCTCGCGCTCGGGACCGTAGCTCGAGCGCAGCTCCTCGGTCACGCGCCCGGGATGGCAGCCCACCTCGCTGAACTCCTCGGTGGCTTCGGCCTCGAGCAGCGCCAGCAGAAACGCGGCGCCGATCCGGTCGTGGTCGACCGCGCCGGGTTGAGGATGGGCGTAGTAGTCGCCGATGTAGCGGACGCGGCCGTCCCCCCGCAACGGCACGCCGAGCGGCGCGACCAGCGGGCCGAACGTCCGGAAACGGGTGAAGTGCACGTGGTGGTGGGAATCGATGTGGGTGGGGTCTGAGCGCATCAGCTCACGGAAACGGGCGAGCTGGCGGGTGAACTCGCGCTCGGCGCGACCCGGTTGGTCGAGGTCCGGCCCGTCGTCGAGGAAGTGCAGGCCGACCGACAGCGCCGGATGCTCGCGAGCCATTGCCGCGCCGTGCTCGGCGCCGGGGGTGTCGACCATCAGACTGGCGCTCGTCAGGACGCCGCCGGCGTGGGCCTCGATGATCCCCAGATTGACTCCCTCGGTCAGTCCGAGGTCGTCGGCGTTGACGACGAGGCGGCGCATCGGCCCAGCCTAGGCCAGGTCGAGCTCGTAGGTCTGGCCGACCAGGTCGACGCCGAAGCTGTGATGGGGCTCCTCGGCGAGGAGGCGGAATCCTCGCTCCAGGTAGAGATGGCGGGCGGCCGCCAGCGGGTGGTTGGTCCACAGTCGCACCCGCTCGTAACCGGCGTCGCGGGCGAATTGCAGGCAGGCGTCCACCAGCTGGCGGCCGAGGTCGCGGCCGCGGCCGTCGGGGTGGACGAGCAGGATCCGCAGGAGCGCGGTTCCCGCCCTCGAGGGGTCCGACACGCAGAAGACGCAGCCCACGCGCCGGCCGTCGACCTCGGCGACCCAGGCCGCCTCGCGGTCTGGATCGTGGTCGGCCGCGTAGCGGGCGACGATATCCGCCACCAGCGCCTCGAAGCTCGCGTCCCACCCGAACTCCCGCGCGTACACCTCGCCGTGGGCCATCACCACCCAGCCCAGATCGCCCGGCTCGCCGAGCGGGCGGATCGTGGGGGGGTCGGGAGGGTCGGAGCGACGGGTAGTCACTGAAACAGTCGTTTCAGTAGCCTACACTATCGCGCCATGCCCACGACCGCCTCGCCTCGGCGCGATGAACTTCTCGAGCTGGCCTACCGGTACGCGCTCGAGCACGGGGTGGCCGACCTGTCGTTGCGCCCGCTCGCCGCCGCCGTGGGCTCAAGCCCGCGTGTGCTGCTGTTCCTCTTCGGGAGCAAGGCGGGGCTGGTGCAAGCGTTGCTGGCCCGCGCGCGAGAGGACGAGCTGGCGCTGTTGGACCGCGCCCGGACAATGGCGGCGCGCCCACCCGAAGACGGTGATCCCCTCGCGGTTACGGCCGAGGTGTGGAGGTGGCTCGCGGCTGAAGAGCATCGCGCCCTGCTCAAGCTGTGGGTTGAGGGGTACGCCCGTTCGCTGATCGAGCCGGACGGACCGTGGGGCGGCTTCGCGGAGCGGACGGTGGGAGACTGGCTCGACGTCCTCGGCGAGGGCACCCTAGACACCGTTCTGCGCACGTTGCTGCTCGCCGTGCTGCGCGGGGCGATGCTCGACCTGCTCGCCACGGGCGATGTGGAGCGGCTGGATGCGGCGGTGAGCCGGCAGCTGGAACTCCTGCGCTCAGCCCGCTGACCGAGTCCGCTCGATGGCGGCCCGACTTGCTTGGCGACCACCGAACCAAATCCATTATCACCAGTCTGGTTGGGTATCGTCTGCAGCCCACCAGCACTAGGACAAGACTCAGGAGGCCACACATGGCATTGCAGCTGGGCGACACGGCGCCGGATTTCCAGGCGGACTCAAGCGAGGGCCCGATCTCCTTCCACGATTGGATCGGAGATTCGTGGGCGGTGCTGTTCTCTCACCCGAAGGACTTCACGCCGGTGTGCACGACGGAGCTCGGCTATATGGCGAGCATCAAGCCGGAGTTCGATCGGCGTGGGGTGAAGATCATCGGGCTGTCGGTCGACCCGTCGAGCGAGCACGAGCGGTGGGCGCGGGACATCGAGGAGACCCAGGGCACGGCACCCAACTATCCGATCATCGGCGACAGCGACTTCCAGGTCTCGAAGCTCTACGGAATGCTGGCCGGCGACGTCTCGGGTGAGGCCTCGGCGCGGACGCCGGCGGACAACCAGACCGTCCGCAACGTGTTCGTGATCGGACCCGACAAGAAGATCAAGCTGATCCTGGTCTATCCGATGACCACCGGGCGCAACTTCGACGAGGTGCTGCGGGTGATCGACTCGCTGCAGCTGACCGCCAACCACAAGGTGTCCACTCCGGCCCAGTGGCAGCCGGGCGACGACGTGATCATCGCGGGGTCCGTGTCCAACGACCAGGCGAAAGAGATCTTCGGCGAGTGGAAGGAGCCCAAGCCCTACATCCGGATCGTGCCTCAACCGCGCGAACCCGTCGGGTCCTAACCGCCGGGGCGTCCGCAAATATTCCGGGCGCTCGATGGTGCTCAAGCAGTACTACCTCGGCTGCCTGGCCCACGCCTCGTATCTGATCGCGGACGAGGCGTCCGGCCGGGCGGCCGTGGTCGACCCCCAGCGGGACGTAGAGCAATACCTCGCGGACGCCGCCGGGCTCGGGTGCCGGATCTCCGACGTGTTGCTGACCCACTTCCACGCCGACTTCGTCGCGGGGCATCTGGAGTTGCGGGAGCGCGCCGGGGCGGTGATCCGCCTCGGAGCGCGCGCCGAGGCCGAGTACTCGTTCATCGGCATGGGCGACGGCGACTCGGTGGTGTTCGGCGATGTGCGGCTGAGCGTGCTCGAGACGCCGGGCCACTCCCCCGAGTCGATCTCGATCCTCGTTTATGAGCGCGGTGAGAACGGCGGGGAGCCGTATGCGGTCCTGACCGGCGACACGCTGTTCATCGGCGACGTAGGCCGACCCGACCTGCGCGGCGCGCAGGGGTGGGGCGCCGAGGAGCTCGCCGGTACGCTCTACGACTCGCTTCACGAGAAGCTCATGCGCCTGCCCGACGCGACCCTCGTCTATCCAGCGCACGGGGCCGGGTCGCTGTGCGGCAAGAGCTTGTCGAGCGAGACGGTGTCGACGATCGGGGCCCAGCGCGCGGACAACTACGCGCTCGCGCCCATGCGCCGCGAGCGGTTCATCGAGATCGTCACCACCGACCTGCCCGACGCGCCGGCGTACTTCACCTACGACGCGGCGCTGAACACCCGGGAGCATCCGACCCTCGAGCAGACGCTCGCCCGCGAGCTGCGCCCGCTGGCGCTGACGAAGGTCCTTAAGCTCGCCGAGGATGGCGCCCAGCTGCTCGACACGCGCGAGCCCGCGAAGTTCGAGGGTGCACATCTGAAGGGGAGCATCAACGTCGGCCTGAACGGCAGCTACGCCACGTGGTGTGGCACGCTGCTCGACCCCGAGCGGCCGATCGTGGTGATCGCCGAGCCCGGGCGCGAGGGGGAGGCGGCGACGCGCCTGGGGCGGATCGCGTTCGACGGCATCGCCGGCTATCTCGCCGGCGGCATGCAGACGCTGGCCGACCGGCCCGGACTCGTGGCGCGGATCGAGCGGATCACGGCCGGGACGCTGGCCGAGCGGCTGGCCGGACCGGACCCGCCGCTGCTGATCGACGTCCGTGCCCCGGGCGAATGGCAGGCAGAGCGGATCGAGGCTGCGGTCAACCTTCCGCTCTCGCGGTGGCCGGAGCGGATGATCACGCTGCCCCAGGACGAGTCAATCGTCGTGCACTGCGGGACGGGCTACCGCTCGGCGATCGCCGCCAGTCTCCTGCAGCGTGACGGCTACACGCTCGTCTCCGACTTGATCGGCGGCATCGAGGCCTGGCCGACCGATTAGTTTTCCCCGTAGGGCTGGTCTATGGATTGAAACCAACCCACAGGAGGATGCGGGATGAGTGCCACTGCAACCGGGATTCGCACGATCGGTCTGGTCTGCATCGCGACGCCGGAGCAGGACCGCGCGATCGAGTTCTACGAGTCGATGGGGTTCGAGAAGCGGACCGACGTGCCGTTCGGCGGCGGCTACCGATGGATCGAGGTGTATCCGCCCGAGGGGAGCACGGGTATCGCGCTTGCGCCGCCGCGCCCCGGCACCGAGGTCACCCCGGTCGAGACGGGAATCACGCTGTACACCGACGATGTGGACTCGACCCACGCCGAGCTTAAGGCGCGCGGAATCGACGTCGACGCCGAGGTTTCGCGCATGGGCGATCCCGTCCCGCCGATGTTCTGGCTGCGCGATCCGACCGGTAACTCGTTGATGGTGGTCGAACAGCGCTGACGATGGGTTCCGGAGATCGCGACTTCGCGGAACTGATCGAGCAGCACCGCGCCGAGCTCCACGCACACTGCTACCGGATGCTCGGCTCGGTGCACGATGCCGATGACGCGTTGCAGGAGACGCTGCTGCGCGCGTGGCGTGGCGCGGCCGGCCTGCGCGAGGCGGGCGCTGCCCGGTCGTGGCTCTACTCGATCGCCACGAACGTCTGCTTGACCGAGCTCGAGCGCCGCCGCCGACGTGTCCTGCCACACGACTTCGGCCCGGCGTCCGACGGCGCGACCGCGCCCGGCATGCCGGTGGCTGAGTCCACGTGGATCGAGCCCTACCCGGACGAATCGATCGGACTCTCCGCTGGTCGGGCCGCGCCCGAGGCGACCTACGAGCAACGGGAGGGCGTGGAGCTCGCGTTCGTGGCGGCTCTACAGCACCTGGGTGCCAACCAACGGGCCGTCCTGCTCCTGCGCGAAGTCCTCGGCTTCAGCGCGCAGGAGTCGGCCGCCATGCTCCAGACGACCGTCGCCTCGGTGAACAGCGCGCTCCAGCGCGCTCGAGCCGCCACGGCGGAGCGGGTGCCCGAGCGCACCCAGCAGGCGACGCTGCGCTCCCTGGGCGATCGCGGCCTGCGCGAGTTGGTCGACCGGTACCTCAGCGCCTGGGAGCGCTGCGATGTCGATGGCTTCGCCTCGCTGCTGGCCGAGGACGCGTCGTTTGCGATGCCGCCGCTGAGCACCTGGTACACGCCGCGGGACGAGATCGTGACCTGGGCCCGCGAGTCCGCGATGTCTGGGGCGTGGCGGTGGCGGGCGCTGCTCACGCGCGCAAATGCCCAGCCGGCGCTGGCGTTCTACGCCTGGGACGAACCCGCTACCGCCTACCTGCCGTTCGCTCTGTGCGTGCTGACCCTGCGCGACCGACTGGTGTCGGACGTGACCGCCTTCATCGTGCGGTCGATCGAGGACCCAAACCCGGAGGTCTACGAGCGATTCCCGGACCAGCCGATGGACGCAGCCCGCCTGGCCGGTGCGTTCGACCGCTTCGGGTTACCGGGCCGTCTCGGCTGAAGAGTCGGCCGGCGCGGGCCGGTGGACCTTAGGGAGCGCCGCCTCGCTCACCTGCAGCCACTCCTCCGCGTGTGACCTAGCGCGCTGGGCGGCCTCGCGAGTCTGGTCGGCCACGCGGCGCTCGTGCGCGGCATCCTCACCCTGCGCCGCTGCCTCGCGCCGCTGGGCGTGCTCTTCGGCCAACTGAGCCGACCGCTCCAGTACATCGGCGGTGCGGGTCAGGACCTCCCAGAGCTGCTTGGCCCCTTGCTGGGCATGACTCTTGCCCCGCGCGGCAGCACGCGACATGGCTGGGGCGCCGTCCGAGTCGGCGAGGTCGGCCCACCGAAGCTCCAACTCCGCGCCACGGCGCTCATACGCGGCCATCTCGCGCTGCAGCTCTGACCGAGTCCGATCCCCCCGCGCGTCCCAGAACCTGGCGGCGCGATCGTGGTTCGCGGCAGCCAGCTCGTGGCGGGCCGCCGCATCCTCATGTTTTGCCGGCGTGTCGGGCACTGGTGCAAGTATGAGGCCTCGCCGAGGTCCGACTAGCTACGCGTCTGCTGGCAGCAGGTCGCAGAACACGAAGCCGCCTCGCTCCACGACCTCACCCCGGGTGCACGAAATCGGGTGACTGAAGATCGGGCCGCGGTGCACGAAGGTGTGGAACTCGCCGTTCTCGCCGCAGGGATCGACCTCAGGCGGGAGGTCCTCGAGCAGCTGTCGATCGAAGGGTCGGCCGGCGAAGGATCGATCGAGTTGGGCCGGGTCGACGCAAACGAGGAAGGCTTGAAAGCCCGCTTCGATGAACTCCTCGGCCAGGAGCCTGGTATCGCGCTCCCAGAGCGGGAACATCGCGGTCTTACCGACGCGACTGAGCCGCTCCTCACGATAGGCGCGGATGTCGGACAGGAAGAGATCGCCGAAGGCGATCGCTTGGGTTTCTCGCAGCGGCGAGTGCGCCAGCGCGTGCCCCATTCGCCGCTCGTACTCCTCGTTCGAGCACCCGGCTGGGATCTCGATCTCGACCAGCGGCACGCCGGCGGCCAGCGCCTGCGCGACGAGCAGCTCGCGCCGCACACCGTGCATCGAGACGCGCTCGTAGTCGCCGGTGACCGTGGTGATCAGGGCGCCGACGGCTGGTCCGGACGCTGCGCGCAGGGCGCGCAGCGCGAGCGCCGAGTCCTTGCCGCCGCTCCAGGACAGGGCGAGCTCGACCGGGGACATGCGCCCAACCTACAGGGAC
>Ga0335074_10009125_pt1 | contig 13821 bp, 9 predicted proteins | sample Lox_Sample_23_FD_206715 | JGI IMG/M metagenome (GOLD analysis project Ga0335074, IMG submission 206715) | Soil microbial communities from Loxahatchee National Wildlife Refuge, Florida, United States - Lox_Sample_2.3 | ecosystem: Environmental > Terrestrial > Soil > Wetlands | place: USA: Florida...
CCGGGTACCCCGATGTGATGGTGACCTGCGGCGATGGTGGATTCGGGGCACCTGAGCAGGCACCGTACGACCGGATCATCGTGACCGCGGGCGCGTCGGACCTGGCGCCGCCATGGCTGGCGCAGCTTGGCCCGGGCGGACGCATCGCGCTGCCGCTGTCGCTGCGTGGCATCCAGCTGTGCATCGCGCTGGAACGCTCGGCCGGGCACTGGGCTAGCCGCTCGGCCTGCCGTTGCGGCTTTATCCGCATGGTGGGCAGCCTGGCCGGCCCCGAGCCGTACGCGCCGCTGGGGCCGCAGCCCGGATTGCACGTCCAGACCGAGGACGGCCCGCCGCCGGGCCCGGACGCGCTCTACACGGCGCTGACCGGCCCCTACGTCGACGTGCTGTCCGGCGTGCGGATCGCGGGCCTGGCCGGGCTGGGTGAGGCGGATCTGTGGGTCACGGTCATGGAGCCGGGACTGGCCCGCCTGACGATCACCGGAGGGGGGCCGCTGCGAGGCGAGATCCTGCCGCTGCTGCCGTTCGGGATGCTGGCCACGTCCGATTCCGGCCCGGCTGGCGCCGCCGGGGTGGCGGGCGGCTTCGGGGCGGCTGGCCTGCTTCCGGCCAGACCGCCGTCCCCGGCCGAGCACAGGCGCACGGAGTACGAGGTGGCCGTCCGGGGGTTCGGGCCCGCGGGCGCGGCCTTGGCCGAGCGCCTGGCCGGCCGGGTCGCTGCCTGGCGGGCGTCCGGCAGGCCCCCGGCATCGGCCCTTGCGGTAAGCGCTTACCCACGCGAAAGCCCAGACCAGGATGTGCCCGTGCTCCCGGCCGGTCCAGGGCAGGCAATCCTGGAGCGCCCGCATACCCGCTTGGTGCTGGCCTGGCCGCCCCGCCCGGCTTCGTAAGCTCCCGTCCAGCTGATTGCCGCTGCTCAGCGGCGCTCGCCGGTTTCGTGCAGCAGCGGTGCCGGGCCCACGATCAGCGGGTCGGGACGGCCGACGACGGACTCGTCCCTGTCCTCGTACGGGATCCGCGACAGGACATAACGCATGGCCTCGATTCTGGCCCGCTTCTTGTCGTTGCTCTTCACCACGGTCCACGGGGCATCCGGCAGGTCGGTGTAGAAGAACATCGACTCCTTGGCCTTGGTGTACTCATCCCACTTGTCCAGGGATGCGAGGTCGATCGGGCTGAGCTTCCACCGCTTGACCGGGTCGACCTGGCGGCGCACAAACCTCCGCAGCTGCTCGGTCCTGGACACCGAGAACCAGAACTTGATCAGGATGATCCCGTCCCTGGCCAGCATCCGCTCGAACTCCGGGGCCTCCCGGAGGAACTCCATGACCTCTTCCTGGCTGGTGAAGCCCATCACCCGTTCGACGCCGGCCCGGTTGTACCAGGACCGGTCGAACATGGCCATCTCGCCCGCCGCGGGCAGGTGCGCGATGTAACGCTGCAGGTACCACTCGGTCTGCTCGCGGTCGGTCGGCCGGTCGAGGGCTACCACGTGGGCGCCGCGGGGGTTGAGGCTCTCGGTGAAGCGGCTGATCGTGCCGCCTTTGCCGGCCGCGTCGCGTCCCTCGAACAGGATGGCTAGCCGCTTTTGCTGCGACCTCACCGATCGCTGCAGCTTCAGCAACTCGATCTGCAGCAGGCGCTTTTCCTTCTCGTACCGGCCACGGCGCATCAGCTTGGCATAGGGATAGTCCTCGCGCCACGTCTGCACGATCTGGTCTTCCGGACTGACCAGTGCCACCTTTCCGTTCTTCTTATACTCGATGCGCAGGCCGAGCTGATCCGCGAGCCGCTCCAGAATCTTGTCGGCGTCCCGGTCACGGCCGCCCAGCACCGAGCCATCCCGCGATACCCCGGCCTGCGCGCAGCAGTTCATCAACGGCCTGCCGGATCTTGCGGACGAAACTCACCACCGGACCCCCGATCGGACTAGCCGGAAACGCGCCCGGGCCGGGTGCGCAGCCGGCGGGGGCGAACATTCGGCGTTAGTACCCAGGCGCTGGGCGGGCACACCTGGGCCATGGCCCCGGGCACACCGGGGCCGGTCCCTGGTGGCTTTACGCACTGCATCGGCGTGGCTACCTGATGTAACGGGCAGCCGTGCGTAGGCTACGGTCCGCCTGGCTGCGCAGGTGCCGCAACCCCAGGCCTGGGTAAGACGCTACGAAGCACGAGCAGGAATGGCGGCCGCCACGATTCTCTGCATCGAACATGGGGTGCCGTGGGCGTGATGGGGAGAGCAACATGAGGCACGCGATGCTGCGCTGGCTGTTCACCCTGGGAGCTCTGGCCGGAGCCGGGGCATTGCTGCTCAGTCAGAGCGGGGCGGCGGGCGCCAGCCCGGCCCGGGCCGGGGCGTCCGCGCACGGATCAGCTCCGTACGTTCTGCCCAGGCAACTGCTCAGCATGGGGATGAACGGCCCGGTCGTGCGGCGCCTGCAGGCGCGGCTGGCCGCGCTGAAGTACTACCCGGGCCCGATCGACGGCCACTTCGGCCAGGACACGATCGAGGCGGTGTGGGCGTTCAAGGAAACTCAGGGACTCCCGATCAACAGCGCGAACCAGGATCTGGTATCCCGCGCCACCGAGCGCGCCCTCATGCATCCGCGCGCGCCGGAGGTTCTCGTCCCCCATGGCGGCCGCATGCGGATCGAGGTCAACATGGGCGACGAGGTTATGGTCCTGTACAAGGACAACAAGGTGGACCTGATCAGCCACGTCTCCACCGGGGCCGGCTGCCTGCCCGGGCAGGGCTGCGGCTGGGACACGCCGACCGGGAATTACCACGCCCTGTCGTTCGAGAGCGGCTGGCTGACCGTGCCGCTCGGGGAAATGTACAACCCGGTTTTCTTCATCGGCACGCAGTTCGCCATTCACGGAGAACGGAACGTTAACGTTCCCTGGTACGCCGACTCGCACGGCTGCGTCCGGATTCCTTACGACACCGCGAACTTCTTCCACAAGCTGATCAAGGTCCCGGGCACGCCGATCTACATCAGGAACTAGTGCCGCATCGGCGCCTGCGGCCCGCGAGCCAGCCAGGCACCGCTCCGTGCCGGTAACGGCCAGCAGAACCTGACCGTAATCCGGATTCAGGTCCCGCCGAATCTGGCATTTTCATGATCCCGGTGGATTTTCCGCAAATAGAGCTGAAAAGTCACCGGGATCATGGACCGGCCAGCCGCCCAGCGGCGGGCCCCGTGACCGCGAAGGCCGATCCAGCCACCAAAGCCCCGGCGCCCCCGCCGCGGCAGCGGCAAACCGGCCGCCCGGTGGCCCCGTCCGGGCTGGCCTGCGGCGTGGACCTGGCGTCCAGAACCAGTAAACTCGCCGGTTATGACCGGCAGGCGCGGCCTGTCCGGCTTGATGTGGGGGTGCTTGCGATGCGGCGGATCCTGTCGGCGGTCGCCGCCGTGGCTGTCTGCGCGGGAGTGGTGGCGTGCGGCAGCTCGTCGTTGGCCAGTCCGCCGTCCAGCAGTGGCGCGGCGGCCAGCTGCTCCAACGCGGGCCTTCAGAAGTACCTCTACAAGAAGGGCCAGCTGACCGTGGCCACGGACAGCCCGGCCTATCCGCCGTGGTTCGAGAACAACAAGCCGTCCAACGGCAAGGGCTTCGAGAGCGCCGTCGCGTACGCGATCGCCAAGCGGCTCGGGTTCAAGACCTCGCAGGTGAGCTGGGCGTACGAGCCATTCGACGCCTCGTACGCGCCGGGGCCGAAGAAGTTCGACTTCGACGTCAACGAGATCTCCTACACGCCGCAGCGGGCCACGGCGGTTACGTTCTCGGAAAGCTACTACGACGTGAGCCAGGCGCTGGTGGCGCTGAAGGGGACCCCGATCGTCACGAAGCACACCCCCGCCGACCTGAAGAGCTATGTCTTTGGCGACCAGGTGGGCACGACCAGCCTGGCCTTCATTACCAGCCAGATCCAGCCCACCGCGCAGCCGAAGGTGTTCCAGACGCTGAACGACGTGAAGTCCGCGCTGCAGACGCACCAGATCGCCGCGTTCGTGACGGACACGCCGACCGCCCAGTACATCTCCTCCTCGGAGATCCCCGGCTCGATCATGGTGGCCCAGTTCCCGAGCACCGGCGAGCACTACGGCCTGCTGTTCAGCCTCGGCAACCCGCTGGTCACGTGCGTGAACAAGGCCATCACGACGCTCAAGGCGAACGGGACGCTCGCGGCGCTGCAGAAGCAGTACCTGCAGATTTACCTCTCCGTCCCGACGATCAAGCCTTGAGTCTCGGCGCCGGCGGCCCGGCCCCCGGGTCTTTCGGGACCACCGGGCGCGGGCCGCGGCTGCTCAGCGGCGGCGGCCGGCGGGTGACCGCGATCTCGACGGTCAGCACCCTGGTCGTGCTGGGCGCGCTCGCCGCGATCTTCCTGCTCGCGCCGGGCAGTGCCCAGGTGCGGCACACGTTCTTCAACCCGACCGACATGTGGCAGGCGTTTCGCGGCGACCCCAAGAAGGGCTACTACTCGGTCGGCGCGGCCATCTGGCTGAACATCAGGATGTTCCTGGCCGCCGAGGTGCTGATCCTGATCGTGGCGCTGGCCATCGCGCTGGTTCGGCTGTCGACCGGCCCGGTCACGTTCCCGTTCCGGGTCCTGTCCATGATCTACGTGGACTTCTTCCGCGGCGTGCCGTTGCTGCTGGTGATCCTGGCGATCGGGTTTGGCGTTCCCGCGCTCCGGCTGCCGTTCGTGTCGGCCCAGTCGACCGCGGTCTACGGGGTGGCCGCGCTGGTGCTCTCGTACTCGGCTTACGTGTCCGAGGTCTACCGGGCAGGCCTGAACTCGGTGCACCAGAGCCAGGTGGCCGCGGCCCGGTCGCTCGGGCTGTCGCAGGCGACGGCGCTGCGCTACGTGATCCTGCCGCAGGCCATAAGAAACGTCATCCCGCCGCTGCTCAACGACTTCATCAGCCTGCAGAAGGACACCGCGCTGGTCGGGGTGCTCGGCGCGATCGAGGCGAATGAGGCGGCCCAGATCTACAGCAGCACGGTCTTCAACTACTCCAGCTACGCGGTGGCGGCCGCGCTGTTCCTCATCCTCACGATCCCGCTGGCCCGGTTCACCGACCGGGTGATCGACCGGGACCGCAGGCGCCGCCTGGCCGGGACCGCCCCGTGAGCGCGCCGGACGCTGCCGTGCCCGGCCCTGGCGCCCCGCCGGCCGAGGGCGAGGCGCTCAGGATCGAGGGCCTGCGCAAGTCGTTCGGCGCCAGCGACGTGCTGCGCGGCATCGACCTGTCGGTGGCCACGCACGAGGTCATCTGCCTGATCGGCGCGTCCGGCTCGGGCAAGTCGACGTTGCTGCGCTGCCTCAACCTGCTCGAGCCGATCGATGCCGGCCGGATCAGCCTGTGGGGGCAGGAGATCACCGGGGCCGGGGTCGACCAGAACCTGGTGCGCACCTACGTCGGGATCGTCTTCCAGTCGTTCAACCTGTTCCCGCATATGAGCGTGCTGCGCAACATCACGCTGGCGCCGATGAAGGCGCGCAAGGTTCCCCGGGCCCAGGCGGAGGAAGAGGCCCGCGCGCTGCTGACCCGGTTCGGCCTGCTGGACAAACAGGCCGACTACCCGGACCGCCTCTCCGGCGGGCAGCAGCAGCGGGTGGCGATCGTCCGGGCGCTGGCGATGCGGCCGCAGATCATGCTGCTGGACGAGGTCACCAGCGCGCTCGACCCCGAGCTCGTGGCCGAGGTGCTCGACGTGATCAGGGAGCTGGCGGCGAGCGGGATGACCATGCTGATCGCGACGCACGAGATGGGATTCGCCCGGGACATCGCCAACCGGGTCTGCTTCCTGGCCGACGGCACGATCGTCGAGGACGCCCCGCCGTCCCGGCTGTTCACCGAGCCCAAGGACGAGCGCACCCAGAAGTTCCTGCGCCGTATCGTCGAGGCCGGCCGGCTCTGAGCCGTTCGGCGGTCCCGGTCCCTAATATGCACACGGGATCAAATTTTCTGCTGAGAACGTGAAAATACAGACTGTTCAGCGTGGCCATTCCGGTCTAGAGTCCGCACAACGTGCCAATCCCCGTGGCATTACGCAATGGAGCGTGAATCATGCGGCTGATCAGGAGATATCCGGCCATTGTGGCCTGCGCGGCGCTGCTCGTCCTCGGCCTGGGCTCGGCGACGCCAGCGCTGGCCGGCAACCATCCGGGCTCCTGTGCCACCACCGCGCGGACGCTGACCGGCAAGTTCGCCGACGGGGCCACCTACGAGATCCAGGTGCCGGCCAACTGGAACTGCACGCTGTTCCTGTACAGCCACGGGTACGTGGTGCCCGGATCGTCGAACCCGGCCGAGGACGTCGGCGACCCGGTGACCGGCGCCTGGCTGCTCGGCCACGGCTACGCGCTGGCCGGATCGTCGTACGCGACCACCGGGTGGGCGATCCAGCAGGCGCTGCCCGATCAGATCCACACCCTGAACGTCTTCGACCAGCAGGTCGGCAGGCCCACCCGCACGATCGCGTGGGGTCACTCCCTGGGCGGCATCATCACCGCCGGCCTGATCCAGGACTACCCGAGCCGGTTCAGTGCCGCGCTGCCGATGTGCGGGGTGCTGTCCGGCGGCGTTGCCACCTGGAACACCGCGCTCGACGCCGAGGTCGCGTTCCAGCAGCTGATCGACCCGTCGGTCCAGGTCGTGAACATCACCAACCCGGTCGCGAACCTGATCGCGGCGAACAACGCGGCCACCGCAGCGCAGAAAACCGCGCAGGGCCGGGCCCGGCTGGCCCTGGGCGCGGCGCTCGGCGACACACCGGGCTGGTTCACCCCGCTGTCCAAGGAGCCGGCTGCGAACGACTACGCGGCGCAGGAGGCCAACCAGTACCTGTGGGACACCGAGGTCGACTTCCCGTTCGTGTTCGCCCTGCGGGCCGAGCTTCAGGGCCGGGCGGGCGGTAACCCGTCCTGGACCACCGGCGTGAACTTCTACATGCAGCTGGCCAGGTCGGCCGACCTGCGTGAGGTTATCGCCCTGTACCGGGCCGCGGGGCTGAACCTGGGCAGCGACCTGGCCCGGCTGAGCCGGGCCACCCGGATTAGCGCCGATCCCGCGGCGGTCAGGTACCTGGCCAAGTACATCAGCTTCAACGGCCGCATCTCGGTGCCGGTGCTGACCATGCACACCACCGGGGACGGCCTGGTAGTGCCGGAGAACGAGCAGGCCTACGCCAGCGTGGTGCAGCGGGCCGGTGACGCGGGGTTGCTGCGGCAGATCTTCGTCAGCCGGGCCGGGCATTGCGCGTTCACCCCCGCGGAGACGATCACCGCGGCGCAGGTCCTGCTCAAGCGGCTGGCCACCGGTCACTGGGACGATCAGGCACTCCAGCCTTCCGTCCTGAACGCGAACGCCGCGGCGCTGGGCCCGGCCTACAACATCTACCCATCCGGCACGAAGGAAGTGGCTACGGCGCCCGAGTTCGTCTGCTACCGCCCCGACCCGTACCTGCGCCCGTTCGACCTCGCTAGCTGGGACGGCGCGCGGTAGCCGGCTGATCAGCGGCGGCCCGGCCTGGCCCGCTTGAGCAGCCGCCAGGTGATCCAGGCGAACACCACGGCCAGCACGACCTGCAGGGCCATGTCCATCAGCCAGGTGTGCCCCGAGTGCGTCCAGAGCGCATCTGGCTTCTGCGCGGGCTCGAGCAGGTTGAGATTCGTGGTGGAGGCGACCGCGCCAAAACCCCAGCGGGACGGGGAAATCCAGGCTAGCTGCTCGACCCCCACCTTCCCGGCGATGGCGATCACCCCTCCGGTCAGGACGATCTGCAGCATGACCGAGATGAACAGCAGCACCAGGGTCGTCTCGGACGTCTTGACCACCGCCGAGATCAGCAGGCCCACCGTCATCGACGCCATCGCGAGCAAGGCCATGGCCAGCAGCAGCTCGAGCATGGACGACGGGAGCAGGGATCCGTGGGGAGGCACCGGCCGGCCAGACAGCCCGATGAGGGTCATCACCACGGCCTGCATTGCGCTCAGCACACCCAGGACCAGCAGCTTGGACCACAGATAGGCGCCGGCCGACAGCCCGGCGGCGCGCTCCCTGGTGTAGATGGACTTCTCCTTGACGATCTCCCTGACCGCGTTGAGCGTGCCGATGAAACAGGCGCCGATGGCCAGGATGTCCAGCACCGTTATCGCGTTGGCATTGCCGTGCGGGCCGCTGGCCAGCCCCATCGACGAGGAGGCGGCCCGGAGGATCACCGCCAGGGCGATCGGGGCTATGGCCAGCGTGGCCAGGTAGCCCTTGTCGGACGCGATGACGGCCAGGTAGCGGCGGACCAGGGTGGAGAGCTGGCTGAGGTGGTTGCGTGCGCGCGGTGCGGGTGCGATCGGCCGCGGCCCGGCCGCCGGGGCGACCGCGTTCACGCCGGTCGTTATGTACTGCGCGTAGAGCGGGGATCGCTTGAACTCGCCGGCCCAGTCCCGGCCCGGCTCGGCCTCGAACGCCTGGAACACCTCGGCCCAGCCCGGCTTGCCGAAGTGCCGCAGGCCTTCACGCGGCGGCCCGAAGAACGCGACCTTCCCCCCGGGAACCAGCACCAGCAGCCGGTCGCACAGGTCGAGGTTGGCCACGCTGTGCGTGACCACGATGACGGTGCGGCCGTCGTGCGCGAGCCCGGCCATCATCTCCATGACCGACTTGTCGAGTCCCGGATCCAGCCCGGAGGTCGGCTCGTCCAGGAACAGCAGCGAGGGCTTGGTGAGCAGCTCGAGCGCGACACTGACCCGTTTGCGCTGGCCCCCGGACAGAGCCGCGGCCCGGGTCTGCGCGTGCGCGGTCAGGCCGAGCTCTTCGATCACCTCGTCGACCCGCTGGTTCCGCTCGCGGGCACTGGTGTCGCGCGGGAACCGCAGCTCGGCGGCGTAACGCAGCGCCCGGCGCGCGGTCAGCTGGGTGTGCATGATGTCCTGCTGCGGCACCAGCCCGATCCGGTGCTTCAGCTCCGCATAGTTCTTGTAGAGATCGCGGTTGTCGTAAAGCACGGTGCCCGCCCCGGCCGGCTGCATCCCGGTCAGCGCGCCCAGCAGCGTGGATTTGCCCGCGCCGCTGGGGCCGATCACGCCGAGCAGGCAGCGCTCGCCGAGCGGGAAGGTCACCCGGTCGAGTAGCACCTTCCCGCCGGAGATGCGGACGGTGAGATCCTGCACGTTCAGCGAGACGTCACCGGTGTCGATGAACTCCTGCAGTTCCTGGCCGACCGTATGGAACGTGGCCGGCCCGATACCGATGATGTCCGCCTCGGTCACCGGGGCCGAGGTGACCCGCTGGCCGTTGACGTACGTGCCGTTGTGGCTGCCGAGATCGACGATCTCGAAGCCGCTGCTGCGGCGGCGCAGCTCGGCGTGGTACCGGGAGACGCTGAGGTCGGAGACGACCACCTCGTTGTCGGGGGCACGGCCGATCCGCAGTACCCGGCTCGGCAGCCGCATGACCGCGCTGGGCTGGCGGAAGATGCTTGACCCGCCCGGCCGGCCGGGCTGGGCCGGCGGGTACGGCGAGACCGGGGCCAACTGGGCCGGCTGGGGCGCGGGTGGTTGAGCCGCGGGCCAGGCGGGTGGTTGAGCTGCCGGGGCGCCGGGTGGTTGAGCCGCGGGCGAGGAGAGCGGCCGGGCCGCCGGGGGAGCGGCCGGGGTGGCGGCATTAGCCGGCCCCCCCGGCGGCGGAGCTATGTCCGTGGGCGGTTCCACGTCGCGCATGGGCGAGGCCAGGGCGGTGTCCTGCCGGGGAGGGGCCGCCACCGAGCACCACAGCCGCTGGCCGTCGTCCGGGTGACCCAGCCGCAGCACGCAGTCCTTGGTGATCTCCACCCGGCGTACCCGCTGGGCGCCCAGGAAGGTGCCGTTGGTGCTGCCGACATCCTCAAGCAGCCAGGTGGTGCCCTCGATCCGGAGCACGGCATGCTGCCATGACACCCGGGCCTCGGTGATTACTATGTCGGATTCCGGGTTGCGGCCGATGCTGTAGGAGGGCCCAGCCTCGAGGCTCCGATCAGACCCCTGCACCCGGACGACAAGCGCCGGCGTGTTAGACGAGATCTCCCGCCCGATCGTCATCTCCCAACTGTAGGGCTTGGCCAGCCACATAAGCATCTGTCTGGACTGGACTGACCGGGAATCGCGTCTTCGTAGGGTCCCGTTCGGGCGCTCGTTTCGGATACGGTCGGGGTGATTGGAGGAGGGGCGGTGAGCGACGGGTTTCCCGCAGCATTCAGCGAGTTCCCGATTGGCTCGCAGATTGCCGGCTATCAGCTCGAGGAGCAGATAGGCCGCGGCGGTATGGCTGTCGTTTACCGGGCGTACGACGTTCGTTTGGACCGGAACGTCGCGCTCAAGATTCTGGCCCCAGGGCTGGCGCTCGACGAGGCGTTCCGAAGGCGGTTCACCCGCGAGTCAAAGGCCGCGGCGGCCGTCGATCACCCCAACATCATTCCGGTCTTCGATGCTGGCGAGGCGGGCGGTGTCTTGTTCATCGCCATGCGGTTCGTGCACGGTCGGGACGTTCGCACGCTGCTCGAAGCGGGTTCGCTGCCCGCGGAACGGGCCACCGACATCATCGCGCAGGTGGCGTCGGCGCTGGACGCGGCGCACGCGCGCGGGCTGGTGCACCGCGACGTGAAACCGGCCAACATGCTGCTCGACACGACGGGCGGCGGCCGCGACCACGTCTACCTGTCCGACTTCGGGCTCAGCAAGCGGACGCTCGCTCAGCTCAGCCAGACCGGCGTTACCTCGCACAGCCAGTTCCTTGGCACTCTCGACTACGTCGCGCCCGAGCAGGCGGAAGGCGGCCGGGTCGACGGCCGTGCCGATGAGTACGCGCTGGCCTGCGCCGCCTTCGAACTGCTCGCCGGGACGCCGCCGTTCCGGCGCGCCGGAGGACTGGCCGTGATCTGGGCCAAGCTGTCCGAGCCCCCGCCGCTGCTTAGCTTCCGTCGCCCTGATCTGCCGGAGGCGATCGACGGCGTGATGAGCCGGGCGCTGGCCAGAGACCCGGCCGACCGCTTCGGGACCTGCGGGGAGTTCGCCGCGGCGCTGCGCGATGCGTGCGGGCTCGGGCCGGCCGCCGCCCTCGGGCAGTCAAGAAGCATGCCGCTGGCGACCGAGGCTGCCCCGCCCGTGGTCCCCGCCGCCAGCCCGTCGGCCGCCACTGATCCGGCCGCCACCGATCCGCTGTCCGGAACTGCCGAGGCTGGTGGGGCGCCTGTGGTTTCCGGGAGCGCAGGACCGCCGGCCGAGGAGGAGCGGATCCACGGGCCGGGGCCGGCCCAGCCGTCACCACCCGTTCCGGCCACCGCGCCTTATGGCGAGTCGCGGTTGCGGCCCGGCCCGGCCCGGCCGGTCCCGCCATCAGCGCAGGGGACGGTTTTCCAGCCCGCGCCTGGCCATCCGTGGTGGCGATCGCGAGCCGTCGCGTCCGCCGCCGCCGCGGTTGTCGTGCTCGCGATCGTGGGAGCTGCCTTCGCCGCACTCCATCACGGCCGCACCGGCGGCGCAGGCATGGGGGGTGGCCGCACGGCCAGCGGGGTTACCGCGCTGGTCAGGGCCCCGCGATGCACCACCGCGACTGCGGAACAGACGCCGCTGCAGCGGGTGCGGAGCCAGACGGCCTCCCTCGGCGGCGGGCCGTTCGGTGTCGCGGTCACGGCCGACGGCAAATACTCGTTCGTCTCGACCGGCAACGGCGTGGCCGTGCTGAGCAACCACGGTGGCTCGCTGGCTCCGACCCAGGTAGCGACGATCCCGGCGCCGGGCGCGAACAAGGGCGAAGCCCTCACTCATGACGGGAGCTACCTGCTGGCCGCGGCGGGCAGCGGCGCGTACGTGATCAACGTGAAAGAGGCTGAGGCTGGCGACGCGGGCTCGGTGATCGGCCAGCTGACCAGCCCGGGCGGCATGGGAGCCGTCGAGGTGTCGATCTCCCCGGACGACGACTTCGCGTTCGTCACGCTGCAGGACAGCAGCGAGATGGCGGTGTTCAACCTGCCGAAGTCGCTGACGGGCGGCCTCGGCCAGCACGGGTTCGTAGGCATGGTCCCGCTCGGGGCGGACCCGGTCGGGATCGCGCAGTCGCCGGACGGCCGGTGGCTGTACGTGGCGCAAGAGAACGAGCCGACGGCCACCCCGGCCGAGGGGAAGCTGTACGTGCTCAGCATGAGCACCGCCGAGACTCGCCCGGAGGCGGCGGTGCGGTCATCGGCCACGGCGGGATGCGGCCCCGCGCGGGTCATCGCGTCCGCGAACGGCAGCGACGTATGGGTCACGGACCGGCAGAGCAACGCCCTGGTTGCGTTCTCGGCGGATAAGCTGCTTTCGAATCCGGCGGATTCCATCATCGCCCGGGTCAATGTGGGGCAGACACCGATCGGTGTGACTTTTATCAGGGGCGGGACGGAGATCATGGTGGCCGACTCGAACCTCAATCATGTGCCAGGGGCCGATGCCCTCACCCTGGTCAGCACCCAGGGGGCGCTGCGGGGCGGCGGTTCCGCCGCCGTGCTTGGCTTCCTGCCGTCTGGCCAGACACCGCGCGAATTCGGCCTGGAGCCGGGCGGGACCCTGCTGGTGACCGACAGTTCATCTGGCCAGTTGCAGGCCATCGACACTGGGAGCCTGCCATGAGCGGATACGGGTACGAGCGCCGCCGTCACCCGCTCCGGATCGTCTTGATCGTCTTGATCGTCCTGATCGCGCTCCTGGTCGCCGCGGACTTCGCGGCGCGGGCCTTCGCCGAGAACAAGGCGGCGTCTGAGATCCAGCAGCAGGGGTTCCCCAAGAAGCCGAACGTGGACATCGAGGGGTTCCCGTTCCTGACCCAGGTCGCGGCCAAGCACTTCAACGACATCCAGATCAGCGCGAGCAACGTCCCCGAGGGCCCGCTGGACATCGCGAGCATCGATGCGAGCCTGAAGAACGTGCACATCGACGGGGCGTTCAGCGGCGGCACGATCGACAGCCTGAACGGCACCGCGACGATCACGTTCACCGCCCTCACGAACGCGATGACCGCAGAAGCGGGGCCGCTGGGGCAGCTGGCCAACGCTGGGCTGACCCTTTCCGACGCTGGTCCCGACGAGGTGAAGGCGACCCTGAACGTGGTTGTAATCAGCGGGACCCCGGTCTGGCGGGTGACCAGGACCAGCGGCGGCGGCATCCACCTTCAGCTCGTCTCGACCGGCGGGCTGCCGTCAGCGCTGCTCAGCCCGGTCAGAAGCGTCACGGTGCCACTGCCTAAGCTGCCACTCGGCCTCACGATCCAGAGCATCAGCGTTAACTCGTCCGGCCTGACCGGAACGCTCACCGGCCAGGATGTCAGCTTCGGCAGCTAGAGCCGTCCGGCGCGCAACGTTCAGGCAAGTCGGTTTGGTGCGCGCAGGTCCATGCGCCGTGGTGCTGACCCGTGTTTTTTGCCACCCGGTGGCCGACGATGACCTCATAATTGGATCGGCCCGCGGCCTAGCGGGCCGGATCGGAGGTGCAGCATCGTGAGTGGGCCTGGTCTGGTCGAGCGGCTCAAGGACGGTACCGTCCTCGGCGCCGAGGGTTACGTGTTCGAACTCGAGCGCCGTGGCTATATCAAGGCGGGACCGTACGTTCCCGAGGTGGTGCTTGACTTCCCGGCGGCCGTGGCCGAGCTGCACCGCGAGTTCCTGCGCGCGGGGTCGGACGTCATGGTCGCGCTCACCTACTACGCCCACCGCGAGAAGCTGCGCGACGTCGGCCGTGAGGGCGACCTGGAGGCCATGAACCGGCACGCGGTGCGGATCGCCAGGGACGTGGCGCGCGAGGGCGGC
>Ga0335074_10009128_pt1 | contig 13820 bp, 13 predicted proteins | sample Lox_Sample_23_FD_206715 | JGI IMG/M metagenome (GOLD analysis project Ga0335074, IMG submission 206715) | Soil microbial communities from Loxahatchee National Wildlife Refuge, Florida, United States - Lox_Sample_2.3 | ecosystem: Environmental > Terrestrial > Soil > Wetlands | place: USA...
GGGTTCCTACACAGCCAGCAACGGCTCAGGCGGATCCGCCGTGGGCCCGTTTACCGCCGATCTGACCGTCGGCTCGCCGCTCACCTGGAGCAATCAGAGCACAATTTCCGCGCAGAACTCCATTGCCCGTTCCCAAGGCCTGACCATCAATTTCTCCGGCGGCGCATCCGGCGATTATGTGGCGATTCTCGGCAGCTCCACGGCTAACACCGCCACTGGGGACAACACCGTGACGTTTGTCTGCACCGCTCCGGTGAGCGCGGGGACTTTCACCATCCCGTCCTTCGTGCTGTCGGCGCTGCCGGTAAGCGGAAAGATCACGATCGACGGAATTACCGGAACCGGCGGGTTTTTGCTCTTCGGCAATTATCCGCTCTCGAACACGTTCACCGCTCCGGGGCTGGACCTTGGATTCTTCGCCGAGACTATTGTCAACGGCATCAACATTCCGTACCAGTAGAACGCTCGAGCGGGCAAAGCCGTCGCAGCAATCGAATCTGGCCGGCGTGGTAAAGATCGTGCGCCGCCACGCCTCGAATCAAGTGGGCCTGCGCGGCCGACGGCTTTGTTACTCGCGACACCGCCGCGCGCAACCGGCGATGCTCTTCGATCAAAATATCGATGGCGGCTTTCCATTCGCGCCCGCTCGCGTCCGCTTCATGGTTCGGCCGCGCGAAGAAATTGCTCCCCGGTAAAACAAACGAACCGCGCTTTTCACCCGCAAGCCTGCGCCGCGCGACATATTTCCAATAGGCCGCGTGCAACGTCAGCTCCCAGATATTGTGCCGGTTTGCGCCCGGGCGCCAAGCGGCTTTGGCAGCGGTGACGCCCCGGATGGAGCCGCGCAGATTCGGACCGTGCCAGGATTTCTTATCGAACGCTTCATCCAATAGATCGAGCAGCATGATGATCTATTATTCCGCGCGGAAGTTAGCGACCGGCTCCCCTACGGTCGCGGCTCGGCAAGCAGTCCCAAATTCACGCTCACAATTCCGAGCCGCGCGCGTCAGCGAGCGCTTTTCGAGTTTCCGAGGGACTGCTGGCGCAGGAGCGAGACGTTCGAGCGTAATGGCCGCCGTCACGATAGCCATCGCGCGCAGGTCCATGATCCCGGCCACCAGCAGGATCGCCATCAGATTGGCGCATGAATAGCAGCAATGGAGCCCGAGGCGCAGGCCCAGCCGCCAGGCCGTGCCGGCATCGCCCGCGAGCATAGGGGCGCGGCCCGGGGCTTCCCGGCAACTAGCCACGTGTCGCGCCTTCCACGCCGTGAACTGCAGGCAACCGGCGATCAGGACAACCACAACGGCCATGACCGGTACGGCGCGCGCCAGCGCCGGCTGCCGCATCTCCATCGCCGCCAGCGCCGCACCCAGCGGAAAGACGGCGATTCCACATGCCGTCCAGACGAAGAAGTAGGCGCCGCCCACGAGCGCGGTCAGCCAACCGAGGCGCGTCGCGCCGGTACTGAGGACAGACTCGCGGTAGCGCCGCAGCATGGGGACCAGAGACGGCAACATCATTGCCACCATCATCACCACCCACATGCCCAGGAACGACGCCGCGGGGCCGGCCCAGGTCCGGCCCGGCATGCGCATCCAGACCATGGACATCGTCCAGCCGCCGGGCATCGGCATCTCGCCCATGGCCGGCATGGATCCGCACCAGAGGATCGTAACAGCCGTGCTGACGGCCCACAGCAGGCCGCACAAGAGCAGCACCGGGTCGCCCGAAAATGCTGGCCCGGAGGCCCGATCGGAAGCAATGGTCATGAGAAATCTCCGATTCAGACTGTGCTCTTTTATGCGAACGCGTCCGGCTGAGCATGGCCGGTGGCGATCAAGCGGCGCAAGTTGCCGTGCAGGAGCGTGGCCCATGCGTTCGAGCAACTCCCGAAGCATTCGTATTGAGGCGCCAGACCGGCGTGAGTAAAACGGATTTGCGTTTTGCCTGCTTTTTCAGAGATCTCAAAAACGAGGTCCGTATCGTTCCACTCGCTCTTGTGCTCTACGAAGCTGAGCTGGCTGTCTGACACATGCCACACGACTTTATTTCCCGGAATGAATTCCGTTACCTTTTGTTTTGAACGGTGCACATCTCCGTAACGGTAGGTGAACTCGGCGCCGAGTCTGGCGGCATCGCCTTCGATTTGGCCTGACCACCATCCGCGAACGTTGTTGATGGCGGCGAATGCTTCCGCCGGAGTTTGGTCCACCGAAATGCTGGTGGTGAAATCTGGATTCTTCATGGCTTGCTCTCCTTTGTCGAGTGGCTGTTCGGTTCTCGCTACAATTCAGTGGTTAATGGCCACGAGATAAACTTAACGCCGGATATCGAAATGATGGGAGTGACAAGTGTGGCGGGATTTCCAAGCGCGGGGCCGGCCGTCCGGAAGGCGCGTGGTGCGCGTTAGATCCAAATGGACTCAGTGATCACGGCCGCCGCACGGGCGCTCCAGGCGGGCGATCCACTGGGAGCATTGAAGCGAGTGGCCCTGCGGAACGATGCGCCCGCGCTCGCGCTGCGCGGTATCGCCATGGCGCAACTCGGCGATTTCAAACGAGCGAAGACGCTGCTCGGAAGAGCGGCGCGCGCTTTCGGTCCGACAGAAGCCGTGGCCCGCGCCAGGTGCGTAGTGGCGCAAGCGGAAATCGCACTGGCCTCGCGCGATCTGGGCTGGCCGGCGAAATCCCTGGCCGCGGCGGGGGCAACGCTCGAAGCGCACGGCGACCGTTTGAACGCCGCGTATGCGCGCTATATCGAGGTGCGGCGCCTGCTCCTGATCGGGCGCATCGACGAGGCCGAACGGATGCTGGCCGACCTGGACCCGACGCTGTTTCCACCGGCGTCCCGGGCCGCTCACCAGTTGGTGGTTGGAGGGATCGCGATGCGACGGCTCCAAACGGAGGTGGCACGCGGGGCGCTGGCCCGGGCTAAGGTAGCCGCTCGCCAGGCATCTATCCCCGCGCTGATGGCGGAGGTGGAAAGCGCATGGCTGGTCCTAAACACGCCCGCGGCGCGCTTGATTACCGGTGGCCAGGAGCGGCTGCTGCTGCCGGAAGAAGTGGAGGCGCTGCTGGCATCGAAAACGCTGGTTGTGGATGCGTGCCGTCATGCGGTGCGGGACGCGGATACGGTGGTTTCGCTGGCGACGCGTCCCGTGTTGTTCGCGCTGGCCCGGGCGCTGGGAGAAGCGTGGCCGGGAGACGTGGCCAGGGATGTGCTACTGGCGCGAGCATTCGGAGCCAGACTCGGCGATGAATCGCACCGGGCGCGGCTGCGAGTCGAAATCGGGCGGCTGCGGAGGATGCTGCGGACGCTGGCCGGGGTGAGCGCGACGAAACGAGGGTTCGCGCTGACGCCGCGCCGGGCGCGCGAAGTGGCGGTGCTGGCGCTGCCGGTGGAAGACCAGCATGCGGCGGTGCTGGCCTTTCTTAGCGACGGAGAATCCTGGTCGAGTTCGGCGTTGGCGCTGGCGCTGGGAATGAGCCAGCGCAGCGTGCAGCGGGCGCTGGATGCCCTTCTAGCCGCGGGCAACGTACAGTGCTTCGGCCGGAGCCGGGCGCGCCGCTGGATCACTCCGCCGGGAGTTATGCGCCTGCCGTCTGAACTGAATGTGGGAATCGGCGTTTTCGACAACGGGCGGAAAGGGGCGGGCGCGTAGAAGGGAAAAGCGGGGTACGGGAATCGAACCCGTGTAAATCAGCTTGGAAGGCTGACGCCCGACCGCTAGGCCAACCCCGCGCAACACATCGACACTGGCTACCGGAACCATTGTACGGAACGGCGGCGAATGGGGTCAATTGCCGGCGGTCAATTGCCGGCGATCGAGCCTGAGCTCCCGGATCAGGAAGCCGTATTGCGCAACAGCTTGCGCGCCGCGCGCAGCGGCCAGGTGAGCGCGTGGCCAATACGGAAGGATGGAGAGTGTATGAGCCCGGCCATGGCGGAAGAAAACTCCAGCTCGCGCTCATATAAAAATTTGATCTGCGAATCGCGGCGCGCGATCAACACACGCAAGTCTTCGACATCGTCTTCACTCAAGGTACAGCCGGGCTGAATCCGCTCGCCGAGCGGGCGCTGGACATAAAACGTCCCGTGGCTGGGCGCGACTTCGGCCGGGGGCCGTTCGCGCGTGTAAAAGTAAACGGCGATCGAGCGGCGCGACAAATCCGCGGCTTCCGGAGGCAGCTCAATGCGGCGGAATCCGTGCCAGGAGCGCTCATTGGTTTCGAAGATGACGGCGCGATTGGCCAGGGGAACCACAAGCCGGGAAGGACGCGCAGCGTCTTCGGTCCAGGGGTCGCGCAGCAGTTCCAGGCAGCCGCCCCAGCTTTCTTCCCAGCGGGGATTCAAAAACACGATCAAATTCAAGCGGCGATGCCAGCGGCGGCTGGGATGATAGTTGAAATCGACGTGCGAATCCAGATCCTGCCCGCTCAGATTCTCATGCGTGCCGCCGCCCACGTATTCCGGATCGTAAAGCAGCTTGGGGATGCCGGTGACGCGGCTGGTCCAGGCCAGGAATTCACGGCCGCGGATCATGGCATCGAAGCGCGCATAGGCGCCGCCCAAGCGCGCCAGGCCGGGGATCGCGGACTTGCGCCCGGTATCCCCGCGCTCGTTGACGGCGTATTTGAGATCGAAGGCGGGAAACTCCCGGATCAATTCGCGGCAAAATGTTTCCTCGAGGAAATTATCCACCACAATGTGCCGGAAAGGCTGGGCGGATTCAAAGCGCTGCTGGAGGTCGCCGGCGCGGTTCCCGATTTCCGGATGGAGCAGCATCAACGCGATCCGGTCCGGTACAGATCGTGCAAGCGCAGCAGGCCCAGGCAAACGCCGCTCGATGGATCGAGCACCGGCAACACGGAGATCTGCGACGGCCGGTCTTCCATCAGGCGCAGCGCATCCTGCAACCGGGCATCCGGCGCGACGGTCGATGGATGCGCGGTCATCACCTGGGAAGCGCGCAGTTCGCGGATATCGTCGTGAGCCTGCAAGGCGCGGCGCACGTCGCCGTCGGTAATGAGGCCGACCAGGCGCTCGGATTCATCCAGTACGCAGGCGGCCCCATGGGGAAAATGCGTCATGGCGATCACCACCTGCTTCAGCGAATGGTCCGCGCGCGCGAGGGCGATTTCGTCGCGGGCATGCATCACGTCGCGGACCGTCAGGCGCAAGCTGCGGCCCAGGTGGCCGCCGGGATGGAAGCGGCCGAAATCCTCGACGCCGAAGTTGCGCGCGCGCATGAGCGCGACGGCCAGGGCGTGGCCCAGCGCGAGAGCCACGGTAGAACTGGCGGTGGGCGCGAGATTATCCGGATCGGCTTCGCGCTCCACGGAGGCGTCCAGCACGACGTCCATTTCAGCCGCCAGAGGTGCGCCAGGATTGCCTAGAATGCCGATCCGCTGGGACGGCAGTGCGCGCAAAAACGGGATGAGCTGCAGCAGTTCGTAGGTGTTGCCGCTTTTAGAAACCATCAGCGTGGGGTCGCCGGGGGAGTACAAACCCAGGTCGCCATGCGAAGCTTCGGCGGCATGCAGGAAGACAGCGGGGGTTCCGGTGCTGCACAGCGTGGCGACAATTTTTCGCGCAACGTGCCCGGATTTGCCCAAACCGATGACCACCAGCTTGCCGGGAGCGGCAAGAATAGTTTCGACGGCGCAGGATAGATTCCCGTCCAGCCGCCGAGCGGCGCGCGAAACCGCATCGGCCTCAATCCGCATGGCTTTCTGGGCCGCCTCGAGCCAGTGCGCGGCGGCGGGTTGGGCTTGCATTACGGAACCATAATCGCACGGCTGGCAGCGGCGCCGCGTACCTTGGGTTTTGGCCGATGCGGCGGAGCAAACCGGGAACCGGGAAGCCTAACGGGCCACCGCGGCGACGACGGATGGGGCGAAATCGCTCCGGTCACAGCCATGGTTGGCCTCATGACGGTAAAGCGCGAGGCGGGCTCGCTCGGAGGCTTCCCAAGCCGTCCTGCAGGTCCGGCGGAGCAAATCGAACTCAGGTCGAAGTCCCAAACCGGCAAGATCTGTCATCTTGCCTACGGAATCGGCGTATGCACGCGCGGCTTTTGAATAGTCGGAAAGCAAAATGCGGCGTTCCTCACACGGCATAAGGGCGATACTACCACAGCGGGAGCCGCGATAACATTTCCCCTAAAGCAATCGCGCAGGCGGCCGATAAACATATCAAGTCGGAAATGTTACCCGGGCTCACCACCGTTTCGCTGCCGCAGACCTACTGCCAATCGTGCCATCTGGCCACACGGTCAGACCGGGTGCGTTGTCTGCACTGCAACCGGCCGCTCACCCCGGTTCCGGCGTCGGCTAAACGGGTGGTTCGCAAGGTGAGGGAAGCGCGCAGAGCAAGTTAAAAAGGCACGGGGCCCCAGCTTCACGCGTAGGGCGGCTCTCACTCAAAGCGCGGTTCATTCCTGACGCAAGTTATTCATAACACAAGTCATTTCTGACGCAGGTCATTCATAGCGCAGAGCGACCACCGGATCCAGGCGCGCCGCTTTATTGGCCGGCCAAATCCCGAAAAACAGACCGATCGCCACCGATACCACCACCCCCAACACCGCCGCCCACCAGGGAACCGCGGTCGGCAGGGCCGGAAAGGCGAAGCGGCAGGCCGTGGAAATCGACCATCCCATGGTCATCCCGATCAGCCCTCCCAAACCGGTCAGCACCACGGCCTCAGTGAGAAACTGCAGCACGATGTCGGCGCGACGCGCTCCAATGGCCTTGCGAATGCCGATTTCGCGCGTGCGTTCGGTGACCGAAACCAGCATGATATTCATTACGCCGATGCCGCCCACCAGCAGCCCCACCGAACTCATCACCACCATCACCAGCGCGACGATGGAAGTGACGTTGTGGAACTGTTGCACCAGTTCATCGGCCGTGGAGATCGAAAAATCGTCCGGCTTGTCGGGGGGAACGTGGCGCTGGATGCGCAGCACGGCGGTAGCTTCGTCCACAGCGGCGGCCAGGCGGCCGGGCTTGGCGTTGATGTAGAGTAAATTCTCCTTGGACGCCGGAAACAGCTTATGCATGCTGAAGTACGGCAGGTAAATGTTGACGTCGTCCTGGCCGGGGAACGAGGCTCCGGGCCGTTTGGTGACGCCGATGACCTGGAACTTGTGGCCGTCGACGTCAATCCACTTGCCCACCGGGTTTTCGCCGTTGAACAGCGCTCGCGGGACATCGGCGCCGATCACCGCCACGGGCATGCGGTGCTGATTTTCCACGTCGGTGAAGAAGCGCCCTTCCTGCATTTCGATCTGGCCGCTATCGGCGTAAGAGGGCTCGGTTCCCACCGGGCTGGCATTGTACAGTTCGTTGCCTTTGTATCGCGCGATGTTGATCTGCGGACCGTTGCCGATGCTATTGGGCAGCAAATAGGGACTCACGGACTGTACGGACGGGCAACGCGTCTCAATGGCCAACACGTCGTCGTAAGTGATGGGCTTGCGGCGCAGCATCTCGGGCGTACGGGTCTGGAAGCCGACCGGAAATTTAAAGACGATGGCGGTGTTGGTGCCGAAGGCGCGGATGATGCCGGTAACCGCTCCATCCAAGCCGGCGATAATGGAGCCCACCCCGATGATGGTTCCGGTGCCGATGATCACGCCCAGAATGGTAAGGAAGGAGCGCATCTTGTGCTCGCGCACGGTGGAAAGCGCCAAACCGACGGCGGCTTGTAATTCAACCCATGTCATTAGAATACGCTCATCTTTCCAAGAATACGCTCATCTCTCCATGTTCATCGTTCCACCCTCAGCGCTTCGATGGGGTCCAGTTTCGCGGCGCGCCGCGCCGGATAAATTCCAAAGAACAAACCGACAGCCGTGGATAATGTAAGGCCCATCAGCACCGCCGACAGCGGCACCGACATGGGCACCGAACTGAGATTTCGCACGGCCAGCGCCACCATCCAGGCTAGCGCGATCCCGATGAATCCGCCCATGCCGGCGAGCATGGACGACTCTACCAGAAACTGATTGAGGATATCCTGGCGGCGGGCGCCCACCGATTTGCGGATGCCGATCTCGTGGGTGCGCTCGCTAACCACCGCCAGCATGATGTTCATGATCACAACGCCGCCGACCACCATAAAGAGGGAGACAACGGCCACCGCCGTGGCCGCGATGGCGCTGGTGAGCTGGTCCCAGGCGCCGACCAGCGCGTCGGAGGAAAGAATGGAAAAGGTGTCGTCGGCGCCCGGCAGTTCGTGGCGGCGGGCGCGGATCAGCATCCGGACTTGGTCCTTGGCCTGCTCCAGCATGTTTTGGCCGACGGCGCGGCCGGCGTAACGGATGCCCGTCCGCGATCCGTAAATCTGAAAGTAAGCTCCGATGGGAATGTCGATGAAGGCATCCTGGGATTGGCCGAAGACGCTGCCTTGGCTTCCGCCACTCCAATGACGGTGAAAGGCAGGCCTTCCACTTTGATCCCATGCCCCAGCGGGTCTGAGCCGCCGAAAAGATTGTTTCGTATGTCGGCGCCGATCACCGCCACAGCGGCGCGGCGCCGGTTTTCGATCTCCGAAAAATAACGGCCGTTCGCAATCTGAGTATCGGTGAGCGTGGCCCAGTTGTCAGTGCCGCCCTCGAGCGTCACATCGGTCAGGGTTTGCGATCCCAGCGAGACGCTGACAGACCGGCTGGCGCCCATTCCGAAATCGCTCACGAGCGTGGCATGTTCCTTCAGATATTGGTACTCTTCCAGGCTCGGCTCCGGATTCCGCTTTTGCATCAGGAGATATTTCTTGGGATCGAAATTGCCGAGAAACGCGATTTTGACCACGCGAAACCCGTCGGAACCCATGTTGGATACGGTGCTCGCGATATAGACGTCCATGCCGTGGATCATGGACATCACGGCGATGAGCGTGGTGGTGGCCAGGATGATGCCGAGCAGGGTGAGAAACGTGCGCAATTTGCTCGAGCGCAACGAATCGGCCGCCACGGCCGCGGCTTCGCGAAAGGAAGCGTTTTGTCGTGAACTACGCGCCACTTACATTAGGGGACGAAACCGGCGGGAACCTTGTTCCGTACTTCCAATACCCAGTTTACGAGAACCTCGTCCAGCCAGAAGCGCGGCTTGGTTTTGGCGATGAAGCCCAAGTGGCCTCCGTGGTCAACGGCCACCAGCTTCAGGCAGGGATTGGCGGCGAAGGCCGGGTGATGGTAGACGGAGAACGGGATCAGCGGGTCGTCTTTGGCTTGTACCACCAGCGTGGGCACGCGGATGCGGTCCAGGAACTGATTCGCCGATTGCGTGGCGTAGTAGTTGGCGGCGGAGCCGAAGCCGAAGGCCTGCGCCGTGAACTTGTCGTCGAACTGGTAGATGTTGCGGACCAGGGGCAGGGCGGACAAATTGAAGCTCCCGGGAGTGACTCGCTCTTTGGCGCGAACGCGTTCTTTCAAGCGCGCGACAAATCTGCGCGCATAGATGTAGTTCGAGGGCTGATCCAGCCGGCGGACGCAGGCCGCCAGATCGATGGGGGTGGAGATGGCCATCACGCCGGCGATCAACCCCGCGGCGGAAGAACCCAATTCGCCGGCCAGCTTTAATACCACGTTGCCTCCGAGCGAGAATCCGGCCAGAAAAAGCGGCAGGCTGGAGGCCAGCTGCCGGATGACCGAGAGCAGATCGGAGGTTTGGCCGGAATGATATAGCGTTCGGCCGCTCAGATGTTCGGTACCACCGCAGCTGCGCATGTTGAAGCGATCGACCGCGCAGCCGGCTTCGAGAGCGGCGCGGGCCAGGCTGCGCGCGTAACCGGCCGCGCTGGATCCTTCCAGGCCATGCACCAGGATCAACCGCGCGATGGGTTCCGGGCCGGGGGATTGCGAATGCACCAGGACCTGGACGCCGGGCTCGGTCTCGTAATAGCGGGTTTCGACCGGAAAGCGTTGCTCGCCCGCGTCGCGACGCCAGTAATTGCCGGCGAGAGTGGCCAGGTGCGGATTTCGAAAATAGGGAACGAAGGGACGCAAAAGACCATTGTAGAGGCGGCATTGCGGAAACCGGGGGGAAGCTCAAACGCGTGATAGAATCCACGACATGCATTTTTCGATGGCCGTTTCGCTCGCGGCAGCCTTGATTTTCGCGGCCATGGCTGTAGCGCAACCTCCAGCGGATGCGCGCAACCGGGCGCTGATCGACGATCTGGTGACCGCCAATCATATTCTCGCCACGGAGGGCATTCTGGATGGATATGGCCATGTGAGCGTCCGCAACCCCGCGAATCCCAGCCATTACTTCCTATCGCGATCCCTCGCGCCGGGATTGGTGACGGCCGCCGACATCATTGAATATGACCTGGACAGCAACCCGATCGGCGATACGCGCGCCGGGTATCGGGAGCGATTCATCCATGGCGAAATCTATAAGGCGCGGCCGGACGTGATGGCGATCGTGCACGATCATTCGCCCGCCGTGATTCCGTTCAGCGTCAGTTCGGTGCCTCTGCGAGCGGTGGCGCACATGGCGGCGTTTATTGGCGAAGGGGTTCCGGTGTTTGAGATCCGCGACGTGGACGGGATGACCGACATGCTGGTGTCGAACCCGAAGCGCGGCAGGGCGCTGGCGAAAGTGCTGGGCGACCATCCAGCGGCGCTGATGCGCGGGCACGGCGCGGTGGTGGTAGGCGCGACGGTAAAGGAAGCGGTCGGCCGCGCTTATTATCTGGATCTCAATGCCAGGTTGCAGGAGCAGGCCATCCTGCTGGGTGGCAAGGTGACGTATTTCGAGCCGGAGGAGGCGAAGAAAACCGCCCCGCAGGATGGCTTCGTGCGGGCCTGGGACGTGTGGAAGCGCAAGGCCGAAGCGAAATAAATTATTCACAGCGCAAAGACGCCAGAGGATCGCTGCGCGCGCCGCGCAATGCAGGAAGGAAACTCGCCGCGAGCGCTACCAAAGCCAGCGCGATCGCGACGCCGCCGAAAGTCAGCGGGTCCGCATTGCCGATTCCAAACAGAAGGCCGCTCAGGAACCTGGTCAGGAAGAAGCTGGCGACGACGCCGAGCGCAATTCCGGCGGCGGAAAGCAGCGCGCCTTGTCCGACAATCGATCTCAGAATATCGCCGCGGCGTGCGCCCAGGGCCATGCGAATGCCGATCTCGCGCGTGCGCTGGCTCACCGAATAGGAGATCACCCCATAGATTCCGATGGATGCCAGCAATAGCGCGATGCCGGCGAAGGCGCCGAGCAACGCCAGCACGAACCGCCGCGATTGGAGCGTTCCGGCGACTACATCCTGCATCGGCTGGAGATTGGAGACGGCGTCATCGGGATCGACCTTGCGAATCGCGGCGCGGACCGCATCGTTCAAGTGAGGATTCGGCCGGGAGCGCAGCACGAAAGTTTCCGAGGCGCCCACGATCAGCTTCAGGAATGGATCGGGCAATTGCGCCAGGGAGTAGTAGGTCTGGAGATGGAATCGGTCGGAGATATCGTCATCGAGACCTGAGTGTTTCACGTGTCCAACCACTCCGACGATCCCGGCACGCATTCCATGGTCGGCGTCACCGAGCACTACATCTCTTCCGATGGGGTCTTGATTGGGAAACAACGTTCGGGCGGTTACCTGGTCGATCACCACTACCGGGCGGCTCTTCTCGTCGTCGTGTTCAGTGATGAAACGGCCGCGCAGCAGCGGGATCTTCATTGCTGACAGATATTGAGGCGTGGTTGGATACAGCAGCACGATGGGAAGGTCGAATTCTGATTTTGGCCGTGGCCGGCCGACCACCTGGATCGGCGCGGCCTCATCGTCGCCGGCCATAGGGAGGTTGTCGACCACGGCCGCGGACTCAACGCCGGGAATGGCGTTCAGTGCGCGAACGAGATCAGCGAAAGCGCGTCGAATTGAAGCGCCCGATGCCCCGGCGACGGGTGACAGGGTGACGTGCCCGACGAAGGAGTTGTGAGGGTCAAAACCCGGATCAACCTGAGAAAGATTCCAGAGTGTGCGGATCAGAAGAACGCCGCCGATCAGCAAGGGAAGCGTGAGCGCCAATTGTCCGATCACCAGGGCATCGCGAAACGAGCGGCGGCCGGCGACGATGGTTCTGCCGGCGTTTCGAATTTGCGCGCGCGAAAATCGCAGGGCGGGCGCGAGGCCGAAGAGAACTCCGGTGACCACAGCCGTGGCGAGCGTGAAGAGAAGCACGCGCCCATCCAGGCCGATGTGTTCGGCGGTGGGAAGAACCTGAGCCGCCGATTTCAGGAGAATGGAAGTAGCGGCGGAGGCCAAAAGCAATCCGGCGGCTGCGCCTGCGAATGCCAGCAATAAACTTTCGGTAAGCATCTGGCGAACGATGCGGCCGCGGCTGGCGCCGAGAGCTGTTCGCATGGCAATTTCGATCTCGCGCGCGCTGCAGCGGGCCAGAAGCAGATTGGCCACGTTCGCGCAGGCAATCAGCAGCACGAATCCAACCGCGCCCATCAGAAGATAAAGCTCGCCCTTGGCGTCGCCCACCAGTGCGTCCTGGAGCGGCGTTACGGAGATGCCGTGGCCGCCGTTTTCTTTCGGGTATTCCTGCGATAAAGCGCCGGCAATCCGCGCGAATTCAGCGCGAGCCGTTTGGATTCGCACACCGCGTTTCAATCGGGCGATGACGCGGATACCGGGGTGAAAGAGACGATCCTGCATCGTCGGGTCGGTGGCCGATTGGCCTAACGGAACGGCAACATCGTCGGCGGTTGGACCGAATTGAAATGGAAACTGGAAGCCGGCCGGCAGCACGCCGACCACCGTGTACGGGATTCCGTTGAGCGTGAGTACGCGGCCCAGGATGCCGGGATCCGCACCGAAACGCCTGCGCCAGAAGGCTTCGCTGAGCAAAGCGACAGGCCTAGCTCCGGGACGGTCCTCATCGGGGGTGAAGGCGCGGCCGATCAGCGGCGCCGTTCCAAGCACCGCCAGCGTGCCTGCGGAAATCATACGGCCGCGCAAGTTTTCCGGGGCGCCGGAGCCGGTGAGGTTAAAGTCATGCCAGCGCAGCGCGGCCATCCCCTCGCAGGTGCTGTTGAGCTTGCGCCAATCCAGATAATTCAAATAGGCGGCGGAGGCTTGCGGAAGTTGCGGCATGGTCTCGAACAAGGTGACCAGCCGATGGGGTTGTGCATAGGGTAGCGGCCGAAGCAGTACTCCATTCACCACCGTGAAGACGGCCGTGTTCGCGCCGATGCCGAGAGCGAGAGTGCCGATGACGGCGACGGCGAGCGCGGGATTTCTGCGTAGCGTGCGCAGCGCGAAGCGGATGTCTTGCAGGGTGCTGTCGATCCACAGCGTGCGGCGGACGTCGCGGCATTCTTCCTTGATTTGCTCCAGCCCGCCGAACTCCCGGCGGGCTCTGCGGCGAGCCTCGGGTTCCGGCAGTCCTTGTTGGATGTACTGGGCGACCAGTTGGTCAATATGAAACTGAAGCTCGCGGTCCAGGCGCTCTTCCTTCATCGCGCGTCTCCTGGAGCGAAGTTGACGATCAATCCGATGGCGGTGGCCAGACGCTTCCAGTTCGCCGTTTCGGCCTGGAGATGGGAGCGGCCCTTGGACGTGAGGCGATAATACTTGGCTTCCCGGCCGGTTTCGGAGGCTTTCCAATCGGCCGCCAGGTACGCTTTATTTTCCAGGCGATGCAGCGCCGGATAGAGCGAGCCTTGCTGGACCTGCAAAACGTCGCGCGAGATCTGCTGGATGCGCTGGGCGATGGCGTAGCCGTGGATGGGGCCGAGCGCGATGACTTTGAGGATCAGTAGATCGAGAGTGCCTTGCGGGAGATCGGATTTGGGCGGCAT
>Ga0335074_10009129_pt1 | contig 13819 bp, 10 predicted proteins | sample Lox_Sample_23_FD_206715 | JGI IMG/M metagenome (GOLD analysis project Ga0335074, IMG submission 206715) | Soil microbial communities from Loxahatchee National Wildlife Refuge, Florida, United States - Lox_Sample_2.3 | ecosystem: Environmental > Terrestrial > Soil > Wetlands | place: USA...
GAATGTATTGATACTAGGTTATCTCATAGAAGAGGGACCAGCCCATAGACTTATAGTGGTGCCCCGCCCCCTCGGCAAGGATTGGGGGTAAGCCAGCTATCAAACAACCCCTTAACAGGGTTATATCGTGACACCTCTTATTGTTTATTTATCACGCGCTAGCTTTTTTAGAGCTTTGAAGCTGATTTTCTATATCTTGAGGAAGCATGTTCTTAGGAAACTGCTTCGACATTAGTATGGATAGGTAGATAAAACAGACGTACCCTTACAATCTCTTTCATAGACGGTGGGAAAGATTCAAGGTCCGTCTTTCAACCTTCTCATGCGCTGGAAAGTACGTAATTCAGCCCGGTTTTATTTCACGTACAGTGCCTGGCCAAAAGTTTGAGCACAGCCCGTTAGCAAAATTACGCGAAGGTGTGCTCAAACTTTTGGCCAGGCACTGTAATATCGCTGCACGTGCCGCGGCAGAGCCACGGCACTACACTTTTCCGAAGTCAACCTCCTTTGCGCTAACTTTTGCAGTACAAACATCCCTATTTTAGGAGGTTGACTTCACAGTCATCCATTTAACCATATTTTATGTATGGCGTCTTGAGGAAAAGCTATTTACGCATAGACTATATAGACTGAATGCGAGATCTCTCTATTGGTAGAAGTTATTCTTTTATATTACATTTTCTTCCAGTAAACGGACTCTTGCTCGCAAAATCGCGCCATTACAGTCGACTGAAAGGTAATCTTGCCAGAATCAAAATGGAGAGCGAACACATTTTTTTCTAGCAACTCGTCTCCAATTTCAGGGTCCACTAGATGAGAATAGTCGGCATAAGAGATGGATTCCTTCTCTAAAAGCTTATGTATAATCATCGCTCCTTCTTTGTAATAACGACCACGAGGGAGCATTCCGGCGATTTTAAGCTGACTCTCAGCGTCACGGAACATACTCTTGCGCACATCTGTAAAAGTGGTGAGAAACCAATCCTGTTTTTTATAGAGCATACTATACACATACCTTGAAGTGTGCCCTTGCCTTGGATTTCATCTGCAACTGACTTAAGGTGAATCATGCGCCCACCAACAAGTCCGTAGATTTGTGCTGCTTGCACGTCATCGATCTTCCGAAGTTTAAGGTACTGAAGGGCTTCCTCTTTGCTTACATCACCAATTTCGACGATCTTCCCATGTCTTGACCACGAGCTTCTCTCTGTAAGATTTAGTTAGTACATAACTATTCATAAATAAGACTATAAACAAGGTTAATATACCCATCATACGACGTGGCACGCGGCCTTCGCTCCATACAAATACAACAGTGGCTGTCCCTTCGTCTGCAGCAAGCTTTGCATAGTCCTGAATCTGCTCAAGAAGCTCCAACTGCTTTTCAAGTCTATTCGCATTGTCGATAATCAAGACTGGGATTCTCTCATATTCGCGCTTATACTTGACGGCAGCATAGGAAAACGCTTCTAAAACCTCATCGAAAGATGGTGCTGCTCAACTATTTATTAGCCTTAGATAATCTTAACTTGAAGGGAACTGGTTTAGTTACGTTTGCCAGAATCGCTAACCAGATCCAGCTTCCACCCCAAAGCCTTTTGCATAGCTTCTGCAAATGGCTTGTTCTTAATAGGGACATCGATGCATACTACGCCCTTAGGTTCTTTCAAACCATTCACCGCGAGCTGAATTAGACTTGTCTTTCCAGTTCCGTGCTCTCCAACAACAAGGGGGTACAAACGAGATTCCGCCGATGGTGTGATGAGCATCCTGACCTCGTCGACAAGTATATCGCGTGAGATGATATGTTTAATCTCGTCTGGAAGTTTAGGTCCTGTTTTGAGCTTATTATAGATCGCAGATTCGCGTGCAGATTCGTGTGCACGTCTCTGATTTTCTTTGCGCCAATCTCTCCAGGATTCCTGGGTGGCATATGCGATGACACCCTGTAGTAATCAGTATATTTCAAATGACATATAAACAGAACCTGCGCCTACAAGAATAGTCCCGACTAAGGTTGTGAAAATCCAGGCCTTAGAGGGTAACCAGTTCTTATCCTCACTTCTATGAGATTGCGAGCCCTTAGTAGATCTGGAATCTTTTGGAGAGAGAGGGGTAGGAGTAGATTCTGAGTAGGATCTGGAGTTGAGAATCAGCGGAAACCTGAGCTGACAATAATTGGGTCGCCTTGGCTCGTAGATGGTCCTGAATGAAACAGCGCACTGGGGAGATGGTTGGACGTGTCGAGACGGCCGGAGGAGTCGAGCCTGAATGGCTGAATTGACTGTAAACTTGCATGCCATTGTGGCGGTGATGTTGTGGTTGAGTAATTGATGGCGTGGGAAACTGATGTCGCGTAGAAGGGGTGTTGTCGATCTCTTCAGACTTGTAAAGCGCGAAAAGGAGCTTTACTAAAAGATCCTTGCTTTCTCGATATTGCATGATAATAGTTCAGTAAGGATTTACAGTCATTATCCTATAATTAATAGGAAGGATACTACCTATTACTGCCACCCTATCAACAAGTTCGACTTTACAGTACGAGACGGTAAAGAGAAATGGACGGCATACAAGTTCACCAAGAACGTCTACAACATATAGATGCCAACTCATTTCAAAAGAATCTGTTCAGTTATCAATAAGTTGCCACCCGATATCAATTTTGAGGTCTCTAAGCTGCAGTTTTCGCAAGTGTTTGAAGAATAATTCAACGTCTCTGGCAGGAAAGGATGATAGCCAATCAAGCTATAGTGGTTCAATTACCCCAAACACTTCTTTATCTCATAGAACCGAGCAGGGAGCATTCAAAAAGCCAAAGAAAAGACGTACTGCAGAACAATAGCGTTAAGGAGTTAAGCAGAAATAGGTCTTATCATGTCGATCTCTGTATTTGAACTAATTGTAGTTGCAGAATGGCGCTGGCCACAAACTGTGACTCATTCACCCTAATTAGTGTTTTGCAGTTATACAAGCAATTGTATGGCCGCTAATAGGGTGGTTATTGCTGCAACTTTTCTGCAGTGATAGTGAGCATGACTCATCTGCGCTGCAAATAGGGAGTAACACAGTAAAATTTTGCCGGACTAATCCAAACTTATTTGGTTATAATACTGTAAGAGTTTTCCCTTTATAGCCGCAATCTTCCCAGCCTCCCCATCCACCCCTTCAGCCTCAACCTCCATCCCTATATCCAAGAGATTACCTGCACGTATCAACGATGCTAACATTAACAACCAACTAAAGTGCATGCTTTGTTGCAGCATTAAAGATGACCGTCAATGTAGGAATACTTGCAGTTGCAAGCATCGCATTTTAGCCAAGTAGTCAATCAGCTCGAAGAGGTTATAGGAGCCGCTTCCTTAATTGGCTTTGTAGTCGACTTTGCAACCTTTATAGCACTCAGTTTTGCAGTCGATTTCAATGCCGATTTAGTAGTAGATTTTGGCTTTGCAGTTGTCGATTTCGCAGTAGATTTCTGCTTAGCCATCCTAGCAGTGTGCTTCGTAAATTTTAGCGATGTACAATGCTAGACGTTAATTTAGCAGTGACCTAAAAACCAGGTATTTTTAACACCTACAAACTTAGCTGCAATCTCTATAACTACCTTTTTGATGTGGAAAAGACACTTTTATAATCTCAGATTCCAGATTCAATGCTGAATGAGCTGTAACAACAAGAGCCGACCGACACCCAAAGATGGCAGTTGCCAATCGTAAAAGGAGCTTCACTGCAAGGCTGAAACATGCTTAGGCCCGCATCTTCACTGATAATAAATCAGTTAGCAGTAGCTTCCTAATGCTACATAATACAGAGCTTGGATCAAGCTGAGAATTGCATGTAAAAATTATAGCGAGGAACCCTAACGCTGTATGTTACGTGCGTGAAGGCTCGCCACCTCTTTGCAAGGCCTCCCCGATCTCGTTATCTGCTTCACCCTAACACACCATTCACACCATAATGGGAACCCTTAGCTCAAAGAAGCGTAAGATCGGACAAGTTGAACTTCTACAAGCTATTAAGGTTGAGTCCAGCAATCAACAACCTACAAAAAGAAGCAAGATCCAGAAACACCCGCCACCAAAACATGCCAAAAACAAATTCAAAGTCGAACAGCACCTTCTATCAAAATCTTCAAAGAGGCCTAGCGATAACTAGCCCTCATTCAGCAACTCATACAACATTGTACAAGCAAAAAAGATTAAGGACATAATATCAACTAGAAACTGGACCTATTTGTGCTCTAAAGCTGTAAAGCACTATGCATCGGCTCAGGCTGTTACTTGTACCATCAATCACACTCGCCTCGCTAGAGGTATAGAGAATGTGGTTTTCAAAGTTGCCTTTTCAAATTCCACGTACTAGGTTGTAAGAATTAGACTGTTAGATGAGCAGGAAGCAGAAACAGAGATGCTCCGCGAAATAGCCACAATTAGGCTGGTACAACAGAGGACTTCCATACCGGCCCCCACAATCTTCGCCTACAATTGTGATAAAGGAAACCCATTCGGCTTCTAGTATATGCTTATAAGTGCTCTCCCTAAAAAACCCTTAAGCGACTGGTTCTCAAACTCCATTCCCAAACAGTATAAGAACAAAGTCGCTAGTCAATTAGCGAAGTATTTTTATAAGCTCAGTCAGATCACTTTTAATAAGATAGGACGAATTTGGTGTGGGAATTATGTGGATGAGAATCCTCACATCATATCTTTCCTAGCACATAGGGAATGCAATGGCCGGCATGCTTTACATACTGTTAGTCCATTCAACACATCTCGCTCATACTTCCATGCTGTCAGGCAGGGCTTAAACAGAGCGGTGCGGGTCGAGCACTTAGAAGACCAGGATTGGTCTACATGGTTTAAGGCTTGTCGAGTTCTTACAGACGCAATTCCATTGTTGGTTATTAGCAAATACCAACGCGGCCCCTTTCCACTTTGGAACCTTAACTGGCACTACAATAACACCTTACTCGATAATGAATTCAATATCACTAGCTTACCGGATTGGAGCGCAGCTCAAACCATACTTGTTAAGCAGTTTGCAGTCAGCCCTAAATTCATCACCTTGTCTATGCTATTAGAGGAAGGAAATCAGCCTATTGTAGAGTTTCAAGCTATATTTGTTAAGGCTTAAAAGGAGATGGAGACGGAACTTTTACTGGCTATACCGCTTTTAACGATTTCAGATATAGTGAGTTCGACGATACCGGATCTAGTCTATCACTGCATTTCAATCGTTCCTTAACACTCTCAAAGTGCAGTGATGAATGCCGAGCTTGTACAACGTTTATTGTATAGCAATGTGAGTAGCAATGCCAAAGATACTCCCTCCACATCAAATTCGCCTCATACCAGAATTAATAGGCAGGTTCTTCGTCCTATAATGGGCCAGGCGTCAAGGCGGAGCAATCGAAAACCCCCCCAAAAGCCTCAACCTGTAGCCAGCGAATCTCTTAGCCCATTCCATCCATTAAAGGTATCTAAAGCTGCTTGGAAAACACGGCTTGGGCCTCAACGACAACCAACCGTCTCTTAAAAGGCTAATGTGGATATAGCAGAACCGCAAACCTCGCCAGTCCCTGCAAATCTGTATAAACGCTAACAGACACAGTCGCCTATCCCCAACATAGCTAAGGACTCTATACGTACAACCCGATCAAAATCAAAGCAGAACCTTAAGGCATATCAAAGAGACAGCGTGCGAAAGACTATATAGGGATGGGGGACAGCAAGGAAAGAATGAACAATTAGTTACCAAACACAGACCTAAACAGGACAGTTCTAATGTTTGCACGGTCCTAGTATGTAATATGTCACGATATAACCCTGTTAAGGGGTTGTTTGATAGCTGGCTTACCCCTAATCCTTGCTGAGGGGGCGGGGCACCACTATAAGTCTATGGGCTGGTCCCTCTTCTATGAGATAACCTAGTATCAATACATTCAATAATCCTCATGTTCATGTGCTCCGCCTACAAAACTTGACATAATATAATACCATATTGAGTTAAGCACAAAGCTCCTATCTAAATGGCAGTGACTGAGGCCATATAGACCTTCATGCAAATTCGGAGTTAAATGGGCGAGGGATATTTAGGTGTGGGAACCGCAGTAGGCAATGCACTTACAGGCTCTATCGCGAACGCGGCATCCAAAATGGAAGACACAATTTCAGTTTGGCGGCGTTAGGAGGAGCCTTAAGGTAAATCCTTTAGTACAAAAACTACCGTTAGTCGGACTTAATTAGTCACTTCTAAATGGCCCTACCCTGAATCGGCGAAAGCGTTCTGTCCCGCAAAAGCAAAATTGTCCCGCACCAAACACTTCACCTCTTTAATCCATCCTTTTAACGAATATTAGCCCTAAAAATGGGGGTATTTAATGTATATTAGGGCCACTATCTAAATTATTCCAAACCTAATAAAATCCGCATTTGCAGCGATAGATTTGATGGATATAACTGGTTGCGCGTACTAAGCGACTGTCAGCCGAAGTTTACCCACTAGTTTCCAGTAGGTCAGCCCAAAAATGCGGGTGGGTCAGCCGAATCACACCCCTTAACTGCACAAAGTGTTTGTTCACCTCAACGACAGCTAACAACCGCTACACTCCACAAGCATTTTCCTCATGTTCTCCAATTGAACGCTTACATACCTTTTGCCTGTTAGTGTTCTCTTTAAGTAGCTATCAACTATAGCAGGAACAACCAGCACCCAGTACCAACACTTCGTTCCGCAATTCCTTCTAAGAAACTACTCTCATCCATACAAGCCGCAAAATAATGGCTGCAAGCATACATCAACACTACAAGTTACAACACGCCAAAACCAGACCTTCAAAGCTTCATATGCACCCTATAATCATAACGACATCTGCTCAGACAGTAAACTAAACAGGAAGTCAGATTTGACTGAAGGGGGCAATGAACATGTAGTGAGCAGAAATAGGAAATACGTCGAACGCAAAAGATATAAGGGAATAGTACAGCAACCATGTTAGTAGGATCCAGATGCAATGACTACCCTATTAGTAACGCAAGTGCTACAGCCAAAGAGCTCTAAGCCTATATGAAAAGGCAGAATTGAAGGGCACGTTGAAGGACACAGCAAGCGGCTATAGCGAGCGCTAGGCCCAAACCAGCTTGTATCAAAGCTTACAAAGCTGCAGGGCTAGGCAGGAGAGGTCTATAGTCATTCTCGCAGCGGAATAGGGCGAAGGCTTTAGCGCAGATAGAACCTGCACCGGATATCAATCAGATTGACTTATTTGACCTACAGGAAATAGCCATCACCTCAGGGAAATGACCCCAAGTTGGCAGAATCTTAGCCGATAGGCATAAGAGGGCGATGGTAAAGGGGGGAGTTTGGCAATCGTGATATAAGAAAAGGGAGGGAAGAGGTGTAGGAGCGGTTTCTCTCCAGGTGGTTCTATCAGGACGGCGCATGGTGGCAATCTTCCTTGTCATGTTGGCTGGTCGAGGCCAGGCGCATTTTTTTGCACGACATCGAAGCTGATCTGAGAGTTGGCATACTGATTGGGGAAGAGGCTGGACAATCGAAAGGTTCACATCCTTTCCTAGATACATGTTTAACAACTAAGTCTAGTCGTTCACATTTAAGACGAGACATCTAGGAGACTCAGAAACGATCGTCAGTAAGATCCCCAAGCTATAGGGGCTTAGCAGCAAGAGACCGAACGGACAGGCCTTTACTGTGCATTTCGGCCGCTTAGAGGATCGAAATGCTCCTCGCATTTAGTACCCTTTTCTGTCATGGGGTCTTACAGCCATCAACCCACAGAACCCACACCCATCAGCCCCTACATATCCAACGCCATCCATGTAAAGAGATATATCCATGTTATCCAACAACAATAGGGGTGTCTGGCAACCTCAGCTGATTCGATCAGCATGATCGTAGACCAGAACCAACACTTCTACCTCCTAGTCATAACAGGAAAGAGCGAATAATAGCACACAATCTCCTTCAAGGCGCCGCAGATGCCTAGCATCATGCACCCTCACATCAAGCAGAGTATTATCTGCAAGGGGTTTGGGGGGTGTAGGCAATAGACAGTCCCATCTCGTCCACCCAACAGAATCCATCACGTCCAAGATGCCTTGAATAGCAGGGCTACAACGCTTGTCCAGGATTCAGCTGAGAGCAAGGCGACGCGGCATCTTGACAGCCCCACCAATAGAGGGCTTAAGTACTTAATGTCAGGCAACCCCCAGTAGCCATGCCTCAACCATTCTCTTCAGTTTAAGCACGCCCTTCACCTCCTTCTCCGGAACATGCGCGATGGACGCGAGCGACTCATCAGCTGAATTTTGGTTAGACATCGCTCAGACAATAAATGTCCGGCAAGACTTATCAAGTCGCTCTTAGCAGGACGAGACCATCAAATCTGGCAAGGTGATCGAAGATCCCATATGCCTATTTGGACAATTTGTTGCTGCTGTAACTTCAAACGCTTTAAGGGACATCCAACCTCAGTTAGAGGTGAGTTGAAGGGTATTATTCTGTTCCTTTAGGAAAGCTAATTGCCAATCACAGTTCTCAACATTTGTGCGGGATTTGTGCGTGAAGGCACCATCCGTTGCTCAATATCTCGTCCAAGAAATCCTCAAACACTCTATAGACGAATCTGAAATTGAAGTTTAAGGCTCCAAAGAATATAGGTCAGACATCAACCCTAAAAGACCATCGAGGAGGAGGAACCGATTAGACCTCACTTATCGGCTTCCAAAGTCCTTTAAGGTGCAAGTGGATATTTATAGAGGCGGAACTGAAGATTCACATAGAGCTTCCAGCAACAGCTCCCTAGTCGGTGACGACTCAGTCACATGTCAACCCAGTTACAACGACATAACTGTCAACTAAAGCAGCAACAGTCTTATAACAGAGAAAACCCTTCTAGAATACAAGGGAGACATTCTGGAGATCGTTGCTAAGGAAGTTCCTTGGGAAGGAGTGCAAGGCCAGTCTTCTGCCCACAGCCGCTCAATGCTATCTATAGACAGCGAGTTAGCGCTGCATCAGCTGAAGGCTACGTGCAGCAGCAACAGTGCTAAGATGAATCCCGTCTACAAACAACTATTAGTAGCCCTCAACAAGCCGACTGAGGATAGTGAGATTACCGTCCGCGCTCCCTTGCTAAGCAAGGTAGAACAGCAAGAGACGGCCTTGCTAGAAATCGACGGAAAAGCATCTAACGATCAAGCTACATCAGCCCCCTCCTTACTACACGGGATAGAACTGTAAGAGATTACCTTACTAGGTCTTACCCCATTTACACCTATACAACAAATCAGCAGAGAATTCCAATCGCCTCTATCTAACGATCAAACACCACATACAGCCCTATTTACGCCTATAGTAAATAGAGAAGTTCTATCACCTCTAACTAAAGGTGACCGAACTGCCTCCCTACTAGATAAGGTAGAAATTACCTTGCTAGAAAGGATTCCACCGTCACCGCCTAGGATGGGACAACAACAACAGGCGAACCTATACAACACTACTTCCATACAAGCGCAACAAGTCGACAGAGAACAACCGCTTCCAACTCAAAATAGCCAAACTATTCTGCCCCCTTCTCCACTTAGAGAGGCACCTGCATTAACCGACATGGTCGCCAAAGCAGTTCATATCATTTACGAGATGAGCAGGCGCTAGGAAGTGATAGTTGGAAGGCTCCGGAGTCGACATCAAGCAGAACGCAGGAGATCTGACCATCCATACTGGATTCAGTTAAGGGCCAATGCTGGCCAATTTGGTGTTGCAGCTCCCGAAGAGATGGGTCAGTTCTGGAAGGATATTCGTCTCATCAACGCGCTAGCGACCCCTCTGCCTTTAGAAATGAGATGTTACGGAGAACACCAAAGCGGCCAATGCCATCACATCACGAAAGGAAGCCAGATCCGTCCCGGGAAAACTATCATAACAAGCGCACCGTCAGGTCTCTGTAAGCGTGGCCAGATTGGCTTAATCCTGGCCAGAATTTATGAAGGTGGTGGATGGTGCTCAGAATGGCAAGTTGAGCCATGTGTTGGAGACACATGGACATGCAATACTGGAATTGGCGTTAAAGGCGATTCAGGCGCTGGCATCATCTATGAGGAGGACAATACGATTTGCGCTATGCTATGGGGTCGTAACCACAGCGAGTCACCACTAGTAGCTTATGTTACTGATATCAATGACATAGAAAAAGCCATTCGCGAGGACGATGCTAGTCTTAGGCCAATGAGATTGGTCGGTTGTAATTGCCGTCGATCACTCACATCTTTAGATGCAATAGCGACAGCCAGGACCAGGGATAAAGAGGGCGTAAATAGATTCAGGGTCAGACCGGTAAGGTTTCCTGTAAACGTGGCTGACATAGACTTACGAGCTGCTTCTAGTGGAATGCAGTCGCTCTATGGGCTTGGGACATCGTCATAGACAACTGTGGTATTTGCCGAAATCACATCATGGACCTCTGCAGGCGTTTCTTTCTCATTTCAATTGATTTGCTGCAGCACTGACATCGGTTTGCGTTTTAGGTACGATGTTCCAAACCAACCAAGCATCGGCGACGAGCGAGGAGTGCACAGTGGCATGGGGTACTTACAACGTAGGTTCTCCATTGAGCCATACAGCACCAAATGGAAATTGACGGGATTTTAATAGCACGAATTCCATTTTCACTGTGTATCACAGTGGCTAAAGACTCAAAATGTCTGTCCATTCGACAGAAGAGACTGGGAATCTCAAAAATATGGTCGTTGATTGGCCAAAGTGGGGATAACAAATTGAATCTGTTCATATGTATCTTTGGATTCCTGGCTACACCATCTGTGGATGTCCCCGTTAATTGGTGGCTGTGATGCTGGGGCATTTTCTCCGCTCTTGGCCGAGTGGCTTTGCATCCTCCGGGTTTGCTGGCCTCCGGAGCTTGGGGGTGGCAACGGCGAAGCGGCACCTTTGAAGATGCTTCTGTCCTGGTGCCTGTCGTGTCGAACCCGTTACAGCGACTTCTTATATTGCCTCTGCTTTTCAGGACCCAAGACGTCATCTACACATTCCGCAAAATTATCTAACCTCTCTCTGCCAATACACAGACAACCCCTCTTAACCTGCCTGGTATCGAAGATGGCCTCCGAACCGTCTCACCCGACCATCGCAGCAGGTGATCACAAGGGATACATGGAATACGCCCTCGAGCAGGCCCGTCTCTTGCCTCCAGCACCCACAAAATTTGCTTGGGAGCAGTCCTTGTCGATGCAGATAAGAACGAAATCTTATCGACTGGATATTCGATGGAACTGCCGGGGAATACACCTGCAGATCCAGGGAATACACATGCAGAGCAGTGCTGCTTCATCAAAGTGGCTCAAAAGCACAATCTTCCAGAGTATCGAATAGGCGAAGTATTACCGAAAAACACAGTTCTATATACGACCATGAAGCCGTGCAACAAGAGATTGAGTGGGAATAGGACCTGTGTGGAGAGGATCTTGAGGCTCAACGGCGCAATTAAAGTTGTCTATGTGGGGATCAAAGAGCCGGAGAAATTCGTTGGCAAGAATGTAGGCAGGAAGAGACTAGAGGATGTAGGCGTAGTAGTTACATTTGTAGAGGGAATGCAGGATCGCATTTTGGAGGTCTCTATTGCAGGGCATGAAAAGCAGAGTAAATCCCGGTGTACAAGCCAGTGAGCCACATTTAGTAGCCTAACGAGGCCTGTGGTTACTACCTCGTTATCAGTAATACTATTAGACCACACTGCAACCTACTGCAAGAGAATCCTAGCTCTTCAATTAAGTCGCTTTCATCAACGTGATAGTAGAGAATGGCAGAGATTTGCCTTTGGCGCGCACAGTGCTATGAGAGATCTTAGAACACGCGATAGTGAAGAATTATGGTCCTACTGCCTTATATTATTACTATTGTCTTAGATAAGGCAGTTGGCTACTGTACTGTAGAAGCGCCTTGGCATTGTGGCCAAGCATAAAACCTAGAATTGTTTCAAAGCAGAAGTCGACTTTGCTAGAAAAGCTAGTTGTGGCTAGGCAGCTGCCGCCTTCTATTTTTACCTTGCTATCTTAGAATTGTATGTCAAGGTCCTATAGAGTACTACGTGCGGATAAAAATTAATCCGCACTGTCTATTAGCTGGTCCGTGCGCTTAAATTATTTGTTAAGTGTTGAAGAACAGGACACCGATTTCGCTCATAGCTGTATGCACATCATAAAGACTAAACGGCCTAATCTTTCCATATCTCCTCTTTAGGGTCTTCCTCGATATTGTCCATCTCATTTGCAAGCGCTGTTGCAAGGACCTAGTTCTCTTTACCACTCTCCTGCTGCTTGCATTCGCCTTCCAAACACCAATTCGATGTTACAAAGCCAAGTATGTGTCACGAACAAATGCGAAATGCTATGCGTAGAAGAAGTTGTTGAGGCAACAGGAAGCTATTTAGGCGTGGGTACGCGCCTACGTCATGTGTAGAGTACGTGATAGGCTATGCCCTAACCATTTGCTATAATCGTATGTCACTGCTTCCCCTCTTCTCTCCACTTCCCTTTCCCTCTATGACTTCATTGCTACCGTCGCTATCTCTTCATTCCATTCTATTATCCTTTGTAACTTCACATCTGGTACCTCTAAGACGCTTTCCTGCAATGAAGTAATGCCTTTCGCAGCAGTCTCTTCTGCTTTCTCAAACATTCCCTGGCAGGCTAGTTCAGCGGCTTCCCTGCACAGCAAATGTGCATACTCTGCTTTAGCCAAAGCATCTATCCATTTCTTAGTCGATTTACGTTTTTTAGACTTTGACTGCGCAGCTGCTAGCTCAGACCTATGACTAAAGGAGCGGAGTCCATTGATGTATGCCATAAGAAAATAGTCAAAAATGTATTCCGTAGCTAAGGGGAAATTAGTGAGTATTGAAAAGAAGAGGTTGGCTACCTTACTTTTTTTCATCGATGACACAAAGAGGTGAAGCTCGCCTTTTATGTCAACTACGCCCGTGACGGCTTCAGACGAGTAGACGGATTTGGTACTAGAATCGTAGACCAGAAATTCGAATTTCTCTCCATCACAGAGGATTGCAAGAATAGGTACCCAATGTTGAGACTTCGAATTCGCGTAGTCACAGGCGGCACACTCGGCAAGAACCTGTGCTATTACATCTAGTCTTCCATCACCCAAGATGTAATTCTTTTTGATTTCGAGGAAAACAATGCTAACAGAGTAAAAAGCGTAGAAATGATGTTCTATTCTTCCCTTTTTTGTAAACTCTGCATCCAGAAGCCCCTCTAGTTTGTCGACAACCGCACTTCCAAACAGACACACAATTTCGGAAAACAATGACGCTATGAATCGACTTCTTGCCTCCTCATTGTCGTGAAATGCCATTCTCCCATATTGTAATATTGCTTTGTTGACGTCTGCATGTATTCTCTGAAATATGTCCATTGGTATACGTGATCGAAAGGTATCTAATGGTTGAATGTCGCGACCCTTAACACCGGGATCCAGCCAGACGTATGGAGCAACATCTGAATATTTGACCTTACTAAACGACGCCGGCAATTTTACAGTGGAAATTCGATTTAATGTACTAAGAGGGACATCATAAGTTGCGATAAGTTTGAGAAAAGCTTCCTCGTCTGATAGGTTGCAGTCCCTCCTCAAATTGGCAAATGTTTCAAGGGCATCAGAGCCCGGTGGGAGTTTTGACAAAGCACTATTATCGCGATTTCGAATGATGCCTGGATTTGCTGGCCCAGCAGGCACTTTCCTTTCGACAGATGGAAGGCGGGAAGGAGTCGCA
>Ga0335074_10009130_pt1 | contig 13818 bp, 9 predicted proteins | sample Lox_Sample_23_FD_206715 | JGI IMG/M metagenome (GOLD analysis project Ga0335074, IMG submission 206715) | Soil microbial communities from Loxahatchee National Wildlife Refuge, Florida, United States - Lox_Sample_2.3 | ecosystem: Environmental > Terrestrial > Soil > Wetlands | place: USA: Florida...
AGCTCCGGCTCGGGCAGCAGCGCGGCGGCCAGTCCGAGACGCTGCCGCATGCCCAGCGAGAACCCGCCGATCCGGCGGTCGGCGTCGCCGCCCAGGTCGACCAGGTCGAGCACCTCGTCGATCCGCGATGGGTCAACCTCGGCCGCCATGGCCTGAACGCGCAGGTGGTTGCGGGCGGTGCGACCCGGATAGAAGCTGGACGCCTCCAGGACGGCACCGACCTGATGCAGCGGCTCGGGCAGGTCCCGGTAGGGCCGCCCGTTGATGGTGGCCGTGCCCGCGTCCGGGCGGACCAGGCCGAGCAGCATCCGCAGCGTGGTCGTCTTCCCGGCGCCGTTGCGGCCGAGAAAGCCGACGACGTGGCCCGCCTCGACCTCGAAGCTCAGCCGGTCGACGGCGACGACCCGCCCGAACCGTTTGGTCAGGCCGCGTACTTCAATGACTGCCATTTTTCTTCCTCGCTTGTCTGTGGGTAGTGCCGCCCGGGCGACCGGGCATCCGACTTCAGGTTGCCGGGGCGGGGCGGGCGGCGTCGTCGGGCGAGCGGTCCGTTCCGGGTCGTCCGGTGCGGTAGCGCGCGACGGCTGCCATGCGCCATCGGTGGTAGCCGGGCCGGCCGGGATGCAGCCGCAGAGCCGACGCCGCTACCAGGGCCGGCCGCGTACCGTCGGTCTTACATGAGCGAACCCGATCTGGCCGGCCGCCGGCCGCGCCTGGCCCGAGTCCGCCGCTGGCTGCGAGCCCAGCCGCGGGCCGGTCACTCCTGGCCTCGCAGCGCGGGAGCGTGGGCCGTCGACGCCGGCATCGCGGCGGCGGTCCTGGCGGCGGAACTTGGCGCCTCGCACGCAGCCGGGACCTGGAACCCCCACCTCCATCACCATCCGGCGCCCGGGATCCTGGCCTACGTGCTGCTCGCCGCCGGCGGGGTGTCCCTGCTGGCCCGGCGCCGCTACCCGGTCGGCGTGCTCGCGGTGACGCTGGTCACCGCGATCGGGGCCATGGCGCTGCACGCCGATGTGGTCTGGTTCGCGCTCACCGTGGCGTTCCTCACGGCGGTGGTGGCCCGGGAGCGGGCGGCCGCGGTCGCGTCCCTGGTGATCGGCTACGTCGCCGCCGTGTGGCCGCCGTGGCTGATCGGCCAGTCCGGGCACGCCTCGGTCACGTTCGCGCTCGGGCTGGCGGCCGGGCTGGCGTTCCTGCTGATCATCGGGGAGCTGATCCGGATCCGGAGCCAGCGGACCGCGGCGGTGGCGCTCGGCCGGGAGGAGGAGATGCGCCGGCGGGCCAGCGAGGAGCGGATGCGGATGGCCCGCGACCTGCATGACGTGGTGGCGCACAACATCGCGGTGATCAACGTCCAGGCGAACACGGCCCTCCATCTCATGGACCGCCAGCCGGAACGGGCCCGCTCGGCCCTGGTGACTATCAACGACGTGAGCAAGCAGGCCCTGGTCGAGCTGCGCTCGGTGCTCGGTGTGCTGCGCGACGTCGACGAGGCGTCCCGTCCGCCGCGCGCGCCGGCCCCGGGGCTGGCCCGCCTCGGCGACCTGACAGAGCACGCGGCCGCCGCCGGGCTCACCGTCCGCGTCGAGGAGGGCGGCGAGCGGGCCGCGCTGCCCGCCGACGTGGACCTGACGGCGTACCGGATCATCCAGGAGGCCCTCACCAACAGCGCCCGCCACTCCGGCGGCGCGAACGCGACGGTCCGGCTGCGCCACGGCGAGGACGCGCTGCTGATCGAGGTGGACGACGACGGGCGGCCGGACGGGGCGGGCGGCTCCGGCGGATCGGGCAACGGCATCGCCGGCATGACCGAGCGGGCGGCCGCGCTGGGCGGGACCCTCGAGGCCAGGCCCCGGGCCGACGGCGGCTTCGCGGTCCGTGCCCGGCTGCCACTGCACCGGAGCGAGGCGTGATCCGGGTCGTCCTGGCCGACGACCAGGAACTGGTCCGGGCCGGGTTCGCCGCGCTGCTCGACGCCGAGGACGACATCGAGGTGGTCGGGGAGGCGGCGGACGGGGAGGAGGCGGTGCGGCTGGCCGCCCGCGCCGCGCCGGACGTGCTGCTGATGGACATCCGGATGCCGCGGCTGGACGGCATCGAGGCGACCCGGCGCATCGGCGCGACCCCGGGGCTGGCCGGGGTGCACGTTGTCATCCTGACCACGTTCGAACTGGACGAGTACGTCTTCGACGGGCTGCGCGCTGGCGCGGCCGGGTTCCTGGTCAAGGACACCGACGCAGCCGAGCTGATCCGGGCCGTGCGCGTGGTCGCGGGCGGCGAGGCACTGATGTCGCCCACGGTCACCCGCCGCCTGATCGCCGAGTTCGCGTCCCGGACCCGCGAGGCGCGGAGCCTGGACGGCCTGGACGAGCTGACCCCGCGTGAGCGCGAGGTGGTCGCGCTGATCGCCTCGGGCCTGTCCAACGAGGAGATCTCCCGCCAGATCTATGTCAGCCCGTCCACGGTGAAGACGCACGCGGCCCGGGCCATGACCAAGCTCCGGGCGCGGGACCGGGCGCAGCTCGTCGTGTTCGCCTACGAGGCCGGGCTCGTCCGGCCCGGGTGGGCGGGCTGACGACCCGGCGTCAGCTGCTCGGCTGGACGAGCGAGAACGCGGTCCAGGTGATCGTCACCGTCCACGCCGTGGACTGGTCGGCGGTCGTGGCGGGCCCGGTCAGCTCGATGCCCTCCTGCTGCGAGTCCCCCTGCACGGCCGAGCACGAGCCAGCGGCGAACTCGTCGTCGCACGTCATGGTGCCGGTCAGGCCGGTGGGGTTCATGCTGCCGCCGGCGAAGTTCTGCAGCAGGTACTGGTCGGCCCCTGGCAGCTTCCCGCCGGAGCCCGTGCAGGCCGACGCCGGCTTGGCGCCGACGTTGCACAGGCCCCACCCGGTGCCGCTGTCGGAGGGGGAGGCGGACGCGCCGTTCACGTAGATGTCGGCCGCGACGCCGGTGTTCGTGACCGTGATCGGGAAGCTGCCGTGCGAGCCCGGCGCGCCGAGCCAGCACCGCCCGTTCGGAAAGCCGAGCGCGTTCGGGGTCGAGGCGGTGTTGACGCTCTTGTTTCCCCCGGTGCAGCCGCCGAATGCGGCCGACGATGGCGAGACCGTGACGGCGACCACGGTCGGGACCACCTTGAGCGAGATCGCGATGCTCTGGCCCTTGCCCGGGGTCCCGGCCGGCTGCGAGGCGGAGCCGGTGGCGCAGGCGGCCAGTCCGGCCGCGGCGGCGAGCGCGACGGCGGCACGCGCGACGGCCGGCGGATTCCGCTCGATATCGATCCGCAGCCCGGACCGGTGAATGCCGGCGACGATCACGCCCAGAGCCATCAGGCTGCCCAGAAGCCACCAGGTCCAGGTGGGCAGGAACGGCGCGGGCGGCGCGCCCGGCGCCACGCTGAATTCGACCGCGGTCGCGGCGGCCACGCCGAGATTGGCCTTGCCGACCGAGCGCACCGCTGAACCGCTGACCACGATGTCGCTCAGGTACCGGCCCGGCCTGGCGCCACGGGGCACGTCGAGTTCGAGCGGCACCCGGGCCGACTGGTGCGCGGAGAGCCGCAGCCCGGGGCCGGTGTCACGGATCCAGGATGACGGGACGGCGCGCGCCGGCGCGCCAGGCGGCCGCTGCACCCGGATGCTGATCGTTTCGTCCTGGGTGCCGGTGTCCAGCACGTATACCGGCGGCAAGGCGTAACTCCCGCCCGCCCGTGCCACGCCGCCCAGGCGGACCGGGGCGGCCTGCACGCCCACGCCGACGCTTGCCTGCGCCGCAGGGAGGATAACCGAAAATGCCGCAAAGGCGACGGGTACTGCGAGCGGCACGGCCAGCCACCGTCGCAGATGCATATCAGGGCGCTCCACTAATCTGGTGCAAATAATCTAATTATCTTGCATATCATAAAAAGAGCCCGGCCAGCCGGCTTTATGGCCCGGCGGCCGGTGCGCTTTATGACCGGGTTTCCGGGGATCACCGGGGTCTTAATCGCATACGGCAACGCCCGGCTGCAACCGGCGGCCGGGCGTCAATTGCGGTGAGTGCCCGGGGGGCCGGGCGGTCAGGAACTGACGCCCGCGACCTTGCGGCCGTCCTCCAGGTAGATCAGCCCCTTCGCCCGGCACGCGGCCTTCACCCGCCGCCGGATGGGTCCGCGGAGCATCGCCAGCGCGGCGGGCAGCGGCTCAAGGCTGTGCTCGGAGATCTCCTCGGGCTGCAGCACCACCGCGTCCAACTGGGAGCGGCCGACGGCGCCGCAGTCGAACAGGAACCGCATGCCGCCCGGCCGGCCAGGGCGGGGGCGACGGAAGTCCACGCAGACCAGCCGGCCGGCGCCCACGTCCAGGCCGCACTCTTCGCGCACCTCCCGCCGGCAGGCCTCCCACGGCGTTTCCCCGTCGGCCTCCATGACGCCGCCGGGAATGGTCCACCCCGACTTGTAGGTCGGTTTCAAAATCAGCAGGCGTCCGCCCTGGTCGAAGATCAGCGCTCCGGCCGACGCGGGAATGGCCGGGACAGGAACCGGCTCGCCATCGCATGAATGATCGCCGTTGACCACAGCGCCAGCCTACGGCCGGCCGGCATCGGCGCTCCAGCGGCTCCGGGCGCCGAGTAGGTCGCCGTGGCGGCCCGCGGGCGGGCCCGGCGCCACGGGCGCGGCTTGTGCCCGGCAAGGCGGGCTGGGATAATGCTGCCTGCGGCAACGCCCGGTTCAGGGCGGCCGCTCTCGTGGGTCCGGAGACGCGGCCCAGGCCTCTCTTCTCCCCCCTGAGGGGTGTGATACGCGTGCCTCAAGAACACTTCCCGGTGCTGTGGCTCGGCCAGGCGGCCGTGGTCTCGGTGCCGGTCGAGATCGACATAACCGTTGCCGATCAGGTCCGCGAGGACCTGCTTTCGGTCCTCAATCGTGGTCCGGCCGCGCTGATCGTGGATATGGGCGGCACCACGTTCTGCGATTCCGCTGGCGTGCACGCGCTGGTGCGCGCGCACAAACGCGCTGCGGCCAGCCGCACGGCCATGCTGCTCGTGGTCACCTCGCCCGCCGTGCAGCGGGTGCTCGCGATCACCGGGGTCGATCGCCTGATCGGCGTCAGCACCAGCGTCGCCGAGGCTCTGGCCGCGACGGGCCAGTCGGCCGATGACCAGAAACCGCCGCCCGGCCCGGCCGAGGCGCACGCCGGGCCGGACGAATGGGCGGCCCATCCCCGGTAGAACCTCGATTCACGGCTCGTCGGCCTGCGGCTCGACCGCGCGCAGGGCCAGCATGGTCACGTCATCGCGCAGCTGGCCGTCGCCGAACCTGGCCACGACCTCCTGCATCCGGGCCATGACCTGCGCCGCGGACTGGCCGGCCAGTCCGGCGAGCTCGTCGGTCACCCGGTCCTCGACGTAGGCCGGGTCAGGGCCGCGCGCGCTGGTCAGGCCGTCGCTGAAGAAGAACAGAAGATCGCCGGGGTTCAGTTCGATCTCCTGGGTCGCGGGCTCGGCGTCGGGGAAGATGCCGAGCGGGAGCCCGCCTCCCTGCAGCACCTGCGTCCGGCCGTCGGCCCGGACCAGCATCGGCCACGGATGGCCGGCGCTGCCCACCACCACGTGCAGCGCGCCGTCGTGCCACCGCAGATGGCCGACGCTCGCGGTGACGAAGCGGCCGCCGAAATCCTCCTCCATCAGGATCTCGTTGGCCCGGCGCAGGACCTCCGCCGGATCGCTTTCCCAGCGCGCGAGCACCCGGATCGCGTGCCGCGCGGTCGCGGTCACGGCCGCCGCGTCCTGGCCCCGGCCGCAGACGTCGCCGATGGACAGGCCCCACCCGCCCAGGGCCGGATAGGTGTCATAGAAGTCGCCGCCCGCATCGCCGACGCTGGCGGCGGCCACGTGGCCGGCCGCGACCTCGGCGCCCGGGACCTGGCGCGGCTGCGGGGGCAGCAGGCTGGCCCGCAGCGCATCGGCAACCTCGGCCCGGTGCCGCAGCATCCGGTCCGCGCGGATAGCCAGGGCGAGCTGCTCGCCGAGCTCCTCGACGAGCCCGGTGTCGGCCACCCCGAACGGCCCGTGGCCGGCCGGCCGGGCCAGCGTCAGCGCACCGTAGCAGCGCTCACCGTCCGACAGCGGCACGCTGAGCACCGAGGCCGCGCCGAGCCGGGGCAGCAGCGGCTCGCCGTCCGCGGCGACGCCGAGGATGCTGGGGTCGTCGGCGTGAGCTGCCAGCAGCGACCGGCTCGCCCGGTATACCTGGGCGGGCGCCGAGCCAGCGGGCGGATCGGCCGCCGCCACCGACCGGGCCAGCTCGTCGGACAGCTGGTCGTCGGGTCCGAGCGCAAGCTGCCGTCGCAGGCGCCCGTCATGTTCAACGTCCAGGATGAGCCAGGCGGCCAGCTCGCGGGCGAGCAGCCGGGCGAGCCGCTGCATGGTCACCGGCTCGCTGTGCCCCACGCCGTCGAGGAGGATCCGGGTCGCCGAGGTAACCAGGTCCAGGCGCCGGATGACCCTTCGCAGCGCATCTTGCGCGTCACCGTCCGGCGCTGCGGCGGGCGGCGCAGCCGCGGACGGCTCCGCGGCACCCGGCACGCCACCGGAAGGCGCCGCGCTGGCCGGCCCGGTCACGGTAAGCGCGATCTGGCCGGAATCCCCGCGGACCTCGAGCGGGGACGCGGTGACCTCGCACTCGGCCACGCCGGCCGCTGTCAGCATGCCGCAGCGCAGGGTGCTGGTCTCGCCGGTCCGGATGACGTCGGCGATCTGCGACTGGACCGCAACCCGGGACGGCGGGTCGACGAGCGCGGTGAACCTTTTGCCGGTGGGGTAGCCGAGGCCCGAGCCCGTCAGGCGGCCAGCGGCCGCGTTCGCGCGGCGCACCGTGCCGTCCAGGGCGAGCAGGAACAGCGGCACCGGGACCTGCTGGAAGACCGCCTGCAGCAGTCGCCGCTCGGCATCGGCCCTGGATTTCAGCCGCGCGTCCTCGTCCCCGTCGGCGCGGGTCCCCGCCGCTCCTGTCATGCGCGATGTCAGCCCTTCAGTCCCTCAGGCCGGCCGGCCCGCGCGCGTCGGTGATCCTCGCCGCCACCTCGGTCACCTTCAGGTTTCGCGCCTGCGAGATCTGCCGCATCCGCGCCAGCGCCTCGTCGGCGCTGCAGCCGAGCGCGTGCATCAGCACGCCCTTGGCCTGGTCCACGACGGCCCGGGACTCGGCCGCGTCCTTCAGCTGCCGCGCGGCCCGCCGTGCCTCGTCGTACTCCGAGGCTATGCCGACCACCACCCCGCCGAAGGCGACGATGCGCTCGGCGACGGGGACCGAGGGCGCGGCGAGCACCCTCGGCCGGGCACCGAACAGCGACAGGCAGACGGCCTCCGGCCCGGGCCGGCTGGCCACCGCGAGCGAGCACCGGACGCCCAGGCGCAGTGCCGCGGCGGCGAACTCGGGCCAGCGGTCGTCATCCAGCGTGTCCGGGCAAGCCGCCGGCTCGCCGGTGGCGAGCGCCTCCAGCAGCGGGCCGCGCCCGGTGCTCACCTGCACCTCGATCAGCCCGGGCATGGACGGGTGGCTCGCCGACAGGGCAACCGGTTCGCCGTCGCGCCAGAGCGCGGCCACCGCCGCCGCGCAGCCGGGCACCTCGCGCGCCGCGTCGGCCACGAGCTGGTTCAGTGACCTGGGCTCGGCGGTTTCGGCGGCGTCCAGCGAGTGCGGCGCCGCGCTCACGGAGCCGCCGCGGCGATCCAGCGCTCCATGCACCCGAGCAGCTCCTCGGTGTCCACCGGCTTGGTCACGTAGTCGCTGGCCCCGGAGGCGATGCTCTTGTCGCGGTCGCCTTGCATGGCGCGGGCCGTCACCGCGATCACCGGCAGGCCGGCCAGCTCGGGAATCTCGCGGATCGCCCCGGTCGTGGCGTACCCGTCGAGCTCCGGCATCATCACGTCCATCAGCACGATGTCGACGTCCGGGCTCGCGCAGAGCGTTTCGATCCCGGTCCGCCCGTCGGGCGCGTGCAGGACCGTCATGCCGTACAGCTCCAGGATGCTGCTGATGGCGAACGCGTTGCGCAAGTCGTCGTCGACGATCAGGACCTTCTTGCCGCGCAGCTTGTCGTGCTCGCCCCCGATGGCCTCGGGCTGCTGCCCGGCCGCGGCCTCCGCCGCGCGGACCGGCCCGGCGGACCCGGCCGCGGACCGCTCGGGCCCGGGCAACGCCGGCAGCGCCCACCCCGCGTCCTCGCTCACGGCCGGGAAGGAGGCCGGCAGGTAAAGGGTGAACGTGCTGCCCTCGCCCGGCACGCTCTCCGCGGTGATCCGCCCGCCGAGCTGGGTGGCGAGCTCGCGGCAGATCGCCAGGCCCAGGCCGGTGCCGCCGTAGCGGCGGCTGGTCGTGCCGTCGCCCTGCTGGAAGGCGCCGAAGATCACCGCCAGGTTCTGCTCGCTGATGCCCACGCCGGTGTCGGTCACCGAGAAGGCCAGCACCGGCTCGGCGGATCCGGGCGGCCCTGCCGCCGCTATCCGCAGTTCCACCTGGCCCCGCTCGGTGAACTTGACCGCGTTCGACAACAGGTTGTGCAGGATCTGCCGCAGCCGCTGCCGGTCGGTGAACAGCTCGGCCGGGACGTTCTGTGCCGGCGGCTCGGCCGCGAACTCCAGCCCCTTGTCGGTGGTCAGCGGGCGGAACACGGCCAGCAGGTCGTCCACGAGGGCGCGCAGCGGGAACCGCTCGGGGTGCAGCTCCATCTTGCCGGCCTCGACCCTGGACAGGTCCAGGATGTCATTGATCAGCTGCAGCAGGTCGGTGCCGGAGGAGTGGATGACGTTCGCGTACTCGACCTGCTTGGTCGTGAGGTTCTGCTCGGGGTTGTTCGCCAGCAGCCGGGCCAGGATGAGCAGGCTGTTCAGCGGGGTCCGGAGCTCGTGCGACATGTTGGCCAGGAACTGCGACTTGTACCTCGAGGCCAGGCCAAGCTCGCGGGCCCGCTCCTCGAGCTCCTGCCGGGCCTGCTCGATCTCGACGTTCTTGATCTCGATGTCGCGGTTCTGCCTGGCCAGCTGCGCCGCCTTGTCCTCGAGCTCGGCGTTGGACCGCTGCAGCTCGTCCTGGCGAACCTGAAGCTCGCGGGTCCGGGCCTGAAGCTCTCCCGCGAGCCGCTGGGACTCGGCCAGCAGCGCGTCGGTCCGCGAGTTCGCGGTGATCGTGTTGACGTTGACCCCGATGGTCTCCGTCAGCTGCTCCAGGAAGTCGCGGTGGACCTGGGTGAACGGCGAGAACGAGCCGGCCTCGATGACCCCGAGTACCTGGTCCTCGAAAACGACCGGCAGCACGATCAGGTTGGTCGGCGCGGCCTCGCCCAGGCCGGAGGAGATCTTCACGTAGTCGGCCGGCACGTTGGTCACCACGATCGGCTTGCGGGTCTTGGCCACCTGGCCGATGAGCGACTGCCCGAGGCCGAACTCGCTTGGGGCCTCCATGTCCGCCAGCAGCCCGTAGCCGGCGATGAGCCGCAGCCGGGTCTCGGCGCCGTTGACCTCGGCCAGGAAGAACGTGCCGTGCTGCGCGCCGACCAGCGGGATGAGGTCGTTCATGATCAGCTCGGCGACCACCGTGAGGTCGCGATGGCCCTGCATCTTTGCCGCGATCCGGGCCAGGCTGGACTGCAGCCAGTCCTGGTCCTGGTAGGCCTTGGTCGTCTCGCGCAGCGAGCGGACCATCGTGTTCACGTTGTCCTTGAGCTCGGCGACCTCGCCCTGGGCCTCGACCGAGATGGACCTGGTCAGGTCGCCGGTGGTGACGGCGCTGGTCACCTCCGCGATCGCGCGGACCTGGCGGGTCAGGTTGCCCGCCAGCTCGTTGACGTTCTCCGTCAGCCGCTTCCAGGTTCCGGACACGCCCTCCACCTCGGCCTGGCCCCCGAGGCGTCCCTCGCTGCCCACCTCGCGGGCCACCCGGGTGACCTCGGCAGCGAACGCCGAGAGCTGGTCGACCATGGTGTTGATCGTCGTCTTCAGCTCGAGGATCTCACCGCGCGCGTCCACGTCGATCTTCCGCGACAGGTCGCCGTTGGCGACGGCCGTGGTGACCTGGGCGATGTTGCGTACCTGGCTGGTCAGGTTGTTGGCCATCGAGTTGACGTTGTCGGTCAGGTCCTTCCAGGTCCCGGCGACGTGCGGGACCACGGCCTGGCCGCCGAGCATGCCCTCGGTGCCCACCTCGCGGGCCACCCGGGTCACCTCGCCGGCGAACGCGCCGAGCGTGTCGACCATCCCGTTGATCGCCGCGGCCAGGGCGGCGACCTCGCCGCGGGCCTCAACCGTGATCTTCTGGCTCAGGTCGCCCCGGGCCACGGCCGTGGCCACCTGAGCGATCGAGCGGACCTGCGCGGTGAGGTTCGACGCCATGACGTTGACGTTGTCGGTCAGGTCCTCCCAGGTCCCGGACACGCCGCGGACGGTGGCCTGCCCGCCCAGGTTGCCCTCGGTGCCGACCTCGCGGGCCACCCGGGTCACCTCGTCGGCGAACAGCGACAGCTGATCGACCATCGTGTTGATGGTGCTCTTCAGCTCCAGGATCTCGCCGCGCGCGTCCACGGTGATCTTCTGGCTGAGATCTCCCGTGGCCACCGCGGTGGCCACCTGGGCGATCGAGCGGACCTGCGCGGTCAGGTTGCCCGCCATGAAGTTCACCGAGTCGGTCAGGTCACGCCAGGTCCCGCCGACACCCGGCACCCGCGCCTGGCCGCCCAGCCGGCCCTCGGTACCCACCTCGCGGGCCACCCGGGTCACCTCGTCAGCGAACGCCGACAGCTCGTCGACCATCGTGTTGATGGTGTCCTTCAGCTCGAGCATCTCGCCCTTGACGTCCACGGTGATCTTCTGGCCAAGGTCCCCCTTGGCCACGGCCGTGGCCACCTGGGAGACGTCGCGCACCTGGCCGGTCAGGTTGCCCGCCATCGAGTTCACCGAGTCGGTCAGGTCCTTCCAGGTCCCGGCCAGCCCGGGCACCTCGGCCTGGCCGCCCAGCCGGCCTTCGGTGCCGACCTCCCTGGCCACCCGGGTCACCTCGGAGGTGACGAGCGCGAGCTGCTCGTTCATGCCGTTGAACACGGCCGCGATCTCGTCCACCAGGGGGTCGTCGGCCGGCGGCAGGCGGGTGCTGAAGTCGCCGCTGCGCACCGCGGTCAGGCCCGCGAGCAGCTGCTGCAGCCGGTTATCGGCCGGCTGTCCCGTTCGCTCCTGGGTTGTGGTCATCGGAACTCCTTCGTACCTGCCGGGCGAGGCCCGCCCGACGGGCGCGTCCACATCCGATAGGCCGATCCTGTCACTGCCTGTGTGGGCGCAGAATAGCCACTAGAAGATAGGGGGCGGTAACGTGTCGGTCCGCCCGCCGCACGGTGGTCGCGGGGAAGGCGGGAGGGCGTGGCAGAGCCCAACGGCACCGACGTCACCCGGATGCAGGCCCTGATCGCCCGGCAGCGCAGGGAACTGGACCGGATGCGCTCGCTCGCGGCGACCCGTTCGGTCATCGACCTGGCCACCGGCGTGCTGACGGAACAGCTCCACTGTTCGCCGGCGGATGCCCGCCGCCAGCTGGCCCGGCTGGCCCGCGACTCGGGCGACAGCGTGGCCGAGCTGGCGGCTCAGATCACCGGTCAGCTCCCCCCGGAAGCGGCCGACGATCCCGAGCCGCGCGGGTTCAGCCTGGCCTGGGCCGCTGTCGAGATCGCCGCCGACGGCACCGCCGTGGCCAGTGCCCTGCTGGACGAGGCCCTGGCCCCGATCGGCGCGGTGGCCGTGGCGGTCTGGCTGATCGAGCCGGACGGCGGCCTCGAGCTGGCCGGGCAAGCCGGCTTCGGTGAGGCGGAGGCCAGCCGCTGGCGCAGGATCCCCCCGGACATGCGGGCGCTGCCGCTGGACGTCGCGCGCGACGGAGCCGAGACCTGGTGGCCGGCCGGGCCCCCGCAGGGCGATGACCGGCCGTTGATGGGCCGCTGGCCGGGCGGCGCGCGGGCCGGGCTGCCGCTGCGCGACACCGGCGCGACGATCGGCTGCATCATGATCTGCTGGCCGGAGCCGGCCGAGGAGTTCGCGCCGGCGTTGCGACGGCAGCTCGCCGCGCTGGCCGACCTGGCGGCGAATGCGCTCGGGGCTCGGCTCGCGGACGGCGACCAGGCGGCCCGCCACCGTGCGTCCTGGGTGTTCGGGCTGCTGGACGGGCTCCTGGACGGGTTCATGTTCGCCCGCGCCGTGACCGGCGACGACGGCGAGCTGACCGACTTCCGCATCGACCACGTCAGCCCGGGTTTCCGCGATCCGGTGGGCCGCGGCGCCGGCGAGCTGGCCGGGCGCCAGCTGCTCGAGATGTACCCCGCCGCCGCGCTGACCGGGGGGCTGTTCGACCGCTGCGTGACCGTGCTGGCCACGGGCGAGGCGGAGCGCGTGGCCGGGGAGGTGGCGGCCGCGCAGACCGGCGCGGCCAGCACCGAGTCCGTCCCCGGCATGCGGATCGCCCGGCTCTATGACGGGGTCGTGATCGCCTGGCGGGCAGCGGACGATACCGGCCGCCTCGCCACGCTGCTGCAGCACGCCCAGCGGCTGGGCCGGATCGGCAGCTGGGAGGAGAACCTGCGCACCGGCGAGGTGCACTGGACCGAGCCGACGTTCGCCCTGTTCGGGCAGGAGTCCGGGGTCCCCGTCCGGATCGCCGACCTGCACTCCCACGTCCCGGCCGACGACATCCCGGCGGTGCAGGGGTTCCGCGACACGCTGCTGGCCGAGCACCGGGAGACGGCGGCCGCGTTCCGGATCGTCCGCTCCGACGACGGCAGCGTACGGCAGATGCGCGCCTACGCCGAGCCGGTGACCGCTCCCGCGGGCACGGTCATCGCCGTCCGGGGCGCCTACCAGGACGTATCCAGCGACTACCACACCCGGCTGGCGTTCGCCGCGGCGCGCGAGCAGCTGGCGGATACCGAGGAGCGGGCCGCTGAGGAGCACCGCCTGGCGCTCAGGCTGCAGGAGGCCATCACGCCCCGGTCATCGGAGCCGCTGGCCGCGCCCGGGCTGGACGTCGCAGCGCGCTACCGCCCGTCCGGCCAGGGAAACCTGGTCAGCGGCGACTGGTACGACACCGTCCTGCTGCCGAGCCAGGAGATCCTCGTCGTGGTCGGCGACATCGCCGGGCACGGTCTCGACGCGGTGACCGGCATGGTGACCGTCCGCAACAGCCTGCGCGGGCTGGCGATCACCGGCGCGAGACCTGGCACCCTGCTCGGGTGGCTGAACACCGCGGCATGCCAGTTCTCCGACGCCATCATGGGGACGGTCATCTGCGGTCTCTACGACCCCGCCAGCCGGTCGCTGCGCTGGGCTCGCGCCGGGCACCTGCCGCCGATCCTGGTGCGGGGCGGCGCGGCGCGGACCCTGTCGCTCCCGCCGGGCCTGCTCCTCGGCGCCGACCCGGACGCCTCGTACACCGAGGCGACGATCTCGCTGGAGGCCGGCGACCGGCTGCTGCTGTTCACCGACGGGCTGATCGAACGGCGCGACCAGCCGATCGATGACGCACTCGACTCGCTGCTGGCGGTGGCCTGCCGCCCGGCGTCGGACATCGCAAGCTACGCGGACCACGTGGTGGCCGAGACCTCCTCGAACACCGACGACGATGCCTGCCTGGTCGCCGTGCATGTCCGCTGACCCGGCGCAGCTGACCCGCGCAGCCCGCCCCCGCGCCCGGCTAACCGGAACCCGGCCCGCCGGCGAGGGCCTGCTCGACGCTGTCGTACATGGGCAGCCGCTCGGCCAGCCCGGTGATCCACAGCGTCTTGGTGTACCGGTATCTCGCGCCGG